>Ga0247782_1000056_pt1 | contig 157831 bp, 146 predicted proteins | sample UWRJL019104C5_FD_179928 | JGI IMG/M metagenome (GOLD analysis project Ga0247782, IMG submission 179928) | Plant litter microbial communities from Arlington Agricultural Research Station in Wisconsin, United States - UWRJ-L019-104C-5 | ecosystem: Environmental > Terrestrial > Plant litter >... | reverse complement strand
GGGGGGTAATGTGATAGTAATGAGGAGGATGGTGAGCGTCTGGTTTCTGTCGTGTCGACCCAAGTGCCAGAGTGCCCCTATTTATGCTCAAGAGAAGTTACAGTATCCAGTATCCAGTGCCTGTATGCTTATTGTCTACCGGACTTTAAATCAAGACCGTGCTTCCGGATAATTACCTCCTACCGAGGGACAGCCATCATAAAACATCGTTATACTGCCTCACATGCCCAACCGAACAGTTGCGAATAGCCAATTATCTTACACCGAACGACGGGGCGGGCCAACTGTGAATAAATGACCAATGAGAAATTAGTTTCCTATTTGGGATCATATGTATGGCCTTGGCCTATAAGACGTCGGACATATGAAACCGGACATATAAGGCCGGACATAAGATAAATCCTGACGATGCGCATGGTCTCACCATGAGTGACGTCTGCTCTAGCCTCCACAACAGTTTGCACAACAGTTTGCCCACGAAGTTAGAACTGATCGGCCATAGCTCCTTGCTCAGTATCGCAAACTGGCAAACTATCCAAAGGGAAACTGAAAACCGTAGAGTGTCTATGGCCTCTGAGAATAAACACTATAAGGGTGCGTAGGTTAGAGCTTTGTATCTGTTATACTCGAGCTATGAATTGCACCGTTGTTTGTACCATCTATGGAAACTATGACACAAGGCGCAAAAATTCACCCTCTAATTGACAATGGCATGGCAAAAGCAAACATTTCAGCCAAGACGGGTTTCTATAAAGGGGGCCCTTCCACTCTGCCTTTGTGATTGAACTCGGTAATTATATAGACTTCTTCCATTAACAGCCCGTGAACTCCCACAGAAATAACTACTACCATATGAGTAATCATGGCTCAATCTAACAGCCCCAACCGTGGCGACGGTGTAACTCAGAGCTTGCAAGCCTTAGCCCTCAGAGAGGTACTGCCTCTCCGGCCGGCGACAGGTTCACTTGGAAAGCGAATACAGGTGGCAACCAACTATTTCACCTTCGATATCAACCCACCGCCGCATGCGATGTTGGCCAGATACACCGTAACTGTCGAACCAAGAGCGGTGGGAAAGAAGCTCGCTCGAATTATCGAGCTATATCTCGAGGAAATTAGCCCTAATGATCGCTTTGCAAATGTTTCTGATTTTGCGGCAATCATATTGTCTCTTCAGAAACCTCGAGTTAATGACCCGTCCGTTCCTCCCGTACCTCCCGCTCCTCTCAGTCGGGAAATCACGTACTGCGCCGAGACGTGGGACACAGCTACCGCGGACGCTACAAGATACAGAGTTACCCAGAATTTTGACCGTTACCTAGACATTTCCGACTTCATGCGCCAGCTGCGGAATGGGCGGTTGAACGAGCAGTATGCAACCCGGCAAGAGATGATCCAAGCACTCAATATCTGGATCAACTACCATTTCAAGGTTCGGGGCGACTTTCTTACTGTTGGGGGGTACAGAAAGTTTGAGAAATGGAGTGGAGACTCTAAAGATTTTAACACCGGTATTGTTGCCCGGCGTGGATTCTTTACAAGCCTTCGTCTGGCCGCCAATTCTCTTCAGCTGAACGCGAACACTATTCATGCCACATTCTATCCGCTAAAGACACTCGACAAGTTGGTTGATAAGATGAAGAGGTTGACGAATGACAACCCGCTGGCATTGGCCCGCTATATCAGCAAAATCAGAGTCGAAGCTAATCACCTGAAAAGGAAAAAGAACAAGTACGGCAAATACATAGTCAAAGTCAAGACTATACTCGGATGGGCCAGTTCGACTGATGGTGATGGCTATGATGAGGCACGGCGGCCTAGATTCAGGAATTATGGTGGACCACGTGACGTGACACTTCCCTTCGAGAAGCACAATCGATACCATACGGTAAACGACTACTCCCAGGAGAGCAAGCACCAACACCCCGCCACTCACAACCGCGGCGGAATTAACAACAATGCAGTATACCAATATACGATCCGAAGGCATGATCTCCCTGTTGTGAACGTCGGTACTAAGGAGAGGCCTGTTTATTTACTAGCCGAGGTGTGCGAAATTATACCCGGGCAGCTATACAGGCACAAGCTCTCCTCGGAGCAAACCAGCGAAATGATAGCATTTGCAGTTCGCCGCCCGCATCACAGCAAGAAGTTGTTGGATGACAAGGGGAGCTGGTTCTTTGATCCGGTTACTCAGAGAATGGCCCCCGGCTAGTAGGTCTTTACTTTAATAACTCATTGGTCCTGACACGCATGAGCTAACATGACTTCAAGAGCAATATCGGTGCCCAAATAGGGAAACAACTTCAGGAAAACGACGCCCGTTTACTCCCCGCGCCGGATCTTGGGTACCATGGGCGTCAAAAGCCCATGGATGATGTGGCAACTGGTAGCTGGAACCTGAGGGGCATTCGCAAATTCACGCGCTGCGGAACACTGGATAAACCGGCTATCCTCTTTATCGAATTGAAGGGATCTCCGAGCGAGGACCCTGCCAAGTCACAAATTATAAGGGATTTAGAAAAGGCATTGAGGGATACGGGAATCCGTATCAAATCAGGCATTCAGCTGCTTGCGCCGGCCCCTTCGGACAGCATTGAGAACGCGTTCGCTAAGGTAGCGAAGGAAAGAGATTTCCTCTTCGTCGTTTTACCGTCCGAGGCGCCAGAAAAATACGCCGATATCAAGAATTTTGCTGATCGAAAGTATGGCATCCATACTTTGTGCGCCATTCGTCGAAAAATCTTTGAAACGAAAGGGAGGGCTGCATATCTGGCCAATCTCGCATTCAAGGTCAACCTCAAGATTGGAGGAAGCAACCACCTTGTCGGCCCTGACAACCTTCAGTTCATTCATGAGGGTAGGACGATGATAGTTGGAATCGATGTGACACATCCATCTCCCTCGTCTTCTGCCGATGCACCTAGTGTAGCAGGGATGGTGGCCAGCATCGACAGCCAGTTGGGTCAGTGGCCAGGAATTCTAAGGGCCCAGCAGAGCCGGCAAGAGATGGTCGCGGATCTTCAAATGATGTTGGAGAGCAGGCTTGACCTATGGAAAAGCAAGGGTGGTCACAGGGAATATCCCGAGATAATCATCGTGTATCGCGACGGCGTCTCGGAAGGCCAGTACCATATCGTGTTGGACGAAGAACTGCCGCTGCTCCGCCGAGCGTGCGCAAGAAAATACGCTCCGGGAAGGCAACCCAGCATGACGCTCGTGGTCGTGGGAAAGCGCCATCACACGCGATTCTACCCGATTGTGCGCGATGATGACGATGATAAAAAGGGTGGCAAGGAACAGGGTCGAAACAAGCCGGCTCATCACCAAGGGAAACCGCCCGGGAAACCGTACTACAAGGATCAATATCAACGTAATGATGATAAAAATACGGATCCTAACACTGACCGGTCCGGGAACTTCAAACCAGGCCTGTTGGTCGACACGGGCGTGACGGAGCACGGGCTCTGGGACTTCTACCTGCAGAGCCACCCCGCCATCCAGGGCACCGCGAAGCCGGCGCACTACGTCGTGCTGCTGGACGAGATATTCAACCGTTCACGCGCTCCCCAGGACAGCCAGATGAACGTGGTGGACAAGGTGCACATGATGACGCAAGGCCTCTGCTACATGTTCGGACGCGCCACCCGGTCCATCAGCTACTGTACCCCAGCTTACTACGCCGACATCCTTTGCGAGCGTAGCCGGCGCTACCTCGCTAAGACTTTCGATGGCACCGACAACAAGAAGTCAAAAGACGGTAACGACCAGCAGGAAGGGTTGAGCCCGGCACAGATAGCAGGGTTCCAGCGATCTCTAGCAGTTCATCCCAATTTGAAGGATACCATGTTCTACCTCTAGGTAGGACAGCGGCTCAGAGAGTGCGGTTCAGAGAGTGCCTGCGGGGACATAAGGCGATGGGACCATCAAAAGCGTTTTTACAGGAGAATGAGAGATTTGAGAAAGGAAAGACCACCATCCTGAGCACCAATGGCTGGCCCACATACGCACTGTTCTTCGCTCGATAAGCGCATTGATTATCTTCTTTCTTTCCATCTCCTTACTCCTCTTTTACTCATATAGACAGGCGAGTGAGTTATGTAGTTCTTTCCAGAATACTCTCTATAGCGGTTAGTGTGTCAGATTACCTGAAAATACCTGTCACTTGATGCTATAAAATGTGACGGATGCTTACTCAGATGGAACTTAATGGGATGAGCCGACCATACCGGGACCCCAGTGAAACAAGGCCGCCAATATAGACTTGTTTAAGAAAGAGAATTCATTGGGGGGGGTAGGGGGTGGCACGTATTACCTGATTCGGAAGCCGCCAACTTTCTGCCGGCCCGTAAGCCCCACAAAGTGTGAGTAAGGTTCCCTCTGGGCAGCCACCATACTTACCTCCACCCTCCTACTTACCTCTACACGTTTAACACTTACCTTTACCCTTTATATACTTCACCATTGCCTATCCAACAACCATTTTTTGCATCCAAAACACCACTACACCTCTATTTGCACCTATCGCGGCGCCTTTTTAGCCTTAATTTTGGCCTCACTTTTGGCCCAATTAGGATGCCGCCGATCCTTAACCCACCTGAGGGCGGGCCAGGGGGCCTTGAGGCCAAGGGAGTTAACAGGGCCCCCGAGGAGGCAATAGAGGCAACATGGGCCGAGGGAGTCAACAAGACCCTCGATGAGACAGTAGAGGCAATATGGGCCGAGGGGGCCAACACGATGGCGCCGCCGCAGGCACCACTATGGATGCAGTTACGGCCCTACTACGCCAACAACAGCAGATGGGGGGCCGTGAGGGCAACGGTCCCAATTAGGAAGATGCGCAGCCCTTATGGCCTTGCAAAAGGGCGGCAAATGACTCTAATTAGCTATATTACTCAAGTGACATAATGACACAAAAAACCGGCATTTTACTGCAGTGTGTGTATGTGTATAACTTCAAGGAGGCTGTCAAGGGGGTGGTGGCAGAGAGAGCATTCTGATGTACAGTGCTAGTAATTTTAGTAGGTCATCTATCAGGTCTACTTCTTAGGTTGCCAGGTCTTGGCGGCCACATCGGGTAATACCGTGCCCCCCATGAATTCTCTTAAGAAACTAATCTAAATACTCGCAGATGGCTGAAGACAAACTCGGGTGCTGCGATTCTCTAAACTGGAAGGCAATGCCAACATGAGACATGATAAACTAAAGGTGAAACCCCTATCTGGCTGAGGGTAGTGAATTTAAACGCTACAGTATTCCAAGACAGTGTTGCACGGTAGACATACAGTCCAAGTTTTAAGTGCACCTGTATCACGCTATGCCTACAAATAGGTAGCGCCTAGCCTAGCACTTCGAATGCGCAGTCATTTTTTTATTTAATAAGGCTCCAATCTAAGTATTAATTAGGAACACTATTATCTGTCTATATGATTTATTTAAGCATAAGATTTTAATATATGGCCACGTACGTAGTATATACATAGTGTAGCACTGTTAAGGATTACTGTATGCGCTAAGGCCAAAAGGGTGCCCCACCTTCAGCCAGATAGGGGGTTTCCTTAGCTAGTACCTAGGTTATGTACAGAATGCATTCTCAATCCCGACAAGGTGGATAGAATACCTAACCCCTAGCCCGGGGCCCTTACCCCTAACTAATGCTTTAATTACATATGCAAGTAACGCGTCCTTGGCTGGGGTGATAATGACATGGTGTCACCGCCTCAAGTCGCTCAAGTGAAGAAAGATGGATAGAAGTTACGGCATCATGGATGCTGCACGAGGCCATACGCCATTCATGGCTCGGTTCTACGCCACCTTTTTGATTCGGCTTATCGCTTTTGCATGTGGCAGAATTAGTCTATACAGCTGTGGCCCAGAATGACCGCTGCACACCTGGGTTAGTCATCACTGGCCACCATATAATTTACACTACACGGACCGCGAGCTGCACCTCCGTGACTATAGACACAAGAGCTCAAAGGCAAAATTCTTACTCATATACTGGTGTCCAATCGTTCTGCAACCACATAATCATATTGCTAACGATCATAAATTTATGAGCAAGAAACAGTAGCTAGCGCTACCCGGGTGGAAGACAGTCAGTATCTGCTAATTATCTAAAAAAAAAAAAAAAAAAAAAAATCTCATAATCATTTGCACATGAGCCTCAAACCAAATCAAATATTGTCCCCAAATGTAAGAGCCGACCCATCGCCACCAGAACCCTCCCTCCTCGGTCCTCGTGTTCACCATCCTCTCGACGGCCGGCCAGTCGGTATCAAATGGCTTCTTGTACTGTCCATTATACACGTTATCCGTCTCCTGGTACTGGAATTTGTTTTTCTCCATGGTGTTAAGCAGCTCCTGGCCCTGCTTCTTGTGATCGGCCCCGTACTTCTTCTTCGCCGCGGAGCTACTGGCGCTCTTGGGGTACACGAATCGCGTGATGTGGCTGGAGAACACGAGGGCGGACTTGACACCCTGCTTAGCCCCCATGAAGAATGTGAACTTGTTCGTGCTTTTCATGTGCTCTGCGCACGCAAAGTTGAGACACATCTCCACGGACTGCTTGTCGTAGGCTGAGAACGGGCCTGGTGGTTCGGTCTGCATCTCTCGCTTCTTTTCCTTGGAGAGACCTGGACACTCGTCTGCAGTGGAATATTCATCGTTATCGTTCTCGTCGCCGTTGAGATCCTCAGGCTTGAGATTCGCAGACGGCATATCGTCCGGCAGCGGTGCCTCCTCGGCCTTGCTTGATTTAGTTCCTTTACATCGGTTGGGTCCGTTCTTTGGCGGGGATTCCTTCCAGAAAGGGGAACCTATCTGGCCGTATTTGGAACCCTTTCCCTTAAGTAATAAGCCGTCGTGTAGTGGCGTGGCTTATCATACTGTACATTGTACCGTTTCAGCTCTTGAATGGCAAGTAGTACGTGCCGACTTTCGCCCCTCATGTTCCGCAGGCCTATGGACACGGTAGGGATGCCTAGGAAGGTGTATAGGTCCAGCGCGCCACTCCGGAACCCCACTGTCATCTGGAACCGACCCTTCCGGAATAACCAGTCGAGGTAATAGGCCTCGGCATCCCGCTTAGTGTCCTTGCCTAGCGGGACTGTGTCGAACTCCTTCCAGTACTCCCCGATATTCGGCAGGTCACGGAGAGGTTCGGCGTTCCCGCAGGTAACCAGCCAGATAGCCTCTTTTCTTACTTCGCCTCTTACTTCAGGAAGGATGTCGCTGATCTCAAAAAGCGCGCCCCCAGTGTCGAGCTCTGGATATACACCGCCGACCTCCTTATGGTCCGACCAACTCGTACCAGTTTTCCGGTACTGCCCGAGTATCGTCGGCTCTTTCTTGGCCCAGATGTCTTTGAACATGTTTTCAAACACTTTTTCTAGGTCCTACTTGACAGTGGGCTCCAGCTTCACCATGCCTGTGCGGATATCGTTTCGCTCGGTCGCATTTCTAGCGGCCTTTGCGATGATCTCGGTGCATCCTCTCTCGATGATAATCGTTGTCTTGAGATTCTTCTCGAGATCAGAGGCATTTATGCCACGGCAAGTGCCGTTATGCCAGAGCTTGGAGCCCTCGATAGCCTCTGTGGGTAGGGGTGGGATTTCTTTCTTCTCGCATAAGAACTTGCGTTCGCATGCAACGAGGAAGACATAACGGTGGTCTTCAGGCTCCAAGCGCTTTAGGTACTTAATGAGATTTGGTCGCCCTTCTTGCAGTTGACGATACAGAGATGGTGTTTTTTTACACTCATCGCTGCTCGGTAATGATACATTTCGCCTCTGTGTTCGGCATCCAAGAAAAAGAGCTTGTCTGACTCTTCAATGGCAAATGGGAGCCAGATATTTGTCACCTCCTCACCGTAGAGGAGGGTTGATTCATCGGCGGAATCCATGTTGGAGTTACTGCGTTGATATGGCTTGATCGTGAAATAGACAGGAATGTAGATAATCAGAAGTTGCAGGGGATGAGTGAAGGAGTCGGATGGCTTATGTCGACGAGTTCCTGCGACACGGTTTATATGTTGTTTAACCCAGTAGTGGTAAACGAATCATTGCAATGTCTTCTGGAAGACCCTCGGGGTCTAACGTTTGCTGGTTGCCGACAACTCAAACGTTGATGTCACGACCGGGAACGTTAATTCGGTACGCTTCTTCGTTGTCCGTGCATATTGCAACGAAGGTGGCAAAGTAGTATAACGGTTTCACAGCCTCGGCTAGATCCCGCCGGGATGTCAGTCCGGTGTACAGATCTGCAGGCATCAGCATCTGGTTCTTACATGATGATACGCCAGTCGGGTGGCAGAACCTCGGAGGTAACGTAGCCAGACACCAATGTGACAAATCTGCAAGCGCCTTAAGCTTCCCCGGCCACATGTGAAGTCCTTAGGAGCGGGACGGGGCGAGGCGAGACTCGTTAGCCGTGACCATAGATCATACTTAAGTATGCTAACCCCAGGCACTACAGGTTCAATAGCTCAGTCTCATTGGGTTAAGTAAGCCTTCTCCACCAACAAGAGTGGGCGACCTTCGATTAAGCCTTTCTCAGTTACCAGCAGCGCGTCTGCAGATTTCAATAAATGTCGTTTACCGCATAAGCAAGTATGGGAAAGGGCAACGATTGGCGTCCGCGACGAGCTGAAACGGTCATACGAAGAAGGGCAAAGGAAGGAAACGTCCGGTTCTTAACCTGGTACCTATGTAGGCAGCCAATGCATGCGCGATCCTCAACGTCTTCCCATATCGATAGGGTCGTATTTTCATGGGTTAGGTATCATCTCACTCATTTCTGACTTCGGTACTGCTGTACTGAACATCAACCACACCTACCTACCTTACTTTGTTCTAGAAATAGATACTTTCATACCATTCCTGCCAGACTGACCGTGTGTGATGTATAGAAGGGTGTATTATGGTGCCCCCCAATGATGTGTGGCCAGGGGCGCGAACGACAAGCTTCGAGTGGCCACGGGTAGCAGAGAAAAGGGAAAAGAAAAGAAAAGACAAAAAAGCCACGCCAGATAAGGCTACCGTTTGAACCAGGTCATCAACATGTCTGGAACCGCAACCGAATTGAGGTCTTGGCGCGCTGCTGTACTGCTGTACATGGGTACGACTGCACTACTGTACATGCTGTTGTAGGGGAGCCCAGCGGCGAGTTCATTGGAATACATAAGCAGGTTATCCAAGTACTACTAGAGATATACTTGCAACATGGTAACCTTGGCCCTCAAGAGCGCATACGTGGGACGGCAACATAAGGTACATACTATGTACCGCATGCATGCATTGTCATCATGAGTGATAAACAGCCTAAACGTCCAGCTTCGACGATACCTAGTAAGGCTTACTGTCATCCACAGGCGTCTTCAACAAGACCAGTCGCCTCCAACCCCGACCGCTTCAAGACAAAGCACATTCGTGAACAGTCTTGCCATAACTGGCTGAAAGCTGAGCACATACGCGCTGATACGGCGCATCAGAAGGCCGGCTGCTAAGCTGCTTGCTAGCTTCGTAGGTAGCAACTCACAGGTATTGGACGCTAACCAGAGATATCGCATATGCCGCAACCGAGCAACTCCTTATCACCGCCATCCGCTTGTGCCCAAACAGACTCTGAGCTGTGAACTCGGAAACGCCGGATCTGCACTGAGCCCGTATCCAAGACTCGTGGCCACATTTGACCCCACCCTTGATGCCCTTCACTTGGGCAGACGAGGGTTTGGAGCCAAGATACATTGGGTTTGGGGGGCTAGACTTCGTGCTGCGGGTGAGCAAGTGAGCAAGTGAGCACTGGCATGGAAGCACCATGATGTGCGAGGACTTCTGCTTCAAGTCGGCGACCTCTTGTTGCCCGCGACCAACGATGCGGGTCCTCCGAGGATCTGCGAGTCACACATGCTGGGCCACTGCCTCCAGGAATTGTCCACGACAGCAAGGAAGACTATGACACTGGGTCGGTGAGGCCGCCGCTGAATCCTGTCTCTGTCTCTATCTACTATATATAAATGAAGTTCACTCTCTCAGAGTCGTTGATGATTTGAACTGCCCAAGCAATATCCGAAGCACATACCCTCTTCTTTCGAGCCACTTTGCACTCAGTCAAGATGCCTTCCACGATCCCGTACAATCCGAGCCTGGTTCTTGCTAACATTATCGAACCCGATGCTCTGGAAAGTGTCAAGCCTATTGCGGAAGCCCAAGCGAAGCCCAACAGGCTCCATAAGGACCTCAACGTGCAGGAGAGTCCGGTTGATTACATCAAGACAAAGATCAAAATGATGCCGCTGGGCAACGACTCCGTCAACATGGACGTGCAGTATTTCTCCCTCGACACCGTGGCGCAAGACTCGCAGGCCTTCTCGCAGCAGATCTCGTCCTTCGTGTCAGCCTCCACAAGCTGGATGGGCGTCTCGGTGTCGACCGACTTGAGCACTGCTGTCCAGCAGCAGGTCCAGGACCAGACAGACACCCACGAGATCTCTGGCACGCTGGTCATCTCGGTCAACTGCACGCATAAGAGAGCTGCCATGCTCGCGCCTTGCATCCTCGATGTCGACGAGGGGATTAAGGTTTGGAATCATTACTTCCCCAATGACGAGATTGTAACCAAGGACTTGGATAGCATGAGAGAGATAGCTAGCCCCACCAAGGAAAACGAGCATGCAAGCAAGTTTAGTATCATCTCCGGTGTCACCTACGGCTCTAGCTTTGTCGGCAGTAAGTAATTATCTCGCTCGACTCCCTCGCAAATCCCCTGACTACAACAGCAATTACTAACGCAGCGTTTCGTAGTGGTTCATATACTAAACAACTCCCAGACCTTCTCCTCGCAGCAGATGGGCTCTTTCGCGGCTTCTCTCCAGTCGCAGATAGATGCTGGCGGCTGGTTTGCACAGGCATCAGGTGGGTTTGGCATGAACGCATCGTTCGCCGAGAACGTCAAGAGCCTTTTGAGCTCCCAGAACGTCATGTCCCACGTCTCTATGATCTGCATGGGCGTGATCCCTTCCATCGTAGCTGACGAGGTGCGGATCGCCGAGTCGGATCCCAAGGCCACCATGGAGGCGCCCGCCGGCTCCCAAAACCCCACGACTGCAGTTCAGGATAGCCTGCGACAGAGCGCGGACGCGGCCAGCATGGGTCAGCAGATGATCACTATGAAGAGCAGCCCGGTGAAGGCCACGCCGCCCGCCCCCGCGGAAGCCGACGACGGGTCCAACAAGATCCTTGACGTCAACTCCTTGATGACGGCACTGGAAGACTACTTTTCCAAGGTCGCCCAGGCCGACTCGGGTGTCCCGATCAATTACTACCTCAAAGACATCACCAAGGACATGCTGGCCTCCATGTGGATGGCCAAGTACTTCCCAGGAGAAAGCGGCGTCGCCATTACCTATGACGACTCAGATTCAAATGGTGACGGTGATGGTGATGGTGACGGCCAGGGGTGAGATGGCGATGGCCAGGGTGGAGATGGTGATGGTCAGGGTGATGGTTAGGGCGACGGTTAGGAGAAGATTGCGAAGCCTAGTGGACCGCTACAGGGCCCCGGACCAGAGGTGATCAAGGGCCCCGGTCCCGTGGAGCCACCTACGACTTAATACCATGTGGTATATACTTCATACCGGTGACTGTACACTTGTGCTGTCCAAATAGTGATGGTGGAGGAATATTTTTACGTTCTGTTGGCAAGCTTTCATTGTCCGCTCACTCGTTTCAAACAGCAGCAACCAATGATGGGTGACAGCACACAGCAGGGGGATCAGTTCAGATGAGAGAGAAGGCGGCGGCAACATCGTTGGATTTGAGCAGCTATTTCCTTTAAACCGGCACGGGATGTCTCTCCTAAGCACATAATCTCTTTGATATCTGTCAGTTTAAAGAACCTATCATAAATGCTGCAGTATATAATATGCAGCGTCTGCACTTTGTGCCTTCGATATAACACGCAAACATGACTTGCATATTCCTGTATTACATTGTGACTACTCTAGTGCTGAGTGTTTTTATTGCTCGGAATATTATCACTTGAAATAACTTATTAATCTGATTAGATACGCATTATTACGCTGAATATACGGGTAAGCATTAGATTTGATGTGGACATCATCACTGCTACTAGCGCAAAAGAACGATTTATCAAGTACCTGTCTGCAGAAGAGTAGTTACAACAGGCGTCTCATATGTGCCTCCCAAATGACCAGGTTACCCGACTCGGAAACATGGTATCTACTCTCGAAGTTGTAACAAAACAGCAAAGTATTCCCGTCCAGTCTATGTTCAGACAAAGGCGTAAAATAATCGAGACCTACCAAAGAAGCCTCTAGGCTGGCCGAACATCGAGCCATGTCCGCAAAACATGATTCCCAAAGTGACGAAGAAACACAAAGAACGAACTCCACGGGCGAAGGCAGGGAACAAACCCCTTGTGAATGTAAAGAAAGACCATTCTCCTTTTGACTTTAAGACAGTATAAAATCAAGGCTACCTCTCTTCTTTTTCTTGGGCTAGTGACAATTACCGAACAACACAAGCGTTCTCACACTAATATTGCCACTTATATCGACGAATAGACTACCTACAAAACTGGAGGGGTTTTATCCAGGTATAGTCGAGCCCAGAAGCACACTTGATAAAAACCCAGCACAGGATATAAAGTAACATAAATAATTTCACGATGAGTGGTAGCAGCGACAGCGTCCGGGACTTCATGAAGTGGGCCTTGGGCGGGTCATCCGACTCCAAGATCAAGAAAGACGAGTACGGCAATGGGTACTTTGAACGAAAGCCTTCCCATTATTACGGCGATATTAGAACCAGCTCTTTTTCCTCCTCCTCTCGATGTTACGATTCCAGCAGCAGTTACGGCTCCGGCTCCGGCTCCGGCTCCGGTTCAAGTTCAGGGTCTGGTCCGCGCTCGCGTTATTATAGTGGCAAAGATTACACATTGTCATCCTTAGGATCGGGATCGGGGTCCGGGTCGAGATCCTATAGTGGTCGAACGGATTATTCCTCCTATTACTCTGCAGACACTGTCAAGCCAGAGGATTCTGTCTCCCAGGCTGCTGCGAGGAAGGCGGCGGCGCCAAAGAAATATTGTTAGACAGCACAGAGAGAAGGGAAGTAGGTGAGAGAATTGTACGCACAGACACACACAGAGAGAGAGAACAGACAGAACGAACAAGTTGCGGAGTTTTGATTATTTTGGGCGAATAGAATATATTTATTTTGATTGCGGAACGAACTCCTTTATATAGTGTCGTTCTTTTGTAGCAAAACAAAGACCTAAGATAGTAGAATTAAGTAAAAAGGAACTTAGAACAAAAGGACTATATTAGGTACCGGAAATTAGAAGCCCTTAAGGATACCGAGAACAAGACTGGTGCTCCTCCTCCATAGATTCAATTAAGTTATATTAAGACAGGATTCCACCAATGTAGTATACGCAGCTGTGTACTGTCTATAACCACTACCTAACATTGCGCTGCCCAACGATATTACAATATATTGTGCCCTTATCCTCCTTCACCTAATCCTCCACCCACAAAACCGCTTCCCCCGCTTCCAACTCCAAAGCAACAGGGTGCTACATTTAGATTACCAAGTAACGCAAAAGTTAAATTTGCAGACAACACAGTAATCACCGAGGAAAAATAATTGGCGTCAGTGCAGACAATAACATCGAGATGCTCGGGCTCTCTGATAAAGTATACAGTTATACCACTCGCGCAACTCCATGGTGAGGCCCTTATGTTTTCTTTCTTTCCAGGTTCGCCCTATCAAGTTCTTCGAACACGAGCATAAGGATCCATGGTACCTCGAGATCAACCCAAACGGTCGTTTTCCCGCTTTGACCGACAAGCTAGAGAACGGTGAGGAGGTAAGGTTCTTTGAATCCGGTGCCGTCCCGCTATCCATAGTGTCTAAATATGACAAGGACCATAAGATCTCGTATCATTTTAGCTCTAAGGAGTGTTGGCAGTCCGTGAACTGGCTTATATAGTAGATAGGTAGTCTTGGGCCCATGCAAGAACAGGCAAACCACTTCGTTAGCGCCGCTCCCGAGATATACGAGTACTCTCTCGGCCGCTATAAAGACGAGTCCTGCCGCCTTTACCGTGTCTTGGACACCCAGCTGTCTAACAGCCCTCACGGATATATTGTTGGAGATCGCGTTACTCTTGCTGACATTGCCGTCTGGCCTTGAACCCAAGCTTGGAGTAAGTCTTCTTTTTATTGTTCGGTCTGGCATAGCAGGGTTCACTCAGCTGACATTATTTCGTAGAGGCCTCTAGTCTGAAGACGATGGATGAGTTTCCCAACGTGCGTAAATGGATGGCCAAGCTCCTTGATCGCCCTGGATTCGAGAAGCGCCGCAACGTTCCCGGCCCTCACTTTCACATCTAGCTCAACGAAATGCCGGAGAAAGAGGTTGACAAGCTGATGAGGCCCCGCACGGGTTGGGTCTTGGAGGGTATGAAAAAGGATGCGGAATGAATTATGCACGTTTGTAAAGTTGTCCTCAAATGGCAGTGCATCTCACGCTTGAGAACGCGGCTCTCTATGAAATATGTCAAGTCGATATCTGATTCTAGACTTTCCTTGACGGCTAGCCTGGGACCAATTGACAGCTTATACTTAACAAAGATTACGAATTCCTTGACGTCAGCAGAAAAAGAAATACGAAGTGCTGGAAGGAATTATTTTCAGCTTTACACTCTCGCTAGAGGAAAAGGCGCCGAATTTAACCTCGGTAAAACAGGACTGATTCATGAGGTCTTCCAGAACGTGCCACCTATTGAGATTGACCCCGAAACTGAGGGACGGACCCGAGACAGGAATCGGAAGTTGATCGAGGGAGACTGCTCCATTTGCTTCACGGCTTTCGAAGGCGCCGAAGGCACCGTATACTGCCGAGCAACCCGCGGCCAGAACATAATTACACAAGGAATGTTTCCATATGTGGGCCACCACCAAGCGCAAGACTACTACCCGTCATTCCGTCGCCCGCTCGTGTGCCGAAACCCCTGGCAGGATGACGAAGATATGGCCCAGAAGATCCAGAGCATGGGCATTGCCGGTGTTCATGGCTACTGAGACCGTGGGCGGATGCCAAGACTGATATCACTTCTTATCATTGCTATTAGTGTACAGGGTGGGCCTAGCCACCAGGGGGGATGTGTTTATTCTTTTATTCTCTCGCATGTAGATAGCTTCGCTTAGCTCACCGCCATATGCTCAGTCATGCGTTGAATCAATTCTATTCCCCCCCCCCTATTGACGTGCCTGCAATCGCCAGGTCTCTTTAGGTGACGGTTATGTACACATATGAGCGGCCGCAGGCCGCGTAGTATGTGGCATACCCAGATTCAGTATTTATTTCTGAATTTTTTTTGTTGTTCATAAAGTATTAATATCTACCGTAAATGATTGCATAGCTCCTAGTGACATGTTTAGTGCGTTTAGTTGAATAAGACCTAGACTTCTTACCCTGAGTCGTTGCTGGGTCAACCCTGAACTCGATGCCTGAGATGATAATAATGCTGTCACGAGATCCGTTTTACTGCCTTGAACATCGAGAACGTACTATGTGGTTGTTATTTTCGGACAATCTCTTGTGGGAATACCTTTTCATACCTGTTCGATGGTGTCTTTGACCGTGAAGCGTACAGTTGTAACTACCTTTGTTTGTCCGATTCGGTGAATTCTTGCGAGAGCTTGCTCCTCAATTGCCGGGTTCCATTGAGGCTCCATGAGGTACGCTCTACTCGCTGATGTCAAATTCAACCTAGAAACGTATTAACGCTGATTCTGCACATCCAAGTATTCACATAGTAAAGCACGTTTTTGTACCCAACGGCGCCGCAGGACAAAGATATTAGTAGGACGTGGAATTTCTGCTCGCTGAAGTCTTGGAAGATTTTGACACGCGTCTTGTAGTTAACATCTCCATCAATTCGAGCATAGGTGATGCCTTCGCGCGAAAGGGCCACAGCAGCAACATCTAGAGTTGCTTTCCAAAACGAGAAGACGACACTAGCAAATCAGTATTAGAATCATCCAAGCTATGCTGGAAAGCTGGCTGTATGCTTACCTCTGGGTGTCGGGAGGCACACTTCTCAAATCGTCCACCAAAGCTTGTATCTTGGTTGGAAACTGGCGATTGTTCCCATCGCATGAGATATCAGCACCGATTGCCGTTGAGGGATCCCCGAGGCGCGCCTGGGAGACAGGACACGTGGGTTTACACTGGCATAATTGGGGGCGGCCGACTCGGGAGGAATAGGACTTATAACAATCAGAACACCATAAGAGTAGACACTTGGACAGAAAAGCTTGATCTAATGGGTCTGATGAAATAGAACCCGATTCCAACAGTAGTCCACATCCACTGCAAATTGTGGATAGACCAAGGGATGGAAATTGTCGAACGGCTAGAGACGCCGTGTCTTCGTTCCATGGCGCTTTAGAGATGTGTTGGAGCTTCTCATCATCAGCTCTCTCTGTATGTTGAAACCTGCCAAAGTTGCAAATCTGTCTCAATGTCTCAACCTTCCGTAGAGCATTGCGATAACCTCCTCGAGGTTGACTAGACTGCAGCAGATCTTCAATGCATTGGATGGCCATGGCTTTGGCGGCGTGATATGTCTCTCGATCTTCGGGGTTAAAATTAAGCTGGCACCGCCAGTCTTGACGCTTTGGGAGCACGATATGGTTTACGGAGCGTCGTAGCATGACGAAATTGAGAAGTCGTTTTAGACGATGAACTGCCTCTGTCTCTTTTCCACCTTGCCATAGATGGATGATGTGTTCGTCGAAGACTTCTTTGTCCGAATACGGATAGGCGCGAATGAACCGTAGCAAACTCTGAAGCTCGAGAAGCCGATTCTGGATTGGTGTTCCAGTTACAGCCCACCGACAACTTGCTGAAATTGCATACGCTGCTTGCGTGGTTATTGCAGAAGTATTCTTGATGCAATGCGCTGTTGCCTTAACTGAGCATTGTCCATTTGGTGGCAGTTTGAGATCACTCACCTTCATCTAGGATTACGCGGTGCCAATTATAAGAAAACAGAAAACTGGATGTCTTCTTGGTCATCCATTCAGAAGCAAGTGTCTGATAGGTTGTTATGACGACATTTAAATTCTCTAGGTCTGTAGGATCTATGATTTTTGTTGACCCGTGGTGGCACCGCCACGACACGGTCCCCGTTTGAATGTGTCTGGTCGGCTAATGTTAGACACCAGCAGTCCAATATTTGGGGGTCTAGCAATATACTTAGAAAACTCGATCTTCCAGTGATTTAAAACTTCGCTTTGTTAGTTTGAGCTTTGTGATCGGATGGGCATAGAGGTGCTTACCAGTAGCTGGGACAACTAAAAGCGTGGTTCTTGTTGGGCCGGAGTTGTAAATATTTGCGTCAAGGTTTTGGAAGGATACATTGTGTGTTATGAGTGAAATCATGGTTAGAGATTTCCCAGAACCCATAGTATCAGCGATAATGCCTCCACGAAATGCTGGTGGTGGCCTATTGTGGAGGGACTGGTCGATGTTGTTCATATACTGACTATATTTGGTTAGATTTAGGATTCAAGAACCTCAGTTTGATAGCCACTCACATATTCTTATTTACGTTATGGTGACGGGACCAGACGTCTATCGCGGCTTCAGATAGCTTCCATCCTTGCTCACGACGAACCATAAAAGTCAAAGCTTGCTTCTGATGACTGACAATGCATTTGGTAAGAAGATGATGGATTACCTGGAATATAATAAGCCTTTACTTACCTTTGCAACGGGGTTAAAAGGTACTGCGAGCCTTCTGTTTCGTCTATGCCGTCTGCAGAAGCGAATTCAGAGAGAATATCGACGGGCGTAAGACTAGATTTTGTTATTGCTTGACTTTGAGGCGCCCAAAACAGTGATGTCCGCGCCCCAGGCGTGCTGAATAGCCTTTGTGGGTTCAAGTATGTAACATCTCTCGTAGCATCGATAGGATCTTGCAAGTAAAGCTCAAGGAAGCCTAGAGTATCCTTTATATTTGAAGTAAGGCTTTGAGCTCCGTAGAGTATCGCTGTTGCTTGCTGCCTTGCACTTGGTGTTTTTGGGTGTTGTGCTAATTCAAGGCTCAGTTCAACATCCACATTCTCCTTCTGAAGGAGTTCAATCAACTCTTTGTCTCTTTTCCGCAAAGTGGCCAAGGGGATATTGGAAGCCATAGAGTATAAACTGCTCTCATTACCGAGCCACAAATTTCTGTAGATACCTGGCGCTGCAAAAACCTGTTTCAAATCAAAGACGAGCTATACCCAGTTTAATCAAATGCGCGTGCATGGGCGTAACGGCGTCAACCTACCATTCCGAAACATATTACTTCTTCGCTTTCGTGTGCCCGGCATACCGATATGTCAGCCCCGCTGTCTCCAAGCTGCACACCGGTAGGGATATTGCCCGCCACAGTCTTTCGACGCTTGGCTATAGGCTCCGTCATCATCTCTATACATGAGAGCCAACAAGCAGACAAAAATTGAAAATAGTCGGATTGAGAGTGTCGAGAGAAGAAACCGTGAAGCATGGCCTGATTCTAGAGCACATGAGCCTCCTTAGCTAGGTAGCGGCAAGAAGCACTGCCTCCGGCCTTGGACAAGAAGAGCCCTGTTACCAACTATCAACGCTTCTACCGGATGAGGCGGTGTGCGCCACTCTCCTTCTCACGCCTTAGCTGCGAAGGCTGATTTGAATTGGCAAGATTGGGTCGCCTGCACCGCTATAAGCGCACAGTGGCTGAGTCGCATTAGTGGTGTGCACAGCCTCCAACAGTACGTCGAGCAGTTCGTGTCCAAAGTTTTTAGTATGCTTATCATTTGAAGTTAAAGGATGGGTTAATTCTTTTGCTATGAGGACAACACTTCTTCCAGACAATCAATTCCCCGGTTCGATTTGGAACAATACGCAAACTTTATCTAGGGCTCAGGCAAGGAACTGTTTGGTTTCTCTTTTACGATTGTTTATCTCAACGCAATGGCTCAGTTAGTGCTACAACGGGCCTGCGATCGCTTCCGCAGCGATATATCACCGACAGACGCGAATTTGATCATGTCAACACCTGGATTTGACGGGGTCAAGGATGCCATCCGACAAATTGAACAACAACTCGCCGCAGAACAAAAACTCCGGAATTTCGACCGTCTGGTCCCCTTCTTGGATGCAATAGAGACTTACTCCAAGGCACTTGAAGTGGCCTGCAATGGAACGCCGTATCTTCCATGGATATGGGTATTTGCTCTATGCCTTGCCTGCTCTAGATCATCAAGAACACGATAACCTAACGATTATAGTAGGCGCCCATTAAATTGATATTCCAGGTAATGATGATATAGCCAGTTCGAAGCGAAATGTTTCGTCTTGTGCACTATTCTTCTAGCTAATCTATATAGGCTGTTCATGAGTCTGCACATGCCCTAGACAAAATTCTAGTGGCTTACGGCAATATCGCCAGCAGCATGCCCCGGCTCTCTCGATTCGCCGGATCATTTCCCAACGATGGCCAGTTTCAACAACTGATAGCATTTCTCTTCGAGGATATTATTGAGTTTCATCGGAGAGCCTACGCGTTAATAAAAATGCCAGGTGACTATTGAACTCTTGACATTGCACAACTAAAAGATACCAGTTTCTCATCTTGGTTTCAACAGGTTGGAAGTTCTTCTTCTCTTCTGCGTGGGGCCGCTTTGAGCATCGCTTCAGTGGTTTGCTCGAAAGCATGACACGACTTAGTGACTTGATCGATCGAGAAGCCGTTGCGCTGGACATTTCCCAAGCTGCCGAATGGAGGAAAACAGAGGCTGAGAACGCACATCAACGGGAACGTCAAAGACACGCGGAACAGCTTCAAGCTGTACTGGATTGGCTTGAGACGACTAATGGAGATCAAGAGATGAAGCTCGAATGGTTAAGAAGCCGATGTTATGAAGGGACGTCCTCTTGGATTACAAACAACCACAAATTCAGAACATGGTTACAGCGCGGGCGTGGCAACTCTGTGTTGTGGCTGCACGGAAAACCTGGATCAGGTATCTATAGCCATATAAATTCATTCCAACTACTCCCGCGTAGGCACCTAACCATAATCGATAGGGAAATCAGTACTGAGCTCGCAGGTCATACATTACCTCCGCAATAGCCAACACCCAGTCTGCTTCTTTTTCTGCGACTACCATACACCTACGGAGAGCGTGATTACTCACATTTTCAGATCTATATGCACACAGATTGTAAGAACATCAATGCACTGTGTTTTATATGTATACGAGGAGTACGTGGCTCAGGCGAAGACGTCTTCGGCAAATACACTTAAACAACTGCTCCCACGGTTGCTTCAGCATTCGGATGATCTGCGTATTGTTATTGACGGAATCGACGAAATATCCGCTTCAGTTCACCGACCTTTGATCAAGGAACTGCTTTACCTCACCAGGTGCCACGAATCCACATGCCGGCTCCTTATTGTCAGTCAAGATTTACCCAGTATTAGTTGCCAACTTTTGAAGACACCTCGTTTGTCCCTAAACGAGGAAAGGAAGTCGGTCGAGAAGGATCTTTCAATGATAATTCACGCCAGACTCCAAGACATCGATGACTGGCACCAAGGGGCTTTAGGGGATACTACCATTCTATCTCTAAAAAATGACATACTAGCTAAAGCCGAAGGTAGGAAACTATTCCAAAATTGCGTCTCGGTCATTAATATCACGATACAGGGATGTTCCTCTGGGTTCATTTGATCTTAGAGCTTCTGAACAATGCCTCGAATCTAAGCGAGCTTCGGATGCAGATCGAAAATCTGCCAGCAGACCTAGCTGAGGCGTATGTCACATGTTCATTGGGAAGAGGATACAGACTAATCGATATTTACCAATAGATATAAGAGAATTTTGAACAATATCAGTAGCAGATGCTCGTCTACCGACCTCTCTAAGATAAAACGAATCTTTTCCTGGATGATCTACCATAAAGGGCCACACCCTTTACGTAAATACCAAGTGCGGGTTGCAATGATTCTCAACCCTAACTGCCGGATAATGACACGAGAGACGAGAGCTTTCGTCAATGCCACTGATATTTGCAAACCATTCATTGAGGATGGCCCACGAGGATCCTTGGTCTTTGTCCATTCATCCGTGCCACAGTGTGTAATTGTACTCTTCACAGTTCATTGACGTCAGCTAATATTAAGACAAAGATTTCTCCTAGACCATAGCAGCGGTCCATTCATTCGCACCCCTGACTCACGAATTTCGCTGGCCTCAGCTTGCATGAGCCAAATAACTCAGTCGCTTGATCTTCTACGTACATGTGATTCGAACCTCATTCTGGATCGATACAGCACGGTAGCTGGTTTCTATGCGCTCCTGCCGTATGCGTCCGAGTTTTGGATGGATCACTTGCTTGACTGTTTGGATGACACTCCACCTGAAGAAATCATGGAACAACTTCAACAGCTGTGCCAGAAGTTGCGACAGTTATCTCCTCCCAGCGCTTTGTCGAATGATGTCTTTGAGACGGCACAAGGTCTGGACTCTCGCTTGACCAGACTAATCTCCAAGGAAGAGGCGTTGCTTATTAGCCGATCTTGGTTAATCATGAAAGATGAAAACTCAACTTTGGGTATATTCCACAATCCATAAAGTTTTTGATGTGCCTCGTCAGTCTAACCCTGGAACTAGATCAACGCACTCCTGATTCTCAGCACCTCCACCGGGCTTTAACACGCTACAACGAAACTGTACAATCTCTAATGGGCCAAACCCACGTAGATGGAATCCCACAGCAAGAACTTACGGCATTCCAAGAGGAATTTGGGCCGACAGCATTCGTCTGTAACATTCGGCGGTGCGAGCGTGCGACCTTCGGGTTTTCCTCAAAGGCCAGGCTCGTGGACCACCAGGCGCGGCATGATGGGAATTTAAAATGCTCTGTTCAGGGTTGCGCCTACAATGATGTTGGCTTCACAACAACCAAGAGCCTGAAAGATCACCATAGAAACCGCCACGGGGCTCCCAAGATCAAACCTGTTCCAAAGAGGTTCCGATATGCTCTTCATGACGACGACGATAATGGTACATTAAATGTCGCACCCGAGGAGCAACACAACGTATCAAATGTTGCACCTGAAGGGCAAGGTTCAAACCATGCGCTTCAGGATTACGATATGCAATTGGAACTACTCGAGCTACAAAATAAGAGAAAATTACTAATGGCAAGACAGAAACAAGACACATTAAATGTTGCGCCCGAGGGGCAAGGTCCAAACCCCCTGCCTCAGGATTACCAGATGCAATTGATGCTACTCGAACAAGAAAAAAAGAAAAGATTACTAATGGCAAGATGGGAACAAGACAACATATCAAATGTTGCACCTGAAGGGCAAGGTTCAAACCATGCGCTTCAGGATTACGATATGTAAATGTTACTACTCGAACAAGAAAATCAGAAAAAATTACTACTGGCAGAGGCAAGACAGGAACAAGACAATGTTGAATATACCCAGGTTTCGACAATTGTTAGAAATCCAACGAGCTAATTCTAAGAGAGATCTATAGAGGTCTCCTGAAGCGACCAAACAAGCTCCCGGAGACTTGTACGTTATAATTATAGACGGAATTTCTACTTTCAATACATATAAAAAGAACTTAACTAGTAGCTTGATTTGAATACAGGTGCACAGCTTATCATTAAATGAGACGGCTAAGGTTACCACGATAAGCAAGCCATCTAGCTGGTAGGTAATTCCTCTTGTTTGCGTTTATTTTTACAGCCCCTTTAAGACAACTCAAACATGCGCCACACCGCCTACTATAGAATGTCTTGCAGAAGGTATTGATAATTAGAGAATAATAGAAATGAACCAGTGCACTCTCTAGATACGATTATGTGAAATAAATTTAGATGTGCTATAGAAGAAGATATACTCTAATTATATATTAGTGCGTAATATGCTCTTTATATACGGGGGGTAAGAGAACTATGTCCCTCCGTTCCCTATAGCCCTATATAACCGCAATAAAATAACCATAGTAATAATATATATAAACACTTAGAAGTAGAGTTAAGCTATTATAATAAAATTATTATATGTTTAGTCTATGTAGGTATGCCACATAGTATGCGGCCTGCAGCCGCTCATGTGATGTATACACAACCGTTACTTAAAAAGGCATAATAATTAAATGGTTGGATTTCTTCCTCAAGTCGCCTCACGAGAGGTATCTTATAATACACGGGCCTGCCGGTACTGGGTAAGACCTCGCTCAATCACTACCTTTCATCACATGCTGACATTGGCGGAGAAAATCCGAAGTGATTTTTGAGATTTCATCGGGATGGAGCAGCAAGGTCTCTGTGTTTTGGTTTGACGCAGAAGCGCAACGCTCTATCGAGAGAGGCTTTCAAATCGTTGCTGATTTGGTCAAGATCCGTAAACCACCCCAAGATCACCAGGCGAAGCAGACTTTCAAGGACTGGGTTTCGGATGAACTGGCTGCGCCGTGGCTCGCCGTTTTCGACAATGCGTTTTCAGGTCTTGACCTCCGCGGGCTTCTGCCGAAGACTGGAGGGAAGATTATCATCACTTCTAGACACGAATATTCTCACCGACTCCGGTTTTGCCACCAAATCCATTCAACCTCTTAGCTTACAGGAAGTAACTCGGTTATTCGTGTCGCGCTATACTTACGGCTCGCCACGGCAGCCTACCGACGTTGGGCGACCCATTTCGCCCATCAAGAATCACTACTCCAGTCACTCGTTGATCGTCCACTTGCGATCTCATTTGCCGCTACTTGTGTATCCTCTCTAGAGGCAACCTCCCCGGCCGATCATCTCCAGTCTCTGGCAGCGGACCAAGTTCCATCCGCACCTCCAACACTAGGCTCCGGGATTTGGAAGTGGGGATGTCACGTCTTGGAAGAGCTTGACCCCGATGAAAGCTTTCTGCTTAGTATCATGTGCCTTTTTGATGGCGATGAAATATCGGACGATTTTCTTGCTGTCCTGAGCACCGGAGCTCCTCCCAGCAGTATATTTAGCGGGGGTCGAGATTCTTCATTCAGCTCTCGAGTGCACCTCAAGACCGAAAGATGATCACTATGACTTGCTTAGATTAACATGCCATCATATCCAAGCACTATGTCTAAACGCCAAGGCATACAATGTCCCTGTTCATCGCGAATTCCATGCTGATCGATTCGCCTTAGCCGAGGCAACCCGATATATGAAAATTTTCTCACATAAACAATTCTGGAGGATTTGGGTGCTGAACGGGAATTATCCACTCAACGAAGCCAATCAAGGTGAGGATGATGGGGCCGAGCTCATCGTCCATCCGACTCTTTCGCTGTGGGTTGCGGAAATGTCGGCAATCGGGAAGTCCAAAACGCTCCAGGGACTCCGCAAGGTTATTTCTGAATTTATTTTGTCGAGTTTCTGTGAGGACCTGAAGGTGTGTACCATATTGGCTGTGATGGGCCACTGTTGGCATGGGGTGCGCGAAGACATCTTCGAGTTCTTACGCACTCATCCGGGGCTTACACCAAAAAACGCTGCCATCATCGACGAAATTATTGACTTTGTTGACAAAGGCGCATGCGCCGGACTACAGACCATAGTAATAACTTACACAAACAGCGACGAATACGCTCTTCAAGCGGCTCAAGGCTGCGAGACAGCTCTTGATGATACGATCAATATTGTCACAGCAGGACTGAGGTCGGCTGGAATTGATCTGACTAGCGCGAATTCGGAGACGCTCAGCGCGGTAAAACTAGCGGTGGAGAACTCATGGAAGAACATCTGCTTCTCGTCCTTTTACCAGATGTGTGGAGCTTTTGAATCTGTCTTCAAGGGCACCATAGAGCAGGGTGTATGCGCTGACATTGGGTCTAAGCTCAGTATGACCATCAAGCCTGAGATGCTTGAGAACACGACAGCATATATGCTGCGTCATTTTGCCGAGGGGCTGGTTAAGAAGAGGATCGACCTAGTGTCACGAGGATATTGGGAGGTCATGGGTGCCTTAAGCCTTCTAATTGCTGCGGATATACTGAGAGAGCTCAGCCGCGTAGTGGAATTGACGTCTTTAGATACTGGAGGATTTGGAAGTCTATCAGCGAAGCTGATGACAACTGCTATCGAGTTGGGAAGAGAGGCACTAATGTCTAGCATCGGGGCAAGCTCAGGGTGGAAGTTTACATTAGAAAGAGCCGAATCCTGGTGTGTGCAAGCTGAGGAATGTAGGAATGCGCAGGAAGTTTACAGGAATTCAGACCGATGGGATGAATATCGGATCTTGTCTGGATCTGGTGGCAATTGCCCTATGGGCCATGTCTTCTACAGTCCGGGTTGAGTTTCCTGATAACGAGGGGTTGAAAAGCCTTGCCAGTACGGACCAACAGCCACTGCTTGTCACACATTAATTAGGTGGCTGACACTACCACCCCGCCACTAAATCTACCTTACCCTACAGGCCCAGAACACGTGTGTGCTACTGCAGGAATTTAATATGCCAACATCTGCACGTCAGAAATCGGCAGAAAGGGTATTTGCCTAAGCAGATAGTAGTTAACCCCTTATCGTCGCCTGCGGCATAGCTTATGCGGTGGCAGGATGCGGTGGTATGGCTCGTAACAAGGAATAATGTTACCTCAACAACCAATGTAGTACTCAAGCATGTTAACTGTATTACTACATGGAAAGGCAGATGGATGGGGAAAATAAGAGAATACGAGCCACAATACAGCTGTACTGTACTAAGCTGTCATGAAACAAACAACATGACAAGACCTGATTTGGTTCCGCCGCCGCCACTAAATAACAAAGGGGTCTATTGGTGTGCGTTTAACTTTCCATTTATGTAATCACAGAAGAAGCGCCCAGCGCAAATCGTCCTCATCTCGCAGCGAGACGCTGAAGCATTTTCTTTTCGCTAGACCGAATCTGTATTGTATGGCTGTAAGTTGGCAATTGGCGACAGCCTGTTGATCTTTCTCGACTTCGACTCCGGTACATGAATAACGCTACCCCTGACTAACCTAACCTAGGTAGGTTGGTCTAGATTAGGCCGGATATCTCTTGGTACTATGTAAAATGGTCAAACCCCCGGTTTATGCCCTACCCTTTTCTGCCCTTGAATGGGTTGGACCAGCCTTGGCCCGGTGCTTGGCTCCAGTCGCTGCAGTCGGGGCTTATTTATAAGTTATTTTAGCCAGACTAGGAATAGCATGAAACCAAATGGCTGCAGGAACACTCCATCGGATTCCCTATCGAGAGCCAATCCTTCGTAGATCCAGGTCTCTTCATTGGTCCGTAATTGCCCAGTTGAATAGTTTGCGGCCTGCCAAAGCGCCGAACTTCCTCTTTCTTTCCTTAAATGCTACCGGATCCCCATCCCAGCCCAGGACCCGAGCCCTGCACGTCCAGCGCCACGCCACAACCAACCACTGGCGACTCGGTTGGCGGTTGTAAGCTCGTATCAGAGAAGGCAACGTAAGTCCGTTGAGGAGACGTAGGTAATGGGTGTCTGTACTGTGTATCTAGTAGTAAGAATTGGTAATTGTAGATGGGGAAGGAGGGTAAGGCAGTAAAAAAAACAAATAATATCACTTCAAAAAGGACCGATGTCCTCGTCGTCCTACCATTACTCTTCTTTTTTCGTATCCATCATCTTACAATTCGTCGTAAATACCTTATTTGTCTTTCTTTATTTCTGGTTTTCCACTCTTTTCAGTTTTAGACATCGTACAACTGGTTGTGTACAAATCGCTTCATCATTGGTTTCGTTTTTCTTGGCTCTACCTTTTGCTTTTTCCAATCTTTCGCTTACTACATACTTTCAACTCTTTGAAGAAACGAACCATGAGGGGATCATTATATAGGTTCACAGCGGCAGTTGCACTTGCCCACGCCGCTGCGGCCTTGGATCTGAACACCAAAGATGCGCAATCCGTCAAGAAGGCCGCCGGTGTGGTCGCCAAAGGCTTGTATGTCTTTCACAATGAAGCCGCTACCACGGGCCAGTTCAACCAACCGCAGCCGTGGTTCTGGTGGTTATCGGGCTCTGGCTGGAACGGCTTGATGGACTACACCGTGTACACGAAGGACACCAAATACAAGGCGGACCTGCTCTCTGCCCTCTCCAAGAACGTCGGGCCTAACTTCGACTTCGTACCTCCCGAGCAATCCGGCTGGGAAGCAAACGACGATCAGGTGAGATAGATGCCTCCTAATAAAGCAACAGAGTATGTTGAGCCATGAAGACAATGCTAACAAGGTTCGCCTTAGGCTTATTGGCTCTTCAATGCTCTCACTGCCATGGAATATAACTTCGACACATTGCCCGGTGCCCCTTCGTGGGACACTATCGCCACAAACGCCTTCAACCTGTTCACGAAGCGCTGGGCGATCGACAGCGAGACTTGCAACGGCGGGTTGAAATGGCAGTACGACCCCAAGGCCAACGGGTGGACGTACAAGAACTCCGTGACGAACGGCGCCTTTTTCCAGACGGCGGCGCGCCTGGCCCGATATACGGGGGACCAGAAGTTCGCCGACTGGGCCGTCAAGATCTGGGACTGGTCTAGGGGTGTAGGTTTAGTGAGCCAGGACTACCACGTCTACGACGGCACGGGCGACGACAAGGGAGCCAACTGCTCCCAGGTGAACCACGATGAGTGGTCCTACAACATCGCCTCGTACATCCACGGCGCCGCCCACCTGTACAACTTCACCGAGGACCCGACGTGGGAGAACCACGTGCATGGCCTAGTCGACACGGCCGCGGCGACATTCTTCAAGCCTGCCAAGACGGGCGTCATGTTCGAGCAGAAGTGCGAGCCCAACCGCGGGTGCACGACGGACCAGACTTCCTTCAAAGCTAGCCTGTCGCGCTGGCTCGGCAAGACGGCCGTTCTCGTGCCCAGCCTGAAGCAGACCATCATGCCCTTGCTAGAGAAGAGCGCCCAGGGCGTGGCCAAGAGCTGTTCCGGCAACGGGAACTCCACCTGCGGAATGTCGTGGACGAGCGGATCGTTCGACGGCCAGTCGGACTTTGGCGTCGAGCTCAGCGCCCTGGAGACCATTCAGAGTCTGCTTGTCTTCGAGGCGCCTGCTTTTTCCTCCAAGAAGAAGAACACTGGCAGTAAAAACAATAACCTGACAACGTCGCCCACTAAGGAGACGACACAGGAGCCCGCGAAGGAGACCGAGACCCCGCAGCCCGTGAAACAGGCGCCGCCCACGAAGAGCGGGTGCGGAAAGAAATAAGTAACATATGACCTACCTACCTACCTACCTACCTACCTACCTACCTACCTACCTACCTATCTACATACCTATCTCTCATATGACCTCATTACCACATCATCTACACATCCAACTGTATATATGAACGCCCGATGTACAACAAAAGAAAAGGAGAGATAAGGCAAGGCAGGAAATAGAAGTGACTGTAAGAGACAGACTTAACATGATGATTCACGAAAATCTCATTGGGCATATCTAGTATTTCAGAACCTTAAAGCAACAGATTTACATTTATTTTATTTACAAACCTGTCTAGTTACTTACATCTTACAAGGAAAGACTGATCACATGTATTTGCTTACCTAGGTATGTAACTGCCTCATGACAAGAATGCCTGAAGGAAAATGAAGCACGACTTGATACAGCATATGTATAATAGTGTAGCCTAGCCAAATTTCTACGCGGTGTGCAAGGGCTCTATAGTTCCAATTCCCGAGTTATGGTCTATAGTCTAAGATCGCATCCTAATCTGTCACGTACAACCATAGGATGTAGAGAACGCAAGGTCTCGTTCGCTCCTCTGTAGCTAAGCTACGTACTACATACTACAAGATTAACAGGTAGAGTAGCAAAAAAAAAAGAGTAGTCTTTACGTAACCTATAAAAATATAACTTACTTAACCTAGATAGCTTAAAAACAGAAGGCGTACGTAAACGGTAGCCCCAATATCAATGTGGCAGTTGCCGTGCTTCAGTGCTCTTTGTGTCCGCCGGCGGCATGTCCAACGCAGATCCGCAGGCCACCACCAAATTGTCATGAACCCTGTGCGCGATATCCGTTTCGTGGCTATCCAACCAGCGCTCTGGTTTAAAGGATTCGGGATCCTCACATTCGTTACATACTAGGACCTCACTGATTACGAGCCCAATTCCGGCAGGGAAGCGGTATCCCTCGAACCCGGCCCGGGCTCTTCTGGAATGGTTGCGGGTATTCGAGAGCAGCCACAGCTATGATATTGAGGGGCCTCGCGAGGTCGTATCACTACCAGCCTCGATAAGCTGCGTTCCGATAAACATGGCGTCTAAGTTGGTACCGTTGTAATCTGGAGTTAGGAAGACTATAACGGATGAACGAGGGTGGCACCTGTCCCTTCCTCGACCTTCTTCCTTACAGAGTCTTACTAAGATATGTAGACGTCGTGATTCCATCCATGCTAGAGAGCTTCCCCCAATGCACTCGCCAGAACTGGAAGGGTTTAGACAGCCTAGTGAGGTCAGCAATGCTCTTGCCAGAAACGGGGAGGGTCAGGCTGATACTTGGCGAGGTCAGGAAACCAATCGATGAGGCTCCTACCGATGCTGTCGACGAAGAAGTTGACAGACACAATTCTGCATGTCGGCAAGCTGTTGAGTTGATTTGTTGAGACGCTCTTTGCCCCTTCGTCATTTTAAGGTGTCGGTCACATGACTTACAATCAATCACCTGACAACCTGACCCCTTGTTGAGAACAACCCTCCAATATATTGTCCGAGTTATCACCGGCATGTCGGATCTTGCGACGGGGTCAAAAATAGGGTCTTTTATTTGCTTTCCTACTGAGCGGCCATACATATCTAGGACCAAGACAGGTTAGACTCCGCCACAAAGGAAGGCACTAGTCTACCAACATATCTCTTCAAGGATCGATTCAGCAGTATTTTGTTTAAGATGTTATGAGCGACTCATCGGTGCTATACTACAACCTCATTGGTGGTGGTCTCCGCAAAATTTTGTATTAAAGCGAAGTGCTCTTGAATCCGCGCCTCAAGGGTCCTCAATAAGCCTTGGTTTGGCGCAAAGTCTGATGCAAAACGTCCAACTGCGGCTGACTGAGACTAGTGCCATTGCCAAAATCGGCGACACTACTCTCCGCTGCGTGTGCATTGATGATCTCCATCGCGCTCATCCAGTCATCCTCCGTGAACTGCACCTTGGACTTTCTGATCGCCTGTGCCAGGTTCCGCAGCAAGTCCCATTGCTCTTCCGAGAACTGCGTTGCGCTGCCGTTCGTGGCCCTCGAGCTGGCGAGCGTGGTGGCGAAGTCGCCGTCCGCTTCGGCTGTGCGGCGGATCGTCCTGCTGTCGTAGTCGAAAGTGAGTTGCTCGGGCGCGGGAACTAGACCCCCGGACTTGGCCCGCAGGAACACGTTCTCGTCGATGATCTTGGCGTATGGGTCCTCGTTGTCTGCAGATAGGGCCATCTGTACGGTTCGGCGTCAGAAATTGCCATTTCAAGAATTGTCAGGAATGCCGGGAGAATAAAGGGCGTAACCGGGGCCTCCACAGCAGATGTCCTTTCCCCGCCTAGGGTGAGACACGAAAGAGAGGGGAAAGGGGGAGTGAAAGTGAAAGACGGGCTGCCACAAGATTACTTACAATAAGTCTGTTGACTTCCTGGCCGGACATCATGTTCGTCCCTCGAAGTGTCTGGCGACGTTCCTGCTCAAGGCGAAAATGCTCACGAATGATGTTGTCGTGCGGGTGCACAAAGTAGACGAGTGCCAAGCGCTCATAGTCTTCTTGGTCTGGTTCAAACTTGACGACTGTTTCACCGTCAGCTAGCTTCTTCTCTCACAGGTTATCAGCCATGACTTACGTCGATGCAGCGCGGCAGGGAACTTTCCGCCAGTTAGAGACTCCAAGCAATCCCCGATGTTCACTATGAAGCTATCCTTGATGTATGGTACGTATCGCCACCCCTCTGCTGTGTAGACCTGCAGGCAGATCACGGGGTTACAGTAGAGGAAGGTCACCGAGCCGATGTCAGTGTGGCCCGCATACGAAGCTCGCTTCTTGTCATTGTCTCTTGTCCAGTTCTTGTCTGAGATTGGCTTAGTTTTCTGCCTTGCAACACAAACATTGTCCTAACCTAGTACTTACGGTATCGGAGGTAGTGCCCTATCTCCGAGTTGGGCTGACTCGAGTCGTGCATCTTGTAAAAGTGATCTGCCTCCATGTCGCATGCGAGGGAGAGTAGCCGCATAACTTGAGGAATCAAGACATCGTGATAATGCTGAGATAATTCTCAGATCAGTGCAGGCTTCCTTTTTGCGACCTCTGTCGAACACTTACATGATATATCTTAGACATCTCGGCTTCGTATTTCTCCATGACAGGGGGGCGCTTCACTTTCCCGGTCGCGTAGAAATCGTAGTTGTACTCCTCGATGGTAGGAGTCAGCCCACCCTCCTTCCTGTACGATGTTCTTAGCCGGTACTTTCTCTAGCTTTCTGGAAAGAAGAGCATACTCTTCGGGAGTCCGAAGCTTGTAGCCTTCGAATACACCGCTATCATTCTTCGTTGTGTCCTTGTCCTTCTGCTCCAGAGACGTGCTTGCGAAATAAGTGTATGCAACGTCTCTTTGAAACTCAATCTAGCGGAGCAATACTAGTTAATGGCTGGGCATGATCCTAGGCAAAACTGGGAGAGTGAGACTCACGAGGTCCATTGGAATACCGTGGTTCACTACATGGAATATGCCAGTGGCAGCGGCGCGCTTGATGGTCTGCACGAGATTCTGGGTACCCTCGCCGCCGTCATCTCGAGCCAGATCAACTATGTAGCTCTCGGAATACTTGACTATACCGATCTTAGCAATTCTCACACTATAAGCACTGAAACTACTCACGGTCCGAACTCGTCTCTGGAGCACGAGGTAGCTGAAGGAGATCCATGTTGTCTGCCTTTTCTTCACCCTTGTTTAAGTAGAGTGTTAAGATATTATCAAGAATGAGGCGTGTCGAGACACATAAATGTAAAGTCCGAAGAGGGCTGTGGTTAGGTCCAAGATGATAGTGAGAGGAGCTTTGACTAGAACTTGGGATCGGGGGGACAACCTCATACTTCGTTCTCCTTATCACTCAGTTCACGGCCAGAGTATCCTGCAGTCCGATTACTGGCAAGAATGGCCGACAACTAATTGATCACGGCTCGTTGTAGCCCCTGCAGAGGTGGCCGCTACATTGAAGCCTGCATATGTCGCCGGCTTACAAATACTGCCTTAGTCTAGTGCCCGAATCTAAAGATTATGCCGATTCACAAATGGGTCTGCCGAGACCCTTCACTAAGATATGCACACGCGTTGTCGCGGTTGGGCCCTCACTCTTAATTGTTGACGTCAGCCGACACCCGCTAATTGTCAAGTATGATCTTCTTCGTATCACTCCTACGGTGCTTACAAAGCGAGCAAACCACGGTTGACAGGCAGTCGAACCAAGCTTGTCCTAGCATTAGTCAAAGGTTCACATGTCAATCCATCTCTGCACGCGTATGAGACTACCACTACGTATAATAGATTATAGAGCAGTTGAGCATAAGCAGTTGCTAAGCCTATAGCACCGTTTGCACCTGAATGTAATTAGTGAGCGGCGGATAATGCGGTTGTTATGTCTGATAAGCTTGTTGGGTTCTGACTTTCGGTCCGTAGATAGACCTTGCTTTCTGTGTTATCTGGTTTAGCGTTGCACCCCTGGGCGGGAGTCCTTTCCGACATCAAGCTCGATATCTAGTTGGATATGAGGTATACAGGGTAGTACACAGTCCTATGACATGTTGGCCACGCAACGGGATGCGTAGAGAAAAGCCGGCACGTCTTATCAACCACTTGGGAGACTAGACTGGTTCTGTCCCAACGCCTGCCGGCGCCACCGCACTGCGCTCAGAGTCCTCAAACCTCTAGGAATGCAACCCAAACATGGCTCCTCACCCGTTGATTGGTATCTCAGTGACCAGTCTCGCTCGTGTTCGACACAGGGACACACCGTCTTTTGTTCCTGTTGACCGAGGCATTATCACGCATGACACCGTGTACGAAGACAGCTAAGCCTGAGTCACCAAGACCTGCAGTGCCCTTGACCAAGAATCGCCCGTGTTGTTGCAAGCGGACTTAGGACGGGGATATGCGGAGCGATACCCGCCGATCAAAGCTTCCTTCCATAGCAGGATAACTTGATTCACGGTCTCCGGTTCGCAGAGACAGTGCCTCCCGCGAACATAAAAAAACCTCAAAGTCCGCGGCGACATCTATGATCAAGCTCAACAGCATACACAGATTCATCCTCCTTGAACAAACACAGGCACTTTCACTTTCACCTCCAACACTAACACCTACCAAATCATCACCATCAAGATGGCCACTTTCACTTCTGCTCAGTGGGCTTCCGCCAAGAACATCATCGACAGTATCGCCCAGAGCGACAGCGTTTCCGAGAACGGCTTCTCTGCCGAACAATGGGGAACCGTCCGAGACATCGTGGAGGGCCGCAAGACCATCCAGATGGCTAAAGATGACTCCAAAGTCTACTTCTCTCCCGCCCAGTGGTCCGTCGTCAAGGACATGGTGGAGGGCCGCACCGACGTCCAGAACAACGTCAAGGAAGATAGCAAGGTATGTGGCTTCCTCACGAGGACTCACGAGGACTCACTCCTCAACTCATCCGTTCATAATACTAACAGTGGGCAATGTCTAGGTCTTCTTCAGCCCCGCTCAGTGGGCTGTCGTCAAGGACCTTGTGGACGGATCTCGCACCATCCAGAGCGCCAAGGACGACTCCAAGGTCTTTTTCAGCCCTGCCCAGTGGTCCGTCATTAAGGACGCAGTCGATGGCAAGACCCAGCTCAAGATTCCTGAGGCGGTTGTCGCTACCGCTTAGGTCACATCCATAGTCCAGTCAAGGCCCCGGTACCATGGGTCTCGGGCAATGACGTGGAAAGCATGGCGTTGGGGACAGGGGGAGCTCGGCTTCGATCGACGCCCCTTGTCTGCTATTAGCTAGTTAAAAGTCAATAAATTCAACGCTTCTCGAGCTTGAAACGACACTTCGCCTCGTTGCATGTAGATTATTGGTTCTAAACTCCTGTGCTCATTGAGTAGTTCTTGCGTCTATTTCCACTTTGTGATCTGGGTATAATCCCTATATCGCAAAGTAATGATTGCGCCTATGTTAACACCACGCCAGTTTGAAAAGGAGGTGAGGTGCGTCAGATAATCTCACTCGAATTTAGACACTCCCCGCGGAATATAAGCAGATGCTACGCTGTGCTTACCTTAGCTCTTGGGATGGGATGCGGGGAAGGCCTATCTACTGGTACTGTAGGTATGTAAGCACACCCAGATCCTGGAGAAGCGTGCCCATGGGGTCTCGTCCGCTACCCCATCACTTGATAGGTGCCGTAGTAGGTCCCACAGAGGAGAGCCAACCGTCCATATACGGTTTAACCTAAGTTAGATGGTCAGCTCCCCACATTTACATACAGGCACATCAAGGTTGCCTACCACACCCAGAAACCACAGATAGGGGCAAGGAGGGTTGGTTCCGGAAAGAAAACGAAACACGAAGAGAAGAGAATAGACAAAGAACATAATCCATGTTTTTCTTCTTGTTATGAGATCTCCTAGTTATTCAGACTCCCCATATCAACAAGAATGTCAAGCACTAACTAGGTACGTAATCCCTACTTATTTACAAAAAGGGAGAAGAAAGGGAAAGGGGAGAGGGTCCCAGACCAAACCAACAATCACGACAACAAATATAACACGGCCCATTAACACATACATAGTTACAGGAGAAGGTATCAATTATCAACACAGAGGTATCTGATCTCGCGTAAAAGTTAAGATCGCCTTTGCGTGAACAATCAATACGAAAAGGCAACATACAAGTAGAGTAATTAAACACCAACCCAACCCTACCAGACCCGACCCAACCACACCAGCCAACATGGTTGCTCCTCCCCAATTCCCTTTCCTCCTAGAAATTTGTTTACCTAAGTATCTACTTTACTTATGAACAATGCAGCCCAAGCCCAAGCCAAGCCAAGCCAAGCCATGCCTTATGGAATTTTTCCCTCCATGTCTTCTCAATGCTTCAATGCTTGGTGCTCACAACCAACCTGTAGACATAGACGTATGTAGAACATTAAACCCAAACAATAACAAGAACAACAAAAGAAGTATTCATGTGCATGTCATCATTATCCCCGGTGTCGACAATTACTCTCTTTCACATTCCAAACCCCCTCGGCCAAAAAAGGCCCGAACTTACTGGGTCCGGTAAAACTTCCTGTAGAGGAGGTGAAGTAAGAGGTTGACGTTGACCCGGAGGTTGCCCTCGAAGAACTCCATGAACTGGCGCGCCTCGAACTGGGCCTGCAGGAGATCGTCGATTGGTATGACGGCGCTGGCCCCGGGGATCTGGATGTGGCCGCGGCTCCCTTCGACGTTGAAGATACCGACCTGGTCGCATGCGATCGTTAGGTCGATGTTGTTCCAGTCGCGTTCTGGCACGCCCTGCCACGACACGATTACGCCCTTGCCGAACAGGGTTCGAACGCTGTATTTGTAGGATCCGAACTTGGGCACCCGGCCGGATCGCTCCAGCTCGCGTTGGTGGTTGTACTGTTTCGTGAATGGGAAGAAATGTCGTTTTCTAATACAAACAGTCAGCTGGGATCCTCCGTCAGCAATTAATGTGTTTTCCTTGAAATCTTACCCTTTGGTCTTTTGGAGCGTGGCCATGGCTTGCTCGATATAGTCGTCATAACTCTTCCGCTGCTGCTCAAGATACTTGGCTTTCTGGTGGAGGTTGCTGAGAGTCAGCCTCACGCCCTCCAATTCGCGTTGTCTCTGAACTCGGCGCCGGCTCTTGGTTCGGATATCTAATGCGATGGCGTTCAATATGTCTTGGTAAAAATTGTGTTTCGAGATACGCCCCATTTGTTCTAGGCGCATGATGTTTTCCAGCGCCGTCCGTTTCATATCGTAGTATGACATACGAGTCACGTCAACCATGTTCACGTCTGAATACGCTCCCTTTGTGTTCTTGCTCGAGGCAAAGTCCTCTCGAAGGAGTGTTTGCCACTTCTGTTCGTCCTCGTAGGTCGGTGGGCGGACAAGGATTTCTAGTAAGTTGGCTCCTGTCTGGACTCGAATGATGTACAAAATGCATCTTTTCGTCTCCATGAATAAAGACTTGACATCCGCCTCAGGATCGTTTACGTCATGCAGCCTGGGCGTGAGGAACATCTGTATGTCAGATGAGCTAGCGGCATTCATTTCATTCTCGTTGTTCTTAGCGCTGCCCAGATCCTGTAGGATCTCGTGGAGAACGTCGCTCCGAGTGAGACAGATGCTAGAGAGTTCCTGGGCTACCAAGCTGTGTATGGCGAAGATGTCGTTCATCTTGATGTACAGTGTCGGTCGGTTCTTGGCATACAAGTCATTGAACTCGTCAACGCCGAAAGTGTGCTCGGCATCAGCGACCGAAATCAACCCCTGGGTGGTATGAGCTAGCCGCTCGATTGACTCGCCAATGAACGCGTTAAGAGGTTGGAGGTAGATGTTATCGCCTCCAAACGGGCGGCCTGAGGCGATTTGGCTGAGCACCTTGGCTACTTCGCCCAGGTTGCGCTTCTGGAGCGGGCTCAGAGTCTTCTCAATCACGCCCACCTGTTCCGGGTTGATGAGGGCTGGCTGGAGATAGAACCGCCAGATAAAGTTGCCCACAAGCTGAAGTATGTGGTGCTGGGGCTCACGCTTGAAGCGGTTGCATAGCGCCTCGAAGATCTGCTGGCTTATAAACCGTAACCCGTAGGGCATTCTGGGGAGCAGGTCTTCCAGGGCCACGAGGAATTGGTCACAAATCTCACGGAGATCTCGTAGATGATCAATGAATAGCTCGCGTGTTTCCGGGTCTTTGATGGCAAGATCGCGCGGGATGTCCAAGGGACGTCTACTAGGCTGGCCCGTGCGAAGCTCCTCGTTATTGACAGCTGATCGGTAGATCTGCATTGGATCGCTTTCTAGATCCAAAGCAGGGTCCTCGATGATGTTGTCTCGTATTAATGGACCGAGTAGCTCTCTCAGATATTTTCTGTCGCGAGGTGATCGAGTATAGTTGCTCAAGAGTTTCGTCCAGAAAAAGTTGCCCCTGAGGTAGTCTTGGACAGAATTGCAGTGGTCTACCTCCTCACGAATGGACCGGGTAATAAGCTTGAGCAAGTAATACTCCTCTCGTGTTTTCTGCGCATACCCGAACAAGCCCATAATCAGATGCTCAACACGCTTGCATTCTTTCTCGGCGGTGCCCTGTTCTCGAATGCGTTTGAAGAGCCGCGCAAGGTACTGTGGCTGTGTTTGAAGGTTGAAAAAAAGTTGTTGGTAAGAGTCGAGCTTCTTTCTAGAGCTCCTGTTGAGTGCCTTGAGGTCGAATTGGTTTCCGGATGAGATGGAAGCGTTGGCGAGGAGACTCGTAGTGTGACCTCCATAATTGCTCTGGTGTTTGATAACTTCGTCTAAGGTGATCTTATTCTTCACTAAGAGGGCGATCTTGATGTCCAGTTGATCGATATACTGTTCAAGCATCTCATTCTGTCGGACTTGTTGGACTACCGTCTTTCGCAGGCGCTCAAACTCTACCTCTTCATCAAAGTCGAAACCACTGTCGTTCAGTAGATGCACAAAGTTCTTGACGGCACTGACAGGAGGGTTCTTCCCGGTCGTGAGGCTCTTGTAGGCTTTTCCTTGAAGTTTGGCTCGGACAAAGCTCTGGATTTTGACTACCTTTTGCATGTTCTCGTTGAAGTGTTGCTTCTTGGCAGTAAACCGACGTCTCACGATAAAGCCTCGAGCTAGTGCTTGCAACTCGATGATGGCGTCTTCGTGCTCATCAAGCTCATTTAAGAGATCCCCAATGTCAGTACGGAGGAGCATAGCCCTGGCCAGTGCTTGCAACGAAATTACTCCTTGCTCATGGGAATGGAGCTCTTCCAAGAACGAGTAGTGCTGTTGTCTATATAGAGAACCACGGGCTCGAGTTTGGAGTTCTGTGAAGGTGGCCGAGTGCTCCTCGAGGCAGTCGAGCATCGTTGCTAGGCGTTGGCGAGTAAGCATACCACGTGCCAATGCCTGTAAACCGATAATAGGGGCTTGGTGAGCTTGTAGTGCCTCGTTTGTTTGGACGACTTCCCGACGAACGGCCGCCGCCCGTATATGGGCCTGCAACATGTCTATGTCTGGACCACATCGTTCGAGGTCAAGTTTCGTAGCTACTACGTCTTGCCGAAGTAGTTTGCCACGGATGGCGGCTTGAACAGCAACCCATTTCGGTCCGAAGCTTTCAAGTGCTTCCTGCTGGGCATCTAATTGCCGTCTCGTCAGCATCGCCCTGGCAGCAGCTTGTAGCATTGTGACTGTCTGGGCTTCTTCTCCTAGAGAACCGAGAACTCGTTCCACTCTGTCCCTTGCTAACATTCCGCGGATAGCAGCTTGAAGTTTCAGTACAGGACCAGCTGTACGGCTTGTTTCTTTCTGTTGCGTTGCAATCCGCTTGCGTTCAAGATGGCCCCTGACCATAGCTTGGAGACTCCGCACCGGCCCATCGGCCAGTGATAATTCCGATTTTGTCTCCCGAACTTCGTTGCGGACCTTGATAGCTCTCATCAGACTCTGGAGCTTGACAACATCATTTTCCTTCGCCTGCCAAAACTGCTCTCTTTGCATCATTTGGCGGCGAACTAAGAATCCGCGTGCTGCACTCTGGAGGTTGACCGCAAACTTCCGCATCTGAAGCCTGTAGTCGATAACTTGACGCGTCCAGTCTCCTCGGATACGTGCCTGGAGGTCGATGAGCCAGTCTTCGGAGTCCCACAGTTGCTGCATCAGGTTGCCAAGTCGCATTCGGACAGTGGCGCCCCGTATCTGCGCTTGAAGATCGATGATCGTTTCTTCGTGCTGTGCCAATTCGCGATCGATACGTTCTTCTTCGGTTTCGACAGGCTCTGGCGGGGCTTCTTCAACCCCAAAATCAGCTCCCATATTTCCAAAGCTGGGCATATTGACGCCGAGTTTATCGAGGCCCTTCTGTGTCGCTTCCAATTCATGATGCTCGAACTCCAGTTGGCCCACAAGGTTGCCTATTCTGAAGTCCACAATGCCTTTCCTGAAGAGCAGCCAACTGAGAGCGTGTATGCAATAGATTACTTTGGGGATGTTCTTCTTCTCGTAGAGGTCTATTAGTTCAAAGCGAAATAGGTCGGGCATTTCGACCTCGTCGAGGTAGCGGAAAAATGTGGCAACATTATCCCAGTGTCTGGCCTGGAGCCGCGGGTGTCGGAAGATGCGGTATCTCCGATCAGGATTGAGAGCTTCTACAACCTCTGCCAGTGTGACACCGTCTCTGAGAGCTTCCTCGAGCTCGACAATAGGAGGAATCTGGCGGTGAATTATGTCTTCGATCCATTCCTTCGCTTCACCAATATGACATAAATATTCATAGGCTTGAATGAATTGGCGTTGCTTATCCATCCAATTACGTCCTTCAAAGCCATATCGGTCGCCACGAAACCCATCCGACCCGACGCCAGCCGTCGCTGCACGCTGTAGTCTCCGTCGACCTCGTAGCCCAACGACTTCTTGTGCTGGCGATGTGATAGCGAACTCATCGGGTGAAGCATCTTGGGCTAATTTGGATAGTGTTCGAAGTTGGTTTGTGGAAGAGCGACCCAGTTGCTGCAGGTCCGGGGGTGCAAGAGGTGAATGCACGATGCCATGGTTGTGGCTTGTCGTGTTCTTACCCGAGTCTGGCCGTATCGAATCTGAGCGGGTTAAGAGCATAGAAGTAGGGCGGGCATTCGTTGAGCGAGACAGAGTCGTTGGTGTTGTTGATGGGGACGGAGATGTTCTATTTTCATATAGAGAAAGTTTACCAATATCGATGCTTTGACCGCGCTCATGGCGCTCGAGGCGGTCATGACGAGGAGGAGTTCGAGGGGGTGAGGGTGAACCCGAAGCTGGCGGCTGTGGAAGGGGCCTCAGCGACTGCCGAGCTATAGTATACATCTTTGAGGGGCTCTTTGAAGGATCATCAAGCGTCTCTGAGCGGGAAGGATGGTGTCGGATAGCAGCTTCGCTCTTCCCTCGTCTATGACCAAGTGTAGACGGGCCAAAGCCATTAGATACCACCGAAGAACTCGTGCTGGCGCTGCTCGGATTATATGAGTCAGATGTAAGAGAAGTGGCTGAATATCCAGAGGACGCAGAAGAAGATGTCGTGGATGGTTGGCGATTAATGAGCGAATGGTCAACTGTGTATGACTGGCGGAGAGGATGTGGCCGGTACGACATGTCGGTAGGTAGAACTAGTAGTCCAAAGTATTCTCTCCCTCAATTGCGTATCAATTTGTTGACCCGACTTTGGTGTCTGCATAACAGCGATTCTACAGGCGGGAATGAGTAGCGGCGTTCTTCGAATAACCCGTCTAAAGTTGGTAGCTCGTAACTTTCGCCCAATGTTTACTCGCTCTGCGAACTGCGCAAAATTCGTGGTTTAGGCGTATATGAAAGGACGTCCTTTCTGGTATCCCTCCTCTGCGATTAAATTATAGCAGTCGTACTGCGGATGCGGACGTCGATGTCGATGCCGATGCCAATTCCAGTGTTGATGTATCGAATGTCGTAGGGCAAAAGTGGAAGGTCTTAGGTGTTGTTATTACTGGGGGGATGATGCGCGCTCTCAGCGCACCCATGGGATGAAAAGGACTATGCAAAGATGGTCGCATAGGAATACTGAAACAATCCGCTAGGTCGGCTGTAGCGAGTTTGCATGCCAGTTTAACAGGCGACCGTAGATAGGAAATTGAAGACCCCGGTCATTGATGAATGAATTGGGTTTGGATGCGGAAGAAAGCATTGGGCATCATAGTGCTCCTGAACAGGCAGTTTGTTTATTTGTTTTCCGAAGAACCGGGGAGCAACCATTAAATGCACTAGCCACGAGTGCCCCTCACTAAAAGACTAGAACTTGCGGGTGGGGTTCATAGAGGCTTCTAAGCCACAGCAAGGCAAATTGGACCTTGAACAGGTTCTGAATGGGGTTCTGCAAAAGAAAGTGGGGCCCCGGTACGCTGCAGGCTGCAGCTACCTTGCACAGCAGCAATCGATAAGACGAATTTCTTGAAAGTTGACCTGGATGAACCAATCATTTGAGAACTGCCCCGCTGTCCGTCTCAGCCTGTGTCTCTTTGGCCTGAATTTTTTTTTGGACTATTTAGTGCGGACTCGGCCGGGAGCTTCTACTCTTTCTTCCCTTCCTCTTTTCTTGGGAAGAAGATAAACCCTCAATTTGTCGGCCTGGTCAATCATTCCACGCCTCGTCGCACACGTCTTCGACCTCGCTGCTTTTTAGCTTCTATCCCGATAGTGTGTTTATCTCCGTCTTTGTCCACATTCCTCGGACTCAACAGACACTATGCCCGCCACTAACGGTCAATCCTTGGTCAACGGGAAGTCTGACTTCCTCAACCACACCCAGGCTCTTGAAGTCCTCAAGGAGTACGAGTCGAGCGATGGTCTTTCTATCAAGGAGCTGATGGACACTAAGACGCGTGGTGGCTTGACTTATAATGACTTCCTCATTCTGCCCGGCTACATTGGCTTCCCGGCCTCAGAGGTGGCTCTCGATTCCCCCATCACCAAGAGAATCACCTTGAAGACACCCTTCGTCTCTTCACCCATGGACACTGTCACCGAGCATGAGATGGCCATCCACATGGCCCTTCAGGGTGGCTTGGGTGTCATTCACCATAACTGCTCCCCCGATGCACAGGCCGAGATGGTGAGGAAGGTGAAAAGATACGAGAATGGCTTCATCAACGATCCCGTTGTCATTAGCCAAGGCACAACCGTCGGGGAAGCCAAGGCGCTAAAGGAGAAATGGGGCTTCGGCGGTTTCCCTGTCACAGGTGAGTTCTATTTCTTTGGTATAACTGATTCGTCCTGTGATGCATTTCATGATTACAAACATAAACTCAATAACTTTCGTTCCACCGTATAGACAGCAATGTCATGGGGAAAGAATTATGCTCTTTATGACTATGTACACCTGGATAAAATATCTTTTATGTGTCATACATTGATAAGCACTCCGCTGACCAACGGACTCGTATTAGCTTCTGGCAAGCTCGGCTCCAAACTCCTCGGCATCGTCACAAACCGCGACCTTCAATTCGAAGAGAATCTCGCTCAGACTGTTGACAACGTTATGGTCACCGACCTTGTTACTGCTCCGTCTGGCGTCACTCTACTCGAGGCGAATAGAATTCTAGCCAAGTCGAAGAAGGGGAAGCTACCCATCGTTGACCAAGACTTCAACCTTGTTTCGATGATCTCTCGCTCCGATTTGACCAAGAACCTTCACTTCCCCCTAGCGTCCAAGCTGCCTGACTCGAAGCAGCTTATCTGTGCTGCCGCTATCGGCACTCGGCCAGAGGATAAGATTCGTCTCCAGAAGCTCGTAGATGCCGGTCTGGACATCGTAATACTCGATAGCAGCCAAGGAAACAGTATGTATCAGGTCGAAATGGTCAAATGGATCAAGAGCGAATACCCCAAGCTCGATGTTATCGGCGGAAACGTCGTTACTCGCGAGCAGGCTGCATCTTTGATCGCCGCGGGTGTGGACGGCCTGCGAATCGGCATGGGTAGCGGAAGCGCTTGTATCACCCAAGAAGTGATGGCCGTTGGCCGCCCTCAAGCTGCCGCTGTGCACTCTGTGTCTAGCTTTGCTGCACGCTTCGGCGTTCCCTGCATTGCCGATGGAGGTGTCCAAAATGTTGGTCATATTGTAAAAGGTCTGGCCCTTGGCGCCTCCACCGTCATGATGGGTGGTCTGCTTGCTGGTACAACTGAATCTCCCGGCACGTCATTTGTCTCTCGAGAAGGCAAGCTTGTCAAGGCCTACCGTGGCATGGGCAGCATCGACGCGATGCAGGACAAGAAGGCTGGTGGTGGCGGTAAAAACAGCCAAGCCAGTAATGCCGGCACTGCTCGATACTTCAGCGAAGGAGATAGCGTTCTGGTTGCTCAGGGCGTTTCTGGCGCTGTCGCTCACCGCGGGTCCGTGTCCAAGTTTGTTCCCTACCTGGCGGCTGGTCTCAAGCATTCCATGCAGGATTGCGGTCAGAAAAGCTTGAAGGAGCTGCATGACAACGCCGCTAACGGCGCTCTGCGCTTTGAAATACGTACTGCCAGCGCACAGCTTGAAGGTAACGTCAACATGGAGAGCTATGAAAAGAAGCTCTATGCATAATTGCCCATGGCTTAAAGCCTTTGGCATATGGCCCACCTGTCTGAGACCACAAACGGGTAATTAAAGCCCGCGAGGCCCATCGTTTTCAGAATATGAGACGAGGACTACGTAGAAAACGTAATGCTTTCAGATGAACGATATGATGGTTGATGATGGGGAGGCGATGAATCTATACTTGCACACTTCAAGGCGTTAGGGTCTGGTAAACTGGCTTCGAGGGCGTGGGGTTAGGGGATCTAAAATAGTCGAGTAAAGTAGGTACTTGAACCTGCAAGCATGATGATATTGATGTGTACACATAATAAGATGTGTGTAGACATGAATTGCATGTAGCCGAACTCAAACACCACATGGAAATTTGTTGGCATTTGCCTGACGCGCTGCTTATCTTAACGCGACGAGATGAACTCGGCTTGAAAAGACCCAGACATGCTCTGATCCTGGCTTTCTTTGCTCAAGCAAAGTACTAAGGTTAGACACGTAAGTCGAGTCGAGGGACGCGAACGCAAATGGAAATAACAATCTACCTACACCGCGTTACGCATATCCCAATAGCACTAGAATTATAGGTATCTTCTGCCTGGATTTGTATATTGAATGTAGGTACAGCATATATATCGTGTATTCTAGGTCCTATTTACATAGCACGTGGCTATCCAGCAACTCATCAATTGAACATCATGACAGAAACACCTTCAAAGAAACAAAATTTTCTTTCTCTTCCCCTAAACCCTATAACGCCGTGCCGGGCCGTGCCACGCCATGTAAAATCGCAATGCTAACAATGCGCAATGCAATGCATCTGCAAACCTAAATACTTTCCTTAGAAAGCACCCAACCATTATTTCATCTCCCATCAGTTCAAATAACTCATTATGTCTGTCCTCCGTCTTGTTGGGCATCGATATATATATGTGTACATATCTAATGACTAGCTATTACCTTTTGCCATTATCGTATCGTTCCGTAATTATTATTAGTCTTTTTCGTCGTGTTCTTAGATTCATCCTGGTGGAGCCAGCTTCGATCTTCGCGAGTATGGGATTTGTTGTTGACGTGGGAGACCTGGACGTCACCCTCACTGTCATCGTCTTCAAAGACTGCGACGTTCTGGTATCCATCGACGGCCTGAGTATCGTCAGTATCTTCGTCGACATCGCTCGAGCCCGCGCTAGGGCTATCACTAGCGGCTGGCCCATCCTCCTCGACAATCATCCACACAGGCAGGGAGCCGACCGCGGCGATGAAGCTGAGGAGCCACCACGGGGCGCCGATCATGTTGTTCTTGACGCCCCATGAGAAGAAGACTCCGGCGAGGGCTGGGCCGCTGGCACGGCCAAGGGCGCTAAACGTCGTCGCGAGGCCGTTGAGCGTGCCTAGAATACTGAGGCTCGCGGCGCTGTTCGTAAGAAGAATCGTCGAGCAAGGGAAGCCGACAATCACAGCAAACGCTTTGATTACCATGAGCACAAACAGCGCGCCGTATCGCCATTGCACGTCGTCGATGAGAACGGTGAATGGTAGGAGACAGTATACCACTGGGAATATAAGGACGCAGGTCCGATAGCAGTTCAGAACGCCGAAACGTGTGCACAGAGGCGGGAAGAGTACAAACTGGATTGCGCCGCACGCGATACCGTAGAGGGTGAATATCGTGCCGATGCGTCCTGAGTTCAACCCAAAACCACCAGAGAAGAAGAACGGCGGGAAAGTATTGTCAGGTGTATGTTCCTGGGTTGGGTAGTTTAAGAACACGGGAAGGACTTGATCGACCCCTACAGAGTGTAGCGCAAGGAAGGTGTACTGTAACAATCAGAGACATAAACTGACATATTCTGGAAGGGAATAGGATGATTTCAAGAGGTACTTACAGCGATGAGGTTAATGACAGTTTGGCGGGTGAAGACAGCTGACATGCTTGGCACGGGAGGCTTCTCAACAGCACCTCTACGAGGGGAACCCTTGCTCGACATGCCAGCCGCCTGTAACAACGGCGCCGAGGCTTCAGCGTCCTGCATCGAGTATCTGCGAAGTTTCTGCTGCCGTTTATGAGAGCGGTGCCTAAAGGCTTCTGTGATGCGTTGACCCAAGATCAGACCCCAGTCCCGAGCGTCTCGTTTGCTCTGTAAAGTCTCCTTTAGAAATAAGGTCGCCGTGGACAGAGAGATCAGGAAGACCACGCCAGCTAGCATATTAGGAAGGGCAAAAGGGAACTTGTTGAAAAAGTAACTGTCGCCGAAGAGGCCAGGGAACTGAACAGCAGGTTTTGCGAAGAGGCCACCAAAAGCAGGACCGAAGACAGACCCCACGCTCCAGACCAAAGGCATGATAGAGAAAGCTTTTGGTTGGAGCTCTCTTTCCTGGACCATTTCAGCTACCATGGTTCTTATAATACCGACTATATATATATTAGCAAAGTGCCAGCCATATATATAGTCAAAGTCAACGACAATGGTCAAACAAGCACGCACCATTTCCGTTACTCGCGCCCTGGATGCCGCGTACGACGATAGCCATAGTAAGACTCGTCGAGAACCCCCAGGCTAGGAACAAAGTCATGGTGCAGAACAGCCCAGTCATGATGACCGGTTTTCTCCCTGGAACAGCCACCAGTTAGTTCCATTGCCTTCAATGCCGACTGTCTTGCCATCAGCCAACAAATATCGTCACCGGTGGTAACTCACCGAACTTATCGGAAGCCCGACCCCATAGCACGGCTGTCAAGCTCTGGGCAAGCGAGAATACTGCACTGGTAGCGCCAGCCCATTTAGCAACGTCCTTTTTCTCGACTCCAAAGCTTGCTATCATCTCTGGAAGATACGGATACACCGAGGTCATAGCTAGAGGCTCGGCAAATCGTGCAACAGCTAGAGGAATACGTTAGCCATGTGGGATTTCAGAGTTAAGCTGGTGTCTATGCTTGTGCCAACAATGACGGTCGTGTCGCGGATTCCAGCCGCCAATGCTCTATATCTACTCGACGGTCTGGTTCAATTCAATGCGCCTGCTTGAGATTCGGTAAGACGACTTCGACTCCAAGACCAACAAGTCACGGAATACCAAAAATAGGGAGCCCACACTGGCAAGAAGGCAGTATGAGAGGCTTTATTTATTTCTTATTGATTCGTATGCAGTGCGTCACCCCAAGACAAGATTGGACAGCACACAAACAGAAAAGTATGACACAGTGGGCTGTGAAGACAACGATGACTTCGCGTCGCCGGTTGTGAAAAGACGGGGAAGCTGTGTAAAGAGTAGAACCGGCAGAATTGGCGTGACGCGATTGGCGTGGCGTGAACCGTGTAGAATCGAGTGAGATCTCCTAGGTAAAAGAATCGGTGATGCTTACCCAGGATAGCCAGCTGCTTAGCTGGCAGCTTTGGCTTCGGCTTCAGCCGTGAGGTTTGCGGTTTCGTAGTCATCCTGTCTGCTGTGTCTGGCGTCTCTTTAATGATAAATAGAGCTAGAGGGACAAGCAGTTATGTTTGGGAGGTTATGCAGAGCGAGAGAGGCGAAGTCGGATACGAAATTACGAAGTTCCCAGCGTTCTATGACAGACAACAAAAGTCGAGAAAAAGAAATCCGTTACAACGATTGAATAGAACGTCTAGCCTAGTTGCTTTCCACCAAATCATAGACACATACAACTCTCACAGATCCGGTGGTAAAAGAGAAAACAACCACGGAACCCGAGATATTACAGACAGACCATCAGACGATGGACAAGCAAAAGATTGTTTTCCTTCTTTCATCCTTTCCTGCCTAGTCGTTTCCTCTTATAATAATTATTGTAATTCGGACCCTTCTTCCTGCCTGGGGGGCGTTTTGCTGCTCTAGGCCAAGCCGAGACTAGGCGATCGCTTGGGCTACAGTGTGCGGACATAAGGCTTCTCGTTCCAACCATCAAAGAGCACTGGTTTCGTTGTGGTTGCGCCGCCCCTTAAGAACCCCACTTTACTCCCCACCTAATGCCAGAGAGTGTGGACACGAGCGGCGGCAAAATTTTGCGATCTTTTACATACATAGACCTATACTACTTAGTTAGCGGTACCTAAGTGCGTGGCATCGCCGTGGCTTCTCCCGTAGTCTTAAATAATATCAGATCGCTAGGCTAGTTAAGTACGTGTACACCGTCAGGAAGTTTGGAAGTTTGGAAGTTATCCAGTCGTCGTCTTTGTTGCTTGTGTTGTCACCAGGAAGGTTACAAACACGGCAGGCACGTAACACCCCAAAGCACCCTACCATCCCCGATTGTTGTCCGTTGTCGGAGGAACTATTCACAGCCTCCAGATATGCACGAGACCATTTTAGTTATTCATTTTTCTATCATAATATCTACTTATAATTAAGTAATACTAACCTACGGTCAGGGCGGTCCCCTCACTTGAATGCCTGCTCACTTGTGAGAATAGTAGCCAGAATCCCTAAGGAAGCTGCTGTCTCGCAATACGGGATACAAAACCTAGAACCCGCCGGCTACTGTCTCTGCTACTGTGAAAAATATTGGCCATAGAATTTTGGTCACACGGCCGGCAAGTTGCAGATACAGTAGCCTCTCAGTTCATGCAGTGTAACGCTGCAGGCAAGGATGCGACCGTTCCTATGTACCTCTCTCAATAAGTGCTTATTTATGTACCTCCTGCGCAGATTGGCGATGCAGCATCCAGAATCACTTGTCCCAACCTTCTCCATCAAGTCTTTCAGCTATTGGCAGCCGGCATGGCTAATCCACTCGAGAGATAGGTAGCTGCTCACCTTGCAATTGAGTTATGCAATATCTACCAGAATCTAGAGTCGGCGCGGTTACGAACCGATGAATACTGCCTACTATCCTACTTAAGTCCCTTGAGCCTCCATCGCTCTAGTTTTTCAATTTATTAGCGAGCTTATTGGACAAATACTTCTAGACCCCTCCCCCACCGAGTGCCTCCACCGAAACCGACACCGAGCGCACCGACGAGGACTCGGCAGGTTCGGCTTGCCACTTTCGCTCCCGGCTCGGTGAGTTTGGGTGAGAGCAGATATTTCCCATGTACTATGTAATAGACGTCTACAACTTCACACAACTACAAAAGGAAACAAACAATATAGTAATTCTTAATAAGAATAACTACCTTAGTTCCGCCCAGCTAAAGTTGCATATACATACCACTACACCTATGCCCAATAATTCCCATCCTGTCTGATAGATATGCGATAAGGACGTCGGCAATACAGTTTAAATAATGTGTTTCTTTGTCTTGGACACTGTATTGGAGACCATGGTTGATCCGGCTCCAGCCACGATGACGTGCGAATAGACGTTGGTGATGTCTCCCAGGTAGATACTCTCGTACTTTGTATTCCCTTTCGTATAAACATAGATGTTCAACTAGTCAACGCGTCACATATCTATACTCTCGTACGGTAGTAGATAGAGTCTAGGTAGGTTGTATGGAGGAACACAAGGTTAAAATGGCCGACGAGCGCACGCCGTTGATTACAACTGTAGCGGTTGGAACCCCGCGCCAGCGCTACCCTCACCAGACATTGCGGCGGTTCTGCACCATCGCATTGACTTCGTCGCTAATAGCCCTATTGATAACGTTTCTCGTCACGACGGCCTACGAGCCGCCACATCATAATCATCATCCTCATAGGCACCTGACTTTTGAAGAGCTCCAGGCCGTACTCCTAGACACTCCAAGTTCTGAGAAGGCTGCCGAGTGGAGCAAATACTATACCGCCGGCCCCCATCTAGCTGGCCAGAATCTCTCACAGGTAACTCAACAATATTTTAACTAAATCAACTATATATGTGAGATTCAGCTGGGACTAATCACTCTTCCTCCGTAGGCCGAATGGACAAGAGACCGTTGGGAGGAGTGGGGCGTAAAGTCCGAGGTCGTTGCTTATGACACTTGGATCAACCGGCCACTGGAACGCCGACTAGCTCTATTAGAAAAGCGCACAAGCAGCTCTAACTCTAACTCAGATTCTGACCCTTGGGAGGTCGCTTTCGAGGCTTCTTTGACCGAGGATGTACTGGAGGACGATCCTACCACCCAGCTCGAAAACAGTGTGCCTACTTTCCACGGTTACTCTGCTAGTGGCAACGTCACGGGATCTTTCGTCTACGTCAACTATGGCACCTTTGGGGACTTTGAGGACCTCATCCGAGCCAATGTGAGCTTGGAGGGGAAGATTGCCATTGCTCGGTACGGCGGTATCTTCCGCGGTCTTAAGGTGAAAAGAGCCGAAGAGCTAGGCATGATCGGCTGTATCATCTATAGCGATCCCGGCGATGACGGCGAGATAAGAGAAGACAAGGGCTACAAGCAGTACCCGGAGGGTCCCGCCCGCAATCCAAGTAGCGTGCAGCGCGGGAGTGTCCAATACTTAAGCATAGGGCCCGGCGACCCAACTACACCCGGCTACCCGAGCAAGCCCGGAGTCCCTCGTCAGCCAGTAGACGGAAGAGTTGCTAAGATCCCGTCGCTACCTATTTCTTACGCGGATGCCTTACCGATTCTAAAGGCGCTCAATGGCCACGGACCTAAAGCCTCTGACATCAATGAGTACTGGACTGGGAATACCGGTCTAGAGTACAAGGGTGTCAAGTATAATATTGGCCCTTCCCCTGACGGTCTAGTCCTTAACCTCGTGAACGAACAAGACTACAGCACCACCCCGATCTGGGATGTTATCGGCGTTATCAACGGAACTATCCCGGATGAAGTCGTCGTTGTCGGTAACCATCGCGATGCCTGGATCGCGGGCGGAGCAGGCGATCCCAACAGTGGTTCGGCTGTTCTGAACGAGGCCATCCGCAGTTTTGGTGAAGCCCTGAAGCGCGGGTGGAAGCCCCTGCGCACTATCGTGTTCGCCAGCTGGGACGGCGAGGAGTACGCTCTCCTAGGCAGTACCGAATGGGTTGAGGAATATCTGCCCTGGATCTCGGCGACGAGCATGTCTTATGTGAACGTAGATGTCGGTGTTCGCAGCCCGCACTTCAAGGTATCGGCCGCTCCATTGCTTCACAATCTCCTCTTTGAGACGACAGCTCTAGTTCAATCGCCCAACCAAACTGTTGAAGGCCAATCCATTTTCGATGTATGGGACGGCGACATTAGTCCACTGGGCAGTGGAAGCGACTATACCGCCTTTCAAGATTTTGCCGGCGTACCATCGATAGACATGGGTTTTGGCGGGTCGCCTGAGGGAGAGCCCGTCTACCACTATCACGTAAGCACCCGGGGACACCTATTCTTCTCTTCACAATGTTGTTCCGAGGAGTAGACGTACCTGTACAAGTCATTTTCTCAAGCATAATTGTCACTGACTCTGAATGATTCTTGCAGAGCAATTACGACAGCTACCACTGGATGAGCGAAATGGGTGATCCGGGTTTCCTATACCACAAGGCGATGGCCCAAGTGCTTGGATTGGTAGTGGGCAAACTAGCCGGCACGCCACTCATATCCTTAAATGCCACCAGGTATGCCGTGACCCTAAAGGAGTACGTCAAGAAAACCGAGGGGAAACTCAAGGCAACCCAAACCAAGCCGTCTACCGAAGCCGAGATCTTCGAGTTCAGAGCTCGAAACACTAGCACAGGGACGAGAGGTGACAAGGACGCTTTTGAGCGGTCCCTGAACGGTCTATACGATTCTATCAGCGAGATGGAGGCCGCGGCCGTCAAGCTTGATGCCAAAGCTGCGAGACTGGCAGAAGAGGCTGACAAGCATATTCCCTGGTGGCACTTGATAAAGAAGATTAAGCTGTTCCACCAGATCCGGTTCACCAATACCAAGTACAAGAACATCGAGCGCGCTTTTCTCTATCCCGGTGGTCTCGAGTAAGCAATGATCCTATTTCCTTCATCTCCGTTCGGCGGGGCAAGCTTTATTTCCGTTGTCAGCCCCGGATATGTCCCCTTAAAGATGATTGATAGTCACTAATTCTAAGTGTTGTCTATAGCGGACGATCATGGTTCAAGCACGTCGTTTTCGCACCGGGTATCTGGACAGGATACGCAGGCGGTAAGTCATTCCCCCCCTCGTAGCATCTTCTGCCTATACAACCCCAACATCTAATCACCAAACAAAATAGCTGTCTTCCCAGGTCTAGTCGAAAGCATCGACAACAAGGATTACACAAACGCAAAAAAATGGGCCGGTATCATCGACGGTTGCATCAAGACCGCCACGAAAACCATGAAATAAGATGGCTAAGGCCATAGTATGATGCGGCTCAACAACACTCGTTATGCATACATAGTGCATACTTACGCACATACACACATACCTAGGTACATAGCATAAGTTTGAAACTGAAGCACGGGTAAGCCTTGCAGGGAGGAGTAAGAATGGGTGAGGACAAGACGTACATCACATGCATATATATATACCTATCTATCAACAATCATTACATGCCTACATACCTATATCCAAGTATCTACTAGCTTCAGTCCCATGTACCTGTTGCCTTGCAGTGGGATGGATACTGTTCGTTTCATGTCCGTCGACTACTCCTATCTATGGTAACTAAGTACCTAACCTACACTCCATTCCACTACATTGCACCATCATCATCATCCCCGTCACAAGAGCGTAAGGTAGGCAAGGTAAGTGCGCCGCCCCCAAACATGCTGTCCTACGGCCACCAACAACCTACCACCTACCTACCTACCTGCCTACCTACCAACCAACCAACCGTCAATCGCCAAAACATTACCTCTCCTCTTCCCTCGTCTTTTTCTTACTGCATATCGTACCATACAACCAACAACAGGCAAGATCCGATAACCAACCAACACCCCAACGTCAAGAAACGACCAAGAACTATGAAACCGGATAGGTTGAGCAGATTCGGGTTGATTAACGCCGCCTCCTAGCCTGCCTGCCTGCCTGCCTGCCTGCCGGAAGTGACAGTATTGCTGATACACTACCTACGCTCCATCTTACATCCCACCATTCCGGTCGCCGCCCGGATACATACATTCATCATACATACATGCCTGTGTTAAGTAAGCGCGTATGCTGTAGTAGCGCCATATGCATAGGCATTTTGTTTCTTTCTTTGCATTATTGGTCCGTTGGTCCTTCAGAGTACAGCAGTATAGTACTACCCAAGTTCTTTATTATTGGGTGCAATTGTTACTAGCGGCATCTACCTACATAATAAGTTGAATACGCCCGGCTTATAAGCTGTTGCTGCCTGGTGGGTGGTAGGTAGGTAGGTGGCGGTGGTTCTTTCTTGCTTACGGGAATGCTGATTGGATACTACTATACCGTGAGCTGAGCTGCGACTGGGGAATAGGCAAAAATGTGGTGCGCGCAACCTATCATAGCTTACCTGAAAAACCTGGATTGGTTGTATACCTACTCAGCCTACCTAGGTATGTGACTTTAGACATTCTGCCTAGTTCCTGCCTGCCTACCTTCCTCGAATGATTGATTGATTGATTTATTTGTTCCATCTGTGACACCTTTTTCTTGGGCCTACATACGTACTACCCCGCCATAATGTTGGCCACGCCGCATAGATAAGTATGTATGTATGCAGGGCTGGAGGGTTGGTAGGTAGCCAGGCAGAATCCTTGGTTCCCATGCCTAGATGGGTAGATACTTAACTATGTAGATGGATAGATAGATAGACAGGAATATATAAGACAGAAGGGGAGATACCTAGTATGTTCGAATACCCCAGGACTGACTGACTACTTGATAGATAAAACTTAGGTTATTCGGTTTTCACAACTATCACAGTCCCTCTTCTGTCTATCTTAGATAGTATCTTTATATCATTCCGTCTTACTTGTACCTTCTCTCCTAGTATCTGTAACTCGTTCTTGACTAGGTACCACAGGTTCGATCAATCAACATGGATGACAACAGCTCCATTGCTAGTTTCGAGGAGGTTTCCCAGCCTAACACCCTCTCCCGTCGCAGGGTTGACAGAGAGGGTCTGAGAGAGGATCTGAGAGAGAGAGCAAGGGCTAGACTCGGTATCCAAACATCGGCTAGCCCCGACCTTTCTGACGATGAGGTCCCCGATGTCTGTTATGTCCTCCAGTACAAGGAGTTCGGGAGCAAGGTTGCTGAAGGTTAGCTTAGCAAACTTCTATCCTCCCTCATCTATCTCCCTGTTCCCTTTTTCTAGCTGCATTCTTTGGATCGAGCCTGAGTGACGGTACTGCTTGGCCCCTTGACTAACTTGACATTAGTGCAACGTAGCTCGAAGCCTATTGATATCAATCTCGGGCATAACGCAAACTACGCGAAGTCTTCAGACAAGAAGCCCGTCTTGGAGATCGTCACCTTGGTGTCCAGAGACTATTCAAACGGTTCACGTAACGTGTACTCCCCACCGCCACCCCCGGGCTGTTGCGATTGGGACAGGCCGGCAAGGATCACCGTGACGGATATAACCGAAACCGAGAGTACCGAGATGATTATTCATTCGGGTCACTTGATCAACGCTCTGAGGGCTATCGTCGGGTACTATCCCGGTGGTACGTCCTTCACGGGCGATCGAGCCAAGATCGAAGCCCCGTACGAAATCCTAATACACCATCGCGCCGCTCTCGCACGGTACAAGTTCTCCCAACCCAGCTGTCATGATGCAGACTACGCGTCTACCACGGTTAAGCATATCGACATTCTTCTCGAGTTTCTTGAAAAGACTTATGGCCTGAGGATTCGCGCAGAGGAAGCACGACACGGGCGTAGCACGCCGACGGCCACGTGGGAATATCTGTGGCTCCTACTACGGCCAGGGGAGGTGGTTTATAACAAGCTTGACAACGTGTGGACTCCCTTTGTAATTTCGGAAGTTTTGGAAGGCCGTCGTGATTCGTATGGGCAAGATTCCTACGATGGTAAGTAACATCCGCACTTCCTAACACTGCACAGCCTCTGGAAAGGCTTGAGTAAGCAATTACTGATGTGAACCTTTAGTCATCTGCTGGAGCTACCTGTATTTCGATGGAAAACTGCGCCGCAGGATGCACACCATAAATATCAAGATGTTTTCGGGTGAGGAAGCCATCCACAACCTCCCTGCAATTCCAGCGCGCTTCTTTACCGGGCCGGACAAGAATATGCTGCCCTCCGAAGTTACAGCTGAGCAGGTGAGGCTTGGGAGATTCGTCTGGGATCTCTACAAGGCACCGAGTTATAAGTCGTACGACGGACAGCTTGCCGGTAAACCACTTACCAACGATACCGAGGAGTATTCCACTTCTATCACTGGACATAGAAGCGGGCGGGTTATGGTCGACGCCGAAGGGTACGAGTTGTATCTGAGTGCTCGAGACGGGCTGGAGTGGAGGCAACGCGGTTACCGGCGTTCAGCCAACCACATCCGTGCACCGAATTTCGATCAACTGCCATACTTCGCAGCTCGTTGCGGTTGCGCTGCTTGTACTAAGAGTGAGGGTGTCGATGATTTGAGTCCGTTTGTCGGCTTCCAGGACTTGGACCCGAAACATGACAAAGCTCCAGAGAGCGACTTATACTACCATGTCGTCTCTAAAGTAGTCCCAGGGTTCCTAATGAGTGATCGTACCTGGGCCCACTTTTATGCTCAGAATCTCGGCGACATCAAATTTGACAAGGAGGCATTCAAGTACCTTGTGCTTGACGACGAGGTTAAGAAGACAGTGAAAGCCATGATCGGAAAGTTTGCCAACCTTAAAGGCCAGGCCCCGGCGTGGCCCAACGACTTCGTGAAGAACAAGGGGCAGGGCCGCATATTCTTGTTGCATGGCCCTCCAGGCGTGGGTGAGTGAGCCTTTTATTTCCGCGCTGACGATTTTTGTGTTCTTGTTGACGTTCCGGCGCTGACATACATATTTGCCAAAAGGAAAAACTTGCACAGCGGAGTGTGTCGCCGAGCTTACGCAGCGCCCACTCCTGTCCCTCACGAGTGGTGATCTAGGCACGTACGCGAGAGACGCGGAGCAAAACCTCGAGTATTTTCTACAACTGGGCGAACGATTCGGTGCCATGGTACTGCTGGACGAGGCCGACGTGTACCTCGAGTCACGTGAGCACAGAGACATTGAACGCAACGGTTTGGTGTCAGTATTCTTGCGCGCCCTAGAGTACTACCGTGGTGTGCTCTTCCTCACGACGAACCGGGTGCGAACGTTCGATCCGGCGTTCACCTCGAGGATCCACATAGCTCTTCGTTACGGAGCGCTGAGTGACACTGATCGCGAGCGTATATGGATGAGTGCGTTCGAACGGCTCGAGCGCGACTCTGGGGGCCGCGTCAGGGCCGCTGTGACGGCCAGGGAGTACGCTTGGAGCAGCACTGATGTGAGATCCTTGCGTTGGAACGGACGGGAGATCCGCAATGCTCTGCAAACGGCTGTCGCACTTGCCGAAAGTGATGCCTTCGGAGACGGCGAGGACACTGTCTTGATCACCGAGAAACATCTCCGCAAGGTCACACGTATGAGCCGTGAGTTCAGGGACTTTATGAAGAACAGAAAATCCCAGGATGAGGATGACGATGGCGAAAGTAGTCTTAGCGACGGCGAGGACCACGAGAGAGACGATGCTCACTACCACGAGCTCCCCGAAGTCAATCATGGGGATGCATGCTTTTCAGACATAGAGTAGCAAGGCTTGAACGATTGTTATGGTTTAATTTGAGAGTCACATTCCTAATGCACCGGAGTTCTACGTACCTAGCTATGAAGAAATGAAGACACGGCAATTCTATTATGGCTTCGAAGCTCTTTCTAGTTCGTCCTCAATAGTGTTCGCTCATAGTTCGTTAGTATAGTTTGGGTAGTCCGACAATGCAGATTCTGTTAACTAGGTAGTCAACCTTAGTGTGTAGGGAAGGGAGGTAGAGAGGTCTGCTGAGTAGAGCGTACCTAGCTCATACTTAGCAATATAATGTAGGGATCCCCTAAGATGTTCAGCATGTCAAAACTTCAACCATGCCTATACATGCTCAAGCCACTCGTACAAGGTGAGCTAAGTGCTTTAGGTTGGTAAGAATGAAACCGTCATTTCTGAAGAATCTAATATGAACACCTAGTATACAGCGCTCTCTCATCGTGAGGCACGTACCTACCTGCTACCCCTCCTACTTACAGGCACCTTCCTGCATATATGTAACCTACCTATGTGGGTATTAAAGGTAGGTACTAGACAGTGTATCTTTCAATGCTTTCACGGCTTTGATCTATAGTATCCGCTACCCAGTAGATATTTATTGAATATAGATTAGACAGTGAAGGGCATATTGCGAGTGGCTATTAAGCAGGTAAGTAAGTATTGGCAATGGCTGCTTATATGTTACATGTAGCGATAGGAATTGAACGTGCACAGAAGCCCTCACAACGAGCAACAATCTTTTATTGCCTCAGGCATGGACATACTTTACTGTACCTGGCTAGGGTTACCTGCAGGTCAGCTTTGGGGCACACCCCGATGTAAGTATGTACAGCATGCCTACTGTGATTATAGGCGCGTAGCCTCTACACCTACCTGCAAGTAGTAGACAACTTGAAACATATACTATATCTGTACCTGTAACTTTATCATATGTTTAACTGATTGGACGTATTAGTACTATTGATACATCTGTAACACCCGGGAAACAGGTCCTTCTTCCACGGCATGACATATAATCTATCTCACTAGCGGTATGAATCTTGCTTGTGATTGTTGTTCGGGAACCGTCTCTCTGTCTCCTTCTCAATTCTTCTGAATTCCTTTCCCACCTACCTGCCTGCCACTGGGCTGACACTGGGCATCGCACGATGAGTTGGACCAAGCGGTCACCAAGAAATATTATTACGTAGGACAAGGGGGTAATGCTGACCGAGTTATACCTATTCCGAAGAACTATGGAGTGAAAGTGAAAGCGACGAGGTGTGCCGGTAAGGGAAGGGAATGCGGGGGACGACAGCTGTACATAGTATGTATAATAATAACCTTGGAAGCAGTAGGTAGGGGCTGACATCTGATTCCTTCGGCCTATAAGCCGGATACACAGGAAGTTGTCTTGCTCCGGAATCTGACAGACATCGGGACATGCTACATTACCTCAACATGTATGTAATAGAGATGGCGGACAAACGATCTTGTACAACTTAAGTGCTACCACTTCACTTCCATTCGGATACTTGACAATAAACGAAAACATGAATAATAATAATCATTAGCGAAATGAGTATGAAAGCAATCCTAATAATGCGGAGGACTGTCTCCAATTCGGCCCACCACGATTTCTAGCCATGCCCCAGATATGTCGTACACAGATGCCCTACCAACTTGATTACAAAACAACCTTGTGGGTACAGCTTAGAGCAGTATCATGTATGTGGTTTAGCGGCTGAACTAATCCTCATTAGTAATCCGTACTTTTACACGCTAATAGAAGTCGGGCGCTCTTGGCACGGATCAGCAACGACTCTTTTCCGTCCTCATCCCTGACAGGAGTTGATCCTGAATGACAGACGGAAACCCTTGACAACTTACTAGTCTGACTTGCTATGAACTTTTCCGGCTGATTTGGCCCACGGCCGCATTCCCGGCATATTGAGACGGGAATGGCTGAAATGTGCATTGTTTGTGTTATATGCAGGTAATCAAAACGGTTGGTGTCTTGGTATTCAGATTCTATCGCACTTTCTACTACTTTTGGGATGAATCCGAAATTATTTGTCTAGGCGGCTCGAGATTGCAACTAAGAAGTGAGAAACGGAGCGTTCATCTGCATCACCGTCATCACCACCTACCTGTGAAGACATCTGCCGGTTTTAAGCGCCGCGATAGACGACGATCTTTGTCTATCCCAGAGAGCATACAACAGACTATCCTTAACTACCTAAGTAGTTAGCCGTCCTGGCGGTGACGATACTGATGTACGAGTGTTGCCAGTCAATTACCATGAGAAAATGGTAAGTGAGTACAAGTGCTGTCTGTACCTGCAGGGGATCTTTGTGTTATTTTCTGGGCCCGTGTGACCAGCGAGGTACGCATGTAACATAAGGCAGGGTCTAACTAACAGGTTAGGTGCAGGCAAAGCAGTAGCAGGGTCGTAATAATTCCGAGCTCCTAAGTTTTACGTATTCGCGCATCGTCGTCGAGAGTGGGTGCACAACTTATTCATTTACACGAAAGATACTCTCTCCCTTGCCCACAAAAATGGGTGAACCGTTCGTCCGGGACCCTCTGCATAATTACTTTGTACAAATAGTCATGAGCTAATAGCGTTCTGGCACCTCATTAGCACGTCCTGGCACATTCTTGGACTTGCTATTTAGTCAACGACCTCGACTACACTAACCTTAGTGCAGCACTCTCCACCAGATCTACCGCCTAGACTACAGCGGACTACAGCGAACTACAGTAAACTACGGCGTACTACAGAGAACGCCACGGTCTCGGGCAAGATCAGATGACAGACCAGTGTCTCACAGTGCTATATGTAGAATCTCAGGCCATGTTGTTTGTAATACGTAATAATCACATACTGAGCCACTTCGCCGATAAGAGCGGACTTAGGACTTTGAGGGTCAGCGCTTTGGCCTAAAGGCTAAGAGTTCGAATTCGAATACATAGCGTCTTGCGTTGCTTGGTCTTCTCCCCCAGAAAGAGAGGACAGAGTCAATCCCCGCTCGTTGCGAGCGGAAATTAAGCCGCTGACAAAGTTTAGTGCAAACGCCTCGAAGCTTTTCTTACTACGGTGCCTATCCTACTACGGTATCGGCTATACATAGTTATTTTTCTTGCTCGATCCCGCCCATTAGCCAAGCCACTTACGTCGGCACTGGCCACCTTGTTCTTTGAATCTACAGTATAGCACGTGCTGCTGCTGTATGTATGCGTAGTACTTTCCAGACCAAGAATCCCACAATCTGAATTTTGAGCCGCTGGAGGGGAAAAAAAAAAAAATAAACTTAAACTCGACTCAATCAAATACGGGCTTAGAAAGAATTCAAACAGAGAAAGAAGGGGAGTGAAAAAGAGAAAAGGAAAATTTGATGATGGTGTACAGCATAGGCAATGAAAGTTTCGGACATGCTCAAAACTGTTTTCGCTGATATTTCCTTTTTTTAATAATCCTTCTCATTATTAACCGTCCGACCTTACCAGAATCAATATGCTCCGCCTGTAAGATCATTAATATGACATTATAAGATGACTCGATGTAACCTCGACCCCGGTCCGTCGTGATGCGAGTCGCTGGGGCTTGCTGGGGTAGCTAAGACCCCGGCCAAGCTGCGATCAACATTGGGGAAGACCAGCATAACACCAAATTCAAGACAGTCCGTCCCAGTCCCTCTAACAGAGCCACTTTCGATTGGAAAAGGAAACGAGGAGAAGAGAGGGTACCCTCTTGCTAGGATTATGTAGCTGCTTCATTCTTTTTCCCCACGTGCTTTACAATGTACCGCACAAGTATCATCTTGGTTATGTAGTTAGTTACGCTACCATATATATGGTGTAAAGTAGGACGGATGATACATCGCTGTCCGTATTATGTTGTACTTACATACTTACTTACTACAGGTAGGTAGGTGTGATGGAGTAAGTAGTAGGAGTGGCAGGCACGCACGCACACACACACTTCTCTCTCCGCCTTGGCTCCTGTTGATTCAATTCAATTCATAAATATCGATCCCCCCTCACAAGGGTGCTCTCGCTCGAGTCTCCTCCTTCCTCTCTCCATTGTGTTGTGGGTTTTTATGCTTGCATCGCGATAAACGACGATAACGAGTCATAAGCTGGTAGTGGTTTTGTTAGTTTCGAGGTCAACAGCTAAAACAAAACAACTCTGTGATACCTATTGCTTCTGCAATCTCGGGGGAAAAGGAAAAAGCAAAAGGAAAAGGGAAAAGGGAACATCACAATGGCTACCGAACACAACGCGGCCCCTGCCGACAAGGAGCTTGCCTCTATGCAGTCCGCCGTCCCCTCGACGGGCGCCGACGTCAACGGCGGCCAGACTACCACCCAGCGCTATGACTACGGCGGCAACCCGCTCTTCCACGCCCACACGGGCAACGACCCCAGGCTCCCTGCCTTCGGTGGTGAGTTCCAGCCCGGTCTGTACCGGCCCACCGAGCACAGGAAGTTCGCCAACCCGGCTCCTTTGGGTCTCTCGGCTTTCGCCCTCACCACATTTGTTCTATCCCTCGTAAACGTCGGCGCGCGCGACATCACCGCGCCCAATATCGCCCTGTCGCTCGCCTTCGGCTATGGCGGTTTGGTCCAGCTCCTCGCTGGCATGTGGTAAGTTTGCATATTCTCTTCTGCCCCAATTGGTTTTTTTTTTTTTTTTTTTTTTTTTTTTTTTTTTTTTTTTTTTTCAAACAAGTTCAATCCTTGCTAACTCGATTTCCCATTTAAGGGAGATGGCTGTCGCCAATACCTTTGGTGCCACCGCGCTGTCCTCTTATGGCGGTTTCTGGATCTCCTACGCCATCATCCTGACGCCCGGATTCGGCGTCCTGGCGCCGTACGCCGACGGCGCCGACATAGCCTCGGTCCTGGGTTTCTTCCTGACCGGCTGGTTCATCTTCACCTTCATCCTGCTCCTGTGCACCCTGCGCTCGACTGTCATGTTCTTCTCCCTGTTCCTGACCCTCGACCTGGCTTTCTTGTTCCTGGCCACTTCTGAGTTCGCCAAGTCCAACGGAAACTCAGACGCCAGCAAGGGTCTGCAGGTTGCCGGTGGTGTTTTCGGCCTGCTCGCCGCCTTCCTTGCTTGGTATAACGCGTTTGCCGGTATTGCGGACACTAGGTATGCTATAACTCATTCTACCCATTGTCTACATAAGAAGCACCGACTAACAGATGTGCCAATAGCAACTCCTTCTTCATCATCCCCGTCTTCCACTTCCCCTGGTCTGAGAAGGCTCGGGAGTCCAAGGTCAAGACCGAGCGCGAGACTGTCTAAGAACCGGGCACCCGGTTATCATACCGTACCATATTGTGTACCCGACGACAAAACTTCCCGTCTGCGTATCTGTGTTTCGAAGCGTTCTGAAGACCCAAGTAATCTACCTATCTACAAAAAATCAACAATTCCGACAAGCGATTATAACCTATATACCCCCTTCTTTTCGTACACGCGCTATAGGCTTGTTTTTGCAAGATAGAAAACTGCCTGCTTGGGTTTGCGTACTTTCACCCATCATGAGAGGAAAGAAAAAGAAAATTTAATGGAAGGATGCATGTATGTATGGAACATGACATGTGGCTTGTTTTAGGCATGACAGGCGAAAACGACTTGATTTAAGGGAAAAGAAAGTAATGAGGATGTTGCGTCGCGTTTCCGATTGGAACGGCTTTGGACCGAAGCCTTTCGGGATGGACGATCTGTAACCCAGCTATATGATACCAAGCCTTTATAACTCAGAGGGAAGATGAACCTCTCACACACCTTGCTTGTGCGTGTACTTTCCCCAGCTCATTTTACCGTTGTGCTTTCGTGACACGTGTGCTGCGTGGATAATTCTAGCTGTCGTCGCATTTGCATAGCATATACATACCTATCGTGATACATACTGTCTTCCCGAGCCAACAGGAAGCAGGATACGTTTATTGACGGTTACACAATCGGTACTATGTACGCGAGACTCGACCTTCCAGACCATGTGATGAAACTTGACAGTATTAGGGTGTGTAGGCACTATCCTAGAGATGCTGACAAGTAGTCTCATCTGATACTCTTGATCTGGTTGTTTGCCGCACAAGTATGTCTTAAAGTCATGGTAGTCTCTGACACATAACTATCCGCCCATGCTAGCCGTGCCCGAGTCGTTGTCTTCTGGACAAATATATATATATTTTTCTCTCTCGACAGCCATGATAGAGAGAGACATTGAGGCCTAGCAGAAAATACCTAGCAGTGAAACAACGCACCGAGGGGTGCTTAGGCAGATACTCTTGTGCAGTGTGTAACATCAGAGTAACTAGACAATGATGTTTTGGGCAACAGTCGAATCTTATATATTAAAGCCGCACCTACGCACTGTAGTCTGTACTCAGTCCATCATGACGTCGTCGGAGTCACCACCACCACCGCCCGGTTCGTTCAGATCCGGCATCCAGCCCTTCGGCCGCTCGTTGCCGCGCACCGTGACGCCGTAGCCGAGCCGCTCGACCTTGTGCACCTGCTCGATCATGACGCTCGTCTTCTTGGCGTAGATAATGTATTTGCCGCCCACGGGCGGACAGATCTGGAGCATGGAGCTGACGTCTTGCATGTCTGTCAAGATGGTTCTTCTGTTGTTGTCGCCGTCACTCTTATCTGCCGCAGCGGAACTGGCAGAATCTTTGTCTTGGCCATTATCATCGCCGCCAGTACCGGTAGGCATGCTCCCAGTCAAAGCCGTGACGGCAGTCGCGAAACGCATCATCTCGCCCGTGAGGTCGAAGACGCCGAAGACGTAATCGGCTGCTGCTAACTGGATGTTGACGGAAAGCACACTCAGTGTCTCCTGCGCCTCGGCGGGCGTCATCAGCTTCTGGTGACGCAGGTAATGTAGGAAGGTCACGGCCTCCACGAACTCCTCGAGGCACATGAGCTGGTATCGGTACCGGTTCATGCCTTGGACATCTGCCTGGATGGTCTGCAGGAGCTCGCCGATCTCCTTCAGACGCCCATCTATCTCGGTCTGGATGCGTTCTGGGATAGGCTGGGAGAGCTTGCGTACGCTGCATACAGGAGTTGTGTGTTAATGATAATATTTATAGATGGATACTGAATAGAAAGAATATGTGTTACGAAATGGAGTGAAATATGGCAGTCGGTTGCGGGGTTGCCTGTACGTAGTAATATAAGAGGACATGATTATGAGAGCAAAGAAAAGGAGGGAGAATTACCGTTGAAGTGAAAATATACTATGGAGGAGAAATAATTAGTTAAAACGCCTTCTGAATTTATTTGCCGCTTGCTTCATGTTTGTAAAAATGGGAACATACATTTTCTTGCTAAGCGCCGTGACGTCTCGGGACACCTTGCCTATCCTCATGCGACGGTCGTGATGAACGTCGAGCTCATCGCGGAAACCCTCGAACATCGAAGTATAAGCATTGTGGGGGTGATGATGGTCTGCACCAGAATGCGACTCGGCGACGTCCTTATCTTTCTTTCCCCCCTTCTCTTTGCCTTGGTAGTCTCTCTTAACACCACCCATGGCGCCGTCGCGTTTCTTGGGGACAATAACTTCAGACATAATCTTTCTTCTTCTTCTTTAAGGCGTCAAATGGATTGTCAGTCGACGTGAGATATAGCAGAAGTGTACATCTGTATAGTGTTCCCAGACTATCAAACGCCGGATGGTGGGGCATATCAGCTGGCAACAGCGGGCAGCCCTCAAGGTGAAATTTAGACCGTAGCGAACTTATTTAGGTGGGCTACAGCGATAGGTGTCATTGTTTACAAGATCTCTCATCACGAATCTTGTTATCTTAAGCTGCTCTGGCGTTTTATATGACATCTCATCTCTACGTGAATTGAAAAATATGATGTAATTTTAGGTTACTTCCTTCTTCACTTCTATCAAAAAAATTAGCGCCAGGAGCTGTCAAGCTGACCAAGTAGGCTCATATCGATGCAGCCGAGCTCAGTTAACTAGCCCCTGAATCTGAGCGTGTCAGATTTCAAATTTGGCATACCTATCTTTCAACATCCAACAGAACTGAGACAAGCACAAATCTCAAGAAAAAGATGGCGTCAAAATTATCGGCGCTGGTATCAAGGCCCTTGCCGCTCTTCATATCAGCAGCCTTGCTTCGGGCGGGTATGCTCTTATACGGCCTATGGCAAGACGCCAACTCACCTCTCAAATACACCGATATCGACTATCTCGTATTCACAGACGCAGCACGCTTCACATTCGCCTCCCCTTCCACCATCAGTTCGCCATCACCATACGAGCGTGAGACATACCGCTACACACCCTTACTGGCCTGGCTCCTGTACCCGACTACGCTCCCCGGCAGACTTTTCTATTTCTCCTTCGGCAAAGTGGCATTCGCCGCGGCCGACTTGTTGGCGGGATATTTCATCATCCTCATACTACAGCGACACGCGCTCATGAGCTCCGAGCGCGCCTGCAGATTTGCAGCTATCTGGCTGCTTAACCCCATGGTCGCCACCATCAGCACGCGCGGCAGCTCCGAGGGGTTATTAGGTGTCCTAGTCACGGCGTTGCTATGGGCTGTATTGGAGAGACAGGTGGTTCTTTCCGGTCTCCTTTTAGGGTTGGGGGTGCACTTCAAGATCTATCCCTTTATCTACGCACCGGCCGTGTTTTGGTGGATGGACGCTGAACACATGGCCCATTATCATATCAATGAGAAGGAGAAAGGGAAAGGGGAGAAGGGGGGCACCAGCAGCAGAGAGACAGCCGCGGCCCCGCGCTACCTGGAGATCCTAACGTCTTTTTTCACGCGCGAACGCATCCAAGTGACGCTCATCAGCCTCGCCACATTCATGGGCCTCAACATGATCATGTACGTGCTCTACGGCATGCCATTCGTGACGCACACGTACCTGCATCACGTGACGCGCATCGACCATCGACACAACTTCAGCCCTTACAACGTGCTTCTATACTTGACTTCTTCGTCATCGTCATTGTCTTCTTCCTCTTCTTCTTCTTCTTCTTCGGCGGCGGCGGCCTGGGGGTTCAGGATCGAGTCCGTCGCCTTCATACCGCAGCTTCTACTATCGACCATATTAATCCCACTTGTCGGGGCCAGGAAGGATCTGGCCACGACCATGATGGCCCAGACCTTCGCCTTCGTGACCTTTAATAAGGTGTGCACGAGCCAGGTAAGTCAACATACTTTCAAGTTATTTCCTCCCACACCATCCAATCCTATCCTATTTTTCCCTGATCACTCCATTTCGCCTAGCACACTGGCTATATTATATATCTAGCCACACACAGAAGATCTCATACTCACTTTAATGGCCCCTAACAGTACTTCCTATGGTACATGGTTTTCCTACCGCTCTACCTACCACACTCCTCCCTGTTGAAAAGGCCCAGCCTGGGAGTAACCGTGCTGGCGCTTTGGGTTCTGACCCAAGTTCTGTGGCTACAGCAAGGATATAACCTCGAGTTCCTCGGGCTGAGCACATTTGTGCCTGGTCTATGGCTGGCGTCCCTCGCCTTCTTCAGTGTCAACTGCTTCATCCTGGGGGTCGTAATAGAAGATCTCGGAATGTCTTCCGCATGACATCTAAATCTCTGATACTCCACAAGTTCTCCCTAGGTATATAGAGACAGTTTTGCATTCAGTAAATTTATTTAGTTTATGACTTGAGAGAAAGACTATGAGCTTTCAGAATTTTGGCAGTACGGATATTTACCGTTGCTCCCCAGACAAAACCGCAAACGCCCCCGGAAAATCTCACCATAATGGGTATTATGTGCTGTTAAAAAGCAAACCACGCCCTCCCAACCTTCATAAATTACCAGATGTAAAGCTAGGCCGTGCCCTACCGTTGAGGCAGAGCGTAGGCCACATTGTGGTCGTCCGAAATGTAACCCCCCGAACGCCACCGTCATTCTCGCTGTTCAAATTTGTAAGAGAATAGCGAGGGCTGGGGCATGTATACCCCCAAACCCCCGGCGTTAAAAAAAAAAAGAGTAGTTCGCAGGATAGTGCGCGAGATCTAGTCTTCCACTCTACGGAAAACTTCCAGCCCTGCTACCGCTCACAAGATCGTTATCCCTCCAGAGAGCAAGGCGTAGTTAGTCAACTTCAGGGAGAGAACGCGCGATTTAGGAAAGTCGGGGCTGATGATTAAGCGGCCCTCCTTGTTATAGCCGACTTCGCCAAAGCTATCCACCAGATCTTCAAAGCGGATATCGGGTCGGACGCGGTGAATCTCTTCAACAATCTGCTCAGTCCAGACGCCGGAGCACCATCCATCGCGCACTAGGAAATAAGGATTCAGAGGCGGGACAGGCGAGTCTATTGAGAATAGGTCAGCCAGTATTTTTCAGGAGTTAAACAAGACAAAACAACGTACCAAGATCCACATATCGAATTCGCAATAGGTCTACCATCTTGAGACGTTCCAACGCACGGATGCCGCTCAGGACGAGCTGTTCAAAAGCGCTGATGAAGTGCATATCGGTGATACCGGAGCCAGATTCGTTCCACTGAGCATTTTGCCTGCAACAATTTTTGACCGTGATGTCGATAGTTTTCAGCCGCGTTGTCCGCGGATCTGCGTGCCGGGCCAATATATCAAAAAACCCATGGCAAACGCGCCCTGTGTAAGAGAGATGCTCCAGGTGACATGCGGCCCTTGCCAACTTCTCACACCAGTGGACCTGCTCGCATACTTTAAGGTAGTAAGGTGGGCAAGTTATTTCCCTTCGATAGTCGCACTCAAGACAGAGGTTGAGCTTGGTAATCTTCCGGTCCAATATATCTAGAGTATGGGCCATGCTGAGGTAGCTTTTAGATTTGGGCTTAGCATACGTGCCATGCCATTCTTTTAGATTGGGCAATGCATTTGAAATGGTCTCCCAGTCTTTCGGTTGTCGTATGATATTCCACTGGCCTTTGACAACGAGTGTTTGAATCGAAGGAAGTTGGGGGAGGGCTGCGCCCCCAGCTGGGAGAGCAGAGCCTGGGGCGTGAAACCGCACTCTCGGCGCCTTCTTTCTCTCACCGCCTTCGAGAGTCATCACCCGCACCTCAGGGAACGTATACCGCACCAGTCTGAAGACTTCCTCCATCGTGGCATTATCAGTAGGTAGGCCGTACGTAGCACTAGAGATCCCCTCAGGAGAAACAGTAGGTAATGCGAGAGACCCCTCCTGCGCAATAGGTGAGTGGAATTTGGGCTGAAAGACGGGGAACCAAATCTCGATGTGCTTGACGTATGAGCTTAGGTGTGAATGTTCGACAAAGAAGGTCATAACTTCATGTGCAGCCGAGACAGTTGCCTTCAATTTAATGTGCCGATACAACCGTTCCTGGATTAGGTCTCGCCATAATCTGCAAACCAAAGCAAGGTTGGACAACTCTTTCCTTCTCGAATGACGTAGAGCAGTGCTCCAACTTCGGGAGTTTACGCTGGGTATACTCAAGGAGCTTGGCGAAGATGTAGATACGCGGTAGCCGAAGAGTTGATCGAGAATGCACTCATGAATCTCAGCAGGTAGTTGGCTGAGAGTCAGAACGGGATGCTCGTCGATGGCGGCGGGTGTGATAGGGCTATGGTGACGGGGGGCATCGGTATCGAGACACGCCGGTTGACAGGTCAGACAGCGAATGTCGGTCTGCCCCTGTTGTGCGTTCGGAAATGGTGTGCTGCTGGGCCTTGTGGGCGGAATGAAATCGGCAGATTTGGGCGGCTCGAGTGGTGGGCTAGAAGGGCCAGGCGTCACCGGTGTTGAGGTTGTTGCCATGATGGCAGCCAGCTCCACGGAGGCAGACCCTTCGTCATCATCATCATCATCATCACGGTCGGCGTCACGAGTCCTGTCGAGGGTTACTTCGCGTGCTAGATAAGAGTCTCGCACGAAGGGAGAATCTAAGGTATCGCGAACGGCATCTTCAGATGGGAACATGGTTGGCTCCCTCATGGTCACAACTATAATCCTAGGGTTTTCAACTATTTGTAGACAGGGTCGAAAGGACCCGTCGTCATGACCGGCGTAATATGAGAGAACCGAGAAGATGTCCGTTCAACTGTTCGAGAAAGGCGTGGATGCTGGCAAATAAAGTTGATACGAACAAGAAACGAGGATTTTCAAAGGGACTCGGATAGACGGGGGTTCGTTCTGCCCGAGGTGCTGATCGTCCGACAATTGAAAGAGATGTTGGGCTCGGTCGGGTTTCTAGTCGATATGGGCGGATGGCGCTGAGGGGCGGTTGTCGCGTGCTCTGCGATATTTAGGCCTGGCAAACAGGATGATGGGACCAGTAAACCAATGCACGCACTGCAGTCGTCGGGGTAGGGGCAGTGGAGGTCGACGTACTGCTATGTTAGGTAGTGGTAGGTCGTATGTATGTATGTAGAGGAGTAGGTACGGTGCTGCCGTAGGTAGGAAGTGTACCTAGTGGCAAGTATCTACGAGGTAGGTACCTTACGTAATGATAGTGGCCCGTGTGTTTGCTTGGAATCCGAATTTCGATATCACTTTTCCACTTTGCTCTTGTGTCGATTTTTGTTGTCAGATTGAAAAGATTTTCTTCTGGCTTGGGTTCTGCTCTCGTCGCTCAGCGAGTAAAGAATGGGCACATGCGCTGACAACGTGTGATGTCGTGTCCAAGCCAACCTTATCAAGATCAGTCAGTTCTCCGGCTGGTTTGATTTGCTGTCAATGTGCTGTTGGAGGGAGCAATAGCACGGCCAACCAATTTACGGGGTATTTTAGGTGCTACCTTAACCTTCCAAGGTTGTCTATCAATCTCAAGGTTCAACCTTGCCTGTCGTTATTACGTATACTTATCCCCTTAGTTTCATTAGACATGTGGTTGGGTGCCCGGTCTGTCTGGCATTAATGTACCTATCCGGTAGCTCCCCAAGTACCTTTTGCCTCTGTAAGAACGCAGAGGCCACCTTACCAACACGATCCAACTGGGTAATCGTCGAATAAATGCAGATATGTAGGTAATTAGTACCTCCTTTGCTATAACAGTGGACGAACTTGAATGTTCGAGGGTAATCTCAGTACATAAACACAGGTTACCCGACTAGGTATGGTCGGCTTTGCTACTACTACCACTAACTTTGAGACAAGGTACATCTGTACGTCCACGCATACATCTCATATGCGTCTTACACATGCATGTGAGTGCTGTAGGTATCTATAACTTTCGTTGCCGGACAGTAGGAGGTGCTATGGTTTATCTACCTACGAAGATACTTTGTATATTACTGCCTCCCGAGGTTGATGTAAGTACTTACTTATAGACACCGTCATATAATTTCCTTCTAGCCAGGGCATGATATCCTTAGAACCACAACTCATTTCATTAATAGGTATCGTTATATCGTGATAGCATCCATCTTATAGGCCATGCCTCGTCCGTTCACGTTCACGTTCACATTTCCAATGGATGTGCCTTCTACAGGTTGGCTTATAGCTACGTGTTAAAGCCCAATTATATGTCGGTAGGCATGTACCTCAATTGTTGCGGAAGTTTATTTTGTTACTAAAATTTAAAAGCAATACCTATCAAGTCAGGAAGAACTTGCAAATCTCATTAGTCCAGAACCTTCACCCTTTAACATTGGCCGGGCCCCCTTGGTCTTGGTCTATAAGCGCCCACTTGAAGATGGCTTGAGTGAGAGATATGTACTTCAACACGCCTAGTTACTCAGACCCACAGAAATGATTGGGCCATCCTCTCCTTTTACTATATCCAGCATATACTACTTTACATAGTAGATAGTTCGAGCTTCGATGGAAGATCACATGATGAAGACAAATAAGGTTTAGAGGAGAAGCAAACCATGTGTTACATATTACCTAGCACACGCTATAGTTTGTGGTAAATAAGTAAGGCTTTTTCTACAGCATGCAGCACACAGCAGCACCAGTATAGTATCCAAGGGAAGGGGTTTACTCATCAGATGGAGGGAAGGAACTGCCCATTACAAACTCGGCAGCTGGAACACGTTGCAAAGCAACCGGCCCTCTGGAGGCTCTCGTAGGGAACACAGCCTACAGTGTCGATATTAGCTGTATTACACTGTACCAATGTTGGAGTGCAAGGAACAGCAAATATGCTCAACATCCCTTACCTTTCATCAGTCGTCGCTCCAATAGTTAAGGTGTTTCCATTCTTGACAGCAAACATTATTACCTTTTGCACTTCTACTGTTTTCACAACTAGCTCAATAAATAGAATAGCTCGGCATTAAACCCAACCCCCTCCTTCGTGCAGCCGTTGTCCCTTTGCCCAGTTGATCGGGACGACAAATTTGATAGTATCTAGAGGCTCGTAGTTGATGAGGTTTGCTCCCGTCTAGGAAGCAGTCTAACCCGGGGTAGGCTAGTCGATGCTGAACGCGTTGTACGATGTCCCGTGGGGCGAGTAATACTTAACCTTCGCCACCACGACGTTGGCTCCTCCCTTGTCCCAGAGTTCGATGGACCCCTCACACCCCGAGGTGGAATTCTCGCAGCCGCAGGCACCGATTTTGTAGTTACCACCAGGTTCTATATTCTGCTCGCTGAGGACTTTCGGGTCAACTGTTTTATCTTTGTCGGTTGGAACAAAGTGTGTCAGCATAAACGGGGGTGAAGGTTGACTTGAGCTGGGTGTGTCAGGGGTTATACTAACATTGACCCTCGCAAGAGTAGAATTTCCTCCGACTGTGCTCCGCATTCTAGATGCTCAGATTTTTCTTATAAGGTGGTGTGATGGCTCTTTCGATCTCTGCTTTTGACAACTATTGTTGAATGCTGTTGATGATGAGGAGAGAGCGAACAAGACTACGACCTAGTGGCATCTTAGGTATTCATATAGATATGAGATGCGTTTAATCTCGAAACTCTTAGTTATCTATTAGTAGGCCTCTCAGTGGAAACAGCCAATAATGGCCACCCCAAGACCAGTCTATGTGATCTATTCGATCAACTTGAATCAATGACGCACTTTTCGAAAGTACGGATCTCTCATCCTAGTGGAATTGGATCTGACCCGATCCCCGAGGCCAGATTATTGACCAAAGCGATTTACTATCCGACTTGGTACCCTAGTTCTTTAGCCAGGCTGGCAATAAGATAACATTCAGAATGTGCTGCTAGCCACACAAGTTGCTGAGATACAGAGCGGAGATATGATCTGCAAGTATGGAGAAGCAAACCTACCCGTGGCTTGTTTACCGAAGAACTCGTTCTAAAAAGGTCGCCCAGGCCAGGCAAGATCGAAAACTTTGTCATTAACTCACAGCAGCACATCCAGAGGATGTATCCAGATCGTTTGATGCTCCTTGTATGCCATCAGTGGCAAGAAGTAGGCCACAATCCCGCGTTATTTGGTACCTGGGGTGATGAGAAGCTATGGGAGCTACTCGCAAGCGAGGAGAATGGCTATCACTTCTGATCATGATATACCTTCTTTCGGCGACCTCCAAGCTCTCCCTTTCAGCTCAACGCGTGGTTGGAGTAAACGCTCGATGACAAACTCGATTCCGGGTTCTATGCCGTTCCTGGTCGATGGAAGGATGTTAACGACAAGCCGCGTATCATGAAACCACGAAGATTCTCATCTTCTTTGCTCCAAGCTCATTGGTTCGCACATGTTTTTATGACTTATTGGACCATCGCGACGTTGCAGTCGAACCGTGTGATCCGAAGGAACTATCTCTATCGAACTCCTAGGGACTCGAGTTACCAACTCTAGGACGATTTGTATTAGTGCTAGCGACGTCCAAGACAAACACCGACGCCTGGGAGGATATGCCCGAAACTATGACGGATAATACTGCATGGATCTTTGTTGGAATTTTTTGCATCGGTTAACGCTCTTAACAAAGATACTTTGAGTTCTCCCTGCACTTAGACTGCTGTCGAAGAATGGACCAGTTGCTGGTAATGGCGCCTGCGAGGGCTGCTTGTATGTCTTCGAGTCTGGTGTATTACGATGTAGTAGCGGCTTCAAAGATTTGCGAGGATACCCAATGGCAAAGATATCAACAGTGTCCCTGGCTAATTCAGCATTGACAACACTACCTCTAACGAACGGGGAACACTTCAACGCCATCTCGGTGAAGATAGATTGCATAATGGCAATCTCGGTGGTAAGGAGTCCCAGCAGAACTTTAGCAAACAGGCTATGAGTCAGGACTTCATCGTTATTTTGGCGACATGTCTAGGACTCTGCCTCATATTCTCGGAGAAGATTAAGGAGTCACTTAATACAGGTTTGAGAGTGTTAACGCTGGCAGTCTACATCTCAATGTGGGCATGTCACTAGTCCAGAATCACAATATAAAGCATTGACATTTAAAATAGCTTGTACATCTTTGAGTAATACGACGGCGTTGCCAAGCATAACAGGATCGTCCTGAATCACGTCAGGGTTCCAACACCACCGGACAGCAACCGGATGAGGGCTACACGGATACATAGATAGGAGTTAGATATCCAGATGAGTACATCTGTAAAACCTGAAATTAAAAGTGTGCATGGCCAGCTGCTGCTGTAAAGACGAGGCGACCAGACGATACAGCCAAGACTAACCAATAGACACGAGACAATATGTTGCCTTGGCGCCGGACGATGGTTTGAGATCGCTCCTGGGATCTCTGACCCTGCTTCGTTTCGTTTGTCAATGCATCATTTACTTTAGGACTATCTAACTGTGGGCATGTGATCAACTACAAACCGTCGCTGTCACATGATTGCGTAATAACATTTACATACTTGAGCAGGCTAGAGATTGTGATCAGAAAGCGATATTGCTTGGTATACTACTCTATGGGTATTATTTAGCACCTTAATGCTCAGTACCTACTATGAGTAAGTAATCGTAGTAAGCGCCAGATTGCCGATAGGATTTACATATGTATGTATATACATACATCAATAAACGGTAGCATCCAGGAGGTAGCACAGCCCATAACTGAATGGAGAACCCGATATGTCCTGTGGCACGCCAATTCGCTTCTCCCCTCTTCCCGATCTCTTGAGCGCGTCTACGTATCAAATAGCTGATACAAAAGTAATTGGGTACGTACTGCTGTACTGTAGGTACCATATGTATGGTAGCGATGCACGAAAAGCGGGCGCACATAGAAATACACCACCAATCACAGTCGAGGTAGAGTACAGAAAAGGAGTTAAGCTCACTCAAGACTCTGCCTGCATGCGGCAGGGGGTGGAGTGGAGGCGGTACTAACCAACCGTTTGACTTGGCGGCAAGCTCCTGCCACACCAGCAAGAAACCAGCCCACCTACGCGCCTTTTGCAACGTGAATCTCTCGCTCGAGCCAACTAACTGGGCTAATTGCCCCAGAGCCCCTAAATCTCTAACCCCCTTTGGACCCCAAAACTTAAGGTAGGTGGGTACCTTGTACAGCATTCTGTACTTTGCCTACGTGACAACTGACAACATGCCCAGATCCATATTCCTCAAACACAGCCCATATGGCCTGCTTCGGCCTCATTACTAGTATACGATGGGGGACTAGGAGTCCGTACGATACAGGCCCCTGTTCTCCGTCGCCGTAGTTGCAGTTTGCTAAGAATGGAAGTGGTTTTCCGCGTATCAGACTCTCACTTCGCACTCCGCTCTCCTTTAAGTGACCTACAATGCAATGCTTGATATTTCTGCTTAATCTTCCATATTTTATGCTCTGATCTCCGTTTCCTATTTCTTCCCGTTTTGTTGGCTCTTTCCTTGCTTCTTCTCATTCCGATTCATTTGTTTCCCGTCCTCTGTTTGTTTGAAACGTCCTACAGGGTCTTTGATAGACGCGAGGACTGCTCATGTGCTGAGGCATAGTCGTGATCGACACCTACTTTCCTTCTTTCGCCGTGTGTATATCTCTTGCTTGCAACACATATACATACTTTTCATCATCTGCATATCATCAATTTATTCTTCAATTCTTGACTCTCGCGCCCACGCTTCCGTCACCCTCTTACTCGCCCGCCCCGGCACGGCCTTGTTGTATATCAACCTCGAGTCCAACGTCACTCTTTCATTTCTTTTCGACCTACAGTCCATTTTATGATAGACGAGTCTATAATTCTGTGTACATTTTAGACCCCATTTCATTCACTTCATCGACCTGTCTGTGACAGAGCCGAATTTCGTATCACCACCTCCTTAACTCAACTTCCACCGGATCCCATTTATCCCAGACAAGATGGCACCCACATTATCAACCATCCTAACAGGGTTCCTCGCCCTCGCCGCTCCCTTAGGCTCACTTGCCGGCCCCATCAACAACAACTTCAACACCCCATTCGAGCTTGGCTCGAAAGTGAGCGCCTTCGTCAGCAACCCTCTTGCCAAGAATGTCGTCCCCAACTCGTACATTGTCGTGTACAACAAGACGTTCGCCGGTGAGGACATCGACGTCCAGGAAGCCTCCATCAAGACGACGCTTCAGAAGCGGAATTTGAGCAAGCGCGGGGCCACGGGCCGCCCGCTGTCCACGAAGGTCCGCTCTTTCACCATGGCCAACGGCTGGCGCGCCACCGCGCTGGAAACAGACGACGACATGGCGGCCCAGATTAACGCCATGGATGCGGTCTCATACGTTGAGGCCAATCAGTACGTCCAGGCTGCGGCCTTGGTGGCCCAGGCAAACGCGCCCCCAGGTCTCATCCGCCTCAGTCACGCCCAGGTTGGCGCTGAGTCCTACGTCTTTGACGATTCCGCTGGCACGGGCATTACCGCCTATGTTGTAGATACTGGTATTCTCACGTCACATTCCGAATTCCAGGGACGTGCCAAGATGGCCTTCAATGCTATTGAGGGTTCTGCAGTAAGTTTATTATGTTTTATATATATTGAACTCCGACCAAAGGGGACTGCAAGATTGACACCGTCATTAGGATACGGATGAGAACGGACACGGGTCCCACGTCTCGGGTACCATCGGCGGTGCCACCTTCGGCGTAGCCAAGAACGTGCAGCTCATGGGCGTCAAGGTCCTCGACGCCAACGGAGGCGGCACCAATGCCGACGTTCTCGACGGGCTCAACTTCGTCGAGTCCGACGTGCAGCAGAAGAGGCTCGGCGGCAAGACCGTCATGAACATGTCCCTAGGCGGAGGACAGTCGAGCGCTATCAACAATGCCATCGAGGCCCTCGTACAAGCCGGCGTCGTACCCGTCGTGGCGGCCGGAAACGAGGCGCAGGACGCGGGTAACACCAGCCCTGCCAGTTCCCCGGACGCCATCACAGTCGGCGCCCTCGACGCGACGACCGATCAGCGGGCCAGCTTCAGCAACTTTGGCCAGGTTGTCGATATCTACGGGCCTGGTGTAGATGTGCTGAGCGTTGGTATCAAGAGCAACACCGATACTGCTACCCTCAGTGGTACCTCAATGGGTGAGTTGTTCTGCTTTCAATACCGTGTTGTTGAGTGATTATATTAACATCCCCTTCACAGCTTCTCCCCACGTAGCCGGCCTCGCCGCCTACCTTATGGGTCTCGAAGGCCTCACGAGCGCCCAGGAAGTCTCGGACCGCATGAAAGAACTCGCCAGTGCCACTGGCGCCAGCGTCAGGAAGAACGTCAGGGGCACCACGAGTGCCATCGCCAACAACGGAAACCAGTAGAAATGCTTTCCCTTCGTTGACTATTGCATCCATACACAGGCACCTTTACGATCTCTCGACATAACGCCACGCCCTTCGTAATTGCTGGGCCTCGACCTCGACTTAGCCAAATTCGTTCATTCATTTCTACCTACCTACTCTCCCTAGAGAACAGCGATTCAGCGAGCCAGCGAATTTTTGGTCATCTAGCGTTTAGAATGTCTCCATCATCGATTTTGATCGATTGCATACATCCATTCAATCATTTAGCGGATTTGCATAAAGAGAAGGGATAGTAATTTGGACCTGGGCCAATACGCAACACAACACATTACAATTGGCGTCTTAGAGCGAATAGATACGATGATACGCAAGAGGTAGTGGTAGCACCCTTTTGCAAGCAGAGCATTATATAGTTAGTATACCGCGGTACCTATAAACATGTATTATATTTCTTTAGGTAGCGAGCGACACGGTATCTCCAGTACATACATAAGAGAAGAACGACATGACATAACTGCAAAATGAAGTGTGCTTATTATCAAATCAGTATTGTTACAAGTGACTTACTTACTACCTAACCTCCCAAAGACGCCAAGGACATGCATGCAACGTGACCGACCTTGCAGAAAGAAGAACTCGAAATGAGAGAAGGTCAGGCTAGGTAAGGTGTTCGTGTGTTCGTTTCATCTTATGAAACATACCACACTCTTGTCAGGCGGAGCCAAGACATGCTGGCGCTGGAACAAGACGTCATGAAACTTGCTCGCGCGCTCACATGCTTGCTCCCTTGGCGGCTACTACCTAGGTAGGTAATTCTGCTCGCTCAAGTTAACTAAGCCTGACATTTTACATTTCGCGAAATGAGGGGAGAGAGTAAATAATAGTAAAAAGCAAACAACAATAATTATATAGAAATGTTCGCGATCCTCAAACAGCAACAACCGCCTTTTACAGCAAAGAAGCGGGGTCTGAAAACTGTCGAGTGCCTACGAAACCATAATGGAATCGGTACTCCTCGCGACAGAATATAGTGTTCCATTGATATCAGCACTTTTTGGCACAACCGCAGTCATTGAAATAAAAGTATTAAGACTGGATTGTAATTTGACTTCCGTGCATTCTTGTGTGGGCTGGGGGTTTGTTTTCAGCGGGGGGGGGGATATCAATATGCATTGGCTGCCAATCGTTAGAAAAACTACAAGAAGCAAAAGGGAAGGAAAGAAAAGAACCCCAAAGAGGGTAGCAAGATTAAACATTAATGTACTGCTAGACAATAGGTAGCTGGAGAGAATTTGACAAGCTCCCTTTTTTTCTTGGATAGGTGAGCTTGTCCCTTACCGAAAAGCCGATTTCATTAGGTTTCGATTGCAAGGTAGCGCGCCGTTTCTCCTTGCGTCTATTGTGCAAAATATAGGTAGTTCATCATCATGAAATAGGTTGAAGCTTATAAGCCCCCTCCGTAGTATTTATACAAATAGGGTCATTATAGCTCTCCATGCGTTATGGAGGCTGTTATCTTTGCTGCTTCCCCGGCAGCGGAAGAAACGGTGCTGTTCAAAGACCCATCCCATCGGGCACCCATTGCCCACGCGGCACCAAGCTATTTGCAAACGTGAGTACAGATCCAGAAGAGAGAGAAGGCAGGGCGACAGAGGGGGTGGAGAAAAGAAACAGCACATCTACGTACCATAATACCCGACACCACCAACATAAACATAACAACAGCTAATACCAATAACAAAGACTCCCATAAATCGTTCTCAGACTTGTTGCTCCCGGCCTTTTCTGAGTGTAATGCCTTGACGTTCTTCACATCCTGGGAGGGGAACAAAGTCTCGATAAATTGTTCAATCTGCGAAATGCATATCAGCGGTTACGTTCTTTCATTAAGGCGACAAGGGCTCACGGACCTTGCCAAGCGCTATGCTAATCTCAAGGAAGTGTGGATCTCTCGGGTCGTTCTTTCGTGCTATGCGCCTTGCATACTGACGGAAGACATCGCACACAATGCGCAAGTTCTGGGTTGATTGCGTCATCAGGTGGCAGGCATCGCCCTTGGTGATCTTGAGATGGCTATCGAAGATCTTAGGGTTCTGGAAGACCAGATCTAACGTAGCAATGGCCATTGTCTGTGGAATGGCCACGAAGTTAAAAACACTCTGCTCTTTCATACCGGCCATGTAAAATAAGCACTCATCGGCATGCTTCAGGGCATTGAGCACCATCTCGGAGCTGCAGTGGACAGCCTGGGTTCTGTACCTTGGGTCGAAGAGGTCCTCCCACTTGTCGACATACTTCCCCCAGATATCCTGGGGCCAGAAACGACGATTGTCCTCGAAATCTTCGTGTACGTCACGGATAATGTTGACCTTTTGTAGGAACTGGCCCATGCTCTCGGTGAGCTCCATGCGCTCGAGAAGTGCTGGGTTTGCGTAGCCACCTTCGACGAAAAGCCGTGTTAGGCCCTCTCCGACAAGACCAGCCACGTAATGGCAGTACTCCTCGTATTGGGCAACGGTGACTACACCGGCTTGAAATTCGGCGTTGATGGCATAGTCGGCCATGCCATTGCCCATCCTGATGCAGATATCCTCTATGATATCGTAGTAATTCTGCTTGAGCTTCTTTATCTCGGTAATCACATCATCGAAGTGGACAAGCAACTCCCGATCCTTCTCATCCGGGCCGTTGCCTGTAAAATTCCAACCGTCATTTTTCAAGTTCTTATAAAACTCGCGCAGCATGGGCTCCTTGACAGAGGCGGAGATGGTCATGTCATCCTCGATCGTGTCGAGACCGCGTAGGACGAGGTAGAAGAGGGCGATAGGAATGAGCATCTCATGGTCTAGTTCTTGGATGACGGCGGAAAAACTACGGCTCGTCATGTTCAGAAACTTGAAACATGACTGTAGGGTCGGAGTCTCCTTGGAGGGGTCGCGTACGTGCACTGGTTCGTGCCATACTTTCCTGCAGAATTCAGCACATGTCAGGGCTTCGGTCCTGGGCTAAAGAACAGCGCTTTGGGAGATAGACGTACCATTGAATTATGGATCGGAGTTGTATAGGGTGAAACATATAATAGAGGACTTCTTTGAGACCCCCCATTTTCGAGCAGGTAAGGGAGAAGGACGAGGAAAGAACGGTAGGGGCGTTTTGAGGTCGTAAAGGAGAGACAATCAGTGTCCCTTAAATTAGCTTGCTTGTTAAGCTCCTCTTTCCCATACTAAAACACGATAGAGTAAGCGACGAAGTAAAGTCAGGATTAGTCGAACACAGAGTTGCTCTGTCGCGAGTAAGGGGTTTTGGACTGTAGGCTCTGGAAGACAGGAGACGGAGAGCGTGGGAGACAGTGCAGGTTATAAAGGTGGTTTTTTCAACAACGTTATCTCATATCCACTTGCAGTTTGGAAGTACAGTAAGTACGTACAGACGCGCCAACCAAAGCTCTCCTTGACAAAATTTGTACTCCCGCACAGAAATTCAGGTACTTACCAATAACAATGCCAGCAGGCGACAATTCTTGAAGACAATTATAAGATACTGAGTCCCAAAGAAACTTGAACTAGGCTTTGAAGGTTCCAAATGGATCAGGAGTAGGTAGGGAGATATTATTTATCAACGGAACTACAGATGTATGCGTAGTGGATGCAGAAGCAGCTTTTGTCCCCTTTCCGAGATAGATACTATCTATTAAGATTGCAAATACTAATACGAATACGAATGCCACTTAAGTACATAATGATTAGTACCCATCCCAATTTAGTACTTACTGGGCTGGGGCACCTTTTGCTCACAGCTACCTAACCTATGTAGGTACTGCTACACAGCGTACCTGCCCACAGCATGTGTGCGTAGCCAAGTCCTTAGTATTAACAGCAGTGGAATTTGATAGCATACAGGATAGATACTATTGTGACAATCTGCCAGAGAAGTTAGTTATAAGTGTGGAGTTGGGTTCGATTCCTAACAGTGCTAATGGTTTTTTGCGTTTCGCTTTCTTATTTACTTATTTACTATGATCTTATTCAAGGCATATCCTCACTAAAAGGTTGCAAGCAACGCTCAAATTCCAGACTTGCTATACGTAGACTTCCAGCCTCCTCGGGCCAATGCAACTCTGTTCCAAAGGGGCGGACCATGTACAACCGTTTATGGTTCGATATCGATCTCTTGCAGCCCGCATGTGGCCTATCAGCCCCCGGCTGAAATGACAGCTTTTGCATTCAGATGTGAGCCTGCGGTTGTATTCACATAAACACGATCTTGCAGGTACGACGGAAACGAACACGAAACTCATCGTGAAGCTAATTTTCTATAACCTCTGCTCAACGCTTTGTGTGCAGTCAGACTACCTACCTACTATAATATCCGTGATGGAAATCGACAGCAGCAACCAAGCTGGGGGGTTCGGGGAAGGCAGAGGCGCCTTATCTACCTACATCCCCATTCACATATATCCGTGGCATGATGGATCCATTCACCCTCATTGTCTGGTCCTGCGCTTCGGACTACAGCAAAAGCCGCCCTTATCTAGAAAAAAGGATCCGTTCCGCGTTTAGAGGGGTTCGATGCGACCCGATAAACTTTCGGGGCCTACCCTACATGCATTGGACTGGCCCGGCTTCATCCCCGATCCTAAAACCGGGATGCGAAAGTTGGCAAAATAAACGACGACGTAATCGTGTTCGTAGCTTGTCACGCGATTATCAATCAAGCTGCGTGTATTTTTGATCCAGAATACAATCTTAAAAGCTATCTAAACGGTGAGCTTGGTTCTTTAATCACTTGTTATCATTGATACTAGACTATATTCCTGCTTGAACTTCAAAGTAGCTCAGACTAGCAGCTTTACATCTACATACTTCGTATATACCGTTCTGCGCACATTTGCATCTGATGTGTGCCTTGAAGTTGCCAAACACCTATCCACTACCTACCTGTGGCTATCTAGATGCCTCGGAGGTGCGGGTCTCGGTCAACCCAAAATCTTTGACCGAGAAATGAAAGGCAGATCACAAGAGAAAGCAATAAATATCGACATGTCGAGGGAAATTGACAGTAGGCGCTCAGCTGATCAGCCTAATAAGCGAGGTTCAAGTAGGTAACATTACCTACCTATTCTGCGTATCACGATGCACGGCATAATACCGGTAACGTCAGACAGTTGAGGATACATATATAGATACACTGAACTTAGACTTGTAATTCGCTAGTAAGTCAACAAAAGTACGGTCTACTCTTTTTTCTCTCGTTTTACTTGTATCACGATCTCGGCAAAATATTTTAAAAAGAGCCGGCTCGGACAAGACGAAGATGAAATATAGGAAGACAAACATCAAGAGTGTTTTGGAGGTTGCTTGCCTGTCAACTGGTGCAGGTGTGTAAAGATTGTGGGTTGCAGCCCCCCAATGAATGGGCCATTTCCTCAGTTTTTGGATATAGGGGCATCTAGAGTCAACTGTCAACACTTCGCCTCTTCCGTCCTTTCCAAATTAAATGGTAACACCAAGTCATACATATTAAGTGTCTGTCGACTTTTTCTTAGGGATTATTTCTCTCCTATTTGAGACAGGAAATAAGTAGAGAGTACGTATGCCGGTATATACTCGTCTGATTAATACATACGTTCGCCACACAATCTTTTCGCTGCCCACTTTTGCCCATCCTCTCTAAACAACCCAGCTTCCAGCACTACCCCGCGCTACTGCTGATAATAAGAACCAGAAAAGGACACAAATCCTATTCCTCAACGTCACAAACGACTATCTAGGTTTCAATCATATAATAAAGGAGGAGTGTTGAGGAATTGCTCATTCACTATCCCCTCGCTCGGGCATTCGCCTTACCGTCTTCGTTTTACGTTTTTGCAATGGCGGCCAGTCGGTTTCTCATCTGGGGAGGCAGGGGCTGGGTCGCTGGCCACCTCGAAGCCCTTTTGAAGAGTCAAGGTAAAGAAGTTCACATGACTACGGTGCGCATGGAGGACCGAGAAGCCGTCAAGGCCGAGCTCGACAAGATCAAGCCCACCCATGTTCTGAACTGTGCCGGTTGTACCGGCCGCCCCAATGTCGACTGGTGCGAGGATCACAAGGAAGAAACCATGCGATCCAACGTGATCGGAACCCTCAACCTTACCGATTGCTGCTTCCTTGCTGGCATCCACTGCACCGTTTTTGCCACCGGTTGTATCTATCATTACGATGAGACTCACCCCATTGGTGGACCCGGTTTTACAGAAACGGACCCGGCCAATTTCAAGGGCAGCTTCTACTCGGAAACAAAAGGACATGTGGAAGAGGTGAGTATCATCCGCTATATATATCCTCCCAGTCGCCATCGTATTCTTTTCTTTCCTTTCTTTTTTTCTTTCTTACAAAAAAGGGTTGATGGGCTTCTTGTCGGGTATGTGTGCATTTTTCACAGATATATATGTATATCTGTGTCTGTGTCCGAACACAAAGTTAGGACTGACTGACACCTCTTCTCTCAGGTCATGAAATATTACACCAACTGCTTGATTCTACGTCTGCGTATGCCCGTTTCGGATGATCTTCATCCCCGCAATTTTGTCACCAAGATTAGCAAGTATGAACGGGTAGTGGACATACCAAACAGCAATACCATTCTGACAGACCTGCTACCGGCGGCCGTCCTCCTGGCTGAGCACAATGAGACGGGTGTCTACAACTTCACCAACCCTGGTGCCATCAGCCACAACGAGGTGCTAACCCTCTTCAGAGATATCGTCCGCCCCGGTTTCACGTGGAAGAACTTCACAGTCGAGGAGCAAGCTAAAGTAATCAAGGCCGGTCGGAGCAATTGCTTGTTGGATACCACCAAGCTGGAGAAAAGGCTCAAAGAATACGGTTATACGGTTCCTGAGGTTCACGAGGCTTACAGACAATGCTTCGGAAGGATGAAAGCCGCAGGGGTCCGATAAAGGACGTGACCCTTAAAATAGCTTTACTACAGTCTCACACTCCGCGGTCAGCATGTCTAAAGACGCGAGAAAAGAGACGTAGAAGGCAGGAGAACCATGAACTCTCATAAATTGAGGAGGCAAAGTAAGACCAAAAGTAAGAAGTAGAGAGAAAATGAGTAATTGGTGACCTTCATCTACGGAACCAAGAGCTCCAGAACAGCTAACGTCGAGCTTATTGATATATTGGCAGTACTGCTTGCAATGTGGCAGTTGACAATATGGCCATAGGACAGAGCCAGATGACTTACTATGTAGATAGTCCTAATCCTCGGTATCCTGCTGGTTATACAAGTATGTGTTTTCCTTGTGAATTGATAACATGAAAGCAAGCAATGACACCCTTATCATTGTTACCAAGAACAGCATGTGACGGCGTAATGGCCTAAACGGTAACTGCTGGTTGGCTGAATATTTGGGTCCTCTATACATATGTAACTATGTAACCTCTAAATAGTCTCTTGGTACCCTGAAAGGTACTTGCAGATAGTCGGGTTCATGCACCCCTGCAAGGTTATCATTAGCCCTGGGTTTGGGTATCAGTAACTGCCAGTACCTACTGTATAATGCTGTACAACAGTAGCGGGGCTATCCCAAGCCATGTACCTATCTATGTATCTACTCACATGTGGGCGGGTACCGCTATATTTTCTTAATCTGATGGCGGTATTCCTTTTTACTCATTGGCATTTGGCGGAATAGGCCGCCGTCATATGTCATCGGGTTGTAGGTCTGGATATCCATGTAGGTATTAGGTATCTGTCTCTTGTCACAATCTGCCTACAATACCTTAGGTACTTCAATACTGACCTACTCACTTCTCGTTCTCTTCGCACTTGTTTGTTTTCGAATAAGAACGCTTGCCTGTCCTTGTGCCCAGCCGATCCAGCCGAAAAAGGTACATTGATTAACTTGGATCGGTAGTCTGCGATTGGCGGCGTGTTCCATATACGGACGGGTACCATTGCAAACAAATTGCATGCCCCTCTAAAGAAAATATTTACCTTCTCATTCTTGTGCTGTAACAACCGCCTCGCAGCAAAGCACATACGGTTCTTACTCTGTAATACGCCTTCAGTATGGTTGTCGATACGGCCTACTACGATGTCCTCGGCGTCAAGCCGACGGCGACCGAGATCGAAATAAAAAAGGCCTACCGCAAGTTGGCCATCGTCCATCATCCGGGTGCGCGCCGCTCTCCTCTTGATCCCACGTACCATACTCCTACATACACACAATCTGATCTCGATACTAACCTTCTTCCTGCGCTACAGACAAGAACCCAAACGACCCCACGGCGCATGAGAAATTCCAGGATATAGGCGAGGCATATCAAGTGTTGTCTGATAAGGACCTGCGGGCGGCCTACGATAAATATGGAAAGGAGAGCGCCAAGCCCGGCGACGGTTTCGTCGACCCGGCCGAGTTCTTCAGCAGTATCTTTGGAGGCGATGCCTTTGATGACTGGATCGGAAAGATTAGCCTAATGAAGGATTTGAGTACCGCTATGGAGATAACAACTGATTCTCAAGATGATGCTGAGTTCCCCGGAACCGAAGATGCCATGCGTGAGAGCGCGCAAGAAGCCGCCGACGCTCAGAAAGGCTCCGTTCCCACCGTAGTTGTCGAGGACGAGCCAGAAAAGCCCACCGCTTCCACCGCCTCTCCAAGCGCAGATGCCACAGCAGCCGATGCTGCAGCGAAGCAAAACCAGCCACTCCGACAGCCATCTCCGTCCCCCAGCGCCTCCGGAACTTCAACTCCATCCAAGCACGCTATACCCATCCGGCCGGCACTCATGGATCGTCCATCTGATGATGCCCAGGTTGCCAGTCAGACGGAAGAAGAAAAGGAGTTACGAAAGAAGGAAAAGAAAAAGGGTGGCTTGACCAAAAAACAACGGGAGGAGCTCGCGGCGTTCGAGGCTAAACGAGCCGAGGAGCGCCAGAAGCGGGTTGATGAGCTTGCCGAGAAACTAATCGCCCGGATATCTGTGTGGACTGAGACGGACAAGGGACCCGATGTCACTAAAGCCTTCAAGGAGAAGACGACCCTGGAGGTAGAGAACCTGAAAATGGAAAGCTTCGGTCTCGATATTCTCCACGCCATTGGCGCCGTGTACTTTTCGAAAGCTGACGCCTTGCTCAAATCTCACAAAGGTTTATTCGGTCCCGTCAGCGGATTCCTTACCCGCGTCAAGGACAAGGGTACCGTCTTCAAGGAGACATGGAACACCGTCGCTTCGGCCATCGACGCGCAGCACAGCATGGAGGAGATGACTCGCATGGAAGAAGCCGGCGGCGAAGACTGGACGGACGAGAAGAAGATGGAGTACGAGCGTAAAGTCACTGGCAAGATTTTAAACGCAGCTTGGCGTGGCAGCAAGTATGAGATACAAGGAGTATTGCGAGAAGTGTGCGACAGAGTGCTTTACGATGAAAAGGTACCTCTCAAAAAGCGCTTGGAACGCGCGCAGGCTTTTAAGCACATCGCAGAGATCCTTATCAAGGTAAGGCACCAGTTTAGACCTATTTAAGGCCTCTCAGACTCCTTTACTCATTAACACTACATGACCCCATCCCCTTTGTATCCTCCTACCCCCATCAGTTAAAAACAACACAGATACTGATAGGCATCATTTGTAGGCGCAAAGGTCTCCTGAGGAGGAAGGTGACTATATGGCATTTGAACAATTAGTAGCCGAAGCAGCTATGAAGAAGAAGGACTCCAAGAAGAAGGGTAAAGATAAGGACGCAAAGAAACGGGGCAGCGAAGTCTCGGCTGAGACGTGAGAGATTCGACAACCCTAGCAGACAAAGCCGTAGCGTTTGGACACTCTTCAGCGCGCCGAAAAGCTAGACGAATGTTTGTGGAGGAAGCCTAGGAGGAAGCCTAGGCGGAAGCAATGGGAATCTACATTCACATCCCCACCAACGACGATAGCCGAGAATCAGGAAAGGAGAGATAGATATGCCGGCAGGGACGCCGGAATCCCAAGGTTGGGTTGGCAGAAATATACCTTTTGGTGGAAGCATTTGCACATAAATAGTTTGTGCGGCTTTTCTTTTTTTGAAGTACTCATAGACATTTTAAGCGGGTTTGTGCCTAATATGGGAGGAAAAGAGAAGTGAAGATGTGCTTGACCTCGACACCTTTTTTTGAAATAGCCATTTTAATCACCACTCCTTAATCTAAGTAACCAATTCTTCCCGGATATATACATTTTCTGTTTTACAACCAAATGCAATCCCATGGATTCATAGGCCAAAAGGATACGTCTCACCCCTGGCGAGAGGTTCTTTGGGTTGAGCGGTCTCGAAGGGATGGACGGCCTCGGTCTCGTCGAAGAAGACAAAGGCATCGTACTGTCGGTTCAAGATGGACTCGATATAATGGCTGTACCTCTCGGTATCGGGACGATAGATGACGCCTATGAACCGCTGTAGTCGCGGTTCCATATCCCCATCCATCATACCCGTATCACCCATACTGATTCCCTCCTGTCCCTGTCCCTGTCCCTGTCCCTGTCCCTGGCGCATAACTAACAGAAAAGAAGATAACCCAACATCATGCATGACTCTCTCATAACTGTCAGCCCTCGAAGGGTTCACAGCCATGACCTGCATCGGCTCATCCCACTCATCGGCCGCAGCCACGGTGCCCGTATGTGTCCCGCAACCTATAATGCAAACCTCATCTCCTTTCCTAGTCCCAGAAGAGGAAGAAGAAAAGTTCTCGCGACATAGTTGTCCCAAGTTAACCTCCCCTCGCCGCACGCCCATGCTGGACCCCCGGGCGTCGCCCAGGTGCGAATTATGCGCCCACACCACGGCCTTGGAACCGGGGCGGAGTTTGAGCAAGCGGGCCAAGATGCTGTACATGTGCCTATCCCGCTGGTTCCAGGCCGTGCTGTCGCCCTTGTACATGGCGCGGTAGTAGGACTCGGCGTCGCGCACCACGCGCGCGTTCATCTCGGCGTCTAGGAAGGATTCACCTCCACCTCCATCCTCGTCTGAGGAAGAGGTGGCGAGTTGGAGTCGCGCTTCGAGGAGTTGTTGAAGCATTTTCACTACGCCTGCTTCGCATGGCCCGCTCTTCGAGCGGAACGTAGCCCTTCCGTACTCAGCCGGGTCGTCGAGCCAGCGCTCTAGGCAGCTGTAGTGACGTCTTGCTTGTTTGGCTAGTTGGGGGTCGAGCTGTATTTATTTTAGAGGAGGGGAGTGTTGGGGTTGGTTCGTTATTGGTTTCTCTCTTTCTATGAGATGAGAGATTAAGGGGGTATGTAAGAAAAGGGGGGTAGGAAAAGGTGGAAGGGGGGTCAACCGGACAAAAGACAGAGACAAGAAAGGAGAGACAGGGAAAAAAACATACACGATCAAGATACTCGATAACGGCCCTGATCGAAGCACCCATACTATAGACATCCAGGCCATTAAACGAGACACGTCTATGCATCGGCAGCCCCGCGTTATGGCTGCGCAGCCAGTCGACGAATTCCTGCGTCTCCTCGTTCCGCCACATCCACCGCGGGAAGTGGTCGAAGATGCGCATCTTGTGCATATCCGGCCCGGGTTCGGAGGCAGATTTGGGGGGTGGTGGGTGCAAGCGCGTGTAACGGTCAATCACCCGCGCGTCGGGCCAGTCTCCTTCTATGCAGACTGTATTGAACCCGTGCTCGGTTATCAAGCGCTTGGTTATGGCCGCCCGGGCGCGGTAGAATTCTGATGTACCATGGCTGTGTTTTTTGCATGTGCAATGGTTAGAAAAGTAATCCGAACTGTTCCCCTTCTTTTCTTTCTCGCCTGGCGGGAACTTGACAATTCATCTCGTAGTGTCATTGTGGACGAGCTAAAAAGGGGTAGATAATGTAGAAGACAAGCAGGAGTGTATAAGTAAAATATATACATATATAAATACGATAGGAATTGGTGAGTCGACTCTTACTTACCTCCCATCTCCAATGAGGACCAGGCGCGAGTTACCGAACTGATCGAAGTGTGCTCCGAAAGAAGGGCTCGAGATGTCCGGGAGCTCTCGCGCCGCCTCTCTTATGACGTTTCGTAGATCCTGTGCCATTTTCCTCTTGCCGAATCCGAAAACCATCAGATCTTTTGGGAGGTTGGATGATTTAACTTTCTTTCTCTGTCTCAAACGGAAGCAAAATAATGTGGTTTGATTTGTCTCAGATCATCATAGTTCGAGGTCAGAAACCACTCAATTTCATTCCAAGAATACATAGCTTCGACCTATGTACATACAGCATAAAGGAAGTCATTATATAATATATACTCATGTACGAGAATGCCCATGTTCAGATATCTACCTATTTACGCTCTGATTAGGTGATCATTCTGTCACTTCCCTTCTCCAAACGGAAATTTATACTTCACGTCGTGCGTCATGCATACGAAAATCTGGGGTAATTACATAATTCGAGTCAATGAGGAGAATGAGCTTCATACTACCTACATAGAGATAGGCGCCAATTATACAATCCTCTTGGAAAATGCAGCGCACGTGGCTAGACGAGGTGAGTGATTTAACATGTAGGAAGGAATGGAAGGGAGGTCTAATGCAAGGGCCTCCAGTTCACCACGCTTGCCCAGCTGGTGTAGACTTGCAGACAGCACCCCCGGGACACCAGCCATAGCTAGCAGGTATAAAGCCATCATATCTCATTGGTGAAGTGCTCTCAAAGCTTAAGAGCACATGGAAATCCTTATGTTACATGTACCCGATTCATCTGTCTATGTATACATATCCACGTCGTCACTTTAAGACGGCTGTGTTTTCAGCTGCTTTCCCTTCTCTTCCTCCCTCCCTACCACCTCGCACTGCAAAGCATATGAGCGATAGACGTTGCTCTTACCAGCCCATCTGGGCCGCTTGAATAGGGGTATCACTGTTAGAATAAAGATCTAGGGAAGAGGAGGGAAACGAGAATACAAACGAAAGGGGAGGGAGAAAGGAGCGGGAAATAATAATGAGATATTAGACGACCGCGGTGTAGGCGGATCGATCACGCCGACTCTAATCCATGATTGCCCGGGGTATTTTGTTGATGTACAGCTGTTGATGACAAAGAAAAGGGTGCAACCTGATGACTTAAAAACAACAAACACATTTTGCCCGCCTCCTACTTTGGTATATATAACGCCGTTTCTGCCGCCCTGTATGCTTGTACGCCGATCCTGAACCCCATATAATTTGATGAATATGCCGTTAACGAGTGGTGATTGTTCCCTTTATCTTCCATCTCCGGGCAGCTCTATGCCGCTGTCTCGATCTTGGGCTTCTGTGCCCCAACTTGTCGAGGGGTTTGGAAGCATGTCTGCGTGCCCCATGGGCCCCCTGGGCTTGTCATCCAACGCACTCGTCTCATCGTTGAACACGACCTTAGAAGTTTCATCCTCCTCGTCCAAGGGGTCGAGTACTCTACCACCCAGCTTTACATCGCTGACATTCACTTTATACTCAAGCGCCTTCTTCCCATCTTTGATAAGTTCCTCCGTCCAGTCAAGGCATCTCTTAATGCTTTGGTTGATTTTTTGCGAGTCGATGAGAATCTGCTGGTGCTTAGCCAAGTCTAGGTTTAACCGCTCCTCATCTCTCTGCTGATGTTTGGCATCTTGAGCCGCTAATATGCTTGGGCTTAAGTCAGACGATGCCGAGTCCGTATCTGAAAGAGGCTCGTCTTCCATATCGCCCATGTCTGACGCCTCTTCACTGAGGTCCGATAGCCCAAGTGATTCCAGTTCTAGCTCCGACAAAGTGCCCGAGGTCACACGACTGGATGCCGCAGTAGAAGCCAGAGACAGGCGACCGGAGCGTGAAAGGCGGCGGTATCGCCGAAGCTCTGCCGTTTGTTTGCGTAGCTGACGCTCAAGGGTCCGATTGATAGCTTCGAGCGAGGCATTTCTAATCTGAAGGTCTTGAACTTTCCGTTCCCTTCGGGCGTTAGCGACCAACTCCGCCACAGGGTCCGAAGAGGAGAAAGTCGACTTGGTCGGACTCTGTGGCACTGCTTGATCGTCGGGCGGGGTGTCTGCTTCGTGCTCTCCAAATTCTTCTGCTGCTTGGATGATGGAAGCTAATGTCAGCGGAGCAGGCTTGGTCGGCGAGAGATTTGCCGGGGAAGAGAGGCCAGACATGGGAGATAACAAGGGTCTCAGACTTTCGGAAGGGTCTTCGCCCTGGACGAGGCTACTGGATCGTGAATGGCCGCTAGACCGCGAGGTTGCGGTGCCGGGACGACGCAATGCAGGCGGTGATGGCCTCAATGGCGGCGGAGTGACCTGGACGCGAGTGGCTGGTACGCTTTGAGGAACTGTGCTATTTGCGCTATATCTGTGGGTTAGTTGCGAGTGTAAAGGTAGCTTGCTGGGGGAGGCTGGCCGTTGTGAGGCCACGGGCGAACGAGCTACAGGGACCGTAGCTACTGTAGGGCCTTTCGAAGTAGTAGAGACGGTTGACCCTGATCGATGGGACCTTAAGGGGGGGGCCGTCGGTCGCAGATCAGGGATGCCGTTTGCATACATGAACTTGCTCGAGACATTGTCCTGGGTCTTAGTTAAACCTGGTGATAGCGGAGGCGATAGTGTTGCAGGACTGTTTGTCTTTTTAGGTGTGAGGTCGTTGCCATTGGCATAGAAAAAGGTCGGCCCCTTTGAGGGACCCGTTCTGGAAGCGCTTGTTGGTCTCGCCGTCGTCTTAATATCACTCGCATGGAAGAATTTAGAGTCACGAGAGTTCATCCTCTCAGGACTGATGGCGTTGAATGTCACCAATGGCTTTTTTGACGAGTCACCTTGATTCAATGGGCTCGAAAAGGCCAGGTTGGCTTTGGCTTCCCAAGCCTCGGTACGTTCGGGGTTTGGCGTGCCATTGGGGGTGCTGTTTGCGCTGTCGACCCGGCTCTGTCTCGACCCTGAGCGAGGGGTTATATTGCTGCTCAGATGAGGGGCGAAGGAGATGGCGGGATCGTCATAGAGGCTGCGATTCGGGCTGGTGTTGTTGGGGTTGACTGTGGAGGAGGGACGTAATGACTGTTGTTGCTGTGGTGTCCGCTTGGGCAGGGACGTGGCACTAGCAAGACTCGGTGTTTTCGGTTGATTCTGAGATGGCCTCGAGGCCGAGGCTATCTTTGGTGTTAAGGGCGGGCGGTTCATACCCCTTGCAGCGGCGCCACTGAGGGAGGGCATCTGTGGGCGGTTTGTTGTGTTTGTTGTTGTGATGGTGGAGGGGTTCAGGGAGTCGTAGCCCATCTTTCTATTTTCCTTCAAGATGGGCGCAGACAGCGGGGCAACATTTTGTTCCTGCAACTTCGGCTTCTGAAGCGTCCGTCTGGCGGCGTTGGTGATGTTAGCAATGCTGGCGGAGAGATTCGTGGCAGTGGTCGCGGTTGGTGGTAACGGCACCGGCGACAGCGTAGGTGGTGGCGACGCTGAACTGGCGGCGCTGGCAGTCCCTATCCGTGGACATGTGGTGCTACTGTTGTTATTACGGGTCGTCGAGATTGTCGTAATACGGGGGTTTCTCTTGGCAGGCTGTCCTCTTCTGGCTTGACTCCTGGCGAATGTAATGGTTTGGCCCCGCTCTCCGGGCGTCAACCAGACCGCTGTTGTTATTGCACTGCTAGTGAGCTTAGGCTGCCTAGCATGTTTAGTGGTGGTAATAGATGATCTTATCCCGATATTATCTCTCGCGGGTGCAGTGTTCGGTTTGTTTGTTTTGTTTGGTAAATAATTTTGGGGTTTGGTCCGCTTGGACAGAAATTTGGAGCTTGTGCTTTCATCCGTGTTAGCTGCCATTGGAGTCGCGTTATTGTGTGCCAAGCACCCAAAAAATCGGCGTTGTTGTTATTGTGCTGAACTTATCGCTGCAACAACCGTTACCACTGAACCTATCCGCTGTCAATTGAACTTTGGCCCTGCCCAACCCCTGTCAAAGATTCTCAGGAGGCATCTCAGTAGTTTCCATTAGGTAACATACGTACATCATAGCACATAGGCTGCACCCTAATAATGTAGACACATTTGTACGTATGCAGGTATTTGTTGCATTATATTCATGGAGAGAATCTTAGTACTCGGTGAGAAGCAATACCTGATTAAGTACAGCATAGCAAACGAAAAATGGGTGCGTATCTTACCTTACCTGCAAAGAAGAAAGCGAAGCGCAGAAAACCAATAGCGCTGTTAGGAATCGAACCCAACTCCACACTTATACTAACTTCCCTAGCAGACTGTTACACCTGCATGAACAAATCTTGAAAAGGAGACCGAAGCTTGTCAGCTTCAAGTTTAAGTTGACTTGCAATTGGTCCACACCGTACTACTATGCTCAAAAACTATTACCGGCACTTGGTTGCTTGCGTACTGTACCCGTCTCTACTTCAGGGATGAATCCATATATACTTACTCAATGCGGAATATTTTACAGCCATTCGCTGCTATGATTCGTCATATTGTCAGGCTAACAGCAAATGTGACAATAATGATTAACGGGAAGCTTTACTGGTAAAAGCTCTAAAATGCACTGTACTGCATTGCAGGGTCGTCAGAGGTAGGTACTGTACTATGAGTACACAGGCAGGTTTACACCCTGAGAATGTCATTTGTCTCATCGCTAAAGTTGCTGGCAGAGGTATTCTTTAAACACTTTAACATATTTTTACAACATTTAGCTACATATTTGCCTGAGTTATAAGTCTTGATTCAAGTACCTCGGTATTTAAATATTTTGCAAATCCTTCCAGGCAGGTCGACAAACTCAGCATAATAAGTTATTTATAAACCCTAGCTAATATGTTGTGTACATATTAGATGACCTTCAGACATTTGTATCTTTTGTATGTCAAAGCGGTGAACAGCCCCCTAAATCAACAGTACAAGTTTATCAATGTCATTATATCAAGACTAACGATATGGACTGTAATTCCTTTTTTTCAAATAAATACTGTAGATATGTACGGCATAACACGGCAGCCACATTGCGCATTACCTAGCACCATCGAAGCTTATCTAGACGCTATACGAATCTAATCTCCCAGATCTGCCTCGGCCCTCTCGAGGTTAGGCAAACCGCGACCTTGAGAGAAACCGCACTGCGCAACTTTACTCCCTAATGGCTAGAATACTCGGATATCAATAGGATCTTTGTTCTAACCTGGTGGATTTCTCCTAAAGCCAAGGTTCCGTGAATCCCAACACCTCTCCACGGAGAACGAATGGTATACTGGTCGGGAGTCAGTTTGGACATATCCATGATACCACACCTATGGCAACACAGTCAGAACTACCTATTTCAACTCCCGTGTTAAAGAATTACAACTAGTGAAGATCTAGAGTTTGGCGCCGTTGGGCAAGTACTGGCGGAGGTTTGCCCATTGCATACCAGTATTTAACCTATGTTAGGGTAGTAGATCAGGCTCATCTTGTGTCAGTGAACAAACGCTTCAGGTATAGAAACTAGGTAGACGCGTCACCATCGCTTATTATGTTTCGGTCTGTTACCTGGAAGTAGTACGATTCGATATGTCTGTTCTACGCAAAATAGCTGAGTCGGGACGGAAGGTCCGTGTTGATCTAGGCATCCGAATTGCTCTAGAACTTCAGCTTATGAACAGCTCAAAGAGAAAGGCCAAAAAGAGAAATAAACGGATATTTCGATATCGGCTACATAGAACCGTAGATTCTACAGCATGATATTGCGAGTAGCTCAGCTGTAACCTCAAAAGTCGATGGTGGGGCAGCCGCAAGCTGTGCCGATAATCTAAGCATGCTACCCTTGAAAAGTTTCAAGGTTTGGAAGCCTGAACCGGTTTCTTTTCACTTACCTCACCCAGTATTCTACCTCTACTCACGTACCTCGCCTTAAACCTGGGTAACAACGGCGACACCCTGCCGCACCAGCATTACACACACGCATATATACATATAATGGCCCTTATAGGCTGGTCGCTAATTCTAGCATCTGTGTTATACATTGCTATCCGAAGACCGCCATTCGTCGAGACGCTAGTCTCTTTGTGTCGCGGATCACCACCACCACGTAGGATACAACCGCCGCCATCCCCGCGGCCGTTTACTAAAGAAGACGCCGACCAAGGAACTTCAAGTGCTCTATCTACTCATAAAAACAAAGATGTGGTGGATGCGCCAGCAATCGGGAGAAGGGCCGACGGGTCCAAATCCGAACATGTCCGTAGGTCGCCGTTAACGGCCGCATCAAACCCCACCATAACAATGATTGAAACACCATCTACACCACCGGAATCGGAATCGGAATCGCAAACGACGCCGAAAGCGACAGCAGCGACGGGGCCAACCAAGGTTGAGATCATACCCTCGTTCTCGCTCTCTACAGACACGGATCCGCCGCCTTCGGCAGCCGCTATAGCGCGCGCAGTAGCGGGCGGCGCATCACCACCGACCCTGCAAAAAACAACCGTCTCCCCAGCCGGCAACGTGTCCATGCCACCACCGCCAGTACCACGAATACCAAAACTAAACAACCCCAGACCCGGCCCCCAGAACAACAGCAGCAGCAGCTCTCTCCTCGCAACACCCGCGCGTCCCTCACCACTACCCGACCGTCTGCGACAAGCGCAAGCGCAATACGACCGACAACCGGGCACCTCAACCCTCGCGCCGCCGCCAACACACAGCTCCAAGCCCACGAAGCCGAGTCGGAAAGTAACCCTCGAACCGGGCCACTCCCCCTTAGACTGGGCGCGCCTAGCCAGCCATCCAACAGCCGACTTGCGGGGGCTGGGTCCCAACGTGACGGGGTACATACGCGTGACACCCAGCATGCTGAAGCGACAGACCGGTCGCCGGGGCAAGGATGCCTGGACGGCGCTGGGGGGGAGGGTATACAACATAACCCCTTACTTACCATTCCATCCTGGCGGGGAGCCCGAACTGTTGCGTGCTGCCGGACGAGACGGCACCAAGCTCTTCGGCGAGATACATCCCTGGGTCAACTACGAGACGATGTTGAGCAGTTGTTTGATCGGTCTCTTGGTCGACGAGAACGAGGCGCAGAGTACCGGTGATATGGACGCTATGGATTAGATAGGTAAGGTGCGCTCGGAACCATCACACAATATAATGAATAGATAGACAGCGTAGAGGTTTAGGCTATGCCGCGCCATGGGATTCCTAACACGGGTAGAACTATATCGCATCGTCGCATAGCGCCGGGTCAGCATTGTATTCTTGGGAAGGGATACTTGAGATTAGAAGCCAGCATTCAACAGGAGGCATAATTAGTCGCAGGAGTTACAAGGATGTCTAGAATTCTTTAGACGGTAAGGGGCTAATTGCTAAGTTCCATGCTGATAGACTAATAGTCCTCAGCATATCACCATCATCAGTTAAAATAGAGGTTACCGGGCATGATGCGCATAGATCAGGACATATGAATATATACCTTCTCGAATCTTCAATTTAATAACATCGGACCGGGATAATCCCTAAATACTCCCCTTCCTCCTGCTGCCTTTCAGTGCTCAGTATTTCAGAGAAGACCTCATCGTTTGCCAAAGCGGAAGCGAATCTCGTCATCGCTATCGTCGTCGCTAGGTTCAAGCGAGATTGCCTTGGACCTCTTTGCCGGTTTCTCCTTGCCTGGCGGGGCTGCTGCCGGCCGCTTACCTGTCCTACGCGCGGGTTGTGATTTGTCCAAGCTGCTCTGCTGGGTACCCCTTTGTGGCCGCTGCTGTGACTGCCTTGTATTTGCTGAGCTTCGATTTGTGCCTATGCGAGAGCTCGATGTGATCACAATATCGTCATCGTCATCTTCCTCTTGCTCTGCCTCATCCTGCATACCACTACCACCATCCTCCTCTTCATCACTGCTATCAACTGGCTGCAGGTGTGGTATGTGCTTCTCCACCCTCCTGCTGCTCTGTGCCGGGGCAGTTGATTCTTGTACATGGGACTGGCTGCGTGATTGTGTGCGACTACCTTGCCTACTCCGTGGCTGCTGACTATCGTTGTCCTCAAGCCAGTAATCGTCACCGATTCCGAAGCCCTTCGTCTTCACTTCCTCGAGCGTGACTATGATCTTGTCGGCCCGACGGCCTTGCGGCACGCCCCGCTGCTGGAATTTCTTGAAATTCTTCCGCCCGTTCCAGACCGGATTCCACCGTCCATCCGCTATGTCTTGCTCGCGCGTGCGCACCGGTCGTGCTTCTCGCAACGGCATGGACTCCACAATGTGGAGACGACGGATTTCGGTGAGGTCCAAATCACCCAGCGCCTCCTCAAGTTCCTCTCGCTCTTGCTTTGCCCGCCTCTCCGCCTCCTCAAGATTTTGGCGGGCCACCTCAAGAACATCAATCTCTTTCTTGATTTTTGGTGGTGGCTTTGGTTTAGTTTCTGCCTCATTTACAATAGGAGCCGGTGTTTTACGACGCGGGACCGGCTCCTCACCTGCAGCGATTCGACGACGTTTAATTTGCGCAGCCGTGGGGGCGAAGTTATCCATGATATCCCCAGAGTCAGGCAAAGGCGAGGCCGGTCGCTTGCGTTGTGACTGCCTGCTTGCTGCAGTGCTATCTTCTAGTTCAGAAACTGACGGATCTTGGGAGACAAAAAGACCCTCCTCGGAAGACTCAACGTTGGGCGGCTGGGGTTCGTTTATATCTATGGCCATGGGAGGTGCCTCGTCTGGAACATCTTCGTCAAGCGAAATCGCAAATCCTTGAAATCGGGGTCTAATAGGGCCTCGTCCTCTTCGCCGGGCAGGTGGTTCTACGGGTTGAGCTGCAGGTTGCTCTGTCGTGTCAACAATTATAGGTTGCTGCTCTATTGATGATGACGTTTGTATTTCAGTTGTTTCAGGTTGAGACTCGAACTCTAATGGCCGCCGTAGCATACTTGCATCGTTGTTCAAGATTGCATCGAGAAAGTCTTTCTGGTCAATGAGTCGATGATCTAGGCGTAGGGATATTGACCTGAAGAAGTCGGCATACCAATCAGCGTTCTCAGCCGAGTTAGGCATCCATTTGACAACAACAACGCCTCTCCCTTCACTGCCATCTTCAAACTCGCCCAGCCCCTTTTCGCCCGCAACACCTTTCACGTAACGTATGAAATCATCAATTTGGGTCTCGCCGGTTGTCACTTCACTCAAAAGTGCTTTTCCTTTGCCGTTTGTGATGGGGGCAAGCAAGCTCTGATACTGTTTCTTTTCGTAGAATATAAAGGTGTAGCCATCAAAAAGCTGTGCCCGTGCAGGGTTGGGAGCAAATGTTTCCGGTGGTCTAGGGACTGGTTCTTCGCCTGGTGGGGGCAAAAAGCGCATGGGGTCGGGCCAGTTCGCATCGAAGTCTTGCTCAAGCGGACAGGGGGTGTTCACATCATCACCCTCGGGCGAAGCAGCATTTTTGATGGCATCTACGAAACCATCATTAACAATGTATTTGCCATTGATTAGCGCCTGCAGGCCTTTTGGTGTATTGCGCTTCTTCGAAACAACATGAGTGGTGAATTGAGCGTCGTACTCGGAGAGCAACTTGGTATCAAGCTGCTCCAGGCTCTCCCGGAGGTGAGCAAAGGGGTTGGCACGGAGTTGATTACTTGTGAAAGAGAAGCTCAGGACAACAGGAAACCATGTGATCCTAGAAAGACGGCTCAGTTAGCGCTATTGCCACGAATACTTGCTTCCTCACGAGCCCACGAGCTCGGAGAAAGATAGGATAGTTGTGTGTGTGGGTCCGGTACCGGAAGAGGGGCGGGAACGAACCCATCTGGAGGGTGTTCGAATCCTGTGTCAAGGTGCATGTCTCGCTACGATACTTGTGTCCGTTCACCTTCGTGCCGCCTTTAGAGCCAAGGTCTTCAATAGTGATGGTCGAGCGGCTTCGCATAACCTCCTAGTGTAACATACCCCAGTCAGCTCAGCCAGCATGAATAATTGAGTAAAAGGATAGAGATTAATAGACACACAGCATGACCCTCCTCGACAGCTTCAACGCTTATTGTTACATGCTTTCGAGAAACCCTCTCGGAAAGGGGTCCTTGGATGGCAAGCTGGCCGGCTATAGAACTGTTAGAGAGCTACAGGAGACACAAAGATAGTCAGGCTAGATGGGCGACAGAGAGGCATACGTTCAGCAACAGTTCGACCGAAAAGATAGCGTTTCCCAGGGCGAAGCCATAGCCGTTTGTCTATCAGTTTAAACAAGCCCGGTCAGTATCAGATCAGCGGCATAGGATATGGTATGACATATGTGTAACCAAGGTAACTCACGGCTGAGGGCTTCGCCTTCATTTTCAAGTATCCACATGGTTACACCTATGTTTATTGCCCAATGATTTGTTCTCCCATATGAGGCGCTCTATAGCCTGTCTCGTGTGGGTAGAAATGTATTATTAGAAATTCGTCATAGCAAGCGAACGCATTTGGTGTTGTGCAATGCCAGAAAGTCGAAAGTGGAGAGAATCTATTTGCACTTAACGCGTGGCAGGCGCGTAATATACAAATGAACTCGTTTCTAGGTTAGGTTTCTGGGCGGAACTGGGTGCATTGACCGGACCTGCCGAAATCGCGCTATCACGTGACACTAATACCAGTGGGGTGGCAGCCTAGCAGGGGTGTTCAGGGTATTGAACTTTCGTGACAGGTTCACAGCTAGAGACAATCCTTATTCTCTATTCAACTTACAACGCTTACAATATGATGTTGATATAAAAGAATGGAGTTATCAGTTACCACATTAAAATACTGCTATATATATATATATAGGTTGTCGACGATCCGGCACCATAGTATTTATTGATAGTCTGGATTTACTATGCTTTACATAGGGCTACAACACAAATGCAGGTCTAAAATGTCGTGCATTACGATGGGGACATGGGAGCGCACACAACATCAAGGATAGCACATAAGTATGTGTATGTAATATCTGCTTATTTGTGAACTGTGTGGAGGATGTCTTAGAATTTTTCCTCAATCCCAAATCCCCAAATGACCATCTCGCCTTCGATGCAAGTAATACATATGTGCATAGTGTCAGGAAGGTCGGGGTTCTCCTGACCTAGGTAGCCTACCCAGACTATTCCAGATATATGAAAGAAGAAGCCAGGAAGAGAAGAGCGTGGATTTCATATCGAGATGCAGTACTTAGGTATGCTGGTATGCCATTTCGAGGCGCCTACCCCTCAGACCCTGTCAAGCAAAGCATTACGAAAAATTGCCAAGACCGTTGAGTTTCCTCCGAGCGACCTGCTGCCTCCGCTCTCAATCCCCTCATCATGACATCATAGGTAATCCTGCCCCATTCAGAAAATCGCAAGAATAAACGTCCAACGTCAACACCAGGGGTAGTAACGATCCAGAGAACCAATCAACATTGGCGACGGCCCTGACTAACACCTTAAAGCTACCGAGATTCTCCCCTCCACTAGATACAATACATGCATATCTAGTGCTCGTCTACTGTACATCTCCTTCGAACCCCCCCCTCGTAGCTCCCCACCAGTCGGTTATAGCACGTTGTATCGGTTTAAGTAAGCTTGTCCGTTCTGCTGAAATCTGCCTGTTTTCCCTGCCCCGCTAAGGAAACCGATGATCTGCAAACCAGTCCCCAGTTCGGTCCAGCCTCCTAGATAGAGGCAGTTTACTCTTGTGAATTCCTTTCCTGCCAAGCTCTCATCGTGCCTTGTATGGACTATATCGAATCTATGTCGTCACCACATCGTAGGAACCGACCAACCGGTTGTGGTTGCGAAGATAAGTTTTTGTGTCCCACTCATATATGACCCAGGCCATCCCTAAGATCAGATACATTTTGTCCGCTTTTTAAGTTTTGGCCATCTATGCTGAGTTCTCCTTTACCCCCTGTTCCGTCACTCCTCTACAGGAGGCATCCTTGCACTGAACTGTATTTACTTGCGATATCGACCCTGTTAAGTGCCTAGATAGACGCATCAATATCTGAATAGCAATATCGATGGCGCCAATCAATTTCTTACCGGTCGTCGACGGCGCCGTCCGCCGTCTCTTCGACGCCAACACGGCCGTGGCCACCAAGTCAACAAGAGCCCTACCAAAAATCTTAAACAAGTTCTTCAAGAGACAAGCAGACGGTGGCTCCAGCAGCAGTGGCGGCGACACCGGTACACAAGCCACCACACTCAGCGGCGGCGCCATCGCCGGCATCGTCATCGGTTCCATCGCCGGCATCCTACTCCTATACTGGATCATCCGGTCATGCTCGAACTGGTCGAACCCGGGCGGCTGGGGCACCACCATGGAACCTGAGCGGGAGAAACCCGCCCGCTCTTCTTACTACGACCCGCCAAGACACCGGTCTCGCTCACGCCACTCCCACCACCACCATCACTCACGGAGTCCTAGGCGCATCGAGGTCGTGCAGCCGGTGGTGTATGATCCCCGCGGAAGGAGCCCACGGGCGCCCGCTGCTGCTTATTACGGAGGAGGAAGGCCGAGCCACGAGGGAAGAGACTATCGAAGATCAAGCGATGCCCGCAGATACAGCGGCCACTAAGATGGTCATTCCGGTGCTTTCATGGGATATTAACAAGGTTGGCGGGATTCTGTTTTCTGTTTTTTTAACGAGTAACGACGACAAGAGCTCAACAAACGAAACGAAAGCTAAGCCCGGCTTTGCTCAACGATATATAAGAGAGATCCACGAAATTTACGCCGTCTCGGAGGACGTGAAGAAGCAATGCATAACGACAGTATGATACCCCATGCTGTATGAGAGCGGAGGCTTATCGAGAGGGAAATTAAATTTTCCGATGTACAAACATAGAACTCTAACAGTTGTTTGTATACGACTTAACGGTGGGAGTTTGAAGGCTTGGAGTTTCACGGGTTCTTTCCATCAGAGGCGCGGCGCAAACGTGCCTAATTTCTTATACCTCTATCTAGCATGTTCCTGCGATCTATAAAGTTAGATAAATAAAGAAAAAAACTCTTAAAAACTAAGAATATTCGTGCATTATTCAGTGTTAGAATTAATTAAGTCTGAGTTGACAAGCAGTCGGCGCATATGTAGGTGTGCACGCAGAACCCTAGGTAAAACCTAGTAAACTACGATAACGGCATGAACTTTACACTTTTCACTTACGCTTCATATCTCAGACGATGGATGGCTGGAGAGAACTGAGTTAATTTGTTTCGTTGTTGACGCCGATTACAGACTACCTCTTAATCTGAGTAGCTTATACTCGTTTAACGCATAGGATGTAGTCTCTCGAATCCTGTTCTATTACTTCTATCATCTAGGTATGTTGTTCTAACGATGTAGGACGATGTAGGACGATGTAGGACGCTCTCGTCAGTTTCTATGTGTGTCTAAGGTTAACCTGACTGTCCTGGCACTGCGTAAGTTAGGAGAGTTAGCATCGCATTTCGTTATACAGAAGAGTATTCATTGTGGGTTAGGGAATCGAGTTAGGCCAAGTGCAGAACCTTGAACATATGGTTTGGCCGAGAACACTCACTTGCCATCTCTGGTATCGGGAGAGGCTGTTCCCTCAATAGATCCAACGGCCGAGGCATTCGTGCGATCACCTCGTTATCCTGTTGTATAAGGGCGCATGACTGTGATGTCGCAAAGTCAATACAGGTGCCTTTTTGGGGTCTTTTCTTTTTAATATCACGAAGAGAAGAGAGTGTCTGAGAGAATGGACAGATAAGACACATACCTCGCACCAATAGGCAATACAACAGTCCTTTAGCGGCGTCCCGGGAATACCGAACCGCGCCCGAGTTTCCGTACGCTTTACCATGGTCCATCTGAGAGTAAAACAAATAAAACACTTTTGTTAGTTACTTTTACTGGCAACCTGAAAAGGTAACTAGAGTAGATCGAGTAGTTATGGTTCGAGGCTCGGAAACGGGATTTGAATTTGAATTTGAGGGAGGCTTGTTGAGAAAATGAAAATGAGAATTAACATACACCCAACCAAGACAGCATGTATAACGCAGCACGCCGTGTATCAAGCAATCGATGTTGAGGACCTGAGGAAGGAGAGCCGTCGGGTCGATTAAGCGTTGGGATGTTTGGCCGATCACTGGCATATAATACATGATTTGTTAGTATGTATGTCGTTCAGACGAGACGAGATAGGACGACACATGACAGTAGGGTTCCCTGGCCGTCCTATCTGTCTTGTGTCCCCCCCTTGCTTCCCCCCTTTTTTCTTTTTTTTCTTCCTTCCCGTGGATTGAGCAACAACGTACGAAGACAAGGGACACAGGCCCCCAAGATACAAGTCGTGCAAGGAGAGCAGTTGAAGAGATGCCACTTCTAGCCGCCACCCATCTGACCGAGAGCTCTGTTGCGTGGTTCTTGGATTTGCGAGCCCGCTGGCATTGCCCCCGTCGCTTGGTTGAGAAGGCCGAACGCTTGTCCAGTCATCATTTTGGCTGGTTGTTCTGTTCGTTTGGTTTGGATTCGTACGACGAGTTTCAGTTGGTGGTTGGTGGTTTGACAGGTAATACCCCAAGCGTTATAGCGAGATGTACTGTGGCTAGTAAAATATGCATATGCATGTATGTATGTCTTTACTTGAGGCGGAAAACGGCGGAGACTTGATAATGGTATGTTTCGATAATAGTATGGGGATCCGTGTAGTTGTGAATAAGTGATAAATATCATAAGGAAGGGAACAGTACTTCAGCCTGGGGAAAGTAGCGGCATGCTGCGTTATTGTGCAAAGTACTAAGCCCCTCCGCGTAAATGCCTCTGCGCGTGGAATTTTCGCACCAGCGCTACCTACATGTATATTGGCAAGCGCATGTAGGTATGTCAGGAGGCATGGCGGGTGCGAGGAGCTTGACACGACAACCATAAAGTCCGAGGATTGGCTCACAACTCCAGCCAGTTGTTCCTGCCGATTAACTCGATCACCGACGGACTCTCATAAGCGAGCAAGCAACAGAATGCGATCAATCAGCGCCCTTCGACTGGGCCGCGGTGTCTGATATTATGACTTTACTGTCCACTTTCTTACTCATGATTACATAGTCGGGGACAAATTTCCTCCCATATCTCAGCTTTCTAGGGACAGGGGAGATGGGGTCCGTTGTAAAGCCCGACGTCTTGTAGAAGGTGAGGGCCTTTTCATTGCTAAGAAAGCAAGTCAACATGACTTTGCCTATAGGTGGGGTGTGCATGGCGACAGTCTCGACGAAAGACATCAACATCCTCCCCAGTCCGGTCCTAGAGAGAGTAATTAGAGTCAATCAAGGTTTTCTGCAAGCATGGAATGGTTCGGAAAAGCAAGTCGGAGACATGAAAAACATGGATAAGACTGCCCCGTACCGTTGAACCTCAGGCTTTAGATGAATCTCATAGCAATAGACGACCGGCTCGCCTTCTTCATAAGTGGGCATGAGCGAGGTAAAGCCATGGATGATGCCCTCTGGATTTTTGACGAGGATGTATCTGAGCTCGGGCGACTTCATCTCGATCATCTTCTTGGCGGGCTTCCAGCCCGTGGATGAGGCCTCGTAGTCGGGACGGCTCGTCTCTTCGACAAGATCGTAGCAGGCTTGCAGGTCAGCGCTGCTTATGTTACCTGCACCGACTAGGTTGAGCGAGTATTTCACGTCTGTGTTGGGGTGCGTCCATGTTGTCCACGACAAATCACTGCCCAGGGTTTTAATTATATGTTAAGGGGTTTTGTCTCGTTCGACACTGGGACAGGACTATGATTCAATGCGTTTTATCGTACCTGGGGCATAAATAGTCCTTGATAAACTGGTCATCACTTTTTTGATTTGCAGCTTCGATTGGATCTGTAACAACGCGCTTCCGTTTCGCGTTCTCCTTTAAAGTCATATTGGTAGGGTATTGATAATAGTGAAGCTAGTAACGCGAGCAAAGGTTTACGGGAGAACAAATGCAAGTGTGAGTTATGAATAGTTAACACCTTGGTGGCTTCCCTCCTCCTTTACAACTTGTAACACATTCTGTATGAGAATGCAGCAGACAGGCTTCCCGGGTAGGAAAAGCGGATAAGAAGCCAAAATCCTATCACACTGTACCTGTAGTAAACCACAGTTCCATCTTAATACATTCATCATAGAACATCCAAGAGATACAAAATGTTTTAAAAGCCGGGAAGATACAGAGTCCACGATTCAGTAAACGAACCAATGCGGACTTTGACGATACCGACGAGAGCATAACCCAACTTTCATATGGTGTTCTTTCGGGCCATCCAGCCGTGCTCACCAGCGATTGCCGTCCCCATCCGAAGCTATGCGACAGGCACGCCACGCAATCAGCGGCTCGGCCCAACTCTGAGTCTTGACCATGTCAGTAGTTTTCGCAGTTACAGCTAACCATTCTACCCGTACTATTCACACATCTATCACCTCCTCGCCCCTAAGCGGTAGCGATGGAGTCGCAAAAGACAATCACTTCCTCTGCGAGCTTATATGCATGTACGGGTTAACTAAAAGGTTCCTCCATTGCACACCCAACAGTTCCTCCAGCGCGCACGCGTCCTCGCCTTATATCGAACCATCCTACGTGGCACCCGACGCATAAGCGACCCGACCACCCGTGCGGAGACGCGCAGCTTTGCCCGCGCCGAGTTCGAGCGCCGGAAGGACGTCGCCGATCTAGACCATGTGCGCTACCTATTGTCTACCGGCAAGACGGAGTGGGAGAGCATGGAGCGGTATATTGATGGCATGTAGAAAATAATAATAAGGTGCCTCTTCCGGTAGCCATAGCGGGCTACAACTACGGCTTATAGTATATACTTGTTTCCATATTGTAAAAAAAGAAGAAAAGAAGCCTGGCTCTGGCACAGTTTGTAAAGTGTTTGATATTATCGTGTGTTGTGTGTCCCTACACTCTCCTAGATAATGCGCAAAGACCTGCTCCAACTCCTATCTACACAAAGTTTTTCTTAATTGGTGTCTGCTCTGTCTTTGTCTCTATAGCGTACAGTGCCCGGTCGTATTTAGTAGTACATCTTGCAAAAACGGAGGCGTCGCGAAGTGACTGCCCGGTCGTGCGAAAGAGATTGTGGGCCGTTGGTCGTGTCTTCTTCTTCCTTCGTGAAAAGACTATCCTTTCTACGTCCCCTCTCCTCTTTATTCTTCTCTCAACGTTCTCCATTTAGCCCTGGCGTTGCTTATGTCTCGGGTTCGCGCTGCAGATAATGTAGAGATGTCCCCGATGTCGCTTTCCGGCTTTCCTTCGAACAACCTATTCGCACCACATTATCTTATTAGCAGCAAGTTCCAACAATGTTTATAAAGACTAGATACACTAGACTAGACGAGGAGGCCTGCATATCAATTTGTGTTTGTGATGTTCATACTGACCTTGCAATGTTCGCATCGCTTCTTAATCGAACTCTGGACCTTCATTCCTCTAACCTGCTGCTGCGCAACGACCATAGGCACTCTCGTCATCACCGAAGTAGTCTTGGGGGCAGCCGCAATCGTCGGTCTCTGTGTCCGTGTCGGGATTTGGGAAAAGCATCGGATTGCAGGTTGTCGACATGTCGAGAGAGCAGTCGATACAGGCTTAGTGCGAAGGGACAGCGCCCTCATAGACGAAATAAGTGAGGCAGACATGTTTTCCAATCAAGGACAGAGCTTTGCTTCGACTCTTTTTGCTCGCTATTGGAGATTGCGGTGCTTGTTGACTAGCTCCGATATCTACCAGATACAATACTAAAGTCAACGTTAAGAGGGCATGTTACGGGATGAAAATCGAATCCCCGGATATCGAAAAGTGGGTCGCCCTAAACCTTTAGGAGAAGCATGCCGAAGTCCCGCAGACCTTACCTGGGAGGAGCGCTGATGCGGCTGAGAACGATTCTCACAGAAACCTAACTAAACATGAGGAATACAAAATCGATTGTCTATATCTACGCATTGCTTGTATAGCTCAATTAGCGGTTTTTTCAAACCCAGCGATCTCCTTTCAAAATTCAGTTGACAAGTCTATTACCGACAACAACATTTTTCCAAACATGAATCCCATAGTGCCAGTGCTTTTTCCCATCAGCCTGCCAGAACGCCTGCAACTGCCTTAACGCCGTAACGTAGTATGACTTTCGCCGCCAGTTTATACCTCTAAATGCATAAATCTCAGCTGCGGAGGAATGTCTTGAACGCCTGGTTGTGCGTGCAGTCTTCCCAGGGATATCCGATTTCCTTGAGTGACCTCTCTAGATCGGCTACCTCGCCATCAGGACACTGAATGCCTGCCAGTACTTTGCCGACATCGCTTCCACCGTTACGGTACTGGAACAGACTGATGTTGTACTTCAACTGCAGAGTATGCAGGAACTTCTCCAGGGCGCCTGGCCGCTCTGGGAAATTGAACATGTATAGCCGTTCATTTGCCACATCGGATCGTCCGCCTACGAGGTATCGGATATGCGACTTGGCCAGCTCGTCGCCCGATAAGTCTGTCACAGTCATTCCGGAAGACGTAATACGTTCCATGAGTGTCTGCAGCTCCCCAACTCTGTCGGCCGCTACCGCTGTTAGGGATATGCCGATCAGAACATTGGCCACCTCATCCGTAGCGTAGCGATATGAGAACTCAGTGACAGAATGCGGCATGACATGGTTGATGAGCTCAGCAAAAGAACCAGGCTGCTCTGGAATGGTCACACACAGCAGGGCCTCCTTGCCCTCACCGAGAGTGGCACGCTCTGCCACGAAGCGGAGCCGATCGAAGTTCATGTTTGCCCCACTTGTGATGGCGATGAGACTGCGGGATGGATTGCTCGAAGGATTGGCAGCGACCCACTTCTTCAGACCCGCTAGTGACAGGGCACCTGCTGGTTCGACAATGGAGCGGGTGTCCTCGAAGACATCCTTGATGGCCGCGCATGTCTCGTCCGTGTTGACCTGAATAACTTCGTCGATAACCTCTTGGCATATGCGGAAGGTTTCCTCTCCCACAGTCTTAACGGCCGCGCCGTCAGCAAAGATGCCAACCTCTTTGAGCACCACTCGCTTGCCCTGCTGCAATGACTGGACCATAGCGTTGGCGTCTTCGGTCTCGACACCGATGATTTTGACATGGGGGGCTATTCTTTTGACGTAGATACCGATGCCAGCAATGAGACCGCCTCCGCCGACACAACAGAATATGGCTTCGAGTTTCTGGATGTTGGTCTGTCGCAAGAGTTCCATGCCTATTGTGCCCTGCCCCGCAATGACATACGGGTCATCGAATGGGGGGATGTTGATGAGTCCGTGCTGCTGTTCTAGCCTTGCGCATTCTTCCTTGGCAGCATCGAAGTCTTGTCCATGGAGTACGACACAACCTCCTAGTCTCGATACGTTCTTATGTTTTATGCTTGGGGTTCCCTTGGGCATAACGATAGTCGCCGGGATTTTCAGTAGGCGAGCGGAATAAGCGACACCCTGGGCATGGTTTCCAGCGCTACAGGCCACGACGCCTTTCCAGCTCAGGTTTCGGTCCAAGTGAGCCATCTTGTTATAAGCTCCTCGGAGCTTGAAGCTGAAAACGGGCTGTTCATCTTCCCTCTTGAGCAGCACATTGCATTCAAGACGGTTGGAGAGATTCGTGGCGGGCGTCAGAGACGTCTCTTTGCAGGCTTCATAGACACGGGATGTGAGAATCAACCGAAGATACTGTCTCGCCAATCGTAGTCAGTCAGCTGCTTGTGTTAAGAGGCCGATGGGGAAGAAAACCATTCTTGAGCTTAACTGAGCGGTAAAATGGTGGAAAACAAAGGGTGGAAAGACAAACATCGGGGTGTCCGTTGGGTAAGATAAATTCCTCAGGAACAATCTCTCTGATGCGGTTCTGAGTCGCCTCAGAATGAGGAGTCGGGTTTGCGCTGTATTCTGTGAGAGAGAGGCCAGATAGTGATGGTGTGCGAGGCGTGTGTCCGTTTACACTACTGGTACTATTGGCTCCGTTTGGTGAGCCATTGGTCATGCTGTGCACATCTTCCGTAGCTGCCATTGCACCAGGCATAATGTCTAGTGCTTGAACTGAGTTCAGGTCGAAAAGGGCGCCTTAATTAGAACAAGGGATGAAGGTGACAGCGACAACAGTTTAAGCTCACCGTTATCTAAAGTATGAATTGTGACTTTTATAGTGGGGCCGAGCTCTGAATTGGCAACTTAAAATACCGATGTCGGTAGGCCTTCGAGAAGTACTCAACATGTACTTAGGTACCTTTAAGCTTGCCCCATATGCCCCGGTAAATGCTTACCTTACCCAAATCTAAATACTATAAGAATTTTAATGGAATCTCTCTATCGAAGTGGATGTCGTCAAGATGCTTCTTTGGCCAGGCAAATATAGCGGTAGGATTGCCTTTGAATAACATCACGGAAGCTCCGTTTCTTTGGGGACAATTATATACCTGGTCCCTTCTTCCTTTCCTCTCCTCAAATATTTTCTTCCCTTCCTCTTTCCCCTTGGTCCCAGTGGCCGTGATTGGGACCACAAGAATCCATCATGTCGGATCGGCGTTCTATGCCCTCGTCTTTTGACGATGATAGGTATGTCTTGCCTAACTTTTATTTAATGTCAGGGTCAATACTCACCATTTCACTGTCGCACACAGAGAATACCAGGAAACCGCGTGGCAGAAAGTCTCCCGCAAATTACGAGAAGAGCCTCTCATCCCCCTCGGTATGCCCTTATCCGCCCCGGCCGAATTCCTCTGCACCACTCTATCGCTGCGAGCGATTGACTCCCCAGACCCTCACCTAGAGTTCCAAAAGATCCAGAAACAACACTGACCAACTCCTTTTCCCCACGACGAACAGGAGCGTCTCTAACAGTTTATGCGCTCTATAACGCCTGGCGCGCCATGCGCCGTGGCGACCACCACGCCGTGCAGCGCTCGTTCCGCGCGCGTGTTGCCGCACAAGCTTTCACCATATTAGCAGCCGTAGGAGGCGGTGCTTACTACAGGGAGGATCGGGAGAAGAGGAGAGAGCTGATCAAGCTGGAGGGCCAGAAGCGCGCCGAGGAGCGGCACCAGAAATGGCTGCACGAGCTGGAGGTCCGAGACGAGGAAGACAAGCAGGTGAAGGCTGCCATGGACAAGAAGCGCCAGCGTCTGGAGGCAAAACGTGCCGCCGCCGCCGCGAACGCCGAGCAACAAGGGTCGTCCACTACTGCCACAGACGTAGAGAAGGATCCGAATTTGGCCTCGTCGACCTCACCAACGACCACCATGAACAAGGCGCCTTCTCCTTCTGGTGCCTCGAGTTCGGAGAATAAGAAAGATGCTGATGCCCCTTCGTCAAAGGAAAGCTCAAAGGTGCTGAGTGCCCTGTCAGGTATCGGGGGCTGGTTTGGGTCCAAGAAGGGAGAATCACCACAGCCAACGGAGCCAAGTGAGACAGATACGAAGTCATCTAAAAACTAAAATATTTCTCTCAACCCCTAGTAGCTGGCGAGTAGTAAGGCCACTACTCAAGGAATATTTCCTGCTGACAAGCATGTAGCTACATCGTTGGAATCACCTCCCTTCGCTTTATGTATATATGTATCACTATATTGTATCAATGCCCTGAAAAGGGTGGTTGTCATCGGGTTTGGATTGAGTCATACTAATGAGGAAAAGAATCATTTGTTTACAGTCAAGGTAATTAAATCTGCAAAAACGACACAGCTCGGATGTGAGCCAAAGAGTCTATTTATATTGAAGTACAGCTTCAGTATTGGCATGTGTCATGACCGTCGACCCATGGTTATAGAAAGGGTAGCATAAACTAGTGAGTAAAATGCCTGCCTCGGGGTTCAACTCATAGAGCCTCCACTCCGATTCGTTCCAATGAGCCCTGCCATCTCAAGGAGAGCTCTATCAGCGGCTATATCGCCAGTGCCTAGGTTAATACGCCTTCTCGCCTCGGCCTCTCGTGCTTCCCATTCCCATCTCTCCCTCTGGATCCTGGCCTCTTCGTCGCCTCCACAGCCCCAGACTTCGATGTCGTCGATGGAGAAACGCTCCTGGAAATTGAACTTGCGAGAGGCACTCGTAGCAAACGCGCCGCCGCCCGAGGTATAATCGTGGTTGAAGACGCCGAATTCGAAGCTGGAGTCGATGGCTAGTGAGACGGGTCCGAGAGGTCTTAATGGTATATGTCGCGATGAAGAACTCGTCGGAGGTGGTGGCGAGCCGAAACTGATTCCTGGATGGGCTGAAGGGGATTTGGTAAAGGACACATGATTCCTGTTTAGAGTTGAGGCGGAGAAGACGTCGTGCGTGGGGGAAAGCTGGAATAAAATCGTTTCGTCCCCTCCGAAGCATTCTTTATGCGAGATCCGCCATGGCTGTTTGACCAATGCGCCAAAGACCAAGCGCTCGCGATCCGGGGCGCCCCCATTGGAAAACCTTCGCGGGGGGAGTGAATCGTAGAATGCGCCTTCGGATCCTCTCTTCGGTTCCGTGCTATCCATGCGAGTCCCTGACACGAGAAGGATGGTGGGAGCGTGCCAGTTAAAGACTTTGGTCTCGAAGCTTCCCATGGAATAACCGGAGTCCGCACCAGAGTATAAAAGTCGTAGTCTGCGGAAGAGTTCGTTCCCGTTTATGAAGAACGACAATTGTGACATAACATTCAGATTCATAATTTCACCTTGGTCGTGAAGAAGGGGCGGGGGCACATTTATTGTGGTGACTGCGCCCGACTTATCGCCCTTACGTTTCGAGAGATCTAGGTTCTTCGAGAAGAGAAAATGCTCGAACAGTGGGTTTAGCCCATTGAAGAGATATGGAAGGCTGACAGGGAGTACATTCTGGAATTGGGAAAAAGTGATGCCGGGGGCTTTCTCGACATCGATAAAGGCGGATAGCACGTCTTCGGCAGTCGTCCGAAGGCTATCGAGGGCATTCCCAGTGACCCTGTCAGCGTAGGCTGATAGACATTCTTGAGGGCCGAGTGGTGACATGAGAAGGAGCAACATGATTAACCTCCGAAAGTTATCAGCCGGGATCATTGCACCGTGGGTGGTTGCAGCGTGAGAGTCGCCCGTCTTGAATGCATCGTTGATATCGAGAGAGTTCAATGCGGCCATTACCAATTCGTCGTCGTCATCCGCATCGTCCGTGTCGTCGCCAGCTTGGTCCACTGCATAACCAGATGCAGAGCTGCCGGAGCCGGTCTGGTTGAGACCCGAGACTGGGGCGGACACCTGCTTCTCAATCTCGGAGAACTTGCGGTCGTACACGGCCAAGCTCTTGAACAACAGCTTCCTTCGACTAGTGGCGCTTCGAGTAAGGACTCTGGTGTAGCGCTCTGTCATGATCACAACAACCATGATCATCTGGTCGAAGCCTAGAATAACGGGCGCATCTTGGAGAAAGGGAAAGGCGCCAAGATAGGACATCATGTGAAATATGACGGGCGACACAGAGAGTATGTCCGGGAGCTCAAGGAAGCGGGCAATAGTTTCTTCCTTGAGGTAGCGGAGATCATCCTGAGAATCGGCGAGGGATCTAAAGTTGTCCTTGAATGAATATAGCTCCAGAGGTTCGTAGCACCTACGTGCAAACCTATCAGCCTAGGAGATATAGATTGTGTCAGTATCCGCTAAACTAGCCAGAGGGCCAGCTAGGGGTTGTGTCCTTGAGTTCGGCGCCAGTGATGCAGCGTACTAGATGTGCTGTAAGCTCAGCTTTCGAGGTATGCACAACCTCATGAGATGGGTTCTGGCCCATGGTTTTCGTCCTATCTGGAGTACCGAGCCATTCTAAGGCGAAGCTTTACATAACGGCCTTACCCTAGACCATGATGTGAGGAGAGGAGAATCTCGAGCTGCGCATATATCACTGGTGCCTGGTAGATAAATGCATGTAAGGACCTGTCGATATGCTGTACTAGTACTGTGTACCTAGTTGCAGCCAAAGTCACGGTCTAGATAGATATTGTGATGCCTAGAATGTGACGTAAGCTAGTTTTAAGTTGAGCTAGGATACGGGCTTTAGCATTTACTTGCATAATGTATGCATTTAAACCAAATAGAAATGTGATTACCCGTGCCAAGGTCTTGGCTCCGGTCAAGAAAGGATTCCATCGAAGTGCGACTAGTTCAACTGTTCTCAGAGGCTGACTTTTAGGTGTTCTCCGTTCACCGTCAGGAGTAGCAGTGAGTGAAGGGTCAGCCATACCACGTAGTCTACATTCTAAGCCTATCTTCTAGCAGGATTACTCACTCTGTTTTGCTTTGCTATGTTCTCTGAAGCCATCTTGGAGATGCCTCCCTCGATGAAAGAACTGTTTACGGTAGTACAGAAACCTGGTATGTGTACACAAGCGTTCACTGAATCATAAGATCTTATCTAGTATCCTATATTCGTCGTCCCTCGAGTTTAAACCGCGGTAGAATTCCTCTTTTGATGTGTTGATCAACCTGATGTGACTCTGGTCAGCCTAGATGCACAGCTCATCGGAAACGCATCGCGGGCACTCAATTCCGTGAGCCATCATATCCTGTCAGCTGCTCAGTGGTTATCACTACCTGCTGCTACGACGGCACTGCGAGAAATCCGAGAAAAGCTCTTGGCGCTTTACTATATAATGTCCGCACATTATTATTTACTTGTGAATACACAGAGCCACGATGTCATTGCGTGTAGACAAGCCGGCGGTGACTGCAATCGTTACCATATATCAATCATATTAATTACTTCTGTGTCATACTAGAAAGGCGAAGACACGTATTTAAACAGTGCCATGTCGTGTTTTTGAATATGCCCTCTCCTACTACCAATCTCAAAACACTTTACCATCTAGCGAATAAGGATATGTCGACTACATACAGGGAACATATCAATAACATAATAAGAAAAATGTACACACACGAGAGCATGGCAGAATCTGACACTTGGTTCCCATTGTGGCTGCCAGAGGAACCGCCTCCTGCCGAATCTCCTGCCGAACCTCCTGCCGACGATACGATTCCGGTGGACGATGCCGAAAATAGGAGAGCAGCGAGCGAAGACAGTTCGGCCACTGTAGTGCTAAAACGCGAGTTTGCCGAGTTTATGAAGCTACCTGTAGAGCTACGACTGAAGATCTACGCCATAGCTGCTTTCAACTGGGATATCGTACGGACGGTGGGCATACACTCAGACAGATGGGGTAAAAGGGGACATTTCGCGGTGCATACGCAAGACATCCCGAGTCCAGCGAACTACGTCGCGCAAGCGTGTCGAGAGGCCAGATACGAAGTGAAGAGACTATCAAGATGTCTTCCCACCAGTTTCTTATATGATCTCGGCACCAACGTACCCAGCATGAGCAGAAAGAATGTGACATTATCGTACTACTTCAACATGGACTGTAGATACTATCATCGCGATACAAAATTCTTCCTGGAGGAACGAGACGCCTTGGAGACATTCTACTATCTCGCCATTCATAAGCTGGCGGTAGAACAACTGAACTGGTTGCGACACCTAGTGCTTGATCACCTCACGTTTGGAGAGATTCTACGGGAGTCGGGTGACCTTTTCCCTCATTGTGGGAACGGCGCGCCTTTTAAGCTGCTCCCCAATCTTCGGACGATCACAGTAGCGTTTCTATTCCGCGCTGAGCACGACATAGCCATGCTAGAAGGAGTGTACAATGAGATGGTGGAGGAATTGCAAATTAAGAGGGAAGAAGGGAATGGCGAGGCGCCAGAAACGTATAATATTTCCGTGAGTAACTTTCAAATTCTACTTGGTCCGCGCAAACTGGTGTACGGGGTGATGTCTTCTTACCCATCCTAGAATCGTATCGTATCCTACGACCCTCGCGTGAGGTGGCAGCTAACCTTTCACAGTATACATTAGGTCGCTTTCATGACGGTTTCGGTAGCAGTTAAGTGTTGTATCTCCTACCCTCCAGTTGCTGTCCTTGCTATCGATGGCCACGGCCTAAGCGGACCGGACGATATCATGTACCCAGAATACCCCGGTACAGAAATTGCTAATTGGAGGGTCACGACAGTGATTTACCGGACGGTCTCGCAAACGAGGGACCACGTAGCCGCTTTAGAGCAACGAGGCATCAAAGTCGTTTGGGGAGCAATTAACAACGGGATATTCAGACGTTCGTGCCACCCTCCATTGGCCGAGTGGCCTGATAATCGGCCAAAAATCTACGAACTGCCTGATGGACATCATTGGCTGTCGTACAGGCATAGGTACATAGGTATGCCTACGCATTAGATGCTAGAGGAGATAGGCATCACATAGATGCTCAACCCTTCAGATCGTGTGTACCAGCTAGGTGTAGGGAATGGTATGATATTTTACTATCTGCGCAGTAATGCCTGGTTAAAATACAGACTATTGAGCAGTGTGTACTCCATCATATCGGCTTGAATACCCCTATGAAGCCACTGACACAGCCGATCCCAGGCTGAAGAGGTCTGGTTAGTGGTGACCTTGCCATAATCAATCGCTTGCAATCGCTCCCTGGCATAATTCGGGGTTTATTAGATGGCCCTGAGAAGCCAGGTACCTGTTAACCTAGATAGGTAGGTAAGTATTGAACCGCGTGACAAGATAGGGCCGGACATTCTCCAGGTAAGCCCGAGTCCAAAGGCCGGTTGAAACAAAGCGCTTCCTATCCTACACAGGCAGCTTGGTCGTATTCCCAGTCTCTCACAGTAGCCGTATTAATTATTGGTTAGTAAATAACTGATTCCTGAATGTACTAAACATGATTGAAAAGTGCCTCGTAAATGCGACTGTTGAAGACGATAACTTTCGATGTCTATCGTTGCCAAGATCCTCCAAGGATGGGCTATGCTCCTCTGGCAAGCGGGCCTTCCAGAACACTAACCTAGGAATTGACTTTTGCGGCACAATTAAGCGTCTGACCTTCGGTCAGATCCTGGAAAGTGCAAAGGCCCCTCGTCATGGTGATTTCAGCTGATCTGATCCTACGAGTATTTCATATAGCTACTTATCTTTCAAGACATGTTACGCAAGTAAATTAGACCGCCCTTTTCCCGACATATACGCCGCTCAAGATCATGAGCGCATCCCGCGCCCTTTAGCTCGCATTTGGGGGCACCATGTCAGCGCTGTGCGCCTTATGAGGCATTCAAGGGCTTTTACGTAGAATAACATGATGGTGGTATATTTCGAGTATTTAATGCCTTGAAGGCTTGCCTACCGATATGAGTGTACGCAGATCACCAGCATCGCGATATACTCATAGTCTACTCATCCACGCACCCACTTATTTAAAGTAGAAGCCTGAACATATCCTAGTCATATATCCACCTAGGCATAATGGCAGCCAACAACCTCAACTTCCGCACCGCCAGACTCGAGGAGGCAGAGTTCCTAAACGACCTCATCAACACGACCTTCCGCAACACCGACCCCGCCGATGTCTACCTGCCGGGGCAGACCAACGATGTTCAGATCATGGACGTGGACCGGGTCATTGCGAGCATCAACGACCCGAGCTGCGTAGTGCTAGTGGTCACGGACCCGTCGACGCCGGACGGCGAACCCATCGTTGCGCACGCCATCGTGCACAACCGGGATGAGAAGCGCGCGTGGATCTCGGTGCTGGCCGTGGCCGTCGAGCACCAGAAGCGCGGCATCGGCGGGCAGGTCATCAGGTGGGCCGAGGACTACGCGCGCCGCGAGTGGAAGAAGCCTCGCATGGAGTTTAACGTCCTGAGCTCGCGCGCCCCGCTGATCGCCTGGTACAAGGGCAAAGGGTACGAGCTGACGGGCGAGTCGTCGCCTTTTGTCTACCAGTACCATGGGGACTGGCACGGTGTCCTGCGGGATGATCTGTCTTTCGTCAACTTGGGGAAAGATCTTTGAATGGGCAATAAGATCTAGAGGGATATGGCCAAGCCCGAGGTCAAGCCTGACCTGACCTGACTCCAACAACCGCCAACTCCCTGCCTTGGCTTTAACCCCAAGCTCTAACCAACATAAGAGTGGCTTCTTACCATTACAACATGGGAACACAACAGTACCTAACCTAGCAGACTGTCTGCTTACGCTAGGTACTATTTTCTTACACTTCATATTACAGTTCCATTCTTCTCTCGATATACAGTTTTCACCCATATGATAGATATCTACATGCCTATGTATATATCTACCACTTTAACATTACAACCTCCGAATAAAGCCCATGCCCATAAGCTTGCAAGCATGCCTGCCTATTCAGGTCGTTTATTTTTTCTTGAATCGACGTTTGAGTAGCAGTGCAGAACCAGACTAAGCCTAAACTTAAAACCTCGAGTAACAACGAGATCGCATCGTCATGTTCCACCAATAGTAAAAGCGGACCCCATCCCCCAGATTCTTGCCGTGTAAAACCCGTTGAACGCCTTCCTCAGAAAAGTCTTTTTCCGCCAATGGCGCTGAATCAACTAACATCTCGTTCAGGCGTGTGTGTGTCCCTCACGACCCCGATGTGGTATTCTTGTGAGCGCGCTATTGAACATCTGGTCGATTCGTTCAGGTGGAACATGCCTTGCCATCCGTGTCGGGACTGCAGACGGCAACTTCAACTCCTTGGGCTGTAGTAGTCGAGAAATTCTCTTTCGAAGAAAATGGGAGGAGCATTGAAGCCGGTGGCTTACACTTGACTGGTGGAATTTCTAGTTCTATCTCTGAAGTTGCCAGTCATGTCGACAACTTGGAGATCTAGAAAGGTTAGACCAGCGGTGGTGGTGGTGGTGGTGGTTGGGGAGCGCAAAGAGTGACCGAAGTATTCGCTTGAAGTCGACTAATTACTTCTGTCTGCAATCATGAATTTCTATAAAAACTATAAACCGCCTCGCGAGAGAGACGATGATGATCATTCCCTTCTCCGGTGGCGTGCTTCTCTCGTCTCCCATCATAATCATCAGGGGTCGCTCCTATCTACCTAAGTAGTCTAGCATGCATTACTCCAGCTACATCAAAGCTTTCCTGGCCATCGCGCCACTTACGGCGCGGGCCTGCACGGATCCGGACAAGGACTCGTGTGCCTCCTTCATGACATACCAGGCCGCGACGGCATCGGCCTTTTGCGCAACATTCACCAAAGCATCCGTGACGGCTACCACGGCGCTGCCGGCGTGGGCGTCTGTGTGCTCTAGCAAGCCTAGTGCTATCTCCAAGGTACAAAACCTACCTATCTGTCCCGTCCGCTTTATTCTTTTCACTCTCCTCCACACCCTACCTTCGTTACAAAGATGAAAAAAAGCTGGTTCTTGGTTAGATGTCTAACAGATAGCGAAATAGGAATGCTCATGCGCCTTTACGGCTGGAGGCGGTGGTGGCGCAACCACGACCACCAAAGCTACCACAACCACCGGCACCACCATGACTACGAAGACCACCACTAGTTCGGGTGGTGGTAGCACGGGTTCTTGCTCTTCGCCCAATTACAGTCTCCAGGGCTTCGGCGCCGGTACCACGGGCGGCGGAAGTGGCAGCGGCACGACTGTTACTTCGTGCTCGGCCCTTTCGTCCGCGGCTAAGAGCGGCGGCGTAATTACTATCTCGGGCGTCCTTGACGGCTGCGGCGGTGAGTATCTCCTCCCTTACTATTCGGGGGTGACCCCTGACAAAACATGTGAGACAATCTATCAGTTACTAACATTGGATATTATTATCTGTCTAGTCATCGACTTGGTCAGCGGCACCACAGTCATCGGCTCCGGGTCCAAGTCTGGCCTCACGAACGGCGGTCTGCGCCTCAAGAGCATCTCCAACGTGGTCCTGAAGAACCTCTACTTCCACAACCCTCCCGAGGGCAAGGATCTGGTCGAGATCCAGTACTCGAGCAAAGTCTGGGTTGATCACTGCGACGTGAGTTTTATAAACCTTTCACTCGTTGCTTATGACTCTCGAAGACTGGCTCGATAGGTACACAGCTAACCTTGGAGTGATGGCCCTGTTATCTAGTTCTCAACCGTAGGCATCAGCGGAGATAAGGACTACTACGACGGACTCCTCGACATCACGCACGGCAGCGACTCCGTGACCGTATCCTGGAGCAAATTCCACGACCACGTGAGTTCTCTTCTCCTTCCATATCCTCTCGCTCCCTGACCCCAAGCCATCACCACCACCATCTAGCTATCTTGAAGCAAACTGTACCCCAGCTAACACCATCCCATCCTTACCCTGCCACAGTGGAAGGGTTCCCTAGTCGGGCACAGCGACAGCAACAGCGGCGAAGACTCTGGCCACTTACACGTGACGTACCACCACAACCTCTGGTCCAACATCAACTCTCGCCTGCCGTCGCTCCGGTTCGGCACCGGCCACATCTACAGCTCGTGCTTCGAGAACAACCCCACGAGCGGCATCAACAGCCGTATGGGCGCGCAGGTGCTGGTGGAGCAGAACTACTTCTCCTCCACCAAGCTGGCCATCGTGACGGACCTCGACAGCGACGAGGAGGGCTACGCCGTCGATCGCAACAACGTCTTCGTCGACTCCACCACTAGGATCACCAAGACGGGCTCTTTCTCCCCCGGGTATAGCTATACGTATGTTCTTCCCTTTCGCTTCTTATTTTTCTTACATGCCTCCTTTGAGCGTATCCGTGTGTGTGTGTGTGTATGGTGGCTAGCTGGTCGTTGCATCTAAGCAGTGATGTCCTTATATGGCCTTCCCGTATACAAACCCCCTGAATAAAGAAAAGCTACGTGCCATGTGTAGAGTCGCAAACGAGAGACTAACAAAACCCCTTACAGAACGGACCCGGCGAGCTGCATCTGCAGCATGGTCAAGTCATATGCTGGCACCGGTGTTATTTAAGACCCAGAAGGGGTGCTTTGCAGCTTGACAGGCTGGTACGCGTAGGGGGTGTATATGCAAGGAACTCAGGCTCGAGAGCCGTGAATTTCCCGGAGTCGGCAGAGTTACTTCACGTTATTTCTTATCAAATACAAATTTTAATTTTTACCGAGAAACAGTATCAGTCAAAGTGCGACCGTGAGACTTGTCCGGGCGAAAATGGTACAATTTTGCACATAAACCTTAGATATCACTATTAGTCATCACAACTGCACCCGATCAGTAAAGTATACATGGTCGTCCAAAGACCGGTAACCTTGGGTGCTAAGAAGAAAATATGGTCGATAGCAGATGATTTGATTCGCATCCAGACTATCCAGCTGCGCAAAGATGCTGTGAACATTATTAAAGCGTTGCAATACCAAAAGAGATGCACCGAGGCCCGGGGCCTGCGTCGTGTCCTTCCTAGTAAGCTATGGCGAAGAGACGACATTATTATCGTCAGGCAAATAACACGAATATAAACACCACACAACTCTTTCGTTTACTCTCAAAAATTCGAGGCGTCATAGGACAGATATCTACAAGAACCACCGGAAGTCATCCGTCTTCGGGCCGTCCCTTAATCGCGAAGTCGGAACATCCCGTGCCGAGAGGTTCACACCCTGCTTGCGGTTCCGGCGTCTGTTGTCGAAAACCATGTACGTCCCCAAGCATGCGGCAACGATAAACCCGAAGCCTCCGAAGCTAGCCGTTGTGATAAGCGCCGGCGCATACTTGGGGGCGTCCTGCTCTCTGAACACGTTGCTGGCTACCAGGCCCATTAGATTGGCCAGAGGTACGCCCACTGATGTTAAAGCCAGTCGTTGGCCTTCGTGTGCCACGTTATTGTTATACCACTACGGACTCTTGCATTAGCAACCTGGAAAGCTGATACGCATGGAACAAAATAACAGTGCAAGGGTCGGCCGGTAATGAGGATGACTAGATCTACTCACCGTGCTAAGCAGGACAGATGGAGCGGATGTCCCCCATGTCATCATGAACGTGGCGAAATAAGCAACCTGAAGATGTTTCTGGACATCGTCGAGAGCGGCGTAAATGATAAATCCGATAAAGGACAGAGCGAAGCCTAGGCAAATGAAGGGGAATCGGATGCGAAGGAGATCGGATGAGAATGCCAGGATCAGCAGGGTAACAGCGCCCTTGTTCGTTGTTTAGTCACTAGGTGGGTAGGTGGATTCATCTCATAAGATTGTCTTCTTACTGTAATATTTGGTGCCACGGTATAGAGATTCACTTTGACCTTGTCGGTCACGATTCTCTGAACAATCTGTGGTAGAAAAAGAGCGACAGACTGGATGGGGACGCCCACTGTAAGTGCGTGTGTTAGTATTAATAGATGCCTGGTGCAAATCAAGGGTACTAATGGAGCATCGAAACTGGAATCTATCACGTACGAGCGATCTCGATTAATAGGAACCCGTATGTTGAAGGTCGTTTAAACACCTTTAGTGCATCCTTGAAATTGAATTTCTCGTTTACGACGGAGGAGCTATCAACCTGTATACGATGGAACGCAAGAGCTTTCTCCTCTTCGTTAAGAAATCTCGCCTCAGCTGCGCTTTTTGGCAGGTAGAAGAAAACAAAGACGGCGAAAACGACGGTAAGGGACCCCTCGAAGATGAAAAGCCATCTCCACGGATGATCGACTAGATGAGACTTGATTTGGAATACTCCGAAGGCGAGAAGTCCGCTAAAGGCATTTGCTATGTTAGATGCTGCGTAGAAGATGGCCAAACGTCGCGCTAGCTCTCCACGTCTGTAAAATGTGGTGAGGTAGAAGATGACGAGAGGGAAGAAGGCGCTCTCTACGGCACCGAGAAAAAACCGAAGGGCAAAGATTCCGCCGAAGTTATGTGTCGCGGCAGTGAGCACTGGAATAGCCACGATTAGTTATCTCTGTCGGAGGACTTTGCCCCCTACTTCGTGTCCTACGCCCCATTTTCCCTTTGGGACAGACCGATAGCTCCAGTGGACACTGTATCAACACTCACATGTAAAGGATCCAAAGCACAACATCAAGATCGGGAGTAGCCGAGACGGACCGACTTTCTTGCCGAGCAGGGCCAGCGGGGGAGCGAATATAACCTGAAATGCATTAGCACATCTCCTTTCTTAAGAATCCGGACTCATGGAGCGGAGCGAGGGCAGAAGTTGGTAAACGGGAGCAAAAACGAGCTACGTCTCGATTAAACATACTATCGTATTCGAGAAGTTAGCGGATGCACTGAAATGATAATAGCACAGGGTCGAGACGGATAAGTGAAAAATGAAGACTGAGAACTCAACATCAAGGCCAAAGTAGTAATACATGCGGTTACTCACCATAAGGAACAAAGAAGACTATAGCACGAATAGTTAGCGGTTATCTAGGTACACAGTCGAAGTCTATCGAGACGACAGGATTGTGCCGCATTTTAGGAAAAGGAACAGGAGATATGTGTAGGGTTGGTTGGTTGGTCGCAGAACCGGGCACCATCTAAGACAGCGATGTTGTAACTTACTGCCAACAATCAAATTGTACTGCCCAGACGCAAAATTCAAGTCTGCATGATTATTAGCAGATAATAACTGCGAGCCACTCATCTGTGATTTTACCTTTGGACAGACCAGCAGTCTGAGCGTTACCGAGGTTGCCTTTATCGAGGGCATTAAACAGGTACTACCGCGAGAAGATGTCAGTGTGTGTAAATTTGGCTTCGATCTCACAAAAATCTTTTGTCTTCGTCCGTTCCATGTCTATTCTATTGAACTCTCTGACTCTTCATCCTCTAATTTGCGCCTTTTCCCAAGAATGCGTTATCTGACGGCATGGGGGGAAGAGACGAACCATGATAGCCAAAACAGGAAGCAGCCGTAGATCAAACTTGCGACAGAGAGCTCTCTCTGCTGCACTGTCGATGACATGGGCTGTTTCGCCCAGGACGTCTTCGATACGACTCTCAGCATCATCGCTATGTTTGTTGTACAAGGCTACCGGTGCATCTTTTACAGCAGGCTCGGAATTGGTAGTTTGGTTGTGGGACATGGTAGACGAGGCCGGGTCTGTTACTGTGATAATGGAGCTATTGGTTAAAGTAGACAAGCGATATAGAAATGTAAGATGCTGTGTTTAGGTGGCAGAAGAGAAACCGAATTGCCATAGCATAACTAAAGGATAACTGCAGTCGCGGTGTAGGTATTATAGCTTCTGCTTTTCTACTGCCCCGATGCCCAGATCCTCGGACACTACTAACCTAGGTGGGATAGATTACAACTTGCGGTACTCGAATAATGATAACGTGTAGAATATTGTGTAGTACAAGTTGGATAACAACAATGTTGGATACTCCCAAGGTTGAAAGATAAGCCTGGAAATACCTAAGGTTAGGTCCTCTTGCGGATTCTGCTGGAGCCAACTGGTTAAGTAGGTTATAAGGAACTTGCAGAGATTACCTACCTGCGCCTACACTCACATGCGAGTACATAGCCAAGGGTAGTAACGTTTTGTCGAGTTAAATGGCCATGATTGTTTCAATTCCTTCCAATGAGTGGGGGTTGATAATCTCATCTGCCTTCGTATAATTTACGACATGATTGTAAGACACCCCCAGAGCATGGTCTTTACCCTGTTCCGTTTGTATGTCCGTAGTACTTCCAGTAGGCCAACAACTGTACGAAGGATACAGATGTAGAACTTGAGATAGAGAAGTTGATCGCATCTACGTCCGGACTACCTCCTATCTACCTGCTGGTTCTTATCTTTATGCGCTATAAAGCTAGTTACTCTCTAGGTACTATTAGTGTCCTGTCAACTCGCTGCTAACTCTATGCTAGCTCTGCCAGCCTCCTATTAGCCCCTGACGCTTATATAGCTTGGGTTCTCTTTCTCCCCGGAAAAGGAATGGAATCTTACAGGAAGCTGGGGCAAGCCAGACTAAAAACTGGGGTAATGATAGCCAACGAGTCCCATCATCTATGCCCAGACGGCCGTGTGTCCCCACTAGGACCCCCACCTAGAGACATCCTTGAAAGGCACCTAAACTGAAATAGGAAGCTCTCTCACGTCTGGTTCAGAAACAACCGTCGTGGTGGGATCAAAAAAAATTGCAACAACCCGAGTGACCCCCTCCAACAACTCTCCGACTCTGTTGGGGGTCAATACTAACGTAGGCCTCAACATTGAGTGGGAGGGAGGTACATTTTATCGTTGGTAAGCAGGTGTAATATGTTGTAAAGTACAGCAGTACGTTCATACTGAAGGTAACATTACCTACAGCTCTTTAACATAGTACACGGACTATGATGTAACTGCCCAGCCTATTCAAGTAGGCACGGGGAGTAGGTATGTCGGTAGGTACATTCAGTGGAGAGTACGCTTGGGCACCGAAGAAGAACCCCTCTCTTTGGCCTTCAGTTCTGCCAGTGTCCGAACCTACCCACAATTACACATCTCGTGTACCGTGGTATTCCGGTCGGTTGGCAGATTTAAGCACTAAAGAACCCCTCCCTGGGGATTTACGAGAGAAAGAAAAAGGCAGTTGAGCTTCTTCCTTGAATATAAACTACCAAGGTATATATGCCTCGTCGTCAGACCGTATAACTCCTCCGTTCATTCGCCCGTCCTTCGATAATCTTCAACATCTCTTTGCCCGTAATCATGACTGAGAAGACCCCCGTTGTCACCGACAAGGCCCCCAAGGCCCTGCCCGGCATCTACAGCCAAGCCATCAAGGCAAACGGCTTTGTATTTGTCTCTGGCGCCGTCCCGATGGATGCTGTCTCAGGCCAGATCATCCCTGGCGATATCCAGGCACACACGGTGAGTTGGCCCCCATCAATATTCAATATACTCTTTTCCCTTGGTACTTCCGGCGATGTTCTAACTCGCATTTGGCTCCAGCACCAATGTATCAAGAACCTTACGGCTATCCTTGAAGCTGCCGGGTCAGACATCACAAAGGTCGTCAAGGTGAACGTCTTCCTTGCGAACATGGACGACTTTGCCGCCATGAATGAGATATATACCCAGTACTGGGGTGATGTGAAGCCCTGCAGAACGTGAGTCCCGACCGTCTTTCAAGACATCCATGCCAGCCTATTTATACTGATATTGACTGGCTGTTATGTAGCTGCGTGGCCGTCAAGACTCTACCCCTCAACGTAGATGTTGAGATTGAGTGCACAGCCACTTACTAAACTTCAGATCTACTGTAAGAGCTTGAACCGGAAGTCTCCAACCAAACGCAAGCATAACTGCGTATGCTAGCTGGTGGGACGTCTTATCCATTAGTTACTAGGGAAAACGTGCGAAACAGAAGACAGGCCGAGTTCAAATATGCTTGGCGAGATCCAGCATCATAGAGACCCGTCTCCCAATGGTGGCTGGCACAGTAGCTCTACACACCAAAGCTCAAGCACCCGTGGCAGATTATCCACCAGCCCTTTGAACTCCAAACATGTGTAGTCGGATGTCCATTTGGACGCGGGGCTATCGCTAGTCTAGGACTGATATCAATATAAATCGTGTCATCGATGTCAACAATTATAGTCGGTGTTGCCTTTCCGGATAGGCACCTGGTATTCAAAGACCAGTAGGTGACGGCATTTCTCATTCAGGAGGGTCTAAGTCTTGACTATGTGGTGTAGACCGAGAATATGATGGACTACGCGGGACTGACGAAATCATAGCTGTATTACTGAATTTGAAACTTGACATTCCTCATTGTATGCCGGTCCCCATCCCGCGTGGCGTTCCGGACTCACTGCTTGCAGCATCCGCTTGTGGTAAATCGGGCATGTATAACCTTGGCACACGGGGTGTCTGGAGCAGAACACACCAAACCGGCCACGTGCATTTTCTACTACCTGATAGATACCTAACCAACGCGATCAGTGGTGGCCATCGCAATATACTTGAGTCCCTTGCTTAAGGATGTATTCGCAAGGCAAATGGAAATACCGCGGTACAAGGTGCTCCGTTACACTAAGGTACCCGCCCAAGCTACCTTACCTATGGATAGCCCATTCCCGGCGCTACCCCGCACGCTAATTTATAAACAAACAAAAGCCATATTACGTCAAAACAAAGGGCCAACCTGAACTTCCCATCGAAACTTCAACTCTTGTCTCACTATAACATCTCCACTTGGCTTGAGATCCTGTTACGAAGCGTTTGACAGACAGCTCTAACTCGATTCCTCTCAAATTCTTTAAGGGGTTTTACCACTCTTCACACATAGCAGCTTGGTTCCAAGCCGATAGGAGTAGGGGCCTACAAATTAAGAATAACAACGGGGCAGTTAGAAAGCTATCATACTAGCCCCCAACCTCAAAATCGTACATCCACCATCAACTCGCTCGATTAGATATTACTTCATCGACAATCATTAGCCATGGCTACTACGCAGGACGAACAACAAACCCCGACCGTTGACGAGACACCCATCTCGCCCGTTCGTTCTGCCGGCGGCCGAAAGATGTCGCTGGAACAACACCTGAGGGCACGTCCAGACAGGTCGGAACTCGTAGATAGGAACATCTTGCCATCGTCGACCGTTTCTCCGTCCTTGCAGGAGAAGCAGAAAGAGGTATGCGGTTTGTTTATATATTTATTATACTTTCTAACACATCGTCGTCATCCTCGAATACTTTACCACGTATACCTGTGTGCCCACTATGGAGCATGTGACATGACATGTTGTTCCGTTTCCATATTTACTTACTACCTTACTGCCTTACTGCCTACTACAAGCAGAAAACAGAAAAGAGATGAAAAGTGAGACCTGGGAATTTGCTAAGTCTTGAAACTGTGTCGTTTTCATTCCTGCAGCTCGCGAAACACATGCGCGCCGACACGCTCAACGATAAGATCTCTCATCGTCCCTCACCCGAGCAACTCATAAAGACCGGCGTGCTCCACGACGATCCGAGATCTCCTGAAGAGAAGTACGCTGAAGCCATCGAGGAAGAGTACGCCAAGAGAGAAGGCGGCGCATAGAGAATTGAGGATGAGAATGAAGAACAAAGAATGAGAAATATTCGGTTTTCGTCGTAAGGGTGCTATATATCCAGGTCAAGGTTGAAAAGCGTTTCAAGGTGCCAGGGGATTGATTGGTAGATGGATGGATTTGCGCGTTGAAAGTGAAGGCGTTGTTGTGTCGGAGCGGGAAACGGAAACATCATTAATATTTGACTGTTGTTCGTTATTGAAGCCGGTCTTTTTCTCTCTTTTCTCTCTTGCTCTCCCTCAAGAAACAAATATATATATAAAATAAAGTCTGGAAACAACGCTTTTGCAGCTCTCTTGTCACTGAAACATGGCTTAGTACTGTTGTATATGAATGAGACCTTCTTCACGCAAGTAGGTCCAGGGTTCCTTTCTTCTTCCCCTACTGGGGAGAAGTGAGGGGCTTTACCAAGGATAAGCCAGGGATAGGAAGAGGGGGAGCCAGCGGCCCGGTGCCCAGGTCGCTAACAAGTCCTTAATCTTCAGTAGTGTGATAAGAGTCCATGAAACTGCGGATGTGTAGGTAGCTCGTAGCCAGGCCTGGAAATCTGTCGGGTCTAGACTCGTCATAACATAACGGTAAGTTGGGGAGATAGGTTGTATTTACAGTACAGTTCGGAAAGACGGGGCACCCCTCCACCTCGACCTTCCCCAACTTAATTACGGGAGTTGGGGACGGCTTGGGGATTAGGTTAGGTGAGTCGGGGACTCAGGCCCGGCGCATCATTCCCACCAGTCACGAACAGCGCCAGCTTTGTCTTCTATACCTAGGCCAGGTTGTAAGTACATACCATGTGAAGAGAATTTTAACCTTGCTTGACCCCAAGACCCGACGCTGCGTCTCTTTCGCCTTTTTTTGGCCTTGGCCGGCTTCTAAGGACAGATCGTGGGTTCCGATAGGGCCGCTTATATCGCGAACCACAAAATCAAGATATCTTTTTATCTCGACCGCCGTTCACTCTTTGGCGATCATGTCGGCTGGCTTTCTTGTTTGTTTTTTGAGAAGGGGAGGGGGTCTTAGCGCCCCTCATGCCATGCAACAGTGAAAACGAGGTCAGGTGTAGGCACCATGTAAGAAGATGATGAATGTATGTACGAGTATACGTATAAAGCCACTGCTGCGCAGGCTGTCTTAAGTATTTGCAGACTGCTTCGCCAGATCCCCTATTACTGTAAGACTGGTACCGTGATACTTTGAGTAAGGCTTATTCCGGGAGTGGTCACTGGGGTTCATAATTAAAAAGGCAACGACGAAGATGATGAAAACGCTGGTTGGGCTGTTGGCAGCCACAGCAGTTGCGGCTGTTGATATTAGCGTTGGCTCCAAAGGGGGCAATAGCACCGGTGGTTTTCACTATGGTTTTCTGCACGAGGTTCGCTTATGAATTTCTTGTTTCTCTGATAAAGTGAAAGAGGAATTTTGACTGACAAGTGGTTGACAATGTCCTCAGGACATCGACAATTCAGGCGACGGCGGCTTATACGCTGAGCTGATCCGCAACAGGGCGTTCCAATCCAGCGAGGGATTCCCGTCCACTTTAGACGGATGGTACCCGATCAACGGCGCGCAATTATCCCTAAAGAACCCCGCGAAACCATTGTCAAAGGCGCTCTCGGCTTCAATGAATGTGGCGGCCGCCCGTGGGAAGAAGGGACAGCTTGGCTTCTTCAATGATGGTTACTGGGGCATGGACGTCAAAGTCCAGAAGTACCACGGCACTTTCTGGGTTCGCGGCGACTACCATGGAGACTTCACTGCTTCTTTGCGGTCGAACATAACCGGAGAGACATTCGGGGCTGTCCAAGTGAAGTCTCGGGCTCGTCCTGATGAATGGGTCGAACATGAATTCGACTTGAAGCCTCATAAGAATGCTCCAAATTCAAATAATACTTTCGCCATCACCTTCGACGCAGATGTGAGCGAATGTCCCGGCAGTCTCGTCTAGTTGAGTATCTCCGCATGTTCAACTGACACGATCTAGAAACTCAAATCAGCATCCCTCGATTTCAACCTAATTAGCCTCTTCCCACCCACCTTCAAAGGTCGTAAGAACGGCTTGCGAATAGACCTTGCGGAAGCGTTGGAGGGGTTCCATCCGGTGAGACTACATGCTGATACTTTCATAATGGGCGAATTAATTAACATACCGTCTCTTAGACTCTTTTCCGTTTTCCTGGCGGAAACATGCTGGAAGGCTTGAAGAACACATCGTATTGGGATTGGAAGAACTCCCTCGGGCCAATAAAAGATCGCCCGGCGTTTTCGGGAGTCTGGGACTATCAGCAGACTAATGGATTGGGGTGTGAGTAACGTTGAGAGCGAAATACCCCTGCTGACGCTGTATTGATGTCACGGTGCTGACTTCAGACAAAAACAGTCCTCGAGTATCTGGAGTTTGCCGAGGATCTAGGCATGAAACTCGGTAAGCTACAAATCATCTGCATCGCCCGATTCAGACTTGGCCTAACACAAAGGCAGTCCTGGCAGTGTACGGTGGTTTGTCCCTTAACGGAGACATCACACCGAAGGATCAGCTACAGCAATTCATCGACGATGCTCTAGATGAGATAGAATTCATTCGAGGGCCGCCAGATTCCAAATGGGGGAAGGTCCGTGCCCATCTCGGTCACCCAGAGCCATGGAAACTTGAGTATGTCGAGATTGGCAACGAGGACTGGCTCGCTGGAGCTCCGGCGGGCTGGGAAAGCTACAAAGAGTATAGGTTCCCGATGTTTTTGGAAGCGATTAAAAAAGCATGGTATGTGATGAGATCTCCCTTGCTTTTACGCAAGTTACTGGACTTGGGCTGACATATTCATCAGTGAGTAAAGGCCGTTACCTTCGTCGGTTGGTTTGAGAAGCACATAAATGCCAGAGTTCAGTAGAGACTCACTTGGCCACTTCTGGTGTCTAATTATTCTGACATATCCCTAGACCCCGATATTCAAGTCATCGGATCAGGCTCGATCTACGACGGCCACGATATCCCGAGCCCAGGTGCCGGTGACTATCACCTGTACACCAAACCTGATACTTGGATAGCCGAGTTTGGTAAATTTGATAATGTCACCACACCCCACATCATAGGCGAGATGGCCTCGACTTTTCCAAACGGCGGGACTGGCTGGGATAGCGGTGTGCTAATGCCATTCCCTTGGTGTGTGCCATGATCCCCTGATAAATTTGGGTGTTCCTTGGGTTGCTGCTAATGTGATACTTCATGACAGGTGGAATGGCGCGGTTGGCGAAGCGGTTGCCCTCATTGGCTACGAGCGAAATGCTGACAGGATCATTGGGGCAGCATATGTATCGACCCTTCCCTTTTTTTCTCTCTGGAAACATGCTGATATGTACTGGCATTTAGGCTCCCATCCTACGCAACATGAACAGGTGGCAGTGGTCAATCACCATGCTGCAATTTGCCGCGGACCCGGCTTTGACTACTCGCTCAACGAGCTGGTATATCTGGGAGGTGAGTGCTGGCATAAACATGCAGAATGGGCCGAGAGTAAAGTCAGGGAGAATTGACACTTGCAACACAGTTGATGGCAGCCCATCCGATTACCAAGACGCTGCCAGCGACAGCAAACTTTGACCCGCTATACTATGTAGCGGGTATGAATGAGAAGACGCAGGCAAATATCTTCAAGGCAGCCGTCTATAATTCAACCGACGGTGCTGACGTACCGGTCCGCCTAACATTCGACGGGGTAGCCCCCGGAACAACGGCAGAACTGACGGTGCTATCCGGGCCTAAAGATCCCTACGGCTTCAATAATCCGCTAAAGGGTAACAACGTGGTGAAGACGACCAAAACCACGGTTAAGTCCGATAAGAAAGGTGCATTCGCATTTAGTTTGCCCAACCTCAGCGTTGCCGTTTTAGACACAAAGGGCAAACGAAAGGCGGTTAGGCAGGAGTGGTAGGTCATGGACATGTTTAAATCTCGGATTGCGAAATACCATGATGAATGTTCAGCATGCTAAGCTTGATATTCGTGGTGATCTTACTTTAAGTTGAGATTTCGAACATACCATATAGATGAGATTGAAATATATTGTAGAATTGATCACGATCGATTCGACTCTAGAGTAATTATCGCGGTCTGCCTGTCATATATCCGATACCTATTTGACCTAGGCATGAAATAAGTACAGTTCTGCAGCAGTAGAGGTACAGGCAGGCAACAAATTAGGGACTTTAAGTAAGCGTCTTTCGATCACGTGACTGCGCGACTCAGTCACGCGTCTTGCATCTCGGACAATGAGTCCCCTCACTCCCATTACAACGTGTTGGCCGTGCTTCCTAGAGTTTAGCAACCACTTCACAAGTGATGCATTCTACGCTGTTCCGGTATTACTGTTACCAAAGCGAAAAGTTATGGCAGAGGGCACTACAAAAATCCCAGTAGAAGAGTCCGACCCAAAGCTTGCGGCAGAGCTTCAACTAGGCCAGCAGCACCAGACATTGAAGTATTCGTTACTGGGGCCGTCGCTGACAAAGGCCGGTCAGGACTCCGTTGATCAGTCCAAGGTCTCCGAAATTATCTATAATGCCTCAAAAGGGTCCAAGTTCTTCAATCGAGAAGAGGCCAGGGACAATATTTTGACCCAGAAAATCGAGCAGATCTTGGCTAAAAAACGGCGGCTGGAGAAGCTGGATTTGACCCGCGAATCACGTGCTGCTGATCAACTCATCGCCGAGTTTGAGCTTACTCGTAACTTGACCCAGCGCATCGTCCATGTCGACTGCGATGCCTTCTATGCCGCCGTCGAACAACTTGACCGTCCTGAGCTAAAGGATGTCCCCTTCGCTGTGGGTGGAGGCGTTTTAACCACTTGCAACTATGTCGCCCGCAAATTTGGCTGTCGTAGCGGTATGGCTGGCTTCGTCGCAAAGAAACTTTGTCCAGATTTATTGCTCAGTATGTCTACATGTCTCAATCACAGCTAGCAGGCGTCCCAGATTGTAGTTATTTGCGTCTTAGTTACTAAAACAACAACTGCGCTAGTCCGCCCGAATTTCGAAAAATATACTGCCAAAGCTCACGAGGTCCGAGACATCCTGGCCGACTATGATCCTCGATTTGAGAGTGCTAGCATCGATGAAGCCTACCTCAACATCACCGAATACTGTACTCAGCATAACATGACGGCAGAAGAAGCCGTACAACAGATGCGAGACGAGATTCACGAAAAGACTCAAATAACAGTATCTGCAGGCATTGCCGCCAATGCGAAGTTGGCCAAGATTTGCTCCAATTTCAATAAGCCCAACGGCCAATACTCTTTGCCAAATGACCGGAACACCATTCTGAAGTTCATGCGAGATCTGCCTACTAGAAAAGTAAATGGCATTGGCCGTGTTCTGGAACGGGAACTCCAGGAGATAGGCGTTAAGACCTGTGGCGACATATATCCTCATCGTCACCTTTTGCGCCAAATTTTTGGTGAGAAGACGTACCACTTCCTCGTCAGATGCCATTTAGGTCTTGGGCGGACTCACATCCAGCCTGCGGAAGAATATGAGCGAAAAAGCATTGGCACTGAAAGCACCTTCCGGGATATGTCAGACCCTACGGAATTGAGAGAGAAACTCCGCAAGACAGCCGAAGAGCTCGAGAAGGACATGCAACGCGCCGAATGTAAGGGCCGAACGCTGGTTCTTAAGGTAAAGCTGCACACATACGAGGTTTTCACTCGCCAGGTAGTTTTACCCAGATCTATACACCGAGCAGACGACCTATACCAATTTGCACTTCCAATCCTAGCAAAATTGGAACAGGAAAGTAAGTACTCTCAAAATGCAAACAGCCTTGGCCATCTCGCCATCTCGCCATCTTGCTCAAGTTAAGGATGGTGTAAGGCACTTGCTCCCCGAGCAGTGAGTGACCGTTTCAATGGTTTGCGGCCACTGACTATACGATTTTTAGTCCCAAATATGAAGTTACGATTAATGGGCCTTCGCTGTACTCATCTGGTCAGCACAAAAAAACCAGATACCCGCGCATTCTTCGGCTTGCAACCTCTCAAGCCAGAGGACTCGGGATCTGACGCATCCGGCCCTTCAGGCAAGCGGAAAGCCAAGGATATGTCTCCAGGAGATTTGGAGCAAAAATACAATGATCTACTTGATAATGAAGGAGCAACTGGTGAACCCAACGACCGATCCGCAACGCCAACTGACAAGCAGCCAGACAAGACTGATGCGGAAGAAAAGTGGTGGGACTGCCCAATATGTGCGAGACCTCAACCGGCGGATGAGCGACGCTTCAACGACCATCTTGACTCCTGCCTCTCAAAGCAGACAATACGGGATATCGTACAAAAGGATAATACAGCTGGGAGTCCGCCTCCGCCTTCCTCCGACACAATAATATATAAAAGAGCCAAGAGCGGGGGTGAGAAAAAGCAAAGTCGGTCTACTAGGGCGATAGACGATCCCAGGCAAAGAAAACTCTGTTTCGATTGAGTGTATATACTCGAAACAGACGAATAGAAAAGAAACAAAACAGAGAATTAGTACCCACTGCCAAGTCTATGTGCACATCCCACCCAGAAGGAACCTTATTACTCGCAGCGTCTGGTTGCGTAGACAAGAAAACTTCTGCTATTAGTGAGGGGAGGCTAATCACTAGAGCGTCGCAGTCATTGGTTGTTATGGTCTGTAGCCCTATAGGTAATTCAATGTTACCTCTTCTAGTCCTGTCGTCAAATCCAATCTGACATACAAAGTCTCGAGCAATACCGAGTTAATGCATTTAACGAGAATACTGTGAAATCCATGGTCACAGTAGGACACATAACATACGACTCCTCTTTACAGCAGTAGATACTTGATAGCAAGTACTATCTAGGTATTGTCGGGTTCCAATTGTCTTATAGCATAACGGTCTCTTTCACGACATTGTATATGCCCCCTACCTACCTATATACAAGCAGGCCCAAGACACCTTCTTTTCTTTTCTATTATTATTAAGGAACCTAAATACTTCATCATGGCAGAGCCACAAAGTCTCTTCCCCGCATCCTACATCTCGACAGAAGTAACAAGCAGCCTCCCCGACGGCTTCACCCTCCGGCCCTTATCGAGAGATGACTATGGCAAGGGATTCTACGACTGTCTCCGGGTCCTCACCTGGGTGGGCGAGCCCACCGAGTCCGAATTCCTGACCCAGTTCGACGAGATGAAGGCCGCCAAGGACACGTATTTCTTTGCTGTTACCGAGTTCCAGGGCCGCATTGTGGGTACTGGGTGTGCGGTTGTTGAGAAGAAGTTGTAAGATTTTCTTCCCTTCTCAGTCTCACCTACTTCGCTTTTTGTTTGGAAAAGGGAATAATACATGAAAATGAAAAGGGAGATGTGTAGATGGATAGATAGCGTGAAAAGTTAAGATATCTAACAACTTGCTTTTGACAGTATACACGGTCATAGCAAGTGTGCCCATATCGAGGATATTGCCGGTAAGTAGTAAATTTCTCCGGATCTTTGTAAGGAAAAAAAAAAAACAGAAAGCTCTTTCGTTTATACTTCTCCTTGCTCTCACTTCGCTGCGACGCAAGTCACCTACTGACTCTGACTTGTTCTTGCTCGGGGAAAAAAGTGGCCAAGGAGCATCAAGGAAAAGGACTCGGCCTGAAGATGATGCAGGCTCTCAAATCCGTAGCTCGCGCCGCGGGCTGCTACAAGAGCATCCTAAATTGCAGCCCGCGCAACGAGGCGTTCTACGCTAAGTGCGGATATCATAACTCCGGGATCGAAATGTCGCAGTACTTTGAGGAAGAGAGGGATTCTTATCACCGAGGCTGAGGCTGAGTGTGGGATTGAGATTGAGATGAATGACGGCGATGATGACGATGGTATTATATTATCGGTTATAGGATGACGAAGACACCAAAGCTGAGAGAAAGAATCGCATGCTCAATGTGTTCTATCTGCCTACTTCTATAGTATCGTTCGCTATATAGAGTGTACTATAATTCATTCCATCCAGAAATAGAACAACGTGAATCCGCCACGTGTCCCGGCCATTATTCAATCAATCAAATGGAAGTAAGATACAGCATATCTACAGTGACATAATCCGTCTTCCTCCGAAGGCGGGAAGGATCGTGAGGGGATGGGCGCATCCATGCCCAAACTCCGGAAGCCGAGATTCTCACCACCCACCCACACACACACACACACACACACGCACACATGCACACGCACACAGCCTCGCATTGCTCGCTTACCGTACATGATGTAATTGGGAAAATCCACGTGGCATGGTGTGAGGCTCTTTTTGTGTTGCCCATCCCATCTCCGTTCCATTGGATCGGGACTCGTTCGGTTTTGGAAACAATCAACCCCTCATCCTATACCTCGCCAATGATTGGGTGAAGGGGAAGTCGGATCATGCATCGTCCCTTGCGTTTCCGAACATGTCTCATGCACATCGCTGCGGGTACCTAAGCATAGTAGTAATCGGGCTCTAGCCTTGAAACGTTCACAGGTAAGATATGGTTTTGGTCCGAACTTGTGTTGAGTGGATGATGGTTGAATTAAAAGTCTATACCTTTTCCCCACCGCCCACGATTACACCCTCTAAGTCGGTGTACAAAAGCCGACATGACAAGAAGAAGTCTTGACCGATGCTAAGCTTGTTACCCTGAGACACCCTTTCGCCATAACGATAAGGAAATGAAATCATAATAGAATGAGCAACCTTTGCAACCAGCCAACCGCCTTTTGGGTCTTGCGCCCATGTCACCTGTATAATGAAGAGCAACCTAACACCTCTGTATCATGAACGCCATACGCCAATATCCGAATGCTTCCTTCCTTCCTTCCTTCCTTCACATGTCTTTTCCGTTATTGACTATTTTCTGTGCTTCTGGCTGCGGGACTTCTGACTGCTGAGGACGACCAGGCGTTAGCGAGGGCGACGCTCGAGTGTAATACTACCACTGGTTCCTCGTGATGTTACTTACTAGTCAGGAGTAGGAGCATAGCGGTCATAGCCAGCAGCTTTATGGTTGTAGGTGTTAGTAACATACGAGTGGTTCGACCCGTGCGAAGTCGCTCGTGCTACAAAGTCCCCCTTGTAGTTATCTGCCAGGAAGACGAATATGTTAGTGGGGAGCTGGTCATAATCTCATAGGGAAAGAGATGGGGAATGCATGGAAAGGACATACCAGCCTTGTGGGACCGGAATGTATCTTGGTGGACGACAGCGGAGCCATGGCCCGTGCTAGAGGAACTGCTACGAGAAGACATTTCGTAATGTCAAAAGACGCCCAGTGGATAGGTGAGAGTAAATAGAAGCTTCTTGTTAAGAAGGGTAGATTGGGTTCTTTGGCGGACGACTTGGTATTATAGGAGGCGTATGCAAACAGCAAGTCTTGGTAATTGTTAATGTGTTGTGAATGGCACTTGGGAATTGCACTTGATGGGGAGTGGCAGGAGTCTGAGATAGGAGAATTGGCAATTGCCAGTTGACTGAGGCATCGACGGGACTTTATAGAGATGCACTTTACATACGGACTCTCATCCAAGCTCCCAGGAAAGACTTGCACTGCCATAGCGAACAGGGAAGACAGGGCAATACACCAGTGCGCAACTGAGCAGAGGTAACATCTGCACCGGCGAGGGCCGGGCAGGAGACGACCGAGCCTCTGTCTGTGCCATAGGCAAATCTCAGGCACAATCAAGATAATTAGGGCGATTGGGTAGACCAAGCAAGAGATGATGATGAGTGGACAGGTACTGAGCCAGGTACTGAGCCAAGAATGGGTATACGTGTGACTCAACTGAGGCATCAAGATCTGGTTGAACAGAGGCGCCTGAGGTTGTGAGGCAGCAGTGACTAGACAAGGGAAAAAACTGGGCCTACATGGTGAACGATGTAGCAGGATAAGGTAATGTAACAGGTGAGAGTCCAGGCAGATATCTCGTTACTTGGGTCCGGTCGACACCGCCAGCAAGAAGTCAACAGGACATGGGGCGATTGGGGCTCTGTCCGGGGCTCAGAGAGTTGAAGTCTTCATATACCGAAACTATTCGGTAATGGGTGCTGAGACCCGCAAGACGCGGATTCGGTTCATCACGACTTATTGATAGACCGAGACTCGTATTAGTCGAATATGTTACAGTATATGTAAATCTACCTGTAATCCCCCCTACGAGCAGATTCAACCCCGAGATAACCTTGGGGCGGAAGGGGGGAGGGGTGAAGGGGTGGAAAGGAGTAAAGGAGGAAAAGGGGAAAGGGGCGAGACTAGAAGACATCTGCCTGCAATAGATGATACAAACTTTCTTGGTCTATGTTCTAGTCACGGTATTGAGTCTCAGTTAGTTCCACACCCGGTATACCTAACCTTCCAGTCCACCTACCTCTGCTATCTAGGTAGACTGGTGAGCCTATTCGTGTCCCTAAGAGGGCTGAGGAACGATATTTGCCACCCCGCCTAGCCAATACATTTCAGAGAGCTGTGGCTGCCTACCAAGGCCGTCCTGACAGCCCATGGTGCTGGTCGAATTGGGGGTTGGAAAATGGGCTATTTGGTTGCTGGGCTGGTTCGCAGCCAGTTCGCAGGCACGCATCTACCTAATGACTAATAAACGACCCAATCCCGCGTGTTCTTACCAAAAGAACTGCAAGGAGACCAATAGAAGAGAGAAGAGGACAGTAGATAGAAGTACCAGAAGGCGCAGATTCGATATATTTGTGTATGGGCGTCTACTTCGAGTCTACCTTGTACGTTCTTGGGGGCTGAATTACCAAAACGGTTTACCGAATTGGATGCAGGTACTATGTACTGTATCCAGGCAGCAAAAGGCATAGGCAAATATGACTCTTGATCACTAGCAAGCGCAAACATTTAACTCGCAAATGCGAAAAAGACCTGGAGCGCACAGCCACGACAAAGCTGGCACATTTTGATCATTTGATGATGGTATAATGAGAGAAATTTTCTTTCGGTGAAATCCTCGTGATTTATTGGTGCGACGTGAAAAAGACTAGGAAAACAAAGCAAAGGCAAAGGCAAAGGCAAAGCAGAGAAATATGCATTGTGGAGTTTATACACTTCCAATTTGCTTATTAAGTTGCTATTTGCCTTGCTTATCCTTACCATGGTCGATATTACCTACTTCTGTACCTACATCTGTGCCTCCCCACCTATGTAGCACGTAGAGGGAACTGGCGTTTAAGCCGTTCCCCTCTCCGACAAAAGGTGGGCTGTTTAACGATAAGCTTATCTAATATGCAAAGTTATTAAGCATTATGCATCTCAGTGACAGCATACCTGTAAATACTACTACTACTTACTGTACTAGTAGGTATGTATGTAGGTAACTAAATACCTAGTGCCCCCTTCCGTCATACTTACGAACCCCACAATCCAGTTGTATTCTTTGTAGTCAGCGTTCTAAGCTAGCGCCATAGCTGCCTGTTACGTGTTCTCAGTTACACACCGCCAGAGCTTCAGAGACGAAAACACCAAGGTAGTGCATTGACCTGTAACTTCAACTAACTTAACCTACTATCTGCCAGGACCGCAGCAATACATAACAGACAACGCGACGAGAATTGGCCGCGCAACACCCGCAGCGAACATCATTGGATTCCGACACTCCCCTCTTCAACATGTACCGTCTTCTCTGCTCCCTGACGCTACTCGCGTCCGCCGCCGTCGGTGCCCTCGGCTCCGAGCTCAAGATCGACGTGACCCTTCCTGTGGAATGCGACCGCAAAACCCAGAAAGGAGACTCAATTGAAGTCCACTACAGGGGCTCTCTGGCCGCCAATGGCAATAAGTTCGACGCCAGCTACGATCGTGGCACGCCCTTTGGCTTCCAGCTCGGGGCCGGTCGCGTAATTAAGGGGTACCGTTGCCATTGCGAGAGCGCCGTCGATATCATTCGGGTTATTGCTGACCCCTAAATTCTAGGTGGGACGAAGGACTCCTCGATATGTGTATCGGGGAGAAGAGGTCAGTATCTCTCAAATAAACAGATCCCGCTGCGCGAAAGCAAAGCAGGAAACCGACATCTCTATCTGAGGCGCGTGCTGATTGTTTGGTAATGTAGGACTCTGACTATCCCGCCGGAGTTGGGCTACGGAAACCGGGCAATGGGACCCATTCCCGCAGGCTCTACACTAGGCACGTCCATCTAACCCGATCTTGGAAGAGCCAGAAGTGGTCAACATCTAACCTTGTGGTATCCAGTCTTCGAAACCGAACTCATAGGAATCAAAGGCGTGCCGAAGCCCGAGTCGATCGTCACGAAAGCCACCGCCGGAAGCGAGAAGACTGTAACCGAAACGGCAGCGGCGGCAGGCGCTGCTGAAAAGATTGCTGAGAAGGTGGGTGAAGCAGCTGAGGTTGTAGGCACCATATTGATGGATACCGACGATGTTCAAGAACATAATGAACTATAAAGCTCATTAAAGGGGGACAACAAGTAAGGGGCTCACCTAGGTTGGGTAGTCATGTGAGGCACGTGACGGCTACGCTATTGTTCCTGTCCAGCAAAGACGGTTGTGACTTGGGAAGGGAGGACGTAGTACCCAGGCAGGGGCACCTACTCCCTACCTGGAATCCGAACGTTTCAAGCAGATACAAAGCTATGGTGAAATACTAAAGCCCCTTGTTCGAAGGCTAGCTAGGAAGTGTGATAGCATAGTGGCCATGAATCTTGGTCTTACTACATGACGGGTGTAGATAATTGAACATATACCAAGCGGAATAGCCTGACCTATGTCACACAGCAAACGTAACTAAAGCCTCAATCTTCCGCTCAACTTTGGGGTGCTTGTGAATGTTAAGAGACGAGCTATATACCGTCAACACATTAAGGGGGTACTTATAACATACCTGACCGATAGTGACCGTAAGCATGATAGACAAACGATGCCTGACATTAATAAAAAAAAAAGCCCATCTGTAAATTAAGATCAAAATAAAAAGGGGAGCAAAAGCAATACATAGATACAGGTACATGTACTTACGTAGTTTAGGCAGAGTCTAACTCGAAGTGCGTACCCTATCGACGTAAGTTATTATGGTTAATCGCATACAGCACGTAATACCTAGGTTAGGAGGTTGTCAAGTACTGTAAAGTCCCTAATTAACGTCGGCATCAACCGAGGGCTGGACCCCTGTTGTGGTCAAACCCATGTCTTAGCAGTTATGTACAACACCTACCTAACTTAGGGCTTTATTAGCCTCACTTGAGCCCTTGTCCAAACTGATGAACGTACCCATAGGTGGATGGGTAGTACTTACTACGACATTGCTGAAGTCGAAGTCCTAAAGCAGAAGTATCCCCTATCGCTCACTCCCTCGCTCGCTCCCTTACTCAGCTACTCCAATTCAATCTAACGGCTAATGAGATGTAATCGCTATTTCAGCGCAGTCTCACGCGTTAGCACGGTAGGTGCGTGGATCGAGGGTGAGTGAGGCAGAGTACAGGGGTACGGTAGTCGAGCAACCCTCCCTTTCAAGATTCTATCCGGCATCGTCGTCGTTTTCTTCTTCTATAACTTGGCTGTCTGTGTTCACCCCCAAATCTGACTTTTAGTTACACCCCTTATCATCCTCTTACGTGGGGAAACCCGTATCCCTAAGTACTTATCCAGTAACGCTTTGTCCGGGACTTGGCCAACATGCGCTCCAATCAATCATTCAGATCGCTTCATCGCCGTCGCCCACATAGGTCACCGTTAAACTTCATCACCATTCACTGGTGAGTTTGGCTTTTGCTCGCTGCTACGAAATGGCGTGTGTCAGGCCAGCCTTTCACGCATTGTCTGTCGTATTTTAGCTACTGACTGAGTTCTCCCCCAGTACGTCATCCCTGAATGCCCCCGAGTTCCACTTTCTGACGGTCCTTCGTTTGAACCGGGGAAAGTCGTACATCGTCATGGCGGAGTTATACATACGAAGCGAATAGATTGCTCATTGCAAAAACAGATGCTTACTTCATCGCCGTCTCACTAACGGCATCGCTCGTGTTTTGGGGCTCCTCAAATCCCCAGTTCTCCATCTCCTATGTGGACAGCCTATTCCTTGTCGTGTCGGCCATGACTGAGGCTGGCCTTAATACCGTCAATCTGAGTCAGATGACCACGTGGCAGCAGGTCTTACTTTGGTTGTTGATCATTATTGGTAGCTCCATCTGGGTTAGCATCTGGACCGTCCTCGTACGCAAGCACACCTTTGAGCGCCGCTTTGAGGAGATAGTGAAGAAAGAGCGGCAGCGCAGCCATGCCCGCCCAAACCCGAGCTTGACATTGCTGCCTATAGCCCAACGGCTCAAATCCCTCGGCAGGAGTAAGAATGCTCCAGCTGCGGTTCCTTTGGATCCATTTGTCCCATCCGAGTCAGCTGGGCCCTCCCACACAGGACGTGCCAACATGCCTGCCATCTCCGCCCCAATCGGCATGAGATTAGTGTCTGCCGTCATCCCTCAGCTATCCCCTCGTCAGCCGGATCTTAAGGAGGGCATGCCGCCCCCCGCATGCTCACTAACCCCTCAGTCCGATCCCGAGCCGGAAACGGAGCGTCGATCAATAGCTGACGACGGCGCTACCGGCACGGATAGTATCACCTCTCCCTCTTCTACTCCTTCTGAGCATATTGCCTTTGCCGAGGAGCCTCCAGGTAGAGCTATAACGTCTTCCCTAGCTCAAAGGCACCACGTTGTGCAGCGGCATATCCCGAACACGGACGCTTCTCCTCCAGCTCCAGCTACTCCTAGACCGCCCGAGGAGCGACATCATTTCGAACCCCCCGTAGGCAGGGGAAAAGATCAGTTACCGGAACTTACCACGGAATATAGAGAAAATCTCGGTGGCACTGAGTATCGAGCCCTTAGGTTATTGTCCGTCGTCGTTCCTGTGTACTTCGTCTCCTGGCAGGTCCTCGGCAGTGTGGCTCTCGGCGCCTGGATTGCAGTCAACCACCCACAGCCTGCCCTAGACAACGCGATATCACCTTGGTGGAATGGAATATTTAACGGGGTGTCTGCATTTAATAATAGTGGCAGTAGGTTTGAGCCCCGACGCCTCCGGTTCTAGTCCTGGTTTCTGAATCGGGTTCGCCTCTCGAGGCAGTTGTCATCCGAGAACTTTCGCCGTCCTCCGCTATATTCTTGGCATTGCTTGATCGCCATAGCGAATCCGCTAACCCCGCATGTCACAGTGAGCGTCTTGGATTTAAACATGATACCCTACGGCAGCAGCTTTTTCGTTCTTATTGTCATGGGCATCTTGATATTAGCTGGCAATACAGCGTATCCCATATTTCTTAGGTTTTGCCTCTGGGGCGGCCTCGAGATCCTGAAGCTCGTTTCTTACCCGCATGGTTTCGTCGAGTGGAAGACAGCGCTTGAATATATCCTCAAATATCCCCGGCGAGTATATACGAACCTATTCCCCGCGCGACAAACGTGGTGGTTGCTATTCATGTTGTTCGTCTTGAACGGCACCGATTGGGTCGCGTTCGAGATTCTCAACCTCGGAAATCCTAGCCTTGACAAGATAAGCCCCGGATCTCGAGCCATCGACGGGCTATTCCAAGCAATAGGTTAGTATCATGCTCACAGTCGACTCTCTGATAGGGGCGGATTACTAATTTGGCATGTTAAGCCGTTCGCTCTGGTGGGTTCTACGTGGTTTCCATCCCTACTCTCTACATCGGTATCCAACTCTTATATGTCATCATAATGTATATCGCAGTCTACCCAGTCGTGATCACTATGAGGCATTCCAACGTATATGAGGAACGGTCACTTGGTATATACGACGGCTGGCACAATCAGGACTATGACATCCTGGGTCGTCCGTCATCGCGCAGTCGCACAGAAGGCAACAGAGCATTCATCAGCCGCTTGCTCCGGCGGGCGTTTTTGGAGTGGCACGGCGTTGGCGCGGTGCCGCGGCGCCACGACGACATGCATGAGAGCCGCATCAGTTTTATAAGTCATCAGATTCGAGGTCAACTGTCACATGATCTGTGGTGGCTCGTACTGGCTGTTTTAGCCATTATGATTATCGAGACACGGCACTTCCTCGAGGATCCCGTAACATGTAAGTCATCCCCGGCCTTGACATCATAGTATCCGATCCCTTTAGTCTCAACCGCTTCTATCTACCCTACATCTATTACCCGTATCGAAACACACCATCAACGAACTGCGTCGAGCCTTTCCCGTTTATAGGCGGCAATACTAAACTAATGATGCGACAGTCTCCGTCTTCAACGTCGTGTTCGAGGTCGTCTCGGCATACGGATGTGTGGGAATCAGTGTCGGCTTACCAAATCAAGCATACAGCTTGAGCGGCGGCCTGTACCCGGGGTCGAAACTCATTTTGTGCGCGGTCATGCTGCGGGGGAGACATAGGGGTCTCCCAGTGGCCCTTGACCGAGCCGTCCAGCTGCCCGGCGACAAGATGCATAGGCTAGAGGAGGACGATAATAATATACGGCGGTCTATGTCGACTCGTAGAGCAAGCGTAGGGTATTAGAAAAAATTTAAAATCAGAAGCGTCTATTCTTTGGAAATATAGATAATATACACTTACAGGGGGGCAAATGTGCAAAAACCACCCGCCTAGGTTAGCATGTAGTTAAATAATGCAATATATAATCTTGTGCTCAGGTACCTACATGTTAGCTACAAACGATGCAAGGGGTAAGTACTCTATGTAGGTTAGATAGTAAACAACGAGCCATCCCTATTCCAGTATCATATATACGACAGACGAATTACTCAGAACTGAGAACGGAGCAATTCTCTTTCTTGTTCCAGGCCCGAAACAACGTTACCACTTATGGCTATCGTCCCGTTAGACATGGCTTATAGGTCGTCAATACTATTCTCTCTTACCTACAGCTACCTAAATGACCACTGATATACATAGGTAGCAAATGTACCCAACAAGGATCTGAGTAGAACCATCGTCCTATCATTCCGTGTATACTTATATTTGGAAATATGCGCTGGATGGACTGTTTACAGCTCGATACCCTTCCCTCTTCCAATCTCTCCTATATTATGCGCCTGTCTCACTTGATACTTTTCCAATCTCACTATCCCAAAATGCGACTGACAGACCGAGAGGCCGGTGCCTATATCAGGGAGAACTTCGAGCCCATTACATGCACGGCTCACAGCATCGTCTATACAGAAAAAGGCAATTCCATCTCAGTTCTAAAAACCGCGGGGTACTGGATCGACGGGTAAAAGCATGATCCCCCAAAACGGGCCGACGGCCCAAGCTCCTGCTTCAAGCGAAAAGCGGACATCTGCAAAGCGCCGGGCCCGCACCCGTGCACTCTGAAGTGTATGGGGGTCGAACTGATGCCGGGCGGGGAAGAGGCGTGGGTGTTGCCTCCAGAGAGGGCTCTGCACGGCAACTTGCGGTGGTACATCGAGGAGAACGAGAATGAACCTCCCTCAATGGCCTAGCACGTGCGGACGGAGTTGGACCTCGCCAAGACGCTGCAGTACGTCCACGACCGCGGCGTCATCTGGGGAGACGTCTCGGCGCGCGGAATATCCTCCTCTTCAACGACGAATACGATGACGGCCACCGCATGAAGGTCTAGCTCGCCGACTTTGCGGGATCCATCTGCCCACCCAAATACTCGGGCCCGCTATCGTTGCCGTCGCCGTCGCCGTTGTTGTTGTTGTTGTTGTTGCCCTCGTTGTCGTCATCGCCATCATCATCATCATCGCTATCGTAGTCATCGCTGTCGGAGAAATCGCTTCTATTGAATTCGTGGCCATTGGCGTAGCCACGTATCAACTGTTTAATGCTCTTGCGCACGGACCTGTCTATTAGCACTTTCGATATGTCGTCATCATCCAGACTGAATTTTATTTTGCTAGATCTGAGAAGTAAGCTGACATTATGTTTATGTCCGTGTAGGGCTGCTGCTGACAAAGCCGTGTTGCCAGTGTTGTCTCTTGCGTTGAAATCAACTTTGCCTTCATCAAGGCCCAGAAATAGTTGGACAACATGCCATTGACCTTTAGAGGCAGCTAGCAATAATGCTGTTCTGCCATCATTATCTCTTGCGTAAAGATCAACTTTGCTTTTGTCAAGATCTAAAAACAGTTTGACAACATTTTTAGAACCGCTGCAAGCAGCTAGCAAAAATGCTGTTCTGCCATTATTATCTCTTGCGTTAAAGTTAACTCTGCTTTTGTTAAGATCTAAAAATAGTTTAACAACATTTTTAGAACGGCTGTAAGCAGCTAGCAAAAATGCTGTATTGCCATCATTATCTCTTGCGTTAAAGTCAACTCTGCTTTCGTCAAGATCTAAAAATAGTTTAACAATATTTTCAGAATAGCTGCTGGCAGCTAGCAAAAATGCTGTTCTGCCATTATTATCTCTTGCGTTAAAGTCAACTCTGCTTTCGCCAAGATCCAAAAATAGTTTAACAATATTTTTAGAACCGCTGCTAACAGCTAGCAAAAATGCTGTTCTGCCATTGTTATCTTTTGCGTTAAAGTCAACTCTGCTTTTGCCAAAATCCAAAAATAGTTTAACAATATTTTCAGAATAGCTGCTAGCAGCTAGCAAAAATGCTGTTCTGCCATTATTGTCTCTTGCGTTGAAATCAACTTTGCCTTTATCAAGATCCAGAAATAGTCTGACAACATGCCATCGATCTTTAGAGGCAGCTACCAAAAGTGCTGTTCTGCCATTATTATCTCTTGCATAAATATCAACTTTGCTTTTGTCAAGATCTAAAAACAGTTTGACAACAGATTTAGAACCGCTGCCGGCAGCTAGCAAAAATGCTGTTCTGCCATAATTATCTCTTGCGTTAAAGTCAACTTTGTTTTCGCCAAGGTCAAGTAGTAGTTGAACAACTTCTAATTTCCCAAATGCGGCGGCTATCAATAAGGGCGTCCGGCCACCGGAATTTGTCGCGTTGACATCAACTTTGCCCTTGCTTAGGAGTAGTTTAGCGGCAGTTGTATTCCCAACATAGGTTGCTATGCTCAAGGGTGTGTAGCCCGTATCGGTTTTAGCGTTAATGTCAACAATCATATCGTCCATTATTCTTCGGGTTAGATGATGAATATGATTGTAGACTACGACATGTAGAAAATTTGACCCTTCTAGTACGTTTTCCCATCCAAACCGGGGAATCTTTTTAGTCTGCAGCCAGATTGGCATAGAAGTTGTCGAAGACAACGGGAGGTAGTCCATTAGGTCGTCCTGGGTGGGGTTGCACTCATCATATTGCTTCGCATGTGCAATCCAGGAGTCCGTAGTGTACTGTAATAAAGGAAGCTCACGTTCTAATGCCCGGCTTAGCTCATGGTCGAATGGCCGGATTGGCTCACGCTCTAGTGCTCGGGCTATCTCGGCCACTTGTGTCTCCACCGTGACCAAGTAGCGTAGGCAGGCCTTGGACAACCGACAATGTCCAACTCCGGCGATCGGACCGTCCGTTAGGCTGCTATCCAGTGCTGGCAAGCCTCGTGTGGTAAAGAAGTCCTTCACAGACTGGTGAATAAATTGTACAACCTCTCCTTTAGATTCGAGTGCTTTGTAGGATTTAAAGTGGAGTGAAGGTACAAATTCCACTAGGCCGCAGCTAAGCGTCCGGAGTTTTCTTTTAACCGTGTCGTCAGGGGGCGGGTTTTTTTGCAGTTTCTGGCATTCTTCTAATGACGACTGTGGGTTTGTATAGTCGATAGTGATAGCCAAACGCAACTCCCTCAGTGTTAGGGGACGGATAGCAAAGCATACCCACTGAATTAGTCTTATGAAGGCTGGATCTTTAGCCGCATCTCGGATGAGATCGTTGTACAAGTTATCGAGCAGTTCAGGGATGTCTTTGATTTTGGCTTTGATCGTCTCCCACCCTTCTCCGCGACGCTCGAGCTCGAAGACATGTTCAATAACGAGACGTGCCCACATGAAAACACCAGAGGCGCGATCAGTGATCTCCTGCGGTAATGTTGGGGGGATTTCAGCTCCTCTCTCGATAAACTGTTCTTGTACATAGCTCGAGATATCCTCTTTATTTTCGTCTTCCACGCATATTTCGAACCCATAGTCGAAGTCAAGGATTGGGAAATGCCGGCAGCTGAAGCAAATTTTAAATTGTTGCTTGGTGAGCGGCAGCCCACGGAGCAAGGACTTGAACTCCTTCACTAGGCTGACGGCATTATTCTCGCCACACTCGTCTAGTGCGTCGACGAATAGCCATGTTCGGTTACCCTCCAGGACTTTTGGAAGCGCGTCCCTGAATAAGTCTTGTAGTTCTCGAAGACTCCACTCCCAGCCTTTTCCTGGTTCGCCCCTCTGCTCGCATCGCCTCTCGAAAGTGGGAACAAGATCCGGGAGAGCGTTGGGGACATGACTGAGGATTTGATGAAGAAGTGAACGGAAGCATCCGACAAGCGACTTCTGCAATTCGGCCCCGCGGCCGTGGAAGAAGAACGAGAGCACGAGAACCCGATCCGTGGTCGCTGATGTTATAATCCCGTCGCGAAGTGCATATTGTAGCAACGTAGACTTCCCTGAGCCAGGCTTCCCCTTGATCCAGAGTAAGCTCCGGTCACGAGCAGCCCAGTCCTTATACACATCATGCTGAACCAACCATTCGCATGTCCCGTCAGCAGCACGGTCAATATCGTTAAGCCGGTTATCCATCTCTAGGAAGGACAACGATCTTAGACACTTTTTCCAGGCCTCCGAGGGCGGGGGTAGGATTTGCTCGATCTTCTCCTGTATTTGGGAAAAGTTGACCTCGCTTCTCTGGTGCGCCACAATTTGGATCTGAACAAACGTTAATTAGTCTTATGCAAAGCTGGCTTTTGTCCTTTTGAGAGAATTACCCAATGTATAACCTCTGCATCCTTCTCGTCGATGTCTTTCTTCTTCACTGACATCTCCCGGTCAGCGAGCGAGATAAACGTGGCGTCTTTAAATCGTCCTGAGAGCATTCAGTACCTATGCCGCAGCCGGTCTCGGGCCTTGGGGAGACATACCCGCCTTGCTCTGCTGCAAGTAACCACTTAAAGCTAACATATAGAGGATAATGACTCTGTAAACATCTGTGATGCGCCGATCAAGTCCTTCTCTGCTGTGCTCTCTGAAGGATCTGTCGTATTCTGAATATCTTTCGACAAGCCCTTCGACTACCTCTGCGCTAGAGATAGCGAACTCGCGGGCCTCCTTTGCGTTCACAGCGATCTGCAGACCAAAGGACACGACCGACCAGCCCAGAGCTGCGTAACCCGACTTATCAAGTTTCACCAATGCGTCTCCAAGCGGCTTTGCCTTCAACGCTCCTTGGATTATTTTTTCGAGGACCTGGTAATATTAACTAAGTATACACTATACTCTGACAATTGAATTACTATACTAGGTCAGCTGGTACTTACGGGACGCCATTTCTTCTCACTATCCTGAGCCTCAAGGGTTTTAGCCCGGTTGAAAACGCCATCAACGTGCTCGGGAAGTGAAGATCCCCAGTCACGAACCAACTCAGATCGGCTCTTGGACGGGACACTCGATTCCTGGCCGTCAGGGTTTGATCTGATGAGGGCGTCGAGTTTTTTAAACTCCTCGTCGGTGAGGTTTTTGACTGCCTTTCCCCAAGGGGTGAGCCCCGAGTCATCTGCTGCGCATGGTGGCTCGTCGCTGGTATCGGTTCTCGTCCGTTGGTTAATGTCCCTCGAGAAACCCGATGTGCTGGTCACTGGCTCTTGGACTATTGCTGAATCCTCTACGGCTGCAGCAACACGGCCGGGCGCCTCTGGCTCGTTGCCGGGTAGAATCGGCTGGGGTTCCGATTTCTGATTCTGATTCGCATCTTTCGAATGTGTTGGAAGGATAGCTTTAAGCCTCTCTTTGAATTTCCCCTTAATCCTCCTAACCTTTCCCTTATTTTTCCCCCCATGTCTCTCCATCCTCAATGGTCTGTAGGGTCTGTTGTCGGGTATCGAGGTAAGGGCAAGGCTGAGGTAAACAGGATAGATCGAACAAATTATCTCAGTATAGGTATAGGCATAGGTATAGGAAGGGCGGAAGCCACAATATTGGAAAGGTAACATTCGAGCAACGGCGTGGCCGATGAGGGGTCAAGCGAATTATATTGATTGTCTAATACTATCCCCCGCTCATGCATAATGGCGGTGCTGGAGGCCTCAAAATAGCGATCTTACTGGTCGTCGTCGTCGTCGTCGTCTCTATGCATATATAGGTAGGTACATGGTACCCGTCGTTATTCATCGTTGGGCCAAGATACATTTACAAATACCCACGATACAAGTACGGAGCCACGAAACATGTCGTAGGTATACCATACTGTCTGAAGAATCCCCTCACGGTGACTCTTGTGCCCGACCTACGACTACATCGAGAAAATCGAGATTAGGCGCTATGCGGGTGCCATTGGACAGTTACTCTATCGTTACTCAGAATATTCAGCCCCCGAACGTCTGGATTATGTACCTACTCGAATAAATAACTCACAGATGTTCTTAACTCACGCCTGTCTATCGGGTACCTATATTCAATCGGGTAGTAATGGAAAATAAGATGCAGATAGTAGTTCTTTACGCCCGGGTAGATAAGCCATCCGCCAAAGAAAACTGGAACCAAAAGCAACGAAATATACCTAGATATACCCATTCTACTTTGTGTAAATCATGCAAAGACTATACTCCCTGTGCAAGAGAGAGAGAGAACCTTATATTAACAGCAAGGGAATTTTAAGTACCTGTAAGTCCACGCTTAATAGTTAACCCACATCAGGGGATATGTTCTCGAGATAGTCATTGATCCGGCACAAGAGTCACTGTGAGGAGGTTCTTCAGACAGTGGTATACCTGTCGTTTAATAGTCAAGCCACATAGTTATAGTTTAAAGCGCCCACTATCCCCTATAAAGCTATATATAAGCCTATGTACACTTTGCAGATTTCTGCTTTACAATGCTATTCTATATGTATTTCTTTTATTTACTTGTGTAGGTAGTGTTGTTATAGCTTGGAATATTGCTCAGTATACAGCTTAAAATAGGTGTTCTAAGATAGAATTTCGCAAAGTGTAGGTACATAGATTTGTATGCAAGCCATACAGTTGCATATATTCTGTACCTTACTAACCTAGAGAACTACTAGTAGAGACGTTAGGTTACCTACTTAACTATTAAACGTAGACCCACAGGTAGCCCAAAGCATTGGTGGCACCACAGCTCCACTAAGACTTATGCGCTTCGACCCGAAAAGCACTGGCAGTATCAACATTTATATCATATGCCTACATACCTCTCAACTGCCCACTGGATGCTGCAACGCCGCTAAGCATCGCTGACACCGCGAAGGTTTGCTACACTATCCCATAAATCCTCTATGATACTAAGCAATTGGCTAATCCTCAGCCAATTCGTGCATGTTAACATCTACATTATCCCCTTATCAGGCAACGTCCATGATCTCTTCGTTTCGTACAACCCCATCACTCTTCATCATTCGTAGGTCGTAATAAGCCACTGTTTTAATTAACATCCCGTGTTCCTTCTAGTTCTGCATCCATATGGTATATAGCTTGGAGTAGAGACGTAGGAACTGCCTCGTCCCCAAGAGATGCTCATCGTACTAGAGTCGTGTGAATAGGCCGCAGGTCTGAGACCCCTGAGCTAGAGCAGGCATGTGGCCAGCACCGTCCTCACAGCGTGGCTCTGTAATTCGAAATTAATAGCCCATAGAAATCACGTCGAGCTTTTTCAATGACACAATAACATGGCGTGGATCTTCGTCAGTAACAATTTGGTTGACTGTCACCGCGTTGGTCTTCCCGGTTCTTGCTCGTCAGCTGGGCCAGAGCCTTCTGCAGGGGACTTCAGTCTGGCATCTGGCAGTATTTCTAAATGCTGAGCTTTGGTAGTGGCTCCATCGCTCTGTTTAACATCCGAGCTGCCTCGTCGGCCAAGCGCGGTGTCGAATGTGTTCTGTACAGTTGGCGTGTTCGCCTGGCTGCCTCCTCGCTGACCATGATAATGCACAACCTGGGGAGCCTGGCCGTGTTGACCAAGCAAGTGCTGTGGGTACGGGTCCAAATCTTTGCTGGACGTTGAAAACGTGGATACTATGGGCTGATGATAGCCATTCGAGGTGTTCGAGGCGGCCGCATGTCCAGACTGCACAGCAGGCAAAGTCTGCCCACCGTGTTCAGCTTGTGTCGGTGTGCCCACTTCATTGGGTGTCCCCGAGCCGTCGGTTACCTGGCCGACCAAGCTCGTCATACCACCCTCGATATCCCGAAGAAGTCGGACGTACTCTTCCGGCACGAGCCCGCTTTCTTGTGTCTTGGGATCCTCTGCTACGAGCCAACCTTGCCCGTGGCGGTATGACACCCATATGATTTGACCTTCGACAAGCGGCAGCTCGTTCTCGTTCTCTCTTTTGAAATCGAATAGGGCTACGGCTTTGCCGTGCATCTCCTCATCCGGCGAGGTGATCGTAAACTGGTAATCTCGCGAGTATCTCGATTCGTCATAAGCATTAAAACCGGGAGACGAGCCAACGCTAGACGCGTCTGACTCCGAGCGGTAGCCCGAGTTATTCTCCGCGTAAAGTCGGGGTTCTTGGTCTAAGGGTTGGTATGCTGCAGAGGAATGCCGCGCTTGTTCTGGCGGATACGTAACAAACTCACCGCCGGGACCATTAGCCTCGCCGCCTTGACTCACATAATACCTTTCACTACCGTCACCGCTTGTGCTAACATAATATCGCCTCTCCCCGTCGTAGTGGTTGGCGCTCAGCATGGACGACCCATCCCCGTCTCTTGAGCTTCTCGACCTGCCATGTCCCATGGTAGCCGAGGTAGATTTGTGTTTTCTGTGCCGCGAGCTAACAACCGGACTATGGAGGTCCTCATCCTCGCTCCACGGCGGCCCATCACTGAAGTGAATTGGGGCTAAGTCCCCGCCCCTTCCATATCCACCATCGGCCGTCCATTCCCACGTCGTTCTGTTATCCCATGACACTGGTGGGTCGGACAGTCGCCGAGATTCGCTAGCGGGTGTCGTCATGCCGGACGGCGGGCGGGAGGGCTCGGGCGGGGGGCCATAGTGCATAGGATGCACTACAGGATAGGCGAAGTCACGAACGATAGTATAAGATAGACTGGAATGGACGATAGGAAAAAGATGTGAATTAGGGCGCGACCGCGACGGAACAGAACCCGTCGAGTACTGCGAGAGCCTGTTTTTGGATGCGTGCGACATCGGACGAGGAATCGTTGATCGGCGTGCCGGAGACGAGGTGATTAGAGGAGGAAGCGAAGGATGATTGGGGTTCGCCACGGGAGGCTGCGATAATACTACTGCTGGAGGCGACGTCGCCGGAGATGAGCCAGAGGACATGGTTGCGGCCATTGGGAGGAAGAGGCCTGAAAATTATATTTGTTTCTTTTGGTTTGCGTACCCTGGGTTCGATAGCCACAAAGACGGACAGGTTATCCACGCGAAGTATAGGTATGTATGCGCAATCACGTTGGCTGGTAGGTAATGACGCCGGGGTAGCAAAGCTCGTTGCTTCCTTACAGTCTTGTCCGGCAAGCTGTATCCCACCGACGTTGAAGATGGATGAGTACCAGAATTTGTTACGAGGCGCGAACTTGGGATATGGCAAAGCGCGCGTGTATCTGCATTCGGTGCAATGAGAAATCGGATGAGCTGTTGCGGTCGTTCGCGAGGAAGCTGCCTAATGACGAGGTCCTTCGTTGAGTTTCGCTGGAACTGCTTTGTCAGCAGAACAATGGTTATGCAGAAAAACAAACAAAGGAACTAGACAATACTGAATCATGGAAGAAGCGGTGCGGTGAATCATAAGGCAAGCATGGGGGGAAATAGGGAGGGCGAGGCAGACGAGGCAGACACAAGTTGACATGGTGCTGTGGGGTGTAGAACCCCAGGTCATAACGTACATTTGGCTGTTCGGAGCGTCTGTCGCAAGGCGGCGTCGGGAACGAAGGGGTATAGTCGGCAGGGAGGCATCAAAGACGCTTCTTGCAAAAGGAATGTTGCGAAATAAAAAGAGGCGACGAGGATAGGGACCTGGCACAGCGCAGGCGAAGGCCCTCCAACATATGCTGCGGCCTTACGGTATGAAGGTTATTCGGTCTCAACCTCGAGCAGAAGACCAAGGGCAGAGAAAACAGGCAATCGAAACAATTGTATAGGAGTGGAGAAGGACAAATAGAGGGCAGGGACGTTGCATACACTGGAAGACTGAGAAAGGAAGGGGAGGAAGGGAAGTGAATTCGAGGGAGGAAGTGGGATAGGGTGGGCCGTCTCGTGATAGGTGATAGGCTGTGTAGTGCGGTGCTTTGCTTGATGGAGTTATACTCTGTTAGGGTGCTTAGTACATGCCTAGGTAGGTACTTGAATTACCTGTAATAATTGAGGGTTGGGGTTGCTAGTGAAGGAAATCGAGGCAGTCGGAAATATTGAGTTTGGGACTGTGTTATGTGCTATTTGCAGTGCTGGCAGCTGCTTGCACGCTGAGTTACCTACGTACCTATTCCCGGGCCTCCAGCTCTTGTACCTGAGGCAGATATATTCAGAGTCACCTGTTGTCTGGCGGGTGGGAGGTAGGTAGGTCGAAGTCCCTACTGTGCAGACTTACATCTGTAGGTACTTTCTATTAGTGACCGTTGATCTTGGCACTGCAGTAATGTGGTGGCATGCCGCCGTCCGGTGGAGTGTGCTTCCTCAGTCTTCATTGACTTCATTGGACATGATTCCCTATATTTGGTTTAGGTACGGGAGCCCCGATGAAGCAGAAGTATAGTGGAGAGGCCGACAGAATGGTACTTTCCACGACTTTTGGTAGACTATCTAGATCAAACATTGATTTTATCACAGTATGGTAGGTTGAGAAACAGTACAACCAGAATAGCAGCGGCGAGATCGATTGTGTATCGAGATCTATTGAAGATCTTAGGGAAGATATTAAGCTGATATACCTAGTAGGTACGTATCATCATGTCCAGCAAATTGTCCAATAGAATGTGGTCACTTGAGAACAACTAGGTTCAGAAAGCTTCCAAGGTTGATTGCCTACCTAAATATTTGGAAACTGTTCATCGTATGGTGCTAATAAGTTTTGCAGACTATATCTAGGCACTAGGTACGTCACACTTGAAAATCCTGGATATCTACAATGTGCCTACTGCTAACTAGCCTTGGTGGTTGACATTGGACGTTCTTCTTAACAAGGTGGCTGGGTTCAAGATTTCGATAACGTTTTACAATACACGATACTATCAGTCAACCCCTCAAGGCACTTACTACAAGATGTCGAGAAAATCTGCAGAACAGAATCGACAAAGGCAATTCGGAAAATCCCCATCATGTCCACTGCGGCCTGACAATGTGACCTGGCAGCAACAACTTAGTATAGCCTTATATGCACATGCTGTCTATTTGCAGCATTAATATCTACACATGCTGTAAAAAGGTTGGGTTCTTTTTAAACAAGGGAAGTATGGTGTAGGTTTAGCGCTACTGCGAATGGCCTTCTACTGTTCCCTATGATGACACTATGAGATTTGTTCATTCTCTGGAACTCCAGCCTTATTTCTGGTATTAAAAACTGGCCTCTTGACAGAAGACGTAAGGCCTACGAATCAATCCTGGGGTTGAGAGGTCAACGATGAGATGACATGCAGCTAACACCGCTTTCTCTCATGCGCAAGATAGTACATCAGAGGTGTACGGACCAACCACTATGCATGTCAGCAAGATGAAACAAATTCCACAAGACAGCCACGTGATAAGCTACCTATACAGTACTTTGCGCATCACATATGTATATCTGCGTTGGCGATATTTGATTCGGCGAAGCGGGAACTGTGCAGCGCAGGGGTTCTCCGAGCCAATTAGGGAGAGTCGTTAGGCTGGTAAGTCACCACACAACATTCTTGGAACACCGATCGCCGGAAATGGCTCTCTTGTTTGTTCGTCTGCCCTTCACTCAAAGTGGCCAAAAATCCAAGTCCTGGAGGATTCTGGCCTGTTATCTAGAATCAACCATACAGTTTTCGGGGGCATCAGAGAGATTATAACAGCTAAAATACACACGCTTATAATATGGATAGATACCTCTATTGACCCGGGTGTGTGGAACGCAAGGTTGATGGAACAGCAACTTCCAAGGTTATTTTTAGTTTCTGACCAATTTGGTTAGGTTGCAAGTTCTAGTTGTACATAAGCATCACATAGAAAAGTCTCAGTATATCAGTATCCTGCTTTATCAGATATGATACGTTTTTAAGAACTCACAATTCAATCCAGCCACTGAATGTATGTAACCGTATACGATCATCCTTGATAAATATCTAGCATACTCTGTGTTAGGTAATCCAGTTTTGGCGCACCAAAACTGGAAAACGGACCCAAACCCAAATTACATCTGTATTACTACTGGATTATCAAGATTGCCTTTGGACCTTTGGTGACCAAACTGTGCATAACATATAGGAATGCAGGTCCTGACCCCAACACCATGAGGCTTTTGCTTGCCTTGTATACTCACGTTCCCCTTGCACGACTCTTACTGGACTAGCCACGGTAGAATTGGCATGGTGCACCACATAGCGAGGTACTTCGCCAGTTTCTGTGCATTGAGCTGGACACAGCAACTTGATTTTCTCCTTTTCACAGTCGCCTTATATAGCAAAGGTATGCGCTCAACACTGCAGGTTTGAACCTGTTCTTTGTCCCTCTTTCTATGATGAAAACTATTGGAGCTGTCTGACCCTAATGGTGACAACCAAAATATTACCATACGCAAACCTTCTGATTATCCTAGCGGTCATTCCTATCAATCTGGAATCACTTGTATGCATCCACCACTGACTCGGTAAATAGATTTGCCTAGTTTCGGTACAACCCTGGTATTGACGAGATAGACAAGACGCCCTTAACGGTCGCCTCATACCTAGAATCTTGGACCGAGGCGAACTTTAGAGCTTCCCGCAATGGAAGCGACTAATGGAACAGCATCGACCCCCGCGCCGGCGACAAATGGCTCAGGCGAGGATCCGGGAGGATTTAAGTTGAAGTTTTGTACAGTCTGCGCCAGCAACCAAAATAGGTGCGTGGTTTTATGAAGAACCTATCATTGCACAGCACGCTGACTTGTTTTAGATCCATGGAAGCGCATCTAAGACTTTCAGAAGCTAATTACCCCGTCATCTCCTTCGGCACCGGCTCCCTCGTTCGTTTGCCTGGACCTTCCATTACCCAACCTAATGTCTATCCCTTCAATAAAGTCTCTTACGACACGATATATAAGGAGCTGGATGGGAAAGATCACCGTTTGTACACTGCCAACGGGCTGCTTAACATGCTAGGCAGGAATAGACAGGTCAAATGGGGCCCTGAACGGTGGCAGGACTGGCAGATTGGCATTCCACGAACTGAGCAGGTTAAAGATCGTGGCCATGCTGGCACGGAAGGGGGCGTTGTAGATATCGTCTTTACTTGTGAAGAAAGATGCTGGGACGCTGTTATCGACGATCTATTAAACCGAGGAGCGCCCCTAAACCGACCTGTCCACGTCATAAATATTGACATTAAGGACAATCACGAAGAAGCGTCCATCGGTGGGCGGGGTATACTAGATCTTGCTGATTGTTTAAACAATGCGGCGAAAGAGGAGCGAGATATCATTGGCGCTGCAGCTTTCGATATGGCCGGGGCCGCCAGCAGGACTTCGTTCGATGAGCGAGTCCCTGAAATTATTGGAGAGTGGCAGGAACGGTGGCCAAACCTTCCGGCAACATGGACATTGGCTTGGTTTTGATTTACGTAGTGGTTGGGTTTATTTTCTCTATGATACCCGGAACCGGCAGGTTTGTTCAGGTTCCATGTTTATGATTATGGGTCAAGCCAAGGAGAGTACCGTACCGGAGTTAGGGCATAAGGACGATTACTGTGACGAATGTTGCCAAAATTACAGGTTGAAACTTTGGAGTGCTCACGAGGGGTCAATTGGCTAGTAAACAGTTTTCCTCCCTAGCTGAATCATGTGAGAGAATGAGAGAATGATGTGACCAATATGACATCAGACTTAGCCTTAGCTGATATCTTGCCCTGAACAGACAAATTTGCGGTGGACAGCCGTATTATGAATTCTCGCGAATTTTCTGACTCCGTTTATCGAGAGTTGGTGATATAAGGCTGAGTTGGACGGTGAGCTGATGAGGAAGCCTCGAAGTGTAAACACATCTGAGACGCGAGCTGCGACGAGGATTGTGCCATGCATGGGCGGATCTAACCAGAAACGAGAAAACGATTCTTAGCTGAAGGAAGACTTGCAAAAGATCTCCCGGATGATTTTAGGAATATCTATTATAAAACTAAGAAAGCTTTTGGCTGTATGTAATTGTACTAGACTGCAGCACTTAGCTGGACTTGAAGTCAGATACGCAACTGCGCATCAGACTAGGCATCTAACCAACCTACACCTGTCTTGTATAGCAGACTTCTTGAGACTTCCTCCTTTTTCTCGTCCTTTCCTACTGCTGTACATGGATAAAACATAAGATGGCTGCCCCCAGGCCCTACATGATTCATGGCCCAACTGTCTTGATGGTATAACTATGCAGTAGAGACCAATGATTCCATTTTGTTCTTAGGTTTTTATATACATAGTACAGCATACATATATGCTAATATGAAGAGAAGGGAGAAAGTCAGAAGAGAAGATCACCTCCTGGAATGCCTATTGGTTGGGCGGTTGAGACAGGATCCAGTTACAAGGGACTCTCTATCTAGAACTAGCTTTACATTCCCACACCCGAGAGCTCACAAGAACCCTGCAACGAGTCAAGGGAGGTTTTGAACAGAAATTCACTATCGCCCGATGACAACTAGGTTGGGTACAGACAGACTGGAAGGTGAACTAGATACATGTAAGCAGGTGAGAATTGTTGAATTATCGCTTTTGATTTGAGAATAGTAGCGCGCGCGTGAACTGCAGAGCCTGTGGAGAGAGATGGTCAAAGGCCAATAGAAAGCCTTTGTGGCCTTATTTAAGTTTGGGGGTGCACTTACAGATCTGTACATAGTACTCTACCAAGAAGAGAAATTCTCTTTTTTTTTCTCGAGGCCTGGAAGCAATTGAACAAATGGGATGCCAGGATCTGAAAGCCCACATATGCTGTACAGTACCTACACAGATTAGCTATCGATATGTAGGTAATGCTGTAACCAACATCTATTCAGCCAGCGTAATGTTTCCCTCAAGCCGGTACTGTAAATGCAAGTACGAAAGTTGGCAGGTGGTGTTATCGTGATGCCAGTGTATGCTTATTTGCTACTGCCATGTAAATACTATGTATGCTGGTGGTGTCGAGCCCACAGAAGTAGGTAAACGTAGGCACTTACACACAGTACCTAGGTCATAAAATAACAAACTAAATGAGCACCACTATTGACCAGTGACAAGCGTTCTAAGGAGAAGCGAATTAATGAAGATTGCGACTTTGCCAGATACTACAGTACATAGGTATGTATTAACCTAGATGGGGGTGGGGCACACCGTGGGGACGAGGAAATCCATAATTTTAATATACAGCTGGAAATGACTTCAAAATTGGACAGCACATAGCATACAGGGTTGAAGAAGAATATCTATGATTTGCATGAGCAAACAAACCGCCTGCGTTAATATGTTTTGAGAACCCTAGCACAAACAAAGTTGCCGCACGGAAAATCATGAGAGTAATTGAGAGAACAAGATGCTGTGTCTACTTTGTATTCATTTGCATTCCAAGGGATGAGTGATAAAAAGACAGTCTCCTCCCTGACCAAAGCCTTCAAGCGAGCTAGATTGGTGAGGAACGGCAAGTTTCATTGGACAATTGAGTAGCCCCCTTTCCCTCAGATTTTCCCTGAGAATCAGCAACAGTCAGTTTACTAGCCATTGCCACCAATGAACGCTAGAGCCAAAAGCTTGTTAGCAGGGCTGGCAAGAACCCCCTGATCCATGCAGAAGGCTAGGTAGGGTTTCAATGCGCTACCTGATGCGCTCCATCCATTCAATCTACCCTTATCCATATCCCGTTCCAGCACCCTCGGTTCCGCCTTCCTTGGTCTACGCAGAACCACCTGCACCTCGGCGCCTACCTGCCTAGTATGTACCTACCTATCTTCTAGAGAATGCTGCACCCTCTCGACCATACATACATACCGAGTGAAAGGCCATTTCGCATACCTACCTGCAGGGTTGGCAATTTAGTATTTTAGTTTAGTACTAAAATTTCAGTACTAAAAAATACTAATACTAAATTAGTATTAATAATATTGTACTAAAAAATACTAATACTAAATTAGTATTAAAATTTTAATACTAAAGAAATACTAAAT
>Ga0247782_1000055_pt1 | contig 161182 bp, 127 predicted proteins | sample UWRJL019104C5_FD_179928 | JGI IMG/M metagenome (GOLD analysis project Ga0247782, IMG submission 179928) | Plant litter microbial communities from Arlington Agricultural Research Station in Wisconsin, United States - UWRJ-L019-104C-5 | ecosystem: Environmental > Terrestrial > Plant litter >... | reverse complement strand
TTTTATTATTTAAAGTTTTTAAAATTTTTTTTTTTTTTTTTTTTTTGTTTATTATTTTTATTATTTTTATTAATTATATTAATGCTAATAAGGTTATTATATATTTTTTTGCTTTTTTAGTTATTGTTGCTGCTTTTTTAATTAAGTTTGCTAGTTTATTAATTTTTTTTTTATTTTTAAACAAAGTTAAATAATTAATTGTTAATAATAATTGCTAGTTTAGTAAATGTAGTAAAGTTTTTAAGCTATAAAATAACCTTAATTAATTTTGTTTAAATTAGTGCTTTTAATTTTTTATAATATATGTTTATAAAAGCTTTATTAATTAGCTATTTAGCTTTAATAGCTAACTTTTTAAAAAGGACTATATAAGCTAACGTGCTTTTAGTTTGTTTAAAGCTTTAAAGTTATTGTTTAGCTTTTTATTTTTTATTAAAATTTTTAAACATTACAACTAGCTTCTTTTTAAATTTTTTATAGCTGCTAAACAATTTTTGCATCTTCTTTTTAAAGTTTTTTTTAATTTAATTTTTTTAGTAAGTTTTAAATTATTTAAAAGCTTTTTTATTTAAAAAGTTTTTTATAGCTTATATTTTTTATAACTTTTTTTAGCTTATTTTTTTTATTGTTTTTAAGTATATTTTAATTAAAGTAAAAAAAAAAGTCAGGTTAGTAGTTTTATTATACTTTAAAAGTTGTGCTGCTTTAAAAGCTTTTATTTAGTTAGCGCTTTTAACTTTATTTTTAAATTAGTTTACTACATCTTTAAGCATACTAATTGCTTGCTGCTTAAAAGTAAGTTAAAGCTTTTTTTTTTTTTTTTTTTTTTTTTTTAAAAAGTTTTACTTAAGCTTATTAAGTTGCTATTAAATAAGTTAGCTTAGCAATAAGTTAAGCTATTACTATTATTGTTTTTTTAATTTGTTTTTTTATTAAAGTAAGTTATTGCTTTTATTGTTTTCTTTTTGCTTATACCTTTGCTTTAGCTTAAATTTTTGCTAATAGCTTTTAAGTTAATTTTTTGTTTTTTAAATCTAAGCTTTTTGCTTTAATGCTTAAATTAGTTAAATTAATAACTATTTTTTGCTTAATAAATTTAAGAATAAGTTTAAAGGTTAGCTTATAAATAGGTTTTAGTTTTAATTTAACTTTTAGTTTTAATTTACGTAGTCTTTTAAATATAAGTTTGTTTTACTTGCTAATAAATAAATAATTAAAATATAATAATCTTTACTATTTAAAACAGTTTAAATAGCTATAGTTTGCTATTACTAAAAGTAAATAAATAAAAAAAAGCTTATGTTTTAATTAATTATTAAAAAGTTTTTTTTATATACTTAATAGTTTTAGTTATATACTAAGTATATGCTTAAATTAATTATTAAAAATAAAAAAAATAACTATAGCTAGCTAAATATAAAAAAAAATATATACTTAATCTTTTTTTTTAAAATAAGTATAAATTGCGGTTACTACAATATAGCAGCCACTAGCTACTAGCAGCTACTAGCTGCTAGCAGCTACTAGCTACTACATAAAAGTAGCTGCTGGCTAACTAATTAATTTACGTAATATTAGCTATAGCATATCTTCTAGTTTAGCAACTACCCCACTTTTATTGCTTTTAATCAGCCTTTAACGTAGCTAACAGTTTCCGCTTGTTAGTTTATAACAACTAAATAAAAATTAAATTATTTTAAGCAAGGATTATATTATAGTACTAAAATACTAATTTAGTATACTAAATTAGTATTAGTATTAATTTTTAAATACTAATTTAGTATAATACTAATTTAGTATATATTAATTTAGTATTAGTATTAAATATTTAATACTAATTTAGTATTATACTAATTTAGTATTAGATTTAAAATACTAAATTAGTATTATACTAAATTAATATATACTAAATTAGTATAATACTAAATTAGTATATATTAATACTAAATTAGTAGTACTAATTCGTAACGCTGCCTACATTACATATATTTTATACATTGCATACGTACTTGGGTACCTAGTCTACGGTATTTTAAGGAACAGAGCTGGGGCTTGCAGACTAAAAGCATAAGCCTTACTGAGAGCGATGTGGGCGGCCGCGGGAGTTGCTGCAAGGGTTTACCACTGCACCATGCTTTGAATCCTCTTGGCAATGATACCTAACCTAGGGTACCTAATGCCCATAGGCCGGGATCCCTAGCTATAATCGATGTTTGAGATTGTTCCTGGACCCCGTCGTATAGCGAAAGAGAGAGCGGGAATGAAAATGATGTTACAAAAACAGACAGAGCAGAGTTCTGAGCCATACATGCATGGCATGGTAGCATGGCTTAGTCTGGTATGGCTTTTCGTAGATCGTTCGACGAGGCAGGCAGGCTGGTCTCCGATCATCTTCCTCCACTGATCAGAGAAGGGGGAGGGAAGTGGTATATTATGCTGGCCTCCTCCTCGACTTGAGATGTTTCCCAGTCCCAGACTTCTTTCCTCTTGGTAGACTAACCCAACTATTCCCTTATTTCTTTTCCTTTTCTTCATCTTCATTTCACGGCTGGCCATTTTTTCTTCTTTTCTCCGCTCTCTCTGATACCCTTCTTCCTACGTCAGCCTTCGCCCTCAAGGCCGACTTCATCTTTATCTCCTATTCTATATTCGTTTCTTTACTACCTGGTGTGGTCACTTTTTTTCCCCCTTCTATCTCGAAGAAAACCTATACCAACAAAAAAACAAAACAAATCATGCATTCCCTAAACAGCATCCTGTTCCTGGTCTACGGGCTCTTGGCTCTAGCCGCCGCCTCACCGACGGGCAATGCCAATATGCTCCACAAGCGAGGCGTATACAAGGTCGACCGTGTGCGGAACCCTAACTCCGTGCCGAGGAACGGGCCGAAGGCTCTCCTGAAGACGCTGCGGAAATACCGCATGCCAGTGCCCAGCTCCGTGCTTAACGCCGCCGAGAGGCAAGAGGAGATGATCGCGAAGCGGGAGCCGAGACGGCAGAAGGGTATGGGTTTCGGCATTACGAGCTTCGGCGCCACGGCAACGAACGGACGCCAGGGTGGTAAGGGCCGAGGAAGAAAAGGGGGTAAAGGCAAAGGTAATGCTGCCGCACCGCCTGCCAATAAGAACGGCACCGGTCTAGTAGTCAACCAGCCCGAGGCCAACGACGTCGAGTACCTTTCCCCTGTGAGCATTGGCGGACAGGTAGTGAACCTAGACTTCGACACGGGATCCTCTGACCTCTGGGTCTTCAACACGCGTCTCAGCGCGGCTGCCACACAGGGCCACGCCGTTTATGACCCGGACAGCTCGGCTACCTTCAAGCTTGTGCAAGGAGCGCAGTTCCAGATCCAGTACGGCGATGGTTCGGCTGCCGCTGGCTCTGTCGGCACGGACGTCGTGAACATCGGCGGTGCGCAGGTGCAGACGCAGGCTGTGGAGTTGGCCGAGCAGGTGACGCAGTCTTTTGTGGACGACACCGCGACGGATGGATTATTGGGTCTGGCTTTCAGCTCCATCAACACCGTGCAGCCGCAGCAGCAGAAGACCTTCTTCGACAACGTCAAGCAGTCTCTCGCCGAGCCGCTGTTCACAGCCGACTTGCGTGCCGGCGCTGCGGGCGCGTACGAGTTCGGTCGCATCGACACCACGAAATTCAAAGGCCAGATGACATTCGTCGACATCGACAATTCGCAAGGGTTCTGGCAATTCACCAGCGAGCAATTCGCCGTGGATAATGGACAGGCGCAGACATCAGTCAAGGGCAACCAGGCCATCGCCGACACCGGTACAACGCTCCTGCTCGCCGACCCGGCCGTCGCCACCGCGTACTACGGACAGGTCCAGGGCGCCAAGAACGATACCCAGCAGGGCGGCTTCACCATCCCTTGCAATGCCAAACTGCCCGACCTGCAGCTCGCCGTCAGCGACTCCATGGCTACGATCAAGGGCAAGGACCTCAGCTTTGCGCCTGTGGACGCTACTGGGCAGAGTAAGTCCAAAGTCCCACCTCTTATATATAACTACACTATTTTTATAATAGATACTAACTCGAATGTTTCAATTATAGCATGCTTCGGTGGTCTCCAGGCCGGTGAATCCGGCGGTCTGCAGGTCTACGGCGACATCTTCTTCAAGAGTAACTTCGTCGTCTTCAACGGCGGCAACAACACTCTTGGCTTCGCCGAACACGTCTGATTGACTTGAATTAATCATCACAATCAAACCAACCGACCAGCCAATTAATCAGTCAATCAATCAGTACAGGCCATATTGGGATTTGAGGTTACTTTTGGAGGAAATGAAATCATAGACTCTTGGACAGCGTTTTTATTTTTATTTTTCATAGGTATATGTCGATGCGTAGCAAACCTTGTACATGAGTATTTACGATAACAGATGAAGGATTTTGATGTCCCCTAACTATTGATTATCACGTGAATCTTTGTTTTTATGTTAGATCCGGGCTTTTAAGCGTCGATTTCACGTGTCTTCAATCCAGGCAGTGATCGACCGACAAAAGTACATACATATTTGAGTGTGGCATGCATGCTCATAAGACCCTCCTATAAAGCGACGCACGCGATCATCTGGGAGGTCGTAGGTTGAGTGATTATAATGACAGGTTTCAGATCACTTGCGTCTCAACCACCTAAGTTTAGAACCTTGATTAAGCTTAAATTGTCGAATGATCTTCCCCTACCTAAAGTTCGCCAAACCCAAGTCAGTCATTGCTCTAACATAAATCGATGCAGGGAAATATTAGTAGGCCTGATTTTTATTTTATTTGGTTCTTCTTGTGGTGCACTGTTGCGTCTAATACGGGGAGATAAGACGCTTCGTGACATCCTGATATCTTGAACACGTGCCAAGACTCTTGCCAAAACCTGAAAACCATGACACATGTTGATAAGCATGCATGCAGCGTCAGTCGTAAGCCTCATACGCGTCCGTCACAATCCAGATCAACCTTCGAGATAGGGAGAAAGGGAGGTCTTAGCGATAGTGTTCTTCTCATGCACTGCTGTGCTGATTGTAAATATTTACGCGGCAAAAAGGTAAACTATGTACAAGAAGTTATAGCGCGCCAAACAAAAACCCAAAAGGTGCATATGCATATGCAAGGGGTTATTGTAAAGGCCACGCTCCAAAAAAGCGAGTGTAATGCTATCCTTCCGTTAAACTCCTTCCCCAATGCACCCCGCCAATGCAATTTGCTTTGCTTTCACGCAGCGTCCACACACATCCTAATGATAGGATAAGGCAGTCTCAAGGACGGAGCGCCCGCCCCCGATCCAGATGACCAACCATAATAACGCCCACTTTACTAATACTTAAGCTAAAGGTGGTTTAACTTAAGGTTGGTATAGTGACGACGACTTGAACCAAAAGAACTCAAGGTCTAGTTGAGGTTCTTCTTGATGTTGTCGTACTTGGAGGCCGGGTAGGAGAGCAAGTTGCTGGTCTTGTCGAGCGAGGACGCGCCGCCCTGGGAATTGTAGGCCGCGGCGATGAGACTGCCGCTGCCAGTGCGGTCGCCGGACGCCTCCCAGAACATGGAGCCGCCGAGGCCCTTGGACTGGATGTACTGGGCCTTGCGGTTGATCATGTCGACGTTGTCGTAGGAGATGAGCTCTCTCTTGGCGCTGTCGTATGAGTAAGAGGCGCCGGCCACCGAGTCGTAGAACTCAGTTCCGGAGCGCGGCAGCACCTTGTAGTCCCAGATACCTGCCTCCCAAGAGCCCTCGCCGACGCCGCTGAATGGCTTGCCGAGGCCGTCCGTACTCTCAAAGGCGCGGCCGTACAGAGGCAGACCGAGAGTAATCTTCTTGGCCGGCACACCTCCGGCGATGTAGGCCTTGATGGCAGCGTCGGTGGAGAAAGGCGTATCCTTAGGGTTGTTGGGATCGACATACAGATTGGCTTGGTGGCCAGCAGTGGTGTCCCAGGACCCGGCATAGTCGTAGGAGAGCATGTTGAACTGGTCAACGTAGGCGTTCATCTCGCTAAGCCTCAATTTTTTGTAGTTATCCGGGCCGGCAGGGAGGGCAACACTCAGGATGAAATGGTAGTTGTTGGCATTCTTGGCCGAGTAGGCGTCAAGCGCCTCGCGGACAGCCTTCAGGAGAGCAACCATGTTGGCCGCGTCGGTGTCGTTGGCGGGCCATTCCCAGTCAATATCGAGGCCATCAAAACCCCAGTCCTTGACAAGCTCAACGGCAGAATTGGCGAAGGTCTTCCGTGTAGCATCCGTGCTGGCAGCAGCGGGAAACCCGGGCGAGTATGTCCATCCACCGATACTAAGCAGAACCTTAAGCTGGCGGTTGGCCTTCTTCAAAAGATAGAGCTGCTTCACGCAACCGTAGGCGTTGGTGCCGACATCGTTCCATGCTATCATCAGTCAGCCACATAATCCATGCCTGGGGACGCCATCAAGGTGACGCTTGGGTGCCGGCGACGGGCCGTTCCATCTTGACGGGCTGGCGAGGAAGCTTACAGTCAGTAGGGTAGTGCTTCTCGAGATCAGCGTAGCTGTCCGATGTGTAACTATCGAATGTGTTAGCTAGGGAGCCGTTAAAGGAAGAGCAGTAGATATAACGCATACACAGTACCGTCGCTTCGGAAGTTTGCGAAGGCGTAGATGACCTGGTTGATCTGGGATGCAGGTAGCTGGTCTGGCTGGTAGTTTCGGCCGTAGATACCCCTAGTTTGTATTAGTATGAGCCTTCGTAGTAGTGCCCATGTTACCTGCAACTCTTACCAGTTCGTGAAGTAGACGACGTTCTGGAAGTTGGCAGCTCGTTCAGCCATCTCGGCAACAGGCGTGGCGGCGGCCAACGACGCTGCAACAAACAACGAGGCGATACTCTTAAAGGAAACCATTTTGATTAGCTCTTGTCAAGACTATCTGAGCTGTAGATAGAGTGATGGTGGTGGTGGTGGTAGTGGTGAAGAGCATATGATGTTTGCCGGGATGGGAGGGATGAAGATACTTATATAACTTTCGTACGTACGGAAGGCTGGTCTTATTACCCGCAATAGGGACAACGGGCCTCTGACTATTAGCGGCCAGGATGTCAAGGAGGTCAGTCAGTGAATACAACCGGACAAAGAACCTCTCATCTGCCAGTGTGTATTAGTCAAAGACCAAGGACCGATCCCAGCGAATCCAAAACCCGGCGCACTCATCTAAGCACACAATGGCTACACCGGGGCATGGCAACGTTGCGAACAGCTCGCTGACGGTACGTGACGAAGGAACATTCTTAGAAGGAAAAGAGATAGGTAGGCAGAGTCCAGACGCAGGCAAAGTCCGATCTAGAGCTCCTACATCGGGATTGGCTAGGTGAATCTGTGAAGGTAGATGAGCCTTGACTACTATCCACGCGTGCCCATGAGACATCGCTGGGGACATCAGAGCTCGTGCCCCTTCTAGTCCAGAGAGGGAAGGTGTACATTATCAGAATGTCTTACTGCTGTACATGCGCCAGCGATGGACAACAACGATGGTCGCCTCGGCAGTGGGTGCAGCCCTTTACTCAGGGGAAATGGACGGGTAGCGCCAATCATGGCGGGAAGCTCCAACAGTGCTTCGTCCCATGTCCTGTTCATGGGGGGATTGTTCGGGAGCTGGTAGCTTGGACAGGGTTGTATCGATCCCTCATCTCCGACGCTTGCACCCCACATCACTTGACGTTTTGGGGTCTCGAGGGGAGTGTTGGTCTCTGGGTGGCAGTCGTCATATGGGGGAAGGGTATGCAGCCTACTCACATGAATTCTATGTTATGCGTAATGTGGCTGACGCCGTATGTACAGCCTACGGGGCGAAATGAGAGGATGTTGGAAGTCTGGACAAGCAGAAGAACAGAACAGACGCACACAAAGTTAAAACGTAGCCTTTTCCTATAAAAGCTTTTCTATCCTTCTGTCCCTCTCTGTCCCTGACCCACAGAGAAACTTGAAAAGGATTAGGTGTCTACATGCACCCAATAACATAACATGCAAACTTGAAGAGTGACAGTGACTGACAGAGACGCTGTGAATGAATAGAATGCACTCAATAAGCTAATAAAAGTCACCTTACACCAATCGACGAGTTGGTCTGCAAGTTTTCCCCAATCCCCCGCATCTAGGTACAACATAAAAGGCTTGGAAGTGCCAAAGGCCATCGGCTCTCCTCCATGGGTACTTTTTTAGTATACCTACTTGGTACTAGCGACGAGCTAAGCCGCGCTAATAGTCTCGATAAGCTATTTCCGCATCGGGACTGTCCCCCGGTTCGGCCAATGAGCTGCCGGCTGGGCAAGGTGTCGAGGTTGCCATCGAAGGTCACGCTTGAGGGTAAGGAATGCTTATTCCCCCATTATCGTCACCAAAAAGGCATCCATTCCAACTGGCATCAACAAGGAGGAGGAGGAAAAGGAGAAAGGGCAGAAGGAGGAGGAGCCCCCTTCGTCGCTACTCCGTTGCATCCATCAGACAAGTATCGTGAGCTTCTTTTGCAACGTTACCGGATCTCGCGCGGGGGCGAGGCCCGTTGTGACAGCCAGACAGCCAAGCTTATCGCGCTGGCGATAGCAGACAACGTGAGGATAATTGGTTTGGCATGGTTTCCAATGGGTCAAGATAACGATAGCAAGGACAGGAGAGAGGCAGAGAAAGAATCATAGATAGTAGAGCACCATTGTGACTGAGGTTCGGGGGGTTAGACAAAGCGCGCGACGTGGTACCTTACCAGACAGGAATGCTGAAGATAGCGGATACTTGCTCAACTGGTCAGAGAGACCAACGAGCGAGACGAGCTACGGATCGCCCCGTCCATCCCCGGCAAAAAAAGGAAAGACTTCAACCTTTGCTTGGAATTTATCAACCCTTTGGACGTTGAAAAATAATCACTAACCTTACCGTAATTGATGGAGCCCAATCGGGCCGACGACCGATCCGCCGGGACGTAGAGGGCGGAAAGTCAATACCAACTAGATGGATGGTCAAAGCGGAAGCAAAGACCCTCTCATTCTAGACTGCCCTTGATTCTAAAGAGGATGTTTGTCACCGGCCGAAGTGGGATTTCATGCCATCTTTTTGCGATAAATCATACCTACTCTGACCAGGTAGGCCTGTGCATCCCACCAACGGTCGAGTCCTTTAAACGCGGACTTGCCTATAGGAGATAATCAAGATACACAGAGAAATTAAGGGCTTGACTGCCAGGCTGTTGGATACTGGTTGTCTGGACTAGTCGCTAGATCAGACGCATCTAATCATATGTTAACCCCAATTAAAGCACAATTAAAGAAAGGCAGTCGATGATAAGCTGAGGCTCTTTGGATGAAATTTGCAGATCGACAGCATATTTCCTATTCCTGAACCCAAGTGGTTGGTTCTACATAAACCCGCTGGCGAGATTGTGTAAGTGGGTGGTACGGTACCTGTCTAGTTAGATTATGCTACATACTTACCCCCCGGCCCTCTCAGCCCACGGCATAAATCCACAGACTATGGCCGGCCCGAGGGAACTAGGGTTCAATATAACTAGTATATTGAAGGTTCCGAGATAAATAGTAAGGCTTGAAGCCTGTCTTTGCTTAAAATTAACTACCTTGCTACCTTACAATACCACAATATATCAGTTCCTGCGCGGTGCATCAAGGTACGAATCTCGCTTGTCAGTGTACAGTACATCCATACTTACCTACTTGGCGCACTAATCCGAGTGCGTGCCGAGCCTGCGAAATCTAAACGAAACGCAGGAAAACGCCTCTCGAGTGCATCTGTAGGCTTGCTTAGATAAGAAAAAGAGAGCTATCAAGTTGCATGAACCTGCGATTAGAAAGCCTGCATCTTTTTGTCATACCTGCCGAACATGGCCTTTCCATAGATCTGGCCCTCACATTTCGCGTCGTATCTAAGATCCTGTGCCTGACAGCGCAGGATCGGATAATATTATTATTAGACCACCAGTTGGTAGACGCCGGTATGCTGTATCAGTACACGTAAGTAGCTAACCGGCGCAAAGGAGCAAAATGATCGGCAATCCCATTGCTGTCCAGGGAAGGTCAGGGGCCTAACGAGCCCGGGCCAGGTGGTGCAACCCCCAGATCCGATCAAATCCGTCGTGAGGTCGTGGCAAATTAAACCTACCTGAATTCATCATCAGTAACTTTTAATTGGCGCTCGACTCGCTAGTAAAGAATGTTGAACTCATATAAGAGAGCCCCTATCTAACTCTTGATACGATCGGTCGGTATTCCTGATTAGTGATTACAGCGCGCGCCTTGAGTACAATCGCATTCTTTGCACCATATCCGGGACAGGGAGTAAGACCTACTGAGACCACATATGTCTTGAGACCATGAGGCGATTGGGCCGGATAGTATCTACAGTAGATACCTACTTTATGTAGTTACTTAGTACAGTCCTTTCAAGTAGGTCCGCAGGTCGATCTCGCACAGTTAGATTCATCCGAGCTATCCTGTAATATGTATATCCGACGCCCCGGGTCCGTGACGGCGCATCCGAAGTCTGCACCGCAATCCTATCAGGGGGGTTAGGGCGTCAGTTGGCCATCCTGCTGATAACAACAAATAAAAGCACCTACCTATTTTTCTGCGTCATCTCCGAAGGGGGCTCAACCTGCATGTTTTCGATCACATGTCGCGTTATTGCAGAGTTGCAGCTGTTCTCTGTCTGTCCCACATTGAACAAGCAAGCGCCCTACGAGACAAGAAACGTGAGGCGCACAAACAGTCTCAATCTTGCGCTGTTGTCCAAGTTTGGCTGTCTAACAGCCCCCAACATACGTTTCCAAAAACTTCAGCTGCCACATCGTGCCACTATGGTGCGTTTTCTTTTTCTTTGCAATCTGTCTCTTTAGACCACGTGTCGAAATGTCTAAGCCTCTTGCAATGCAATAGGATAAGGTAGCTCGGCGGGCACATCTTTGGGCCTTTGGCATTTCCCTCATCGGTCGAGGCCGACGAGGCACATCCTCAGAATGCCGAAGAACCGATCCGCCTTTCCAGCAAGTGACAGATCTATATCTGGCACACTCGAAACAGTCTTCTAGAAGAGGCCCGTATGACTTGCGGCGTTGTTTCAATAATGACAACTCTGTAAGAGCCTAGCGGCTGCAAGACATCGATGTTGAACCGTCAGCTCCGGTGAAACGATCAGTTTCGTCCTCAGACCTGTCTATATATTGCCTGAAGACATATACTGAGCTGAAAATGGCCAAGACTGAGATATCTGTTTAGCGACCATCGTCTACATGTGTCAGTTCTCTCAAGCATTTGCTAGACTGAGCAAGATTAAACCGCACAGGAGAGAAGGCAAGAATACGGAATCACTTACAGAACACGTCCGTCCCAGAGCCCAGGCGCCAAAAACTGACTAGATCTATGTCATGGCTAACCAGCCATTCAATCGATGCGGCACCGCCGATCCTTTCGCAACGGGGCCGGCGCAAACTTCGACAATAAACTTAGACACATGATCGTTGTCATCATTTACTTACAGAGATACATAAGATCGCATCAGGGAATCTTGAACCACACTGGCGGTACTCGGGCGCCCACGTTGATCAGCGGTGGAGACTGGCCTTTTCTTAATGATTAACAAGTTCGATCGGGTAGATACATTACAGTATGTACCGTAATTTGGGCGCCAGAGATCTAGGTACCCGCACAGAACCCGCTGCAGCAACTTTCGGCCCGCTCCGTACATGCAATGGATCATCTTGCAGAACAGATCAATTAGGTATGCCCGTACGGCAATGTATCGAGCGTGCTGTTGCTGATTATAGCAGGTAGGTATGCTCTATAGGGATCGCTGTCCTGTGTTTTTTTAGCACTTCCCTTATCCGTGTGTCGTCAAGTCGATCAATCCGATCAGGCCAACGTAGGAAATACTATCTCGTGGCTGGAGATGGAGCAGGCTCCGACACCACGTCTCAGTTCAATCAATCTTATTCGTCAGGAATTCATTTGGCTTCGTTAGCGGTAGTTGGAGCATCTTCGGTGAAGATCAGAGCAAATTGGGCGTGATCACGTAGTCAGCGCAGTAAACCCAATATCGGCGGTGAAGAGAGGAGACATCAAACTGTGGGCGCTAATACTGGTAGTGGGCAGGCGGGCACATGCAATTGCGCCAGGTTTTTATAAGACAAGACATACACAGTCGGGTTTCGACCGTCGCATCTGCCTAATACAGCATTGCGGAGTCCGTGGGCAATCCCGCGCAGATGGTCTTGTCGCAGAGCTGATGGGCATCGATAGTATATGCTTATAGCTGAATAGGATTGATTCTCTAGCCTCCGATACGGATGTGTTTTGTCAACAATGACTCAAGAAGTGATAAAAAGGGCATCACGTTACTTGTCTACAGCTTGGGTCCCGTTCGTGGGTAGGTAGTTATTAAGCGCCATTGTACTGCTGTAGACCAGGTTTGAAAGGGGCACCAGTCACCTGGTTTGTCTTGGCAAGTCCATGGAGTGGAGGGGAGGTAAGCGTCAGTGGAAACAGAGGAAGCGTGGCACAACTGGTTTCAATAATCAAAACATCGGGCACATCAAGATGGAAGGGACCTACAGCAGTATCTGCTCGGATATTGAATCGTCCAGTCATCCGCCGCTGCGCTTGAACTCGCACGCGCGGCCTCACTTGACGCACCAGTGAGCTGAAAGAACGTGGTGCAGTATCATCGCCAAGATGGGCATTGGCAGAACTGATTGGGCCCCGAGCTTGGGCCTTGAGGCTTTCGGAGCTCGAATTCAGGCTTCTTTCTCTGAAGATGGGAAAGGTGAAGAAAAGGAAAATGAAGAAATGTGTTTTGTTTTGGTTAGATCTAGGAACCTGATGCAACGCTAAACATCAACAACCCTTGCTATTGGCGAGTACTACATAAAAATGGTTACCCTGGAGTGGACAGGCAGTTGGCAGCTACAAAGCACCTGCAATTGCCCCAACCCCCTTGGATTTCCACTGTTTCCTTCCCTCTACCCTGCCTCTACCTTACCTTCCCTCTTCTCTGCGCTCTGCCCCTCTCTTGCGTGTTTATCGCCTACCAACTACAGCATACTTACGGAACCAACACGTTAGGACGTGCGAGCAAAGCCGATATGCTGTACAACGGTAATAATAAGAAAGTCATACTCATCCTCAGATGACTGAAAGGTCCTGTCGCATTATTGGGGGGGTTTATGCAATTTCTGCTCGGATAAGGGCGACCCAAATTTCTCATTGGGTTTGGGTGTCTATAAGATTGCGCCATAAAACCAACAGGCCCTTAGAGTGATATTGCAGATACTGGTGATATTGCGGATGCTACAGATATTCCATAGAGCAATACGCCCCCGACTTTCCCTTGCCTGTCTTATCACTCATAGCTTAAATTCCCACGCATCTACCTAGGCACTTATGCGTACTAACAGTACGTATACTTATAACGATATTAGGCGAGCATTAATGCGCATCCCATACGCATCAGGTGGGAGGGGGGCCCAGCCAACCTGGCCAGGTCCGACAACAGCATAGAGCGCGCGCAACGAAAACATACAACGCACCTCCTCCTCTTCCCTCCTCTGGTCGTTCCCGCCCGTTGTCCTCCTTCCTACCCTTTTTCCTCTCCCACTAACACCAAAAAATCGCTCCTCTTTCGCAGGTACACCATCGGACTTGAGCTCTCTAGGACATCGCATTTCTTGGTATACAGAGTATCCCTAAATTTAAACACAAAGCCAGACTCAATTCCAGAAACAGACACCCAGCTGTTGCACTTCCCCCCCATTGTAAGTTGTGTGTTGCCGTGCGTCCTTCGTGTCGCATTCTGTTTCGCGTCTGCATCGTCTGTCGCAAGACGTGCCACAACATACTATCTTCTGAACTACATCGTATTCTAACTTTCTGTATAGCTCTTGCAGCTTCATTCATCTCGAATCGCGTACATTTCTTAGTCAGAATGCCTCGCGAAGGTACACGCTCGGCCACTGGCAACGCGCGCCCGCGCGTATTCCAGACTGTCGACACGGCTCCCGCCATCAAGCGCACGACCAAGCCCAAAGCTAAGGCGCCTGCTGCTGAGCCCACTGTCAAGCCAGTGAAGCCGGCCGGTGTTACAAAGAAGAAGGCTGTCCCTAAGAAGGATGGTGTTGGCGCCAAGGTAGGTTGAATATTGCTTTTCTGCTCTTTTCTCTCGTCGCCTTAACGTTCATTCATTCATTCGTTCATTCATTGTATTGGGGCATCTCCTTGTAAGCTAGCACTCGTACCGCGCGCATCACGTCGGTCTATGTATGACGGCTCTAACTCGTCTTGGTAACTTGTTGTCATTCGATGCACCTTCATCGTCTTCCATCCTACGAGACTGTCGTCGGGCTAGGTTGATATACTGTCATGAACCCTACTGAAGTATTATGTTAGGTCAAAACCGCTGTCAAGAATGTCGAAGCTAAAGCCAAGAAGGTATGGACTTGATTGGAGACAATGGTCTTGGTTGTTTGAACACTAACAAATCTTCAGATCGCCTCTAAGCCTAAGACTGATGCCAAACCCAAGGTCGATGCTGTCAAACCCAAGGCTGATGCTGCTAAACCTAAGGCTGAAGCCAAACCCAAGGCTGATCCCAAGCCCAAGGTAGAGGCAAAGCCTAAGGTTGAGGCAGCAAAACCTAAGGAGGTTGAGGCCAAGTAGAGGGCTAGCTTCGGTATTTTCAGCGCCATAGGGGATAGCCTCATCTCTTTCGAGACGTATCTCTGCCCAAATCCTTCCCTTATCGGGTTTCTCATCCCGGTATTCTTGTTCTAGGGAGCTGGTAGGTGTGTGCTTTCCGATGCTTGGTTTGGTACCGTGCCGGTTGGAACCTGGTTTGGTTTTTAAACAGCCGGGAACCGCGTCTGTCTGTAGCGGTCATTCTTTCCACGAGATTCACAGTCAAAACATAGTTCCCTACCTCGTATGTCGTACTGTTAGGCGTTGGGGACCCGGGATCGCAGGGAACGAAGTGGGTGGGAGTAGCGTGGTGTTTGTTTACATTTTCATGTTTGCCTAGTGTGTTTATATCCTAATATGATTTTCTTGGAATGTGACAATGTTGGTCGAACTTATTACTAGGCGATGTTCCTTTCACGGCATGATCACAAGCATAAACAAATATAATAGTAGATAATACTTAGCACTTCACCTTGATAGTGTAGAAAGTTAAGGATTTATCGATTTAACAAGTTTCTCACTTGCATCATGTTACGTGACTATAACCCCCGACTCAATGAAACAACATTGCTAATATCAGTCTTCAATCCGGTCGTGAGGACGGGGGTAAAAAGGTAGTATGATAGTGGCATGAGGAACCAGAGGTGCGTACGAGGTGCGGCTACACAGGACACTCACTCTCTTTGTTCCTACTCAGATCCAAAATAAAAAAATAAAAAAATTTTTAGAGCTAACATACCTTTATAGCCCCATATTATAACCATATATGTAATAAAATATGACTGCCAACGTCCATGTACTATATAAATTTATAAGTATGTTGTTACTACTTTGCAGTTACTGGCTCAAGGACTTTTTAAGACATTATGCCTCAAAATCCATGCACAAGTTTATACATACTAATACAGCTATTTATATATATAGGGTTGAGCATGCTTACAAGTACTCTAACACTAACCTATGCTTAAATATATAGTTGTTAAGAGAAAAAGAAAGAGATATATACGGCTTGTTAGTATCTAACCGCGAGATTCCTCAACCCCCAAGTCAACCGCATGCATGCTAGTAAGTGTAAGATGTTAGGTCTATATCATAAGAAGAACAGTCATATCGTCAAGGAATCAGCCTCGCACATCTATAACATCTTAAGGAAAACAGTCCATGAAGTGCCAAAATGTGACCAAAGTGGTCAAATGACACCGTCTGTGCTAGGTAAAAACAATATCTTTGTTTAGCTAAGAAGTGATTTAAACGGCAATACAATACCACTGTCCTTCAGCATAAAGGTTGTTTCGAATACACTGAGCTTTGTAGCATGACGATAGAGATGATTCCATACGAGAAGCTCGAATGGCCGTAATAGCAGTGGCTACAAAAGCCAACAGCAAATTTCAGCTTCTGTAAGTCGTTCTATTTTGTGGTTTTGCTTGTTGGATCAACCTTGACCTTGGATTGTTATATAAAAACCACCCAAACACACACACTTCGTTCGATAATCCTCACATCACCATCACTATCACCATCAACAGCATCTCAATAACACTACTCCAAGAGCTCTTAGCGATAACACACCACATAATGCTTGCAGCCGAGCTGCTACTCCTCGAAGTGTTCCTATGGGAGTACATCGATCGGCGTAGGTCCCGGGAGTACATCGCTCAATACAAACCATTTCCCCTGCCTCCAGAAGACGAGCGGTTCTTCGACCCGTCTAGCGTCAGCGTCATAGTACCAACGATAGACTGGGACCCTGCCTCATTCACTAAGTCCCTATGCTCATGGCTGGCCAACGAGCCCGGCGAGGTGATCATCGTGACGACCGACGCCGAAATAAGGGCGGCGCACGCCCTCGTCAACTCGCCCGCGGTACAAGCAGCCCTCACAACAGCCGCGACAACGAGCATCAAAGTGCGCGGCGTGGCGGAAGCCAACAAGCGCGACCAGCTGATCGAGGGGATCAACGAGTCCTGCGGTCCGATCATCGCCCTCGTGGACGACGACGCCATCTGGGAGCCCACGACCTTGCTATACCTGCTAGCGCCCTTCGAAGACGTCGGCGTCGGGCTTGTCGGGGGGCCGATCGAGTCGTATCTTCCAGACGACAGGAAACATCCCGACGTCATCACGGCGTGGGAGACGGCCGCGCTGCGCAACCGGTCGAGGAGAAGGGGCGGCAACAAGGCGTTTTATGTCGCCGATGGCTCGACGAACTTTACCCTATCGGGCGCGACCATGTTCGTGCGCGCGAGCATAGTGCGCGACGAAGGGTTTCAGACGCAGTTTGCCAACGAGACCTTCCTCGGCGTGCGGCAGAACTCGGGCGACGACTCCTTCATCACGCGGTGGGTTTTATTTCAACACCTGCGTGCCGAGCGTCCTCAGAGTCAGAATCAGAAACGACAACAGCACCAGGGGGTAAGAAAACAGTGGAAGCTCGGGATGCAGCTCGTGCCCGAGGCACAGGTGTCCACGACGCTGATGACGGATAGTCGGTTCGCGGGGCAGATGAAGCGGTGGATGCGGACCGGTCTGCGCTTCCGGCTCACGTGTCTGCTCTCGGATCCCGGCTTCAGGGGCTTTAGACGGACAGCGCCCTACATGTGTCGCAAGATGGTCGAAAGTATGTACAGCCCGCTCCTCACCTTGCTCTGGTACCTCGCCTTTTTTCTGACGCTGTGGAAGAGACCGATTGTGGGTTCGCTTGTCGCGGGTTACTACATCTATGGCATTGTGAGCGGCCTTCGCGCTTTCGTGAAGGAGTTCCCCTTTTGTCGCCGCTATGTATGGGCTGCCTTTCTCGCGGACAAGGTCTCCTTGGTTTCGGATTGGTATTGTTGGGCTACGCTCCCTACGGAGAGATGGTACTCGCGTAAGACTGTTGATAACACGCAGCAGCCACCTGCACCTCCGCCTCGGATGTCTTTGGATTAATTGTACATATATTGGGCACATAAGAGTACAATATGAGGAAAGGCATCTACTGGGTAGTTATGGGCTTATTAGAAACTTCTTTATCTAGCAACCAATATTATGTGATAAATAAATCGGTTTGAATTATTTCTTTGTGACCATGCTCTAGTCCCTTTTTGCTTGTTCTACTTTCTCGGTACAAAGGCAGTTAAACTGGCTCATTACAACGAACAATAAGTCGATCCTCCCTGCTGTAGCCAAATACACGGATCGGAGTCACTAGCGCAGAGGTGTATAAAGCTTCAAGTCGATGACGTCGTATTAAGCCATATGACCATCATAAACTCTTCAGCTGAGACAAAACCTCCAAGATAAAAATGTAAGAAAATTTGAGATTCTGAATTAAATTACAATATGAATTAGTGAGAATTGTTCCTTCGTGTGATACCAAACGAGTAGAAGAACCCCAAATCTGCGTGGTTGAGATATAACAAATGTCCACCCACAATTACACCCGCCAGACAGAAGGAGATAGGGAGGGATCTAGCACTCTATCCCAAGCTAGTACCAAGGCTCCTTTAAATGAGCGCAAGCGCGTCCTCGTGGTGGGCGCCGGCGCAGCCGGCATGTCAGCGGCCCACCATCTATCGCAACACCCGGATCGATTCGCCGTGACGCTCATCGACGCCGTCGACTACTGCGGGGGCCAGGCCTTCTCGATCCCGCTCGATAAGGAGCGGTACGGCGCGTCGTGGTTCAACCAGGGCGTGCAGGGTGGCTCGTATATCTTCCACCACACGCTGACTATGTTCGCGCGACAGGGATACCACGCCGACCCCGTGAAGCTGCAGGTGTCCTTCGGGAAGCACGACACGTTCTGGACCAACGTGTTCCCGACGGAGCTGCTGGCGCGGCACCGGCGGGAGGTCGCGCGTTTGACGACCGTGCTCAAGCTGATGCGCTGGTTCGAGATTTTCTTCGCGCTCCTCCCGCTGCGTCTCGTGTTCAAGATGTTCTTGTTCTCTGACGAGTTCATCAACACCATCGCTCTTCCTATGACCGCCCTCTTCTTGGGCACGGGAAATGCTACGCCCGAAGTTCCGGCAATCATGTTTGAGCGGCTTTGCACATCGCCGACGTACGGCATGTGGTATAAGACGGACAGGCACACAGTTGTCAGCAATCAGCCGCCGATGGTCGTGTTCCCTAATTTCTCTAATTTCTACGAGACTTGGCGGAAGGACCTTATCTCGAGACGTGTGGTTGTCCGCCTCTCGACTGAATTGACAGAGATCGTGGAGCGAAGCGACCGCGGAGTTGTGGTAAGGCTTAAGCCGCGTACTCCCGTGCCAGACCATCATAATCCCGACAGTGCCGACGTTGATATTCCCACTTTTGAGGAAACCTTTGATGAGATCGTCTTGTGTTGCTTAGCAGACACAGCTAAGAGGATCCTGGGCCGCACTGCCTCATGGAAGGAAAAGCGCGTGTTAGGCTCAGCTAAATTCAGTGACGACATCACTATCACTCATAACGATGCAGATTATATGAAGAAACATTATGAAAACTTCTACCGAGAAGATCTGGCAGTTTCTAATATAAACGGCGTAGACTTGTCTCCACGACTCGCCTATGCGGCGGCTAACTTTCGCCCAATGTACTACATTAAGATGTATCCACAGGACAAGTCAAAGTTGGAGATGTCTTTCGATACGACGAACTACCAAAGCCAGTTCCCAGCCCGTGTGCCCTTCGAGCAGCACGTCTTCCAGACGATCTTTCTGAACAAGGACAGAGACCGGCACTTATGGTCAAACGACGAGATCCGCAAGGAACGTATTATTCGGCAGGATTGGTGGCATCAACTCTGCCATAGCTACACGCATTATCTGTTCGTAGTTCCGTGGATGGTTTTTCTGCAGGCGCGCAATCACACGCGGTTCGCAGCTGCTTGGACTCTCGTCAATGCACATGAGGTTGCCATCATGTCGGGCATTGCGGCAGCCGTCGATCTTGGGGCCGAGTATCCTGAGGACTTAGAACACGATCCGTTCTCGTTTCTGTGCTTCAGATTGTATTATCTACTTGCGTACGGGAGATGGTATCGGCGAAGGTACACCGCGGGAAACAAGAAGCTCGAGCCAACATCTCCAGCTGGTAAAGATGGATACAGTTGGGCGACCGGACCACATGGCAGTGTGTATAAGGGACCTGGCGTCTCGACGGTCGAACGGCAAATCTGGCTTGAAGAAGTCATCAGTGGAAACAGCACAGGCAATCTCGTAAATGAGAATACGTCAGGTCGAAGCTAGCCCTGAACAACAGAAGAGTCAACGTACGTGGGGATCTTTGGTAAGCAACCAACAATGTATACGAATTACGGTACGATAGTTTTGAAATTAGTATTATAATCCAATTGTTTCGACGTTTGCAGTACCTGCACAAGCCATACAACTAGGTCGCCGCAGCAGTCACCGAAGCAGTCACCGATTGAAACATGTGATCCTTACTAATGCTTCTCGCTCTAAGCTGGGAATCTGATAGAACCGAAACGTTGCCGTTGTAGGTGTCACGATGGACCAGTATTCAGTCTGTTATTATTTGCTCCGGTGCGACCACCACTCTAGCAATATACGCATGTAACGTATCTATGCAGTCCTCGGGCTTGATTCCAAACGATAGAAAAGGGGGCTTGAAAAAATTGAAAGCCGCAGCATCCCTATACTATTTTTGTTTGCATTTGGCATCAGTATACAGACAGTCAGGTCGATGGATTACAAAGCCCAACCAGCATTGGGTTTCGGACGCTTCCGTACGGCGTTTGATTCCTAATGGTATTCGCTTAGTGGTGGTTGTCGGCCGGCCACGCCGTCGCGAGCCTTGACAACGTAGCAACGAAAGATAGCTGCTGAGCCCACCATCTCAACTAGTAACGCAACCCTTTTCAATGTTTAATTCGCTCATGCTGCTCGGCGAATTGGCGTTAACGGCACATCAACGGCGGGGACTCGGAGTGTTCCAAGTTATACGCACGTATCGGAAGAACTGGGCCATAACTGGAAGAAGGAGGCTGCCAGCTTTGCAGCCGAGTCGATCGAGCTAATGTCGTGATACGTTGATCCTGGTGCGGGAGGACTGGGGCAGGTTGGAGTTGCGCTGAAGGAACCGCTGCTTGCTGACTGCGTGAGTTGACCGACAGATGACGCTTGGCAAAAGTCTGTTGAGTTTTCACTTGGCTCCTGAGCGATCGTGATGTCGATCTTCCGACCGAGGCATATACAGCAGTATACCACGATCGCACGTTCAGTTTGCAGGATACATACTTTCATAAGCGTAGGGGCTGAGGATGACACAGCGGAGCTTGGTGAGGAAGTTATTCTAAAGAGCGGCAGCAGATCTATCCGGTTCTTGGCGAAGGATCAAAAATATCGTAATGCGTACGGCTTCGCCGCTCGAAAAACACGCTTAGAGGAACTGGCCAATGCATACCTCCTGCCCTCTGCATACACCTCTCATCCCGGAAATTTTGATACGAATATGGTCATGTTTGGCGTATGTGATGCATTTTCAACCCTTCGAACTACTTGTTCGGTCCCTTGGGAGGAAAATCATTGAGGTGCAAAACCACAACATAGTAAGCACTACACTGGTGCGGACTGATATACTTCGGTGTTAGATATTGATAAGCGCCGTGCGTAAACGGCCGGAGAAGATGCCTTCTCGGAGAGATCTCGTAAAGAGAGATTAATGCGTGATGACAGTTCTATTGTCGGACCCGGTTATGACGCGCCATCAGTTAGATTGACAACTACCAATTTTTGGTGTCCTAGTGCGGATCCGCTGGGTATGTTGCATGCCATAAGCCGGGCATCTCCCCTGTTGGATCTGGGGTAAAGCTGAAAATAGAATTGACACTTTGGGAATAACAAGGCTTCTCCAGTGCTTCTCGCCAAGCCTCACTAACTACTTTTATCATCTGCCCCCCAGCTGGTGTGGTCACAGCGTAGGTTCAGGTGCTTGCGGGTCCACTGGTTGCCTGTAGAGCGTGTTACTGTAGCTAAAGTAGATAGGACGTCGCCCGACTGGTACTAACCAAAGGTTAGTAGATCAGTTACAGGAAGCCAGTCACCCACGTGTTAAGGTAACTGTGATATTTCGTCTCAAGTTTCCGGTTGCACCCTATAAGCAATAATCCAATCTACCCTGCATACCTAGGTATCCAACAGGCGGCTATGTCACACAGCATCAAGATTGTTGATCTAGGCGTTTTGTCCTTCGTAGGGCTTTTCACTATGCAGTTAAACTAAATCTTAGGAACTACGAGACCAACATGCCTCAGCTTCCTGGCCAAACTGATCGCAAGAGGCTAGTGAGAGTCCGTTTCATGGCCTTGTTACCTACCTACCCCATGGTACTTACTCTTATAGCATTTTTCCTGCCTTGAGCAACTCTGCGGGTCATGGAATTTTGCATGTTTGCAAAGGAGAATACCTGTTAGAATAAAATGCGACCAAAACGAACATCATCCCTTGATGGCTATCCTATAATCCAGCTCCGCATCCCAAGGATCTGAACCACCGTCGTTATACTCCTTCTGGAAGGGACACGTCGTTTCAACCTGATCCGCCAGATGCGCCATGATCGACCGTTTCAAAACATTGAAGGATTATTCTAACATGTTTCGAGAAAACACACACTTAGTAATCTACGTAGGTTAGCTACCTATCTAGGCACGATCCCCATACAACATGCTGTATGCCTATGCACATAAATAGCCGCATGTACATAGTACTGGTCACGCAACAAGGAAGGCACTTGATCTAGGTACATAGTTAGCCAATCATGGCAAGTAAGCCACTAACGCATGTGTCTAGGATTGTGACCAGTTCCTTATCTGTGACACGCCTTGCGCATGAAATCAGTCAGGTCCAGCTGACCGAACAAGGCAACTAATAGGACTTTTATTGTTGGGATTTTGGGCTGAAAAAGTGAGATGTTTAAGCTCCCAGTCCGATGAAAGAAAAACCTCATCTGGAAAGGCAGATATTGCGGCAGGCAATGCGCGCGAACACCTGTTCGTTAAGCATGAGCAGAGCATAATAAGACAGGAGACGGTCTATCAATCAATCAATTCAATCAGCCGCACCAGCCGCAACCAGCCCCCTGGTGCCTCAGTTAGGCTTTTACATAGCAACACCATCCTCGGTACGTAGGTATTAAGGTAGGTAATTGATGAAGCATTCTTTTTACGGTAGGTTACCATCATGAGGACTTGAAGAACTCGATGAAAGAGTCATATGTCGCGTATCTTTAGCCAATGGTGTCCTCCAACTTAAACATAACAACATAAGCTGTTTACCCTACCCATGCCCCTGGCTAACGTCTAGTACCTGCAGGTGATCAAGTCTGAATCATTTTCTCTGCGCCGCAACCGGGGCATGGCCGATTGCAATCCCGCAGGTACCCTTTTTCATCTCTACAAGCCATGTCTTGTCCTTTTAACAAAGAAAAGAAAATGCGGAAGCAACAAGCAAAAGGAGAAACAATAGTTGCACAGTTATTGTGTTGGGGTTGCATTTTTCGGGCGAGTCGAAAATGACAAGGCTTAGTTCTTCCTAAGATAGCCTTGGTACAATGCATGTCAAATTGCAAGTACTTCATCGCCCGGACGCGGAGACAAAAAGAAGGCCGGGGTCAGCCTTGTGCCTTTTTGCACAAAGCCTAGGAGCATACGCGTTGTTGTTCCTATTCCGAAATGATTCTCAACCCCACATAGATAATGCCGGAGGGGAGGCTGAGAACAACAAACACACAGGCATATTTGCTTGTCATATGTGGGTATGTATACGCGCGCGTACAAACATTCCTATTCCTACGCATAAATGCGACATACCATGCGGGAGGCGTACCAACGGGAACCTACACAAATCCAAAGGACAAGAACCAGCACGGCACACCAAGAAACCACGTTAGGAACTAACCCGTGTCATGTCGTCTATGTGTTACGTTGGTGTGTATTATAATAGGAAGAGAGAAAGAAAGAAAAGAGGATAGCGCCGGGAGTATCGGTTAGTCGTACAAGGCGCATACGTGCAAAGTACCTACCTAGCGGGACGAGAGAGACGGATTCTGGGGTACAGGAGGCGCGTCAGCATAAGCACCAGCCAGCCTGTTCGTCACCCAGTAACCGCAGGAGCAGGGCCCCAGTATGCCGTATAATACATGCGATCCATTGCCAACTGAGAATAAAAATATTTGAACAAAAGGCCCCAACAGAAAATACCTATAGACTGTGCATCATTAGATTGTTCGGATATAGCCGGGATGATAAGATGATGGATGATGATGATGTGAGTTTTGTTAAGTTAGGTAAGACATGCTGTAGGTAACTATATTTACTTGTTACTTACTACTAAAACCTAAGGGGGAGCGGGAACAAGGACCAAGGAATAACAGGAACAGGAAGAGGAACAGGCGCAAAACAGAAAAAAAGAAGGATGAGGATGATGATGATGAATGAATAGATATGACGAAACGTGTTAACTGTCTCAACGGACTGTTGTTACTCAGTATTTGCTCCAGGTCCATCAATTTTACTCTAACCAAAGTTTGTTGCCAAGCTTAGCTGGCTCATTGTGACTAACTGACAGCCGGTCGGATAGGCTAGTTACCTAATCCACGTAATTGAGTAAGTAAAATAAGACCTAACGCCAGTAAAGTTAGGTAAGATACGCGCGTGTTCTTGTCAGCCTTTAATTGCACATGTCAAAACGTTGCTGTACCGAGCTGGGAATTATCTAGACTAGTACCAGAACGGGATGGAATAAGTGGGGTTGATTGATGAGGTAAGCAAGCAAAAGCGCCATGTACCTAATCGCAGTGCTGTTAGGTTAGGAATTACAGCCAACTTCTGCAGATACCACATTAGCAAGGATAAAGCGCGTAAATATGGAAGGTAAATACCTGCTTTAAGACATAGATACCTAAAATGAATGAAGAGAGGTTAGATAGGTAGGTAATTTTATGCCTAACCAAGAAAGACCGTATGAATAGAAAGTAATTAGGAATAGAGCATAAAAGTAGACAAATAGAATAGAAATCAACCCGAGATAAAGCCTTAAAAAATATCTACGTACATACATATGTACATGCAGTGAAACAAGCATGGCGATTAACTTATTTACCCACGTGTTGTTTTGTTATTGTGTTTGTGTGTTCCTTTTGACATGGCATGGCAAAATGGAATATGCCGTGCGTGTCCTGCATGATGCGATGCAAGCAGCAAGGGAAGAAAGGGAAGGTCAGGTCAGTTGGTCTAAGTACGCCTGCGTAGGCAGATAGGCAGATAAGTCAAAGGTACCACCGCACCACCACCAAAAAGGATGTTGTGCTCTAATGCTTTGCTATGCAACGCAATCACCAGACAAATGAGATCACGAGGAATTTTTTTACGAAAGGTCAAACACCAAAAGGGACGTACCTTTTTCTTTTTTATTACCAAGAATCACGTTAGATAGATAGCAGACAAACACATGAACATGAAACAGGGAGTGGGAAACAGGGATGGATAGGAATCCAGATTTATATTGATTTTCTCTCTTCTGTCAAAGATGCTTGCATCGTTATGGTATGATCTTATCTACCCAGAGATAATGCGCCCATTATTGACAATGACCCTCCTATTGATTCCAGTAGCCTACAAGGCCTCGTGTAATTAGGTATTGAGATCAAAGCAAACAATCAATGTCTGTTCCTGTTCCTGTCTTCTGTGCTCTTGTCTGTGATAAGCAAAACAATAACCCTCGCCGTGCAAATTATGCCAGTCCATATAGTCCCCTTTCCCCAAAAAACAAAACACCGTACCTCTTAATGCCGTTCAGGTATCATCAAGTTGCAGATCTTCTGTAGTGGATGAAAGCAAAAAAAGCAGACAACTTTTTGTGCCTCTGAGATTAAAAAGAAATGCGACTAGAGGCCGTCAAGGTGAGCCGCCCGATGATACAGAACCCAAAACTCCACGCTAGTGATGCAGACCGATGCTGAGGAACGAAAGACGCCACTGTATGTTGTTACTCTTGTTGTGCCGAGATAGGAAAAGGAAGTCGTCTCGCGTCGTATATGCTCATGCAATGCTGTCGAGGACAAAGGAAATTATTTTCTAAAAAGTCGTGTTGAAGCTTAGGCTTGTGTACCGAACATGCGGTTCCACATGCCGCGACCCGTGCGGGCGCGCTTGGTGTTCGCACCTCCATCCTGGAGCTCATGAAGGTCGTCCACGCTGATCTCATAAGGCAGCAGCTTCTTGCTGCGGCTGGCGCTCTTATATGCCGGGTCCGTAGAAGGCCGAGGCATTTCCAGGAAGATTTCTACAGGTGATTCGTATAATGAACCATCCATGTACGTCATGTGAAGATCAATCTCCGGGTCCGAGAGAGGCGTCGAAGACCGCGAGTGCTGACGGGACGAAAGAGAAGAGGCGTACGAGCTGCCCGAGCAACTAGCAGATGAGCTATGGCCGTATGTCAATTCTGGGGGTGGTGTCCCTGCAGATGCGGCGTCAGACACCATGCGAATAGTAGACTCCTTAAGCGGCGACCGAGACGGTGAGCTGCCACCGGACGCAGGCGGGCTTGGGAATTGAGCAGGAGCCCAAGATTGAGCTGCTTCCTCCTCCTTTTTCCTCAGGCGCTCCATGCGCCGGGCATGCTTTTCCTGGATCTCGTTGCGAATCGGGGCCAGGAAAGGGTCTAGTTCTCGGTAGAGGTCCTCCTCGGTAATCCGAAGCTCCCAATCTAGTAAAAATAATAGTTGCTTTTCCATCAAGTTCACTTCCGTCCGACTGAAACCAAAGCTGTACTCATCGTTCTGAATGTGGCTGTAGTTGGCCCAATGCTTGTTTTTCGGCGAGCTATCGTTCAGATATTTGGCCGCTAGGATTAGCGCGGCTAGAAAGATACGGTGAGTGGTGCATCGGAGACCTTTGGCCATGGGCTGCAGTCGAGATTTTAGCTTCGTCAGATAGACCAGTGTCGACATCAGAGTAGGGACTAGGACATTCGACGAGACAACTAGCTGTGTGATGAACTCCTCTAACGTAGGCAGGCCATTGTCATTACACCGTATAGCCTTTGATGATGTCCTCGAAGATGCATCGTGTTGAGGCGGCGGGGGCATCATGTTTGGGTCGCAAATAATGACGTTCGATGCGGCCTTTGCGAGGTAAGAGATCATGCCACGGCTAACTGGCATGTGGATGAAATGCTCCAATGCCTTGGCATTGAGTTCATCTATCCTATATCCTGTTCTTAATGAAGACATCTTAACTTGGTGTTTATAAGTGACTTCGATAGGTGTGTGTCGGTGTGTATGTCTACGTCCTTGTGGTATATGTAGTGTGCGACAAGGTCGTTGATCTCAAGTCTTAACACCCCGGCGACGACGATGGTGGGAGGTTAAAAACCTGAAAATCCGGGGAAGTAGGTGGTGGAGGTGGGAGCTGTCTTATACACAAACCGTGTATTCGTAAGGAAGTCGAGTTGTGTGAGTGCAAGTGTGTGAGTGTGAGTGGATATAGAACTGTATATAAGGGGACAATAAGCAAAACCAGGTGTATCACGAGGCAAACTGTCCGATCATATCAGAATCAAATAGTGACCTAACAAGCACAGTACTAGTGAGTACGCACCAAGACCCTGGACAGGGGTGCGTAGGTGGGTGACGTGAGGAGGGTCGAGGCTGAGCCAGCTCCTTGGGTGTCTGTAGCTGGAGTGGGTCCCAGAGGAGGGCTGGTAGGACAGGGATCGTAATCGGCGCTGTAGACGGCTGACACGAATTGCCTTGGCCTGGGCTGGATTTTCAACGGGTGGGGAGATAGGATCGACGCCCGTGCCTTATCACCAGAAGGTGGCTAATTGACTCTTAAAAAGACGGTCCTCAACTGCCAGGAGCGGATACTAGACGCGGGATGTACTTGCGTACCGATGTACCAATGTACCTCCACAGGCGACTTGGCGAAACTGGTAGGGGAGGTACCTCAAAACCTTCGGGCTGTGCCGGTAGGGAACTTTCCGTTGGCCCCGAATGTGAACCTTTTGTTTTTCTAGGCCTGCACGGAACCAAACTGCAGATACCGTAAAAGTGCTTGTTCACCCGGAACTTCGGAATTTTATGCAAACTTTGGAGGCCGGCCAAATATAGCTGACAATCACAGCCAAGCAGTTAGTTTCGCTTTCTCCGTAGAAAACAATCGAACAACTTGACTGATTCGGAACAAAGAAATTGTCGCGAGATGCTTTTAAGTCGGGCTTTTGATGGTTAATCACCTAAAACAAACGCCGAGGTCGGTGGAATTCAACTGGTGTGGATGTGTGGACTCGAAACAGAGGTGTCTGATGATTAATGCGTGAGGGGTCAACGTGGTCAATAAAGCCGGAGACAAATTGCCAAGTAGTCGTAGAATAGTAAGTTGTAATGCACAACAATGGTGCCCCGTCAGTCAGCTGGGTCAGCAGTTGCACTCTTGATGTCACCCTTGCGTGGTGAATTGGAGGCACGGATGACAGTTTTCGATGTACCAAAGAATGGAAGGGCTGCCGTGCCTGCGGAAAGCCTCAAGTTTGGCTGGTTGGCGGATTAAAGTGAAAGTAAGCGGATGAATCTCGAAAGATGTCCGAAAATGGAAATCCAAGTGTCCAGATGAGATGAAATTCCAGATGTTCGAGTTTTCCGTAACCAAATACCCTGTCGGCTTACGCTGGATGCGCTTTGGGTGACAATTCAAAGACGTATGAGACGGGATCTCGGCCGGTCTGGAGATCTCGAGGCGCAGTGACCTAGGGCCTAGACGGGATTTCAAATGGCGCCGTTATCACTACGCGGGACCACGGGGATTGGCGAGATGATGTTGGCTCAATCAAAATGTTCCAAGTTTCAGAGGCGAATTGTGTGACCAGTGTGACCGAAAAAAAAAACCCCCCAAAAACCAGCTGGGGTACGTTGCTTAATATATAAGATCTTGTCAGGTTCCTGAGCAGATGCTATCGTAATGCAGTAACAGCAGAGATGGACGATCTTCCCCAATACGAAACGGGTCGAGAAATGTACAAGTATTAGATGCTGAATAGCGTGCCGAATAGTATGCCAAATAGTGTGTTGGGGGTCTGTCGCAGTATTGAGAAAGTATTGAGTGGATGATAAGACTAGCCAGAGCCTAAAACAACCAACCGAAAGTAGAACAACAATAAGACGAAAGACAAGGTGAAAACCGTTTGGTATCGTGAACCTCGTATCGCTCCTCTAGGGCGACTGTGGCGGAGGGGTCAAAAGTCGTAATCGTTAATTAGACAAACAGTTTGCCCTTCCCTTCAATAATACTGAAGGAAATGTCTGATTCGATGAGGGATGAATAGTCAGTAGTGGGTGAAGATAGTTTGGGAATTCAGGAGCTCATATATCCATTTACACATTCTCTGTTCGCTAGATTGAGCAAACCCCAGGAACTCTTTCGGGGCGACTACAAAGGTACAAGGGTAGATCCATTTTTCGATCTACTACAATACATAGTATGAGTATGTGAATCAACAAACCGTCCAACCCCTGACTGAATTGTACTGGTATTGACATTTGGGCCAGCGTGTACCAAAACCCACACTTCCACACCGCGGTTGGTAAAACCCACGACCGAGTTAATCATAGCAAGCTTTCCCCCCGGAATAGACAATTCTCTGCAAGACGAGTGGACGTGAATGGCGGTAATCTGCCCGAAGACCCTGCCTGCACACGCGATGCGCCGCCCGCATTGATCCCTCAGAGAGAGAGGCTGAGGACCAGGAAACGTCGACGATTTCATTGGTGAAAGAGACCTTGGCTGCTCAAGACATGAAACAAAGCGATAAAGGAAGGGGTCGGGACCTGGCTGGAGGGCTAGAGCCAAAACTGCAATTCGAGGTCTGCTCCAGTGAACACCCCTGTCGACACCCACTGTTACAGTTACAGCACTGTGCTAGGTTAAACCACTGGACGCGAATCGCCGACCGCTAATTCGAACTCGCTAGACAGCAAGCAAGAGCATGCAAAAGTCTACTGGCTTCAATTGTCAACCTATAGGAACGGCTATAATCTACAGCATGCAGTCCAGTACATCTAGGTAGGTAAAAATGCATCGAACCGCTGCAATGAGGTGTGCACTACAAGATACTATTATAGCATCTGCATGTTGGATTTCTCAAGTCCTCGAATGGGATTGGATTTGACGTCTCCCTTAGCTAGCACTTGGTAAGGGAACTTGGGTATTATGGACCAGGTGGTTGGTCTACCCTTCCACCGTCCAATCAATGTTTGCCAGCACGGAATGACTGCAAAACAACAAAGCATTCAATCCCAGTCTACCTACAGCATAACGAACATGAACAGCCGAACAAAGATGGTTGATCGCATGGGGGGCCGACTCATTCTAGCCAAAGGTCGGTTTACAGCGCGGGCGTGACGGGCGCTGTTTATCATTCTTTGTTTACCCAAGACCCATAAACATTTGAATCTAGAAGGAATGGTAAAACTACGTAGGTCGCCTGGCCGCGGCCAGGATCCGTCTCTAGCACAAGTAGTTGACTTCGATATTGTTATTTTGACCATGGCCTGGCCCGAGCAGAGTTCGTACTACCTACGGTAATACAGAATGCAGTGCTACCCTGGAAATTAGTACTATTGACGGCCCCCGTCAATCAATCTCGCATTGGACCACAACATGTATGTGAGATTCTGGCTGGACATATGGCGCTTTGAGCTTAAAAGATACTATATTTATCTAGTAGGTCACCTACCTATGAAGCATTGAAAACAAAAGCGACCGGAGTCCTAAATGAGATTGCGTATTCATATAAGCTTCCGGTAACAGTTGTTCCGTGTCCCTGTCGTTCCCAGATCGAGATTGTTGTCCGGCACTCGTTCTCCATAATCATGGCATGGCTTTGTTAAATACCTGCCCTGAAACGACAAGATTGCTCGAAAGAAACATAGAATACGAAGATGATGGGATGAAGAATACGTATGTTTGTAAAGTGTTTACCGGGGTCCTCTGTCTTTGTTGACGCAACTGAAGGGCACAAACCTTGAACGACCCTGACGGGGTCCAGACACAATACTACCTACCTCACTCGATCAGATATATGTACAATAGTACCGAGGAAAGTCTAGGATCAATGCAGTTGATTCTAACCTAACCTGGGTATATCACGAATCTTATATCAAGCCTCAAATGATTTCGACTTGAGAAGCTGAAGTCAGTCGTCTGACCGAACATAACGTTATTGAATGTCTCGTTACCAAATCATTCTAGGTTAGGTAGTTTAGGTCGTACTAGCGGAACGCCTCGGACAGTTTTATGCCAATTGCTTTTCTTCATCCGCTCTCCGTTTACTACTTGTGGGAGTTCCAGCTCTAACCCTGCCAAATACCACCCGTGGGCTTGCAGCTAAAAAAGAAAAAGGAGGGAGAATGACAATGATGTCGTTGTCTATCATTCTCGCCTGTGAAACGAGGCACAATATAGCATGTTCGGGCCTGTGCTCGGGATTATTGGTGTTTGGATTATACATTCTCCCCTTTCTGTCCCTTCCTGTCTATAGTGTACTGCCTAATCCGGCAACACGATCTAAAAATTGGGTGTTTCAGGTTCTGCCCCATGATTCGGGTTTATTCACCCCCTGCTTATCCTCGTTACCTGCCGTGTCACTTCCGTCAGACAAGAATTGGCAATGGCGATTCGACGACGTCCTAGTTGCTGGCGGCCGCCAGTTGATAATTGATTGGAATGTAGACAATCGCCACAAAGGTGGGACACGACCCTTCGTGATCTTTGAAGCGATAGCTTGGAACATCCATTCCATCGCCCACACGCAGGTCTGGGGCGAGGCTTGCGTGCACGCGTAAATTTCTCCTGATTATCACAGCCACACATCGTTATCTTACTGCCTGCTGCTGTCTCAGGCATGACATAAAGGAAGCGAATATGGTGATGGTGATGGTGATGGTGATGACGATGGTAAACTGCGGGGAAGACCGGGCAGAAGACTCCTATACAGGTGTATTGACACTGATGCCTGTTTACAGGGCCTACGTGATATCCTGGGGCTGGTTTTCTTGGCCTCGTCGACGCCCTGACTCCCAGCTAAAAGAGGTTCGAAGGCTTGAGGCCTAGATAGATAGTCTACAACATGATCAACAAAAACAGACGGTGCGCTCGGTTATCAGTTTCAATATAAGCATATTGGTACTACGTGTCGAGAAACTTGAAGTCCTACAGCTTCACACCGCCATACCGCCCCCCCCCTAAGCGACCTCCTCCCGCATCAGCGAGTATGACTCTTGAGGTTTACTTGCATCATTCCGTTTGCTTAACAGCTTGTGTATGCCGAGGGCTCCGTGGCTGTGGGTCCGAAGCACGCAAAATGATACCCGTTTTTTTGCCGGTTCCCAGCTAAGGACTGCGCCGAGGGCACCACTACAAGCTAAGTGGCCAGTGAATGCCGTAATTGGCGGTGGGGTTCTGAAACAACGCCGATGCCCAAGATTCAGCGAGGCCCAATAGACCTGCAAGTTTCAGAACCACTCAAATCACCAGCAAACAGGCTTTATACTAAGGCAGTGTATAGATCAACAGTACTGCCGTCCACCTACAGCACGCACATACATACGTAGGGCTTTCAATGAACGGTATAAACAAGACCGTGATACTAAGTAGCCAGAAAAACTCACCCCCACGCCTTCTGGCTAGGGATCGTGTGAGCTTGTGAGTTTGATAAGTCGTCATGTCGCGATGTTGTTCTATACCTAGGGCCGGTTGATAATACGTAACCAATGGGTATTCGGGTCATGAGCAATCCTGCTGCCCTCGTGGCTTGAGGGCACACCACGGCAATTGACAACGCATCAACAAGAAACTGAACATAACCGGTCGTGCCAATATTTGATTGGCCGGCCCTACAGATTGGGTTTCTATCTGTCAAATGGCCCTAACAACTTGGAAGTAAATTTCCATACATCCTGCTTCCATGTTGACTGAGTATCAACAAAGCCAACTAGGTATATAGGCCATCATCAACCAGGGACCTACTCCAACACGGAATGGCTAGCTTGGATCTGCCTGGATGTCCATATGAGCTTCTGCGCTTTTGGCAGTGTGACTATGCTGAAGCTACCATAGGTACCTTGTCGAGAGGGAACTGTAAATCGGTAGGGTTCCCCAAGATTTTACCTTGGTACCTGCAAGCTCGGCAAGTGGGTCAGGTTCTGTGGCTTGACTCGTTCCCGTCCAATCGAAATATAGCCGCCAGTTGCCAAGATCATAGTTTTCAGCAGTGTCAGGTTACTTCTTAGCCACACTCACAACGCCATTTCTACAAAGTGTCCCAATCGGAGTTGCGGAGCTATCGGATCGGCATCGGAAATCATCGCAAGGGCGAGAAACCCGAGAAGGCGGGAGGGACGCGCCTGCTCTGGGTCTTCCAGGCGTCGCAATCAGAGTGTGGCTTAGGCATCAGGCTTCAACATTTTGTCTTATCCAACCCCGCCCTAACAACAAATAATGGGAGCATTCTATAGCCGACACGAGCTCGCTTGTTATGTATGTCGCAGTTCCAATGGTTAGTAGCGGCACTGATTTAACATCAATATCCTGAAATTCTCTTGCCCCCCTAATTAGCCTACTATTTCGACAGTCAATTGCCACAGTCTGGAAATTTCCTTTACCCAGCACACGAACGTCATAGGCTGCGCGCCACCGCCGTTGTCAGGGCCGAGCAAGCAGGTTTTGAATGGGGCCAAAGTAACGACACCTATCTATACCTCCCTCTGCACTGCACATAACATGCGTATTTGTACATAGTAAAATGTTTTCATTTTTAGCCACCGACAGGTGCGCTCTTTCTGCCGGGCTCGCTCCTTAAACCAAGCCTTGGCTACCGAAGACGCGGTCCGAATAGTCGCAGTGGTAGGTCAAATACTGTCCATGCTCTGCCTCGCGGTATAGCCGACCTTCGTTCAGTCTACCTTACCGTAAAAAGGGTTGCGCATATGTATGGGCCGGAAGGAAAACGCTCGTGATAGGCCAACCCTACATTAACCTATCCGCAATATGTACAAATTGGCACTGGGGTACTACCACTGCACAGGACTTGCATCCCTTTGTTGAGTGGTTCGTCAAGCATTTGTCAAACCCCTAAAGTCCGCCGCGCCTATGCTTGTCTACGAAAAGGAGAAGACATACAGCATACCTCATGCAAATACCCCCACATGCATGTGGTGAGTTAACAGGAATGCCTACCTAAGAGTAACATGCCATCAGCAACTTGAGAGACATGCATTTAAAATGCCTTGAATCAGGTATAGAGGTGTGCCCATTCTAGGCTAATCCAAAGGCTCTGTCAAATTGAATGTGTTGAATGTGTCGTTACAGTCAATGCACACAGCCGACGGGGATATGCATGTCTCGCGAATCACCGATGGAGGGTCACAGGTAAATATCTCTACGGCCTAACACGAGGGCATTTTAGAGCGTTCATTATAGAGAAAGAATCTTGTATCTCGAATCTGCTCATGTAAACTAATTTTGGCCATCTTGGTGATTTGACGAGGCGTCTTTTCATCGTTTTCCCTTTTCCCCCAAGTCGGGCATCTTCTAAGGCGGTTCCATGCATTCAGTGCATAACTCCGATGGCATGCTGCGATGAGATACCTCTAGAACACTCTAGCACTGTCGTGGTAAACATGTGCCTATAATAGGTAGATCTCGAACGATGTTACCCATATGCCACTCTCACATATGCAATTAAAGCTAGCAATACCTACCCACCTTACGTAACAAGACCCTGCATCGCAAGGTAGAGACAGAAACAACGAACAGAAACAAATCCAGCAGAAGAGAATCTCGTTCCGTAAGACATCCGGCCTCAGGGGCGTAACACACCTCTGAGGGGCTAGGACATGCAGCACACCACGCCCGAGCAAAATCCAAATCCCTTATTATTAGCTTTTAAGCTTTCCGCGCCGCTGACAGTATCTACTTATCCCACGCCGCAGCATGGCGGGGAGCAGCAGGCGGGAGCGAGAGAGGAGAGGGACGCAGAGCGGCAATCTCAGACAGAACGGGATCGTCCCAAGCATTGTAGAAACAAGCGCGACGACAACACCAATAACAGCACATGCTAGCACTTGCATTTGCACTTGCACACACACACACACAGTACAAGTGAATACCCTCGGGCCTCAGCCCATTGCCTATTACGAGCAATGAACCTCCTGATTGCTTTTTCGGAATCCGACACTGTGCAGCACAAGCTCACCGTTTCAGGCCATCGAAGTGTGTAACTACATACTATTATAGTACGTAATGTCGCAATGCCGCAGACAAATACAGCATATACACAGCAGCCCGTACCACTCCTTTGTAATTTCTGGAAGCGCGCGCCCTGCCTTCCTTCCACCGCGACCCAACCCGATCTACAGTTTGTTTCCGCCCTCATCGTTTTTCTTTTTCCATCTTAAGTTTTTGGCAGTGCAAAATATTAACCTAGGCAACCCACTTTCTTCCCGAAGTAGTAATACCACTAACTACCGAGGTGCATATCCGCGCGAGTAGGTAGGACATAGTTACAGGTACTGAATGTACAACTTTTGGGGATTTTAGCTCTCGGCTACTTCCGAGCAATGTACCTTCCCCTCGGGTTACAGTATCTTTACCATCCGCGCGCCAGTTGGCGTCCGACTAAGCGGTGTCCACTTTCTATGTACCCCATCCAATTCAGAGCCAACGAACCGCTTAACGCCGCCAATCGTCGTGATTGGCTTTTCTGCCAACCTAGATTTAGACACTGCGGCTAGGTAGCCAATGAGGGCTCGTTGCCGCCCAAATGCATATACAGGAACTGCTACTGTGTTGCCTGTACTTACTTAAACGAAATTACGGTTTTACAAGTATAGACAAGACGCCTTGCATCGATAGCCGCTCCAATATCAACTAACCTAGTGAGCAGGTAAGTGGGGTGGGTGCTAACGCAGGTAGATACTACTAGTATGTATGTATGTAGAATGCATGCATGCATAATACACGCCGAAGCGCTTCAAGTTCTTGCATGATGTTATTGTTATTGTATGTATGTGACTGTATGTAGCAGCAGCAAGCAGTATGAGAAATGATTACCATGTACATCTGTACTGTATAGCAAACACACTGACGGGGCCCGTCCAAGTTCCGCGCGGCTGTTAGGTCTGCCGCCCCCTTTCTATCTACTGCGTATGTATGTATTTCGAACGGGTTCATGCAAGCCAGTTCGCGGCTACCAAAGCGTTAGAGCGATACTTGGGCGTCTAAAGACAAGGTGGAATCAGAGACGAGACAGGCTGCTACAACTTTCAAACATGAGCTGAGATCGCCGGATCGGTGATTCTGGTGGAATCATGCCTTGGATCTCAGACAGTAATGGGCGGTTGTTATCACAGCAGCAGCGGAAGACAGACAGACGGTCGTCGGAGGGTTACGACCGCATACTTAGGCTTAAGCATATGAGACTTCAGTGCCAGATATTCCTAGTAGTCATGATAGACCCAGCAAGTAGTCGTAGTATCCCGGTCTACTAATAATCAAGATGTCCATTTAAAATCAGATTCAACTGGGAAGTAAGACGCAGGGGCAGCATGACTCGGAGCTGGGCGTCACATGAAAATGCAAAATGTGGTGAACTTTACTTGGTATTTCTTGTTCGTTTTGCTGTAACATAACACACCTGATAGTCACAGCCTGCGTGAGGGAAAAATTTAGCGCCTGATCGAGGGTTATTCGTAACCTCGAAAGGCGCGGGCATCGTATCAAACCGGAGCACAATTCATCACAAGACAAACCTCCGGCTATGCATCTGAAAGAAACCGATATGCTTCCCTAGTTCCGCTTAAATGCCAACATCCCTTCAACGCCTCTAAAGACTCCTTCCCCTGAACCACCACGGGCGTAACTTGATTATACTGTATTACATAAACCGTCATTGCTGGCGTGTCCTGCTTCAAGCAGGCTCGGGCAACAGATGATGGCCTATAATGTTTTACTGCTTGGGGGGTGACCCAGATCAGCAATATCCTGACTGCCAAGGGTAGCAGTTGATACTAGTCAGCAGTGTTCATCTACTTTTCTGCTTTCCCGTGGCCGGCGTTGTCCCTTAATATCATAGTCAAACCATTGACATATTCTGTTAATAGCCGTTATAGCTGTCTTGGGGTCGTGGTTGCGTGAAGTCGCGGAAGTAAGGGTGAAGGCAAGCTTGCTTCGCCGAGATTCGGCCCGCCGGATCATATACGAGCATTGCCTCTAACAGGTCCAGTCCGGCCTCGTCGAGGTTAGAGCACAATGGCTGTGATGGATCACGAACCCACTTTGGAAACGAGGCCTTGAAGTCAGGGTAAGAAGTAACGCCGGGCCAGACCTCTTCCGTTGGCGTTCCTAGGAGACTGCACTTGTGTGAGCACTAGAACTGCGGACGGTACACATTAGGTTAGCAGAACTTACCGGAATGTTTTGAAGATCTGGTCAATTTCAGAATCACCAGGAAACAGGGGTTTGCGAGTGCACATCTCTGCAAAGATACAGCCTACCGACCACATATCCACACCTGTCGAGTACTGGCGGCCACCGAGCAGAATCTCCGGTGCACGATACCATAGCGTTACGACTTCGTGCGTGTATGTTCGGAGCGGAACACCGAATGCGCGTGCTAGACCGAAATCTGCCAGTTTAAGGTTGCCCTCCCGGTCGATCAGCAGATTCTGGGGCTTAAGATCGCGATGAAGAACACGATGGCTGTGGCAATACTTGATGCCTTTGCAAAGTTGGCTCATGAACTTCTTAACCATCGCGTCTCCGAGACCCAAACGTCCCAGCTCAACGCCCGTGCCTTCGGGCAAAGCTTTACCACGTCCACCATCGCTGACCGGCAAGGCTTCCATATATTTCTTCAAATCGAGGTCGAGGAACTCGAGCACAAGGTAGAGTTTATGGCCATCGGCGTGGACAATGTTGAAGAGTCGGACAATGTTGGGATCTTTCATTTCCTTGAGAAGCGAAATTTCACGGATTGCTGTGCTAGGCACACCCTCATCTTCGGCTTCGAGTCGGATTTTCTTGAGGGCAACAATGCGACCGCTGTGCTGGAGATCCCGGGCCTTATAAACCACACCATAGGTGCCTGTACAAGAGTATTTATTAGCATGAACATCGCCGGGCGCTGACTTCGCAAAGGTGGCACCGAGTAAACAATAGAGTAAACAAATAAACAGAATCAGAGTAAGACTAATGTACCTTCACCCAGCTTCTCTAGCTTCTGGTAATTCTCCATGATCGCAATTGGTTCAACAGAGACCAGGTTTTAATCAAAGACACAAGTTGGGAGGTCAGGTGAGAATGAGGTTTCAATTGATCGACTGTCGGCGATTTATTACTGGTATGGAATAGGATAGAAGGATTTCAACCTGACAAGGTCAGGCTAATTTTGGCGGGGTTCGTTCCCAGAAAACAGAAACGAGGGGCAACGCCGATTGCAAAAGTATATGCGATGGCTAGAAGAGCCTCTAGGGGCGCATCAAATGATTGTTGAAATTCTTGGGGGATACAGTCCGCTCTAATGAAGGGGGTCGCAAGCCGTGCGTCGATGTGGGACAGGGACTTTCAGATTCATGGCCCGGTAGCTGTGGTCACCGAGTCACAGTGGTGTGTTTTCAACTTTTGTTGATTTTCAGTAATAAACAACTGCACGCGACAAACAAACGCGAGCTGTGGTCAACATGTGGCTGGAGCAAGTACCAGCCGTGCCAGTGTGGAAGTACCTAGGTTAGCACAACTTGCCACTGTACTACTGTACCTACCTGAATCTTTGACCAACTGAATGGGAAGTGTATGTATGCTGTACCAGTGGGGCTAATAGTTGGAGGCCCATCGTACCTTTTCAATGTACTTTCCTCAATGTACCATTCAGATGGGAGGTACTTACAAGCCACGGCTGCCTTAGAGCCTACGAAACCCCTCTATGCCACCTACGATGAGTCCACTTAGTGCGAAAACCATTGATTGCCCCTCCATACCGGGTAGGGTAGACAAGAGACCTTACGTTAAAGACGTCGAGTTGGGAGAATTCAAGTGCATACCACGAAAGATAAGCACAACAAGATCTCATTGACTTACTATAACTTGGAAATTTGTGGTCTTGGGGCAAGATGACAATTGATTTAACGACACTGGACGCCTATGAGCAGCCTTCAGATGAGCTACGGACGCTCTGGAAGAAATATTCACGAACTGATCATGCAGAATTTGCCAATCATCCAGATATCGATGAACTGGATACTTCCAAGCCAGGGGATTTCTGCCTTGCTGGTCACATACCCCTTAAAAAGTTAAAGAAGTCTTTTCAGCTTCTTCAAGGCAATAATCAAGAAATACCAAATGTTACAAAAGATGCGTCAATATATTATCACCCGCTGCTACCTGGTACATACGCCCTGTCCAAGTCATATAGTCTACATAACTTCTAACAAACGAACAGGTTTATTGATCGTCCCATCTCTCATACCGCTGGATATACAGAGATCTCTATTGTCTAAGATGATACACCGAGATCTATCTAACCAGACTCACCAAACCAATTTGCATCTTCACTACGAGTTACCTTACAGGGAAGAAAAGGCAGATGATGATAGTCGCTCCTTTTTTTCATATGCCCCTGAGTCACCTGTAAGGCTCACCCCCAAGGACCCGGAGGTGCATAAGCCATTGTCCATCAAACAAGTACTTGAACGGCGGCTTTCCTGGGTCACCTTGGGAGGTCAATACAATTGGACAGAGCGGGAATATCCTGATCAAGAACCCCCAAAGTTTCCGGGAGATATAGCCGGTTTTCTCCAGACTCTTTTCCCTGAGACAATTGCCCAGGCTGCCATTGTCAACTTCTATACGCCGGGTGATACCATGATGATGCACAGAGATGTGAGCGAACAGACCGACAAAGGCCTCGTTAGCCTTAGTATTGGGTGTGATGCTCTGTTCATGATAGCACCCAATGAATACGGGAAAACAGCAGCGGAGAACAAGGAAAACGGGGCTGCAAAGAAACCATACCTCCTTCTGCGACTACGTTCAGGAGATGCTATCTATATGAGTGAAGAATCTCGCTATGCCTGGCACGGCGTGCCGAAAGTACTCAAAGGTACCTGCCCAGAAACCTTGGCAGACTGGCCTGCCGAGGACGGCAAGTTTGAGGAGTGGAAAGGGTGGATGCGAAATAAACGGATTAACTTGAATGTACGACAGATGAAATAATGAAACAAGGGCACAATATATAGGCACCAGTGGCCTACACCGTGTGTGCATTCCAAGTAAGCAGATGTGCATGAAAACAAATGGTCAGCTTCTTATAGACTCCCAATACCTTGGGCAGGTGATCATCTAATGAGTTTGTAGTTAACCATCCTCACTCTCCTCTCGTACATCCTCCATTATCCAGAAGCTCTCATTCTGTCGTATCTCAACACACTCTGCATAAGCACTTCAGTCCCAATGGCACAATCTTCAGGGCTCGTATACTCCTCAGGGTTATGGCTGACGCCATTCTTGGACGGCACGAAGATCATGCTTGTGGGACAATGCCGACTGGCATATACACTATCGTGACCGGCACCGCTAGTCATATCGCGGACTAGTCTTTTATCTCCCGTCACAGACTCTGCTGATGCGCGCACCGCAGCGATGCAGTCAGGATGGAACTGAGTCGCAGGAGAGATGCTGTCAGTCTTCCAGGAAACCGAGAGTGGTAGGCTAGGGGTGGCCCCGTCTAGAAGTCCCCCAATGTTTTCCCCAGCCGCCAGCGCGGCAAAGTCGCGCTTCAGGTCAGCTTCCATGGCCTCGACTGTCGAATCAGCGGGTGCGCGTACGTCAAGAGTGAATCTCACATGGCCGGGTATCGTGTTAGTGCTACCAGGCGTGAGCGTGAGGATACCCGTCGACGCAAGAGCGGAATGTTTTGTCGCTAGGCGATGCGAGTGTGTAATCAACCTAGCCGCAAGAAGCATGGCGTCACCGCGATTCGCCAGCGGCGTCGTCCCCGTGTGTGCGTCTCGTCCCCTCACGTCTATGGTGAACCATCGGTAAGCCTGGACGCCGTGGACAACGCCGACCTTTTGCCGCTCGGCTTCTAAGAGAGGACCCTGCTCGATATGCAGTTCGAAATGTGCCGCCATTGGCATGCTCTTATAGCTTGCTGGTATCGAACCGAGGTAGCCCAGCCGTTGCAGCTCAGACTTCATCGTTGCTGTGCCGCCACCGACTTCGCGGAGGTTGTGTGCTGTTTCGAGCGGGACTTCCTCGGCCCATACGCCGGAAGAGACCATGCTGATTGGAAAACGTGCTCCTTCCTCACTGTAACGCCCGAGGCGCTATGGTTAGCTCAGACATGATATTGCTTATTTGTGGAGGTTCATTACTTGGTCCAGTTGACGACGCCTACGGGAAACTCGGTTTCCGCACGGTGGTCCTTCAGTACCCTCAACATCTCGATCCCGGCGAGGATGCCTAGAATCCCGTCATACCGCCCACCGCTAGGTTGCGTGTCTAGATGGGAGCCGGCGAATGTCGCGAGACCGTCTCGGCGTCCCGGCCGCACAGCGAAGATATTACCCATGGCATCTATCTTGACATCGCAGCCTAGCGACGAAGTGGTCTCGACGAACCAATCGCGTGCTTGCTTATCTGTGTCGCTTAGTGCGAGTCGGCACATGCCAGTGGCATTTGGTCCGCTGAGCAGCTCGATTCCATGTTAGTGAAGCGAACCAGTTTGGAATCGAAGTAATACGAGGATAGGATGCGGTTGCAATTACCTCCCCCATCTTTGTCCTGTGCCCCATCGACAGGTTTCGTGTAATGTTTCCATGAGCCTCCCTTGATTCACTTTAAATTTATCAATATCTGCGGTTTGTATGTCATTTGCTTGCGTGCTTAGAGCGCGTCGTGGCAACGGCACTATCAACGACCCGCGCAGCCAAGGCGTCGGCAGGCGACCAGCCAACCTCGCCGCCATGACAGAGGGGGCTCTTGTGAAATAATGCATCAGGATCGACTACGTATTGATCTACTCAATTAGTGTTGAGGCTAAGGATTAAATGCTGCCTTTAACAAGATTGTATACTTGGTTTAGAGTTGTCGACCCAAACTACACCGCAAGATGATCTGTCTCGACCGGCGTCAGTTACAACCCCACATCCGAACTATAGGCACTCCAATGCCGGATTCTGCTTTCCCATCGTATTGACACAACGTATCTGCCTCAATTGTCTTGATACTCTGCACGAAGACTACCACTACATAATGGAACCATATAATAATAATAGAAATAATATAATAACCCTAGACTTCCACTATTACTCTTTCGTCAAACGGACAACAACGCACCATCTCCAACCCTCAAGCCGTAAGTACCGGGTAGGCCCAACCGAGTTACATCTTCGCCAGCACCTCGATAACCCTTTGCGGCTGCGTAATAAAGGGGCTATGCCCAGAAGAAACTCTCTCGACCTTTAACGTGGGTATCTTGGCGATCAGCATCTCCTGGAAGGGCAGAAGCATCGCCTGGTCGTTCTCGCAGACCAGAAACGTGTGCGGGATCCCGCAGTTGGACGGCACGCAGTCGACAGGCAGCTCGTACGCGTCCTGGGATTGTCGCTCCAGGAGCGCGAAATACCTGTCCGCGTCCGCTTTGGGCAGATCGCTGAAGAAGGCGTAGTTTGCGGTGTCGTGCACGAAAGAGAATTTGTTCTACAGCGTTGAAAAGGGAGCGAATTAGTATTTTGTTTATAGTTAGAAACCTACTACATATACATAATACTCTCCCCCCAAGCAGACAAACTTCTATCCAGTGCTAGCCAATTAGTTATGTTTACATACACCTGAGTACGGGACCTCGTAGTCCATCCAGGAGGGAAACGTGCCGCCGAACGCCGTCAGCAGATCTAGGCCCGGCTCGGGGATCGTGAAAGCCGCGATGAACAAGATGGCGCGGAAGCCGCCTCGCTTGCCGGCCGCGACTCGGTCGTGGACGGTGTACCCCTTCGTCGCGGCGCATCCGGGAATCCCGCCGTACGAGTGCGCTGCTATCACGAACTCCTTGCCCTCATCCATGCGCTTCTCGACCGCCTTCTGGATCGCCGCTGCGTCGTCCTCCCACGTCAGCCCCGTCGTACCGAGCGTGGGTAGTCTTGGTGCGTAGGCCTCGTACCCTTGCGCTTCGAGGGCCTCTTTGAGAACTGCGAAGTGTGCAGGCGTGTGCCATGCCCCAGTTACTAAGACAATTCCGGGCTTGGTGTTGTCTACTGGGTTCGCTGCCATGTTGTTGATTTTGTTTTACACTAGGACTAACTAGTAGAATTATTGTCACTGAAACAAGAGACGGGCGATGTGTATATGTGATAACTACGTATAACCCCATGTTTGGTTTGGAACTAACTACTTATTCGACGACCAATGATATATAGCGCCTATTTCTTACACACTCATATACCTGCGTGGCTCAATAAGGATGGCAGGATTCATATTTACCAAAGTTACAAATATACTGCTGATGTCAGTACATCACAAAAGACTGACAGCACACTGTGGACACACAGACGCGCATTGCGTGAACGGTTACATGCTTGCCTCTAGTAAATGAACATGTAGCATACATTGCTGTCCTGACGGCAGGATTTGCAAAAGGTTGTAGCATAGAGAAGTGACAAGCGCGTGGGAGGGGGAGGACGGGGGGTGTAGATCGCAAAAGCAAAGCCCTGTTCTTTCCAACATTTCTGTTCACCTTTACTGTATCAAGTGTCAAACCGCTTTTAGTAATCATCACGGAGGTCAGTGATTATTGTGTATATGGATACAATTCGAGTCTATGTATATACTGTAAATCTGCATCGTGGTAACAGATGCTCTGATCATAGTGAACAGAACAGTGTGAAAGTTACCATAGGTGGGATAGGTATTGCCTGGGACGGTCTTTATTGAGAATCGAGACTGATCACGGTGTATCTGTCTAACCTAATGAAATCCTAACGAGATGAAGGAAGAGCGTTATGAGGGTCCACACTATCGTCTACCTGATCAAGCACGCCCTTTGCGAAGCTGGGGCATTGTGCAACAGAGCGCCGAAATGTTCCACGAGGATCAACACCCTTGTCTTTGCTTTCTCGAAAAGCTGGGGATTCCCTACTTGAACTACCGACAAAATCATTTACTACTTATCATTTTTACTTGGCAGAATAGGTAGCTAGGTAGGTAGCCAGGCTTGACATGTCAAAGCAGCCCTATCGCTCCTTGGGGGTATTTAATTACTCTGGGTGTAACCGTACATGAGATCATGTTCCTGCTATGGACTTTTCTGTGTTAGAAACTCGCATCAGAGAGGTCGCTATCTGTTTGGTGTTGGCGCAACCTGCTATCTAACATGCCTAACCGAACCAACGACTGGGGTGCCTCCAAGAACTAGGACCCGTGCGGGCCAATGGGAGCACTCGCGATTCGCTCTCCGAATGAGTCGACAATCTCCTGTTCCCACTTCGTTTTCAGCTTCTCTCAGCTGTAAAGTTTGAGCTATCCATTGACACGCGCTAGAATCTGGACGGGTAGGAATATGAAACGCGCAGACGTTCTGTCGTCGGGTGAAGGCGATACGTGATCATACACTGCAACTGCGGGACTGGCAGGTCGAAGTCTTCATACCAGTTGGAATGCCTTCAGTTGGAACCCTGGGGACCTTCAACTCTATGCCTGCCTGCACAGGTCGAAGTTATCTAACCCGAAGTTCTGCCTCCTTGCGTATCATACTTGGTATTAGTAAAGTTGGTTATCAGGGATAGGGCTCCTAGTCTGTTGTTCAACGAACTACATATTCAGCTGCCAAGAAGTTATGTGACAGGTCCTGCATCACCGACCATGAGATAGCACGTCCTCTGCCTCAGCGCGTTCTGGAGATAATGCATGGCCCTTAGTAGGACTAGTCAGGGGAAATTAGGTATAATGGCGGAAGCGGCCCGCCAGCTTTTTCTGAAGAAAACAGAAGAAGCCGGAGACGACAAATCCTTCTTCTCTCTTTCCATGACCGGATCCGCTCCCTTTTCTCGGCGTGGACCCGAGCGATACGATCGTTAATACTTCATTCTCTACACTTCTTGTCGCTCCCTTGTGCGTTTATTTCTCTTAATTAACCTCATATCGAAGACATGTTTGGAACACGCCGCTCGTTAATTGCCTTGATCGGAGGGGTCGCCTCGGTCGTTGCGACCGATATTGTCTATGTGTCTGATTTACAAATCTTCACGGTTCTGGTAGGTCGATTTGGATTGTTCTGCGATGACGGTGCCTGGAATGTATACGAGTTGCCCGTATCAACAAGATGAACTCACTTGATCATTTTCCCGGACGCGAGACAACAAGGCGGACGCATAAAGGATTTTCACTATGTTCATCGTCCAGATGAAGGGATAATATTCTCGATGAAGCTCTTCTATCACGAACTTTTCTTTAGTGCTCTACAACTAGTATTGCACATCCATGATAGAGTTAGTATGGGATCTGACGCGACGAAATAGGCCCCCTGCGCGCAAGAGGCCGTATCCTGGGTTGTAGACTATCAGACTGAGGAAAGCTGCCCCGATGCGGTGACGGAATTGCAGTCATGTATATGTTCGAAGAACAGTGGAAACAACTACGAAACGATAGCGCAGTCCATATCAGATTCGATCAGCTACGGGTATGTGAATGCGATCGTGACCCACTCGTCTCAGACCACGATGTCTCAGTTGAAAACTTATGATAGATGCTAATACTCTTCTTAGTAAGTACACTTAGACGAACGTTAGGGGAGCTTTTTGTTGTCAATTTCCCAAAGTTGCGCGTCTACTTCGAGTCATTGATGAACGAGTCTAACGACGACCGTAGCATGCGGTGATACTGCGACAGAGGATCAGGCCAGTGCATCAACTGTATTGTCGGCATATTGTAACCAGGATTCGATTATCACCTTTCCGTCTCCGAGTATTACCGTCGAGGACTATGTGACAGACCTACCGGCCTTCCAGAACCTCGCACCTTGCGCAGCGGCTGGTGTTTCGGAAGCAGTTTTGTAAGCTCCGTGCCTTTCCTTGCTATAAGCGGTGATGGTATGAAGTAACCTGCTAACTTGCCCAGGGCGCTGGTAAGCATGTTACCAAATATCTTCACAAAAGCTGTCCTGACTTGAACCGCGTAATCAGACCCAGGATCTCTGCCAAGCAGACCCCGGCCTTCTTGCAACATGTGTCTGCGACAAGAACCAGAACTCTTTATATGTCAGCGCGCAGATAAACACTTCGGTTAAGTACTACTGCAGCTCACATACGCTGGATATTTCGTCGGCTCAAGCGGTATTTGAGGGCTATTGCGGCTTAGCCCACGGGACATCCTCCTTCCCTGATACCTCGGATCCCCCAGGAGATTGTTCGTAGTCCCGTTCCCCAGTTTGGTCGTGCAGCAAAGCTAACATTCATTGCTACCAGTAACTTACTATATCACCGCATTGGACGAGTATAGTGCACTAGCCCCTTGCGCTAGGTCCGCCGTGTCATATAATGTCTTGATTGTGAGCACGTCCCATGAACCACCCCCTCGATATGCAGCTAATGATGATTTCGTCAGCAAACCTCGGAACTCTGCCCGCCTGGACCCCAGGCCTTGGCCTCCTGTGCCTGCCTAAGAAGTGAGATGACTGGACTCATCAGTGGCTTGATCACATCGGACGTGCGGAATTACTGCTCCACAGCCGCGAGTGACGATGTTAGGTCGGCCCTTGCTGTATGGGACCTATACTGCAGTGCGGCCAAGGCTCTAACAACCATTTCCCATATTACAGAGTCAGGTAAGCGATGACAGACACAGATACATTTGGAACCAGCTCAATATTGATTTTTGATAGTCTCGCAGCCAACTCCTAGCCCGAAAGGACATTCAGGCGGAGCCCAGCAAACCGGCGGTAGCAACCCGACTGGCAAACCATCTGACGGATCTGGAGACGGAACGACTGAAAAAAAGACGTCGAACACTGCTGTGATAGCCGGGGCTGTGGCGGGTTCGGTGCTAGGCACTGGCCTTATCGCGGCTGTGGCGTTCTTGTTATACCGGCGAAAGAAAATGGCACAGGCAAATGCGGCAGCTCCACCAGTTGTGGTCGCAGAGGACGGGAAGCCAGAGCTCGACAATACATCTATAGCACCGCCACCGGCTGGGAGCCCCAGTCCTAGCATGATAAAATTACGAGTGGACGACGTCTCTCCGGTATCTGGGATCTCCAGTCCAAACTCGCCTTATGGCTCCGAGCTTGCTGCTCAAACTCGGTTCGGTCCTCCCCCTCCGATGCCGGAGTTACATAGCCCTGCCGCATATCCCAGGACGTCGGAACTCCCAGAACGAAACTTTCATCTATCGGCGGCTCACCATGAAGCGTATAGTCAACAGATATACGAGGTACCAGGGCAATATCGGCCGCCAGTCTCCGGGCCTAGACATCCGGGCATGGGTTGGCAGTCGGGACCTGTGCCAAATGCCTACGAGATGGATGGTGGCTATGCCGGATCGCAAGAGCCGCATGCACGTTGAAAGGTATAAAGGATTTGGAATTTAATGTATACATAACTAGTAGGTGTTCCGCGTCGGCATGTTTGGGTGCTTGACGGTCTAGTAATAGAATAGAAGTTTTGCAATGTTACATACCGGAGTTGGGCAAAAATATATGGCACATTTAATAGTGGGAATGGATTGATGTGACCTATGACTTGTGAATAACGTAAACCGTGAGCACATGGCCAGTAAACAGGAAATAGTACTCAAAACACAATATGTTTCAAGATAATTTCAGCAAGAAGTCTGAAGAGCTACACTCATCACTTTATCGTCTGAGAGCACGTGATCTTGTACTTTGTCACCAACCACTTCTGTGCTTTATTTGGTAGAAGGATGTCGAGTGACGTCATCAAGCCAATTGAACGCGACCATTCAACAACTATTGAGGCGCTTGGCCGCAACATTTCAGCTCAAGCCCAGATACCGGTATATGGATTCTCCGGAATCGATACCAATTCTGTCGGAGAACTCTCCGTCCCTGGGGTAGTGCCTGACGATATCTCATATCTATCGTGGTTCTTTACAAGCTTCTGTGAATCTTGGACGTGGTCGAAGACCCATACCAAAGTGTCGAGCTCGAGAAGACGACGTGCATTTGGCTCTCGGGAGCTCCCGAGCCCTAGTCGACTATTGAAATAACGATACTATAAAAGCATCAGTCTGGTGGTGCGCTGGCTATTTCATAATGGATGGCCCAGGGGGAGCCGCAACAATAGCTATGGTTCCAAAGGTTAGATCAAACCCAAATCAAGAGCTACGCTCTTCATTTAACAAAGTAGTGCTTATTCTTTACAAATGGTATCAAATGCTAATATGTGACCAAATCAGCCGAAAGGGTCTGCCTCGCTGGCGGCAGTTGTATCGGCTTTTGTTCCTACTTGGGTGAGTTCTCTTATCCTCGATGTAAGCCTATACAAAGCGCTAAACTAGTGAAGGTTGTGGGGCTGATATTCGTCGGAATATTTGTCTTGATCAGGCAGAGGTTCCGGAACATCTATGCGCCTCGGACGTTCATTGGGACTGTGCCAGAGAAGTGAGTGTTCCCCTTATTCAGCAGGGCATAATCTAATATGTCGCAGAGATCGGACCCCCACCACAGGTCGAGCATACTTTGAGTGGTATCATACGATGCGAAACTTGCCTGACAAGTATTTGCTATATCATCAGTCATTAGATACCTATCTGTATCTCCGTTTCTTGAGGACGATTATCTTCATTTGCCTTGTAGGATGTGGTCTTACGTGGCCTATCCTCATGCCAGTTGATGCAACGGGAGGCGGGTCCTCCACTGAGCTTGACAGAATCAGTATCAGCAACGTCAAAAAGAAGGGTCACTTGTATGCTCATGCAATCATGGCATGGGTATTTATGGGTTTCGTTATGTTTACCATCGCCAGAGAACGGCTATGGCTTATTGGCCTTCGCCAGGCTTGGGCACTTTCAACTCCAAATTCAAAGCGCCTGTCTTCGAGGACTGTGCTCTTTCTGTCGGCCCCCAAAGATGCCCTAGACCCGAGCAACATGCATCGTTTCTTTGGAGAAGGGGCGGTACGAATCTGGCCCGTGACCGAGACGGAGACGTTACAAACACTTGTGACTGAGCGGAATTCCTTGGTTGAGAAGCTTGAGGTTGCCGAAGCGAGTCTCATTCGGAAGGCCAACTCTAGAAGGGCTCGGAAGGTCCTTGAGAGCAATAATTTGGGCGAGGCGGGGTATTCCGAACTACCCGAATCCTTCAAGAAGGCGATACGGCCGCGCTCGTGGTCTGCAACTGCTCTTTTCGTCAGGAAAGAGGATAAAATAAAGTCGCTCCGTGAACAAATAAAAGAAAAAGAAGAGCTCCTCGACGAAATGAGAAAAACTCATGGTATTGGAGAGCCACGTGGTGCAGCAGCAGTCTTTGTTGAGTTCAAGACTCAAGCCGAAGCGCAAAGAGCATATCAGCAAGTCTCCTCATCAAACATTTTAGCTCTAACGCCCAGGTATGCCGGTGTGAAACCGGACGAAATCATCTGGAATAATCTGACTATTCCGCCGGCCAGTCGAATCTCCCAGGACGGCATTGCCCTGGCTATAGTCTCATTAACTACTCTATTCTGGTCGATCCCGAGCGGTTTTATAGGTCTTATTTCCAACATTAGCTACCTTGCGGAGAATTTCGAGTGGCTTAGTTTTCTTAAAAACCTACCCGATCCAGTTATCGGCCTCGTTTCAGGTCTTCTGCCTCCGCTATTGACCAGCCTTTTGACCAAATACGTGGCTACCATATTTCGAAGTAAGCAATGTTGCCTAATAATCAAATAACAGCAGCTTACCCTGGTGTGCCAGCTGTTTCCAAATCATTTGGAGGACCAACCACTACGGCCAACGAGCTTAGGACCCAGAAGTGGAATTATGTCTTCCAAGTCACGCAGGTAAGTAGGAGATCATGTCCCGCATCGGCAATGATACAGAATCAACTAACGTATCGGCACAGGTCTTCTTGGTTACAGCAGTGTTTTCTGGCGCTGCGACAGTCGCTTCCCAGTTGGCCAAGCGTATCCAAGACCCAACATCAATACCTGAATTGCTGGCGAGACAACTCCCCAAATCATCAAACTATTACCTCACCTATTTTATAGTTCAAGGAACAACGACTGCTGCAGACAACCTGTTGAACTATTCCAGCCTGCTGCAGTACTTAATCTCTGACTGCTTCCTTGACAAGACGCCGCGCCAGAAGTTCAATCGATACACGAGCATGAGAGGCATTGCTTGGGGCAAAGTCTACCCGAAAGTAAGCTTAATCGTAAACTAGCTAGAAATAATAGGCTAACGACGTTTTGTAGTTTGCAAACTTTGCTATCATCGGTAAGTCTACGAAAGCTCTCCTGCAAAATACTGCGCGTACTTACATTGTGTAGCTATTGCTTACTCGTGCATTGCCCCCCTTGTTCTCGGATTTGCTGCTGCGGGACTGAGCCTTTACTACTGCTCTTATCGGTACAACCTGTTCTACGTCATCCAGCCAAAGATAGATACAAACGGGGAGGCTTATACCCTCGCCCTTCAGCATCTCCTCACCGGCGTCTATATCGCAGAGCTGGCACTGATAGGCTTCTTTGGTTTACGGACAGCTCAGGGCCCGACGATTATGATGGGGGTGTTGCTTGTAGTTACGATTTTGTATAACATACTAACCAACAGGTATATATCGCCACTGGAGAAATTCTTACCAGCTGACCTGGTCTCGGCGGCGGCAGACGACGAAACGGCTCCGCTACTATCGAGCGCCGAGGAGGGAGAAGCCTCTCGTATTCAGCGGCGAAGCGAGTCTGCAGGTGTTCCGTCACCGATCGCTGAACACATTATCAACCCGACGGCGAGATTCTTTGATCCTCACGTGTTTGCCTCGTACAACTACATGAAGTCTTGGATACGAGAGGGCGATTACGAAGTCATGGCGGAAGAGGCCGAGTACGCTGAGGAGGATCTGGAACGGGCGTACCTGCACCCGGCCCTGACATCCCAGACGCCCGTTATATGGATGGCCCGCGATAAGATGGGCGCAAGCCGGAACGAGGTCCGCGAGAATGAAGAGCACGGGTTGAAGGCCAGCGATGAGGGTGCTTGGCTTGATGAGAAGGGGAGAGTTCAGTGGAGTGCACTCGAATTGGAGAAAGTGCCGGTTTGGAAGCAAGGCAAAAAGTATTGAGAAATACCGCCGTAATCGGGATTTTGGAAATATTATGTATGCCAATCACACACTGCAGACAAGAGGTGAGAGAAAGCTTGGCTGTTAGAAATTTATAATGGTTAAAGCAATACAGAAGCTAGGTTAGCTTGGTAGGTAGTATATCAGCATAAGTGCATATATACACAAATAGGTACCTAAGTACAGATCTGTACTAGGTCCATTAGTACTTACATAATCTTGCTTGCTGGAAGTGGGTCTTGGTCCAAGCTCCCTTTTTATGTGCTGTCTGGGCCAAACAACAGCCTTGTCGCGCCTGCTACCGAAAACAGTGTGAAGCTGTTAAGGTTTGTGAAAGAAACTTGCACCTTCCCACAGTCTTTACTTGCGATTCATCTTCCATTCCCTCCATCGACCTGCTGTTTTGATACCTACCTGGGCATCTCACGGTGCAGTTACAGGCTTAATTCCATTCAATGGAAACTGTTGCATTAAGTCGTATTTGCAACACTTAACTTCTACCACTTTTCTTACTAGGTTACAACAGCCAACATAACTGCCTCTTGCAATCTATATTGTTCAACCCAACCGGGGATTTGACACGGCGGAAACGGATCGATACGGGCTCACGGATGAAACCAAACAAAAATAAGGCTTAACTGTCAACGAATCGCTTGTACCCGAAGCTTAGTGTGCACCTCGAACATCAAGACACTCATGAAGCATCAGCTGCGGCTCTCAACCTGACACGATGGCTGCTGCGGGTGTAGACGTAGGCTACCTCGCTACCCACTTGGGTATGCCAGAGACGAATATTTCGATTGCCACCTCTGATCCGACAGCCGAACTAGTTAATAGTATTCTTGCCGCGGTAGCAGCCAAGGCTCACGAGTTTGATGCCTTGTTCTCTCAAAAGCTTCAGCTAGAAGTCCAACTTGAGACATCGGTTCGCGGTGCTGAAGCGCAACGCGATGCCAGTAATGAGACTGCGAAAAAGGCATTGAAGGATGTGGAAGACATTCGCCAGAAACTTAACCAAGAAGGTTCCGTGTGCCCCTGATCTTTGAGAGCCCTACACACAGTTCACAACTTCTCATACCTGAAACAGAGACCACACGGCAAACGCTTGAGAACGAATTACAGTCACTCAAATCCTCTAGCTCAACCTCACACTCTGAAATCGACACTTTACGTGCGCGTGTCGCATCCCTAGAGACATCGAATCGAGAATCGCTGGCAATCATCGACACGAAGAATTCCACGAACGAGGCGCTTTCCCAAGAATTGCAGGCACAACATCAGAAGAACCTAAAGCTGAGCCAGGAAATAACAGCGCTCCAACAGGCCGTCCAGAACGCCAACGCCGTCGCGAGCTCCGCCAAGATTCGAGAACAAAGTCTCCAGCGCCAGCTAGAGGCAGCCCAACGAGATGTTGAGTGGACAAATAAGGAATTGAAAACAAAGGCTGCTGAGGCCCTCGCTTACCGGAAAGAAAAGGGTGCGCGCATCGCCGAACTACAGCGTCAGAATGATGAAGCTGCATCAACTATCGAATCCCTTAAGCGAACTGAGCAACAACTTCGCCGACGTCTTGAAGAGGCTCAGAGGAAAGCCGATGATGCTCTTGCCAAGGTCCAGCAATTAGAGGAAGCTGCTGCAAGCCGGCAGGGGGATTTCCAGCAACAGATTGACACACTCAAACGACTGAACGAGTTGACGGAGCAGCAAGTCGCAACTCAGAAAAAGCGAATGCAGGCTATGGAGGATCGAGAAGGACAGGTGAAGCGAGAATGCGAAGAGAAAATCCAAAAGATCAGCAAGGAGCTTGCTAGCATCAACATGGATAAGGATGAATTAGCCCAGACCAATGAGTCGCTGCAAGCAGAGATTGGCCGCCTTGAGGCTATGGTTGCAGGTGGCCCCGGAAGCTCTCCTGGACAACCTGGATCAGCTCCCCAAACCCCTCGGCCTATGAATGGGTCTATGTACCGTGCCAATTCACCGTTTGCAACTCCAGCATCCATGCGCAAGTCGATAACCGCCACGCAGGCCCTCGATGAGTACTACAAGGTGAAAGGGCAGCTGAATGTTGAAAAGCAACGCAGTAGCAACCTTGCCAAGGAATTCGAGGATGTACTGGAACAACTCCAGGCCAAGGCACCCGAGCTTGAGGAGCTCTACGCAGAAAACGAACGACTTCAGTCAGAGATCAAGAATATGTCACACCTTTCAGATGAAAGTTTCCAAGAGCGTGATGCTGCCAAAAAGGCGGCCAGGAAGGCTGAAAGTGCTGCCTCACAGGCTCAAGCTGAAATCAACATCTTACGAAATCAGCTCAGAGACCTTGGCGCCCAAATCCAAATGTTGTTATTCAATATGCATTGTCGAGAGAAAGGCATGAACGAACTAACGATTGAGGAGACATTGCATCTTCAAAAGCTTGAGAGAGGCCAGGTCGAAGGTAATGCAGATGATATTAACAGCATGATCCTTCAACGCTTGGTGGTTTTTAAGGACATACAAGAGCTCCAGGAAAAGAACGAGAAACTCCTACAAGTCACTCATGAACTCGGTCAGAACATGGAAAGTGAGGAGGCTATTGCTGCCAAGAACCAGGCGGTTGAGGATCATAGAGAGCGTATTCGCCTCCAACAAGAGTTGGATGTATTTAGGGATACGCTCAGGGGCTTCCAGATCAAGACGGAAAGCATCACTAAAGAGCGAGACATGTTCCGCCGCATAGTCGAGTCCCGTGTATCTGGAGATGAGCTGGCCTCCGCTTTGGGACATGCCCCTCAAGATGGTGTCCTCGTAAGCATCGAGCAGAACTCCGCCATGAATGACGACAGCGCAGATTATGCTACTTTGCTGGAAGAGATCCGGAAAGATTTCGACGATTACAGGAAGGAGCAAACAACTGACCGAAAGACACTGAAGGAGCAAATTGATAAACTATCTGCAGAACGGAACAAATTGCAAACCGAAGTGTCCAAGATCACCAGCCAGCTGTCTCTCGCATCTGAACGATACGAAATGCTCAAGTCCAACTACGAAGCCTTAGAGCACGAGAACAAGGAGCTGCAAAAGAGAAACCAGGCCATCTCCGAATCTGCAGCAAAACAAGATGTCAGGACGCAAAGTGTTGCTGAAGAGCTTGTTGAAGCAAGGAGTATGACCGAAAGCATGCGCAGCGAGATTGCAAACTTAAGAGCCGAAAAGAACCTCTGGCAAGATATCCAAGATAGGCTCAGTCGAGACATCGAGAATCTAGTGCAGGAAAAGTCACGCCTCAACAGTTTGCTCGCCTCACATCAGACTCTCCAGAATGAACGAGAACTTGCCGATAACGAAACAAAACGCCGCCTTCAATCAACTCTTGACAGCTTAGAAGACCACTTGAATACTACTAAGCGGAAACTCGCTGAGGAAGCTGAAGAGGCCAAGAAGGTGCAGCTGCGGAAGGAATTCGATGCTCAACAGTCACAGAAGAGAATAGATGAACTCACTGCCAGCCTCAGCCAGATCCGAGAAGAGTTGGTGGCGGTAAAGACGACCAAAGATCATCTGCAAAGTAGAGTAGATGAGTTGACAATCCAGCTGCGCAGCGCTGAGGAACGGGCTGAACGACTGCAACCTAGGCCCACCCCGCGACCAGGGTCGATGATCTCTACATTTGAAGAGAATGCAGCGCAAAACGATAGCGAGGAGCGTATTCAGGAATTGATACACGAAGCGACGGACCTGAAGCGAGATTTGGAGTTGACAAGATCTCAACTAGAGAATGCTCAAGCACAAGTTGAGAGGTATAAAGAGCTCAGCCAAGCATCTGAAGAGGAGCTCGAAAGATTGAACTCCGCTCAGGAGCAATATACCGAAGAAATAGATAAGGAGCTATCCGCTAAAGATGAAAAGATCAAGGAGTTGGAACAGCGCGTCGAAGATCTGTCTTCTGAGCTAAGTCGATCCAACAGCGAACTTTCCGCACTGCGCGACTCTCAAGCTGATATTGCTCGCCGCTTCGAGGAAGAGAAGATCATACTTGAGGAGGAGGTGCAGCGATTGAAGGAGGAAGAGGAAAGATATACGGAGTCAGCTCAGTTTCACCAGCAGGACCTCCGGGCTCAGGCCGAAATCGCGACCACTGCACAACAAGCATATGAAAACGAAGTGATGAAACATGGCGAAACCGCGAAGACGTTGTCTACCGTTCGAGCCGAATACAACGCTATCAAGACTTCAGTGGCAACGTGGAAAGCCGAAGCGGAATCAGCTAAAGCCACGCTATTGCAGAGTGAAAGTTCTTGGGATGAACGTCGGCAAAAGTTTGAGCGGGAGATTTCGGAGATCCGCATTCGTTGGGAGGATGCCAATGCTCAAAATAAGATCCTACATCAACAGCTCGAGAGCGTTACTGCGCAAATATCTGCTCTACAGGAGAGTCGCACGGCAAGCGACGAGACCCTCGAGACAATATCGGCGCAAGCCACTGGCTCAGACGCTGACAAATATCGCGAGCTGAGCAACTATCTTCGACGCGAGAAGGAGATCCTTGAGGTTCAATTCGAGCTCAAGGTTCAAGACGCCAAGAGATTGCAGCAGCAGCTTGACTATACCCAATCTCAGCTGGACGAAGCCAGGCTCAAGCTAGAGCAAGAACGTCGATCTCATGGCGATAACGATCGAAACACTATGGCTCATAAGGACCTTATGAGCAAGCTAGAAGAGCTGAACCTCTTCCGCGAAAGCAGTGTTGCCTTACGAGCCGAAGCCCGTCAGGCCCAGGCCCAATCCGCAGAGAAATCCGCCAAGATCGCCGAGCTAGAGTCGATGATCCAACCACTCGAGGCTCAGATCGAAGAACTTCAGAGCCAGCACAGCTTTAAGGTAGCTGAAATGAAACAACTCCAAGAGGACCGTGATCGCTGGCGGAAGCGCACCGAGGACATACTCTCGAAACATGGTCGAACAGATCCAGCTGAAGTTGAGGAACTCAAGCAGAAGGTGGCTAGCCTCGAAAATGAACGGAATGCGCTGCAAGAAGCCGAGACACCTCTCAAGGAAAGAATACAGGAGCTGGAGAAAACACTCGAGACTAAAGAAGCTGAGTGGAACGTGACCAAAGAAAAGCTAATCGCTTCAGCTAAAGAACGCTCTCGGCAGCAAACGCAAATCAAGAACCAGATCGTTAGCGAGAAGGACCAGTTGCAATCCAACTATGACAATGTTGTCGGAGAGCTGACCAGCACCAAGGAAGAATTGGAAACTGTCAAGAAAGCCAGGGCAGAGCTGGAGGAGCAGGTCATAGCCTTCAAACAGCAAGTCGAGTTGTTACGGGCCGAGACGCAAAAGACGGCAGGTCTTGTGGCGCTTGGGACTTCGCCAGAAATTCAGTTTGCCTTATCTAAACTTGAAAACCAGCTTGCTGCTACACGAGCAGAGCTGGAAAGTGTCTCAGCGCAAAAGGCCAGCATTGAGCAAGAACTGCAGCAGACGCGCGAACAGCTGCAAACTGCCATCGCTGAAAAGAATGAGGCTGCTACCGAAACGCCCGCCCAAACTACGAATGGTGACACCTCAATGGAGAATGCCGCAGAAATGCCACAAAATGTGTCCACCGGAATTTCGACATCAACGCCGTTGCTCACGGACGATGAACGCAAAGCCCTTGAAGATCGTATCGCTGCTGCCGATGCCCGAGCGGCCGAATGGGAAGCGAAGGTCAAGGAGCTCGAGGAGAAGCAGGATGCCGTTGTCAAGCAACGAAGCGATAGAATGAAGGAAACGCTCAACAAGCGCCTCGCTGAGTACAAAGCTACAATGGAAACGGAGCGAGCACAGTTACAGCAGGACAAGGAGAAGCTAGAAGCTGACTTCAAGCAACGGCTAGAGCAAGAGCGGAAGGCTTGGGAAGCAGAGCGTGCTAGCGCTGAGGGCGAAACGAGAGTTCCTAGCACACCTCAGCAACCCAAACTAGAGGTTCCAGCGGGAACACCCGGCAGCACTACTATTCCCGACCTCAACACCCTGGGCGATAATGAAATTCGCGAGCTGGTCACTAAGAATCCAACAGTTAGAGGAATCGTCCAGAATAACATCAAGAAGATGCTTGCGTTAGAGGTCAAGAAGATGAAAGAAGAGCACGAGACGACCACGAAGATAGAATTGGAGCAGAGGATTGTCCAAGCCAAGGAATCGGCCACCCAACTCGTGACGTCGAAAATGAACCTCAAGCTTAATATGACAGAGAATCGTGCGCGAATGGCTAACGCCAAGCTCGAGGTGGTCGAAAGCGCTGCGAAGGAGACGCCTCAGCGTCCTGTTGGAGAAGTTTGGGAGGTTGCCAAAGTAGCGAAACCGCAACCAGTGGCCCCGGCTACGCCAGCAGCTCCTAGTGGCGTCACTGCTATGACGGGTGAGTGCATTTCCAATCCACCCAAGCGGATGCTGTGTAATTTGAAGCTAATAAATGAAACAGCAGTAGCAGCTCAACCTACGCCGTCCGGTACAACTCCAGCCTCTCAAGACACAAAGCCTGGGATTCCACCTCCAGCCACCCTCCCAAAACCAGTGGCTCCCAGTACCGCTCCGGCAATAAGCAATCCGTTCGCCACAAACCAACAGCCGAGCCCAGTTGCTCCCAATCCGTTCGCGCAGTCAGCAACGCAACAAACGGCGCCTACGGGAATCCCCCAGCCTGTACCACCATCCGCACTACAGGCACCTAAAGTGTCCGGTCTCCCTGTGCCTGGCGGGGCACGGAAGCCAGGCGGCCCTCAAATAGCACGGGGTGGCGCACGCGGCGGTGGGGCTCATCGTGGACGTGGAGGGGCTCACCCAGGACGCGCTAGCTTAAATCCCTCAGCTGATAATTTCCAGCCGGGCGCCAAACGACCCAGAGGTGATTCAGAGGCCGGTAATGGGCCCAAGAGAGCCCGAGGCGGTGGTGTTGCTGGTCCGCAGTAACTCAATAGCTAGAAAGAAAGAGAAGGAACCAAAGCTGTGCTATATCCTGATGTACATTAGTGTTTGGTTAACTCTACAAGGAACTGTTGTCTTTGCTTTCGGCGGGCAAAGGAATAAGACTAAGAACATATACCTCGGCAAGAATGGAGCTCTGACTTACTTAGCATGCTCCAGTCCCGCCTGGTGCAACGGCGTTGAGGACGCGGAATAGTATGTAATTATTTCTTTTGTAACGTCGAATATATTATGGTGCTCTTAAGCAAACATACTTATGATGAGACCATGGTCTCCAAGCTAGCTAGATAAATAAACAGTAACACTCGACATGTCAAGTATTATTATTGGTAAACCCTGCTTCCTAGAACCCGACGTATATGTATGTCCGGGGAGAATCTGAAGCCAGTACATGTACACGACTTATAATATACTCCATCTATGCCCCTGAGCCAGTCACCGGCATCCCGCCTGGCAGTTCAGGTAACCCTTTGTTTGAGAAATACGCTGTTAGTCCGCTATATGTAGAGTGAAGAACATGCGAAAACTAAAGCAAGAAAAAAGGGGGGGTTGTGTCGTCATCATTTGAGGAAATGGGCATATGAGAAAGCGGGAAGGCTGAAGGGCATAGAACAAAGTTTAGGGTAGAAAGCAAAAGTAGGTAACTTACAGCCGTCCAAGTCCTCGCTCACATTGGGCTCCTTCGTGCACGCGTTGCCCCGCGATATAGCTTGATACGCGAGCTCGGGACACTTGTTGCCGTTGCAGTTCGTGTCCATGGCGATCTGGAGGGCGTTGCCCTTCCACCCGAAGACGTAGTCGCCATGGTTTCCGTAGCCCTATATTAGATTAGATTAGAGTCAGGTTAGGTTAGCTCAGCTCAGCTGGCTGTTATTATTTTTCTTTTTCGTTTTGTTTTCCCTTGCCGTTGTTGTGGTTTATTCTTACCGTAGCATCTCCATAGCTCCAAACAAATGGCTGCGACCCGTCCTCGGGCCACTCGGCGAGATCATTAAAGGGCGTCGTGTCCCAGACAATCTCGAAGAAGAGCTGTGGGATCGGCACAGGGTGCGTGGCCGGACAGGAGGCCCCGGCTTCGAATGTCCCGTTTACCGGGTACGACACGTGGCTGCTGTGGTCGGCGCTGTCGAGGTTCACGCCGTCCCAGCATCTATTTATTTCATATCGGTTTCGTTAGTAACAGGTCCCTTTGATCTCTCTGTAAAGGAGTGCTAGAGTAAGAGATAGAGGATAGGAATGTTATTGTTCTTACGTCGGAAAACGCAGGTTCGCCATTATTCCTGCCGGGCACGGCTTCTTGGGCATGTCGAGTGTTTCGTTGGTTCGTGTCATGGGGTCTTGCAGGCAGGTACTGTGGTGAATCGGTCAGTATTCTGTACAAGCTTATTAGAGAGTTATGAGACCTAACTTACTAGGTGAGTTGCCGGTATTTCAAGGCCTCCTCTCGTGTGCGGATCGTTGGGTTGCCGGTGATCATTCGGAAACCCTAACTCACATACTACGTTTTAGTTATCCGTTTAAAAAACAAAAATAAAAATAAAATAGCGTTTTTATTAGCCAAGTGTTCACGTTGTTGTAAGGCAGGGCACTCACGGGTTTAAATGCTGTCACTTTTTGGCTGTGATAGCTCGGGATGTAATAAACCGTCATACCGCCGTTCGACTCCTCGAAATAGACGTTCCCCTTCTGCGGCACCCGCTTATACGTGCCGTTCCTCGCGCGGAAGAACAGCACCGCCGTCCAGTAGTTGCTGAAGTCCTCGGCAAAGGTGCACGTAGTGCATGTTGCGGCGTCGGGGATGCTTAGCGTCTTTGGGTTCATCGACGCGTTAAAGGCATTCTAATTTTTGATATATTGTCAGCTTAGAGTCAGCCGTCCTAGGACTACGCAAATACAGTATGCGATCTTTTCCCTTTCCCTCTATTTGTAAGGGAGGTGAAGGGGAAGAGGGACAAGAAAGTCGCGAAAACTTAACTTACGCCGCCGATGATCTGGTGTAGGTGCGGAGAGCCGACTAAGCCCGGATTTACCAAGGGGTCGAGACGCTCCGTCACGAGCTGCGAGCATGAGAAGCGCAGCAGAGCGGACGCCTGTGCGCTGAAGACACAGATCGTCGCGAGTCCGCGATAGTACCAGTTGGACAGCAGCATCTTTGGGATTTGGGATTTGGGATTTGCAGCCGTTGCTCGAACCTCCTGGAAAACCAAAATGAGAGCAAAAATGCTTGTTTTTGGAGTTCTCGAGCTACTTGCTATCTCGGTAGTGCTTGATCTTAGACTTGGCTTTACTCCATCTTCACAAGCTCTTCTTTCACTTGCTGTTGAACTGCCTTTCCGGCTGAATTGGCCGCGAGGGCGCGAACCAATCATCTCGACACTACTGATCTTTCATTTATTTACATTATCTTTATTCTCGTCGCTAATGATAAGAGGTCGTCTTATATTGGTGGTCGATAAAGAATTTGTGTACTCATAACCTTACGAGAACGTATCTCCTGCATGGTGAATATGGTGATGTATTTTGCAGGTTTTAAGCATTACTTAGTAATCATAGTACAGCTATCATGATTTGGCGTGGCAAGGATGGCATTTCTGTAAATAAATCCTTTTGTAGACATATCAACGGGTCGTCAATATCATCACTGCCCAGTCATGAGTTGGTCACCGCGCCAGCTGCTCTCCTCACATCCCTGGTGCTGGCCAGTATTAGTACCAGCAACCGGGCTAAGAGCCCAAGTACCCTCGCACGCGCAATAAAGGCGGCTTCAGCCGTCGCCACTCATCCAACTCCTTCTGTAAATCGTCGTTCTCTGCTTGCAGACGTATTCGTGACTCGCGCTGCTCATCGGCTCTACGCGTCTGTAGCTGAAGTTGTCTCCGCACGGTTTCCAGCTCCTCCCGTGCTCTCCTCAGACTGTCATTCAGCTCCACGACCCTGTGGCATAGTTCCTCTTCTTGGCTCTGTAAGCGTATTACCCGCTGCTTCTGCTTCATAGTCTGGGCTGACAGTATCACGCTTCTGGCTTTGAGGTCCTCATTCTCTTTCCGTAGTCGCTCTATGTCGCTCTTCATAGTCACTGTCTGCTTCAAGGATTCATTTTCGTCTTCTGTGTTGTTGCTATTATTGTTGTTGTAGCGGAAGAGACTGAGCTGTTGTTTCAATGACTCTATTTCTAGGCTTTGTTGCTTTGTTATCTCGTCACCCTTGCGCATGATGTGGTAGTTGCGCGTTAGCTCGGCCCTTGCCTTCGTCAGTGCAAGCTCTAGCCCGGCCATGCGCTCGCGGAAAGATTGCATAATACCGTTATTATTTCCCGTTTCATTGTCGTTTGAGGCCCTTAATCCTTCGGTGTTTGCATTTAGACTGCCGTCGGCGCCATAGCCGCCATCATCTTGTCTTCTGTCGTATGTGATTCCCTGGATACAGAGTCCATGCACCGCTTCCCATGAGTCACTTCCCTGGCCCTCATAGCGAAGAAGTTTGCATCTGAACCTTTTCCAGCCAACGTCGAGTCTGATGTACTTATCTGGCAACCATTTCCAGAGCGCAATCCAACTCAAGAATAAGCAGATAGGACAGAGAGCAACGATCCTAGGAACGGTGGCAATAAATGTGACGACGATGTTGTGTAGAGTCTTGGCTACCCGGTGTAGGGCTTGCGTTAGAGCAGATAGGAGACTGAGGAAGATGACGAGACATATGCATAGAATTATGATGTATACGCCCACGATTATCCACGTCTCAAGGTCCATAGTACATCATACCAGCTCTTCCCCTATTAGCTGGTAAAATAGTGATAATGGTGAACTCTATGCTGTTCGGAGTGGCTGAGACACCGTAAGTGAGAAACCAAACGTCAGAATATGGGGTTTTCGCAATTAGCTGACTCAAGAAGGGTTGGGTTTTATAGTCACGAAGTTAAGATCCATCTTTGACGGGTGACTCAATTTGGGAGCTTTTGCGATTCTGATGCCTGGTCCCTCAGATCTGCATGTGTATTACTGACACAAAGGGACATATATCAGAGTAACAAGACCAGCGAGAGGACTAAGGCCGGAGCCCTGGGGTTTCCCTTGTCTTTTTAACGTCATGCTTGGATCCGGTCTCTCGGGTGCATACAGACTATCTATCAAAGCCATTTAGGCGTATCCTTTGATTCTGTAAGTATGCAGATGGAAACGGGGGGCCTTGCAATGTTACATGATAATGTGCATAAGTTTTATCGCGCCTTACTTCCTGAGACCGCATCGGCTTCATCCAAACGCGCCGGCTGGGCAGATACTCAGATCAGAAATTGAGAGGCCCTAACAACCTTCCAAGTATTGATGCGCTACCATATTTAATAAGTTGTATAATACGAAGTAATAGGAGAGTGAGAGTGGCGTGTCATGTCCGGATCGTCTAGTCACTATGAGGGGTATGCAGTCTACTAATGCGCCTCTAGGGTAGTCGTCGGAGATATCTAGCGGAGAGTCGGCCCTGGGATGCGATGCTTGTGTGATCTAATCGGTCTTTCGATTCTTTCGTCATAAGCTCGAACAAGTTTCGAGAAGAATAATGATGGGTTATTAGTCAACCAGAGCCCAAGAAATATTCTTGCTTATAAGTCTAACTGGGGTGACCCTTACCCCGGTCACCGGAGACTATTCCGTCTTGCCTGATCGGGGCGAGAGAACGCTGAACTGCGTGTTTTCATTCGCGGGAAATCCTCAAGAGCAGAATCCACACATTCCACAACATCACGCCAGCTCCTCTACGGGCGGCCCAGAGTCCTCCATAGGTGATAATAGGATGTCAACCCGAGCGTGCAAAGTCGGAACTTGTTGACAATAATGGACGAATCTTTGCTATGTCTAGCCCCTGCTTTGAGTTATAATGCAATTCGTCTTACCATGAGCGCAGGCATTCGGTTGCAGAAACGAAAGAGAGATGTATATAAATAATAATTGTTGTCCTATTGAGGTGGCGATCAGCAGTCCCGAGTCGATCAACTTCTTAGAGCCTCAATCCGTCCATAGTGGCACAAAGTCGACGACAAGTCTTGGCAAATGAAGCTGTTCGCAACGGCTGGACTGCTATTGGCAGCGGTCTTAGCCCCCACCCAAGCTGAAGCAGCGTATACATGGCAGAACGTCAAGATCGGAGGCGGTGGTGGCTTCGCGTCTGGATTCGTCTTCCACCCCAAGACTAAGGGCGTCGCATATGCTCGCACGGACATCGGTGGCCTTTACAGGCTCAATAGCGACGACTCCTGGACGGCTGTGACTGACAGTATCGCCGACCATGCCAACTGGAGTAAGTGGGGTGTTGACGCTGTAGCGCTGGACCCCCAAGATGCGAATAAAGTGTATGCTGCCGTAGGCTCTTACACGAATAGTTGGTTTGTTTTTCCCCATTAAACAATGGTCTAACTGCGAGCCAGTCTGATGACTAGTCCAGGGACCCGAACAACGGCGCTATTATTCGCAGCAACGATAAAGGCGCAACATGGTCATCCGCTACACTGCCCTTCAAAGTCGGTGGCAATATGCCGGGCCGTGGTATGGGCGAGCGTCTCGCTGTCGACCCCGCCAACTCCAAAATCCTCTACTTTGGAGCACGAAGTGGAAATGGGCTCTGGAAGAGCGTGGATGGAGGTGCCACGTTCACTAAAGTGTCCAGCTTCACTGCAAAGGGGTCATTTGCTCCGGACCCAAGCGACCCTAACGGCTATAATAACGATCCGCAGGGACTCACCTTCGTCACGTTCGACTCTACGAGTGGCACAACAAGCGGGGCCACGTCAAGGATCTTCGTTGGCACGGCGGACAATACTACATCGAGCGTTTGGGTGACGGAGAATGCCGGCACTACAGTATGTTACGTCTTATCTCATTTGACTCTCACGACGCGACACACCTACCTAACCTAGCTGTGAGAGCTAATAGATAAGATGAAGTATTAACTAACCAATGAACATCATAGTGGACCGCGGTGGCGGGTCAGCCGGGGACTTTCTTTCCTCACAAAGGCGTGCTACAGCCGACAGAGAAGGCCCTTTATCTGACCTACAGCGACGGCACGGGACCTTATGACGGTACGCTGGGGGCGGTGTACCGGTACGACATTAGCGGTCGCACGTGGAAGAACATCACCCCTGTCTCAGGTAGCGACCTCTACTACGGCTTCGGCGGCATTGGCGTCGACATGCTGAAGCCGGGGACCATCGTCGTGGCGAGCCTGAATTCCTGGTGGCCTGACGCCCAGCTGTTCCGTTCCACCGATAGCGGGACGACTTGGTCTTGTCTATGGGAGTGGAGTAGCTACCCGGATATGAATCTCTACTATAGCCAGTCGGTGAGTTGCCAGCAGTCATGTTAAGGAGACCTCAAAAAGGAAAAAGGAAAATGATATTCTAACTACGTAATTACAAGGCGGCAAAAGCGCCCTGGGTCAAAGCCGGCTTCCTCGACACAGACACGAAAGATCTAGGCTGGATGATCGAATCCCTCGTCATCGACCCCTTGGACAGCGACCATTGGCTGTACTCGACCGGTCTCACCGTCTTCGGCGGCCACGACCTGACGAAATGGGACACGACGCACAACGTCACCATCCAGGTGCTTGCCGACGGTATAGAAGAATTCGCCGTCCTCGACCTCGCCTCTGCTCCCGGGGGAAGCGAGCTCCTCGCCGCGGTGGGCGACGACAGCGGGTTCACCTTCGCGTCGTCGAGCGCGCTGAAGACAAGCCCCCAGAAACCCTGGATGGACCCCATCTTCTCGTCGTCGACGAGCGTCGACTACGCTGGCGCTTCGGTGAAAAACGTCGTACGCGTCGGTAACACGGCCGGCTCGCAGCAGGCCGCCGTGTCCAACGACGGCGGCGCCAGTTGGTACGTGTACTCTGGCGCTGACACGAGCCTATCAGGCGGTTCGGTCGCGTACTCGGCCAGCGCCGACACGATCCTATGGTCTACATCGTCGAACGGGGTGCAACGCTCACAGTACTCCTCTTCCTTCTCGCAGGTCTCTTCCCTCCCCGCCACGGCCGTCATCGCGGCAGACAAGCAGGACAACGCCGTGTTTTACGGCGGCTACGCTTCGAAGTTCTACGTCAGTAAGGACACGGGGTCGACGTTTGCTGTGGCGGCTGGGTCCTTGAGCGGAGCCACAGCCGTACGGGATATTGCTGCGCATCCCAAGATAGCGGGAGAGGTCTGGGTGTCCACGGACGTTGGCATTTTCCGCTCTACGAACTACGGCGCATCTTTCACGAAGGTCTCCACGGCTCTCACGAACACCTACCCGATCGCATTGGGTCTAGGCTCGGGAAGCAGCTGGAATGTATACGCCTTTGGCACCGGACCCAACGGTGCCCGGTTGTACGGCAGCGGCGACGGCGGCGCCACATGGACCGATATCCAAGGCTCGAGCCAGGGCTTCGGGGCCATTGATAGCTGTAAGCTCGCTGGTAGCGGTAATACGGCTGGCCAGGTGTTTGTGGGGACTAATGGGCGTGGCGTCTTCTATGCTTCTGGGACATTGTCGACTGGTAATGGAGGAGGGGGCTCAACTACTACAACGACGACGACGAAGACAACGACTACTTCCAAGACAAGCTCTACGACGTCTAAGGCCACCACTACGAAGACTACTATCACTACGACTACGAGTAAGACGACAACGACAAGCTCTGCGCCGACTTCGACTGCTACCGGAACTGCAGGGGTAAGTTATTACCAATTTTCTGTTCCCCAGTTCCTACAATATAATAGCGTTTACTAACTTCGAACTGTAACAGCATTACGAGGTAAGCAAGTTGTCCTTCTTTCAACCACTTCGCGCATAGAACCGATGCCTCCAGCGCAATTCGTTTAATAACCCCTCCCTCACCCACCCACCCACCCACCCACTCCTCCTACCTTACTAACCCTAGTCGTCCACTTCATGCTGGTTTCTTGTACCGACTTACTAACATGGTCTTTTACCTAAAGCAATGCGGAGGAAGCGGCTACAACGGACCGACGGTTTGCGTGGGCCCTTATACGTGCCAGGTGCAGAATCCTTACTACTCGCAATGCGTGTAGATAGATATAATAATATCGTTCATACAGAGGAGATAAAATTGAATATATTAAAATTACATCATGACCATAGATGGAACGACATGATAATTAAGTAACTTGTGGTTATTATATAATATCCTAAATATGAGTAACACTACGGGGTTAAAGTTCATGTTTACGTACAGTCAAAAAGCAAGGGGAATAATTACTTATGAAGTGGGTATGTAACGAAACATTATATGAACAGTCTCCGTCTCTCTTCATAGGTACCCTAACCGAGCCAACCCCAACCCCAATCCCCCGCATTCCACTTCCATCTCAGTCTAAACTTCAATTTCAACCTCAAGCAGCAATAACAGTGGTAGCAGGCGCGGTATTAACAGAGGCCTGAGCAGCCGGCGGCGTAGGCGTAGGCGTAGACGTGGCAGCGGGAGGAGGCGTGAAAAAAGCCGGAAAAGCCGACCCAACCACATTCTCCCCCCACGCAGTCTCGCTATCATCATGAACAGTAGTCCGTCTCAGATCGCGAATATACTTGCCCCCGAACGTCCCCGGGCCCGCGCGATGTAGCACCGCGCGATTATCCCAGATGATGAGGTCGCCTGGCTGATGCCATTGGACCGAGACGACGTATTTTTCCTGCGTGGCGTGGGCGTTGAGGCGTTGGATAAGGGCCGAGCTGTCGGGGATCTCTTCCGTCTCCGTCTTCTTTTCCGTTGAATCATTAGAGCTGGGATCATTATGATTATGACTACTATTATGGTTTTCCTTCTGTGATGGCTTTTCGATATGATGCATGTGCGCCCCGACGTAGAGGTTTATCCGCCCGCTCGGTCCGTGTCGCTGCAAGATGCGATGACGGAACATGGGCCAGCGCGTGGGGTCGAGGTCCACGAAGAACGCGGGAGAGCCCATTTTGCGGGAATGTGCCATGGAGTGCACGCCTATTAAGCCTTCATCTCCTCTTTCGTCTCCTCCATGGAATTCGTCTCCGCCATTTTTATTATTCGCTTCAGTCTCCCCACCAACAAGCACCCGCAAATCAGAGGGCAGCTCCTCCGCCGCCGTCCGCGAGTCCGCGAACATCGTGTTGCCGCCCGTTCCTGGTGGAGGTAGTTGCACTGCGCGTAGAAGAGAAAAAGACGCGCGGCGCGGGTTAAATGACGAGTCGACGTGGAAGAGGCCGTTGCCGCGGTTCGCATGGGCCCTTGCGCTGGACGGGTCTAGTGGTTTTGGCTCCTTGGTGTCGTCGTTGTCAAGTGATACGTTGCCCGCGTCGAACAGTTCGTAGAAGTCGTACCGCGGCTTGCGGCCGCCGATCATGTACCGCTTTATGTCGTCTAGCTCCCCGAACCGGCGCGAGAAGGAGACGTGCGCGGCGTCTGTTAGGCCTGTGTTGCGGAAGACGCAGACGCCGTACTATGTTATACTTTGTTAGCAAGATATCATGATAAGCATAGTCGCGAAGGAGCTCTCTGCGTCATCGCAGGCATGTGTGGTGTAGTCGGTAGGAAGTTATGTTTCCGGGTTTTATATGTCGGTGCGATAGAAAGATCTGAGATCGGGGAACTAAAAGGGGGTATCGTATACGGAAAAACTGTGTGCATGTCATACTTTCGCCATGGCCGCTAGGATCTCAGAAAATTGTTCTTCAGAGACATTTTCGAAATCTACCCCTGAAACTTCCGCTGCAAATGTAGGGTGCAGCTTCTTGACCTGGATGGTCTTGAAGAGTCCTTCATCCTTGACGAGGCCTGGCATCTTCTTGGCCTTTCTTGAAGTCTCACTACGATGAACTCTGCCTTTGATCTGTATCGCTGTGTGAACTTGCTCTCGATAATTGATAGAGTAATGATGTAGCTAATGGCGCACACTCTAGCTTTCCATGCCTTTGTCACGTCCCGCCGTACTGTCTGTTACCAAGGGGGAATGATAGAAAAGTAGCGAATAGATAGTAGACGTTTCATGTGTCGAAGATACATATTAACAGATATATCTGGGGTCATCGTCTATATAGGTACTGAATGAACGACTCCAAACTCATGCTTGCCGAATCATGTATTTGCCGGGTGTGGGGTACGGCATTCGTCTTATGTTGCATACGGTGACCGGCAGAGTGAGGTGCATCCGGCGTGCCATGGTGGCCCCTTACGTAAATGATCTTCTCGTGCTTGTCAGAATCTGCATTTCGCAAATAGATAACGAGGTTCTTGCCCAAGCCGTTATCGAGTATATTTTGATATTCGCCTCCTTCGCACAATGAGGACGACGCAGAGACATAGGACCCATAACTATCAGCAGTTGGTGTTTTCTACTAGTATCGAGGTGTTTAGCCTGAGATCGGACGACGTGGACTCAAATCTTCTGAGGACTAGTAGTGTAGTGTGACGTCGGAGTTAGAAAGGATTGTAAACACCGATCAGGCTCGCTGCCGGACCATATAGATCGCATAGTATTGCACACAGTAGGGATTAAACACGTGATTTAGGTTCAGCATACAGCATATGCAATCATTTACCTAATTTTACCTACATAGTATGTATATGCATGCATGGCGCAGCTTTTCCCGCTACGGCAGGGCCCAGTAGGACTGTTGTTTTTATCTCAACTCTGCCAATCAGCATGGGATCAATCATGTCATCCTCATAATAAAATCGCGTGTCTCATCCATATATTTCTAAATATCCTCAAGAATCACGTCTCATAAGTTATAGTACAGCAACGACGCCTAGAACCCCGGCCGCTGCTGCCGCCGCCGCACCGAGGAACCCGGTTTCGCGTGCCGCACTGTGCGAGTCCGACTCGGTTGTTTCCGTAGGGGTAGGCACGTCGCCGCCCGAGCCTGTATCGGCGGCAGACGTCGTGGTGGACGAGACATCCGTAGTAGGTACGGCCGTAAGCTGGGCCTGGACCTGGGAGCATGTCGTGTAGGCCTCGATGGTGCTCACGAGCTGACTGGCCTTGGGACACTTGGTGATGATGCTCTGTAGTCTGTCCGAGTATCTGTCGTACCATGAGTACCATGTCGGAAGGAAGCTCGTGAAGACCGAGCCCGGGGGGCCCGTGATAGAGAAGTCGCAGACCTCGCTCAGCTCGCGCGTGGTCTGCGACAGCGCCTGGTTAATTGCGTCACCCCCTATAAGGCCTGGAGGGATTTTCGGCAGCGTCGTGACCAGCGGCAGAACACCCGGGACGCAGGCGCGCAGCTGGAAGTTGTTGGCTATTTGCCAGATGGCGCCTATTATGTTTGGTGGCGTCTCGCGCGCTGCGACTCTTTGTGTCGTCTTAGTTGGTGTGGCTTCTGGAATCGTATCGGGCTTCGGCTCTGCATCCACATTGGCACTGTCGCTAGCGCTGACGAAAGCCAATGGACCCGAGGAGGCGAGCAGGAGCGCCGTGGCAGCGGAGAGTGACAAGCGCATCTTGAAGCAAACTTCTAGAATCGACGCGTTTTGCGTATCTGATCCAATTGGGAGTGGCGTGCTTAAACAGTGTAACAACAGTACGTCTATATCCAACTTGGGTATCAAGAGAGCAAAGCAGTGGGCTGAGCAAATGAATATAGACACAAAAATGAAGAACAAAACCCACAAAATCTTGATTTCGCAGAGCCGTAAGCATATGCCCAGACTCCTCCGTCTTTGCCCTTCTTCGCCTCGCCTCGGTCGAGATCTCGACTGCGGGGACGCAAAGAACGATTTTCAACACCATCTTCCCCTATCAGACGGCGTGAATGACGTGAAGTGGAAACTTCCCCACACAACGGCCTCTAAGTTCTGCAATCCCATAGGAGGAGGAGCTTGCGAGCCCATGCGCCAACCCTTGCAATATTCCCGGGGGGTTGTCGGGTTGTTTTAGCTAGGGTCGCTGGATTGGGTTTGGCGTTCATTCGGCTCATTGCAACAATTTCCCAAAACGAACTTGGGGTGCGGAGGAGTGTGACGTTTGGTTCGCTACTAGTACCTGGGGCTTCTGGGACCCCCAGATTTATGACAGCTTGAGCTCTCCACATCTTTCAAGCTGATATACTACATAGTACTAGCCTAACCTAGACATCTCCCTACCTACCTGGTAGGAACATTACTCGAAACTTTCACGCGTATACTGTCTTCAAGATATTATAACCTAATGATATAGTATTAATATGTAGAATACCTATCTACACGAGCATCACAAGCACCTGGGTTTAATCTGTGGTGTCTGGTTAAATCGTTACACTCGCCATGTCATCGGCGGTATTAGACATGCCTTTCCCGATCAACGCTGCTTTACAAATACACGGAGAAAATGTGAACGGCGAATGTCTATGTTTGGCTGTCCTAACAGAAAAGGTAGTTAGTCCCGCTAGGTCCTGCCCCTCGCAACCCCGAGAGGTGGTGCCCCCCTTTGCATCTGAAACATTGACAAACTTATGTTTGACTCTTGCACAAGTTAGACGGGGTGATAGGTCGGCTGCCTGCCCTTTCACACAGGCATCGTGGCACTACCAATTATGATTATTCGTAGGAAACAGACTTCTTTGTTTGCGGTATCTGGGCTCCAGTTAGAAATTCTACTCAAAGAATCTTCGGCCCTACGAAAATCATCCTAAGCTTGCCTCAAGCACAGACGCATATACACATCGCAAAATTCAGATGCCTAGTAACATCGTAACATGACTTGCTGTACCTCCTGCATTGTCTTTTCCCGCCCTGCCTCCCTAGTTAGAGCTAGCGAGGCCTCATGGCGTCTTTCCACGCAGCTGCCTGTAGCTTGCGAGGACAATGCAACCTGGTATCTTTAAGTTCGTCTGGGTATATCAGCTCAATCGAAAATCTTCCAACCAAAGTTAGTCTTCATAGGGCTGTCCCTATTGACAGTTAGCTATTGCAGTCGCCAGGCCAAAGAAGCAACGTGATGAGATGGTTGGGCTTCGAGGTACGTCAACTTCAGTCTTCCTTGCCGGCTTTGGCATCCAGGAAAGGGTTACTTTCCAGGCCATCTAACAAATAACCCCCGGAACCATCTCGCCCAGCGGCAATCTCTTCTTCGCGGTTCCAGTCCGACTTCTTCTCGAGCCACTTGCCACCAAGGTATAGGCGTACACATGGATCTTCAGGCTTCTGCTGCTTTGACTCGAAGGGAACAAGCTTGGCATTGTTGTGGTCAATCGCGCTGACCGTGCAGCCACATGCCAGACCAGGTATGCCGCCTTGTCGAATGACATCCTCAGACATGACCTCCCATCGACGATGCGTATCCAAGAAGTCCGAGTCAACCACCAGCTCCCGTATAGTGGAAGAATGCTCCTGCTCCTGCTCCGACTCAACGCTGAGTCTGAACTTATGGGGAGGACATTGCTCACATAAGCCGTGCGCGTATCCGATGTCGCGGAAGTACCAAATGCGGCTCTTGGGGAGAAACAGACTGACGCTAAGAGTATGGATAGGAGCATCTCCAAAGCGTTCGTAATAGAACCCGCCGGTCTTGTCAAGATGCTTAAAGTATGCTCTGTGCTCCTTGCTGCGGAAGAAGGCAAGAGACCCGATCTCAAAGTTGGAGTAGAACTGGCAGTTATTGTACTCGAGATGATTGAGGCGATCGTCTTGGTCGATATTCCCGGCGTCGGTACCTTCGTCATCGTCCAACTGCTGCGACTCAAATCCGTCACCGCCTGCCTTGGGCGGTTTCTGGAGCAACCAGTCATAGTCGGCGTTTTCGTGGATCAGATCCTTATTGCTCTTGATGAATGCTCTAGTCCTATCCCACAAAGAGGGGAAAGAACGGGCATCGTCTAAAATCGCCATGTTAAAACCGTATGCCAAACTGTTATCCCGCATGAAGCGGAAGACGTCATAGTTGATGTTGCAACTGAAGTCAACCTGTGGGACAATTGTTAGTTGTTGGGTATGCTATGGTGCTATTAACAGAGAACTCACGCCAGGTTCAACTCTCCAGAAGAATTCATAATGAGCAAGACGATCCTCAAGAGCAAACAGGCCAGCATTCCATCGACACATATGATGGTAACTTTGCAGCCACGCCTTACCAACACCGATGCTTCCCATGAATTGACGGCCGACGTCGAATCGGGTTGTGTCAATCCACGAAGGTATGCTCCAGTGCTCTTCAGGGATGATCTCGAAGTGACACTGGGAGTTGGTCGCATTTGCAACGACAGCCTTGAATTCATGGGAGAACTCCTCGTCGTTGAAGAACACCCAGTCATAGCGGTGTGTCGTACGATTGTTGAACCGAGCTTCGAGCTGCTTGATGCTGTAAGCCATCTCTTCGGCCTCCGAATTGCGGACAAGGGAGATGAAGGCAGCCTTTGGTCGAGTCTCGATAAGCAATTGCTGGTGTTGCTCATGGATCTCGTCGATGTTGGGGATCGTGTTACGGCGGAGCCACTCTAAAGGGTCGAGCTTCGGCGAATCGCCTGTATCGGAGAGCTGTGCAACGGGGGGAAGATACAGGTCAATAGAGGCGGCCTCCTGAGCCACACGTTTGACATGGTCTCTGCGGATCATCCAAGCACCACCGAAGATGACGAAGACCAGGCAAAGGAAAACGAGAAACTTGCGGATGGAAAACTGCCTATCATCGAGTCCGGCACTATTAACACAGGAATGATTGGGAGGGACAGCTGCGACACTATGCGGGAGTGTAGAAGATGCTATGGAAGAAGGGCAAAAAACCAGGCTTACCGAACACGAGGGGCAAGGAAGGCCCAGCTAGAGCCCGGCTTTTTCTCATGGGTCTCATCGAGTAACGAAGTCGTTGTACTTGCTAGGTTAGTTATGTCGTCCTCAGATGTGGTGAATACCATAGGGTTGGCACCAATGCCCTCATTGCTCGAGGTCGACCAAGTTGGGAGATGACCACGGCTGCTGTCAGACCGATGAGAAACTCGGGCATTCGATCGAGCACCAGCACCCGCGACACTAGCGGCATGGCGATGATAAGCCGCCGACATTCTTGTTGAACAACTGGGCTACGAATCAGCATTAAACAGGTGTCGGTGGATGAATCAGGAAAAGAAAGGAGGCCAGACAGGACATTACGTTAGGTCAGGTAAATGGATTTTCGTGTGGGTATGGGGTTGAAGACTTACAACTTGCTATGAAACAAACAACGCGCCCGATTGGGTTGCTGGTGTAAGCTTGTTTGCGATGCAATCACGGAGATCTTGTCTGCTAGGGGCTTCGAAATGCAATGCAGTGGAGCGTGGGAGACCACGGCCTACCGCAGTGACAAGGCCAAGGAACAGGACCAGTCAAGACGAAACAGAGAATAAATGCTATCGTAGGTGAATGAAAGGAAGAATTTCACAAACGATTGGTCAGAAGGCAGCCGGAAGCTGTTAACGTTGACAATGTGCAGAATCAGTAAGTGCGTGTATGGGATTGTATTGTAGGAAAAAACGAGGTGGCGGATAAGAGTGTGCAGAGGATTTAAGGTAGGCGATGGGAAAAGGCAAATACCGATTCCATGTCACCTCAGGGCAAGGTACGAGTACGGGTGAGTCAAAGTACTGATAGCAAGTGGTTGGGATCAACCTTCTAGAGCTCTTGTGAACCTTCAACGTATAGCTAGGTAGGAAGTCGGGACCTAAGTAAGTGGTAGGTGTGTGCGACAATAGGTGCGATAAAACGAGAAGGGTCGAGTTCCTGATACTCCTGCCTTCTACAACCCACCATACCTACTAGGTAGGTAGGTAGAATTACGTACCTACGTATCACACGTGATCATACGCACCTTTGCTCCCGGGAAGGAGAGGGCAGCATTGAAGAGTGCCGACTTCAGGCACTTCACCTAACCCACCTGCCACTCGCCTACAAGCACGCGTAGCAAATAGACTCAAACTTCAGGGTTATTGTTGACGGGCAACGCCCCCTACCTACCTACCTGCCCGCCTGCCTGCCTAGGTGCCTACCTCGGGCTTATCATTATATGTGAAGGAAGCCCCTCGGCCACTTGGGCACGCGTCACTCAAGTGGTAGCATCCGACAGATGAACAATTTGGTAGATATAGATAGATTGTGTATCACACACTCGAAAGGAATACTCACCGCTAGAGCCTTGTCTGAGGCTATGACGATGACCCCTCAAATGAAAAGCGGTGATACGTCAACTGGAGATTGTCGTTTCCTATTCGCTATTCACCGTCTGAACTTGAACGTCGATTCACTGTGTATTATTATAATCCAGTGCTCTTAGTATCTATCAGACAACCAGGAGGCCAGGATACATTGCCCCATCGTACAATTGTACAATCACAGAGGCGGATTCGGAGCTATATTACAATTCAATCAGCGTAAAGCAAACAACCCCCACCGCTCCCCTCGTTAGACGTGTGGAAATAAACAATGGAGACAATGGAAACAAACGTCCAGACAATCCCGACCGACCTGTCCCCCCGCCGCAACGCCAGTAGCTGCTGTGCCCAGCATCCCTCCTCAGTCCTGTCCCGGCTCGTTATCGCAGCCTCTTATCATGCCTCTTCAATAGCCATGGCATCGTCCGCCACCACATCGTCTTCGTGTGTAAGGTCAAGCACACGTGCGTACTGTACTGTGAGCCGTTGCAGTTCCCGATATTTCCCTGTGTAATATTGTGAGTCCCCACCGTTGCCATTTGTTTGGATCCAGTGACAAACATACCTAGAATCATCACCACTCCCTTAAGTAGTTCCTTTCTGTCCCACCCGCAGATGTCGCGGTCCTTGCTATTCCAGCCCTGACCCTTGTCCTCTCCTTCACCGATCTTATCTTGTAACACACCACCAAGTAGACTGTTTAATAACTCCTCGACTTTTCCACGGTGGCCTTCCGCACCGATGCGTTTCGCATACATCAGGAGATATAGCCGGAACTCTTCTTTGGATCCTAATTGAAGTGCTCCTGCGATACGATTCTCCAAGTGCGCTATGCTTACACTGGACTCGAAAGCCTCGAATCCGTCTTTGGATAGGAGAGCCTTGATGATCCGTTGTAGAGTGTATGCTCGCCCTTTTAGTAGGAATTCATTGGTAGTGTGCCTCTCTAGGAAGGGGATGATGCCGGCCGAGACTATATTCTCATCAGTCTTTCCATCTTTCGGCGTGGCAGAGCCAACAGCTGTGGTCTGTAGCGACCCAACGGAAGAGTCGTTGCTGTTCCAATACTGGCTTCCCACAGCCCACCAAGACTCCGACAAGCGTTGCCAGCTGTACATTGTAGGCGAATAATAGTAGCCATCCCCATTAGTTAGTGTCACAATGATGTGGCCATTTGAATTTAAGTGCGCTGAAGTGACACCAGGCGCGGGCATGGCACCATGGGGTTGAAGCGAGCTGATTGCGATTTCAAGGATAGGACCAAGGGAGACTGGGGGGTGAGGGGAGGAAAGGGTATTGATGTTCCATACATAACACATTCCAGCCGCGGTGACACACAGTAACCACCAGTCGCGGCATTCAAGAATGACTGGCTGGGCCTCGAGTATCATAGCATTGATCAGCCGGCGACCCGCCGGAGTCCATGTGTATAGGCTACCGTCCTCACAGGCCGCTGCCCAAAACTTCTTACTGCCCGTCACTAGAAGAACGGCTCTAGGAAGATAATCCTGCCAGAGTACTGCACCACGCTTGGCCGCCGTAATGTGCGAGGGGTCTCGGAGCGAGGCAGGGTTGCGGGCCTCCAAAATAACGTTTTCCGGTGTTTTTGATGCCTCTTCTAGTGTAGTATGCTCGAGAAGCACTCCACGTTCTAGGGGCCGAAGAATATGGGACCTCACTTTGGGTACCGCAAGTCGGACTTGTGACATGGCAATAGAGGGGTTTAGTACCGCCGGTCGAAGGTATTCAGGTGTCGGGACTACCCCATGCTGAGGAGACTCGAGCGCTGCGGTCTCTAGTCCATCCACTGTATTGCGCTGGATCAGCCTGGGTCCAGTGGCTACGCGTTTATTTGGGTGCTCTTCGTCGTCTTCTCCTTCAATGACAGCAGCTTTACGCTTATTGCCAAGCAGCATCGCCGCTAGGCCGCCTTCAGGTAGCCCGTCATATGGCTTGGATAGATCTAATATGGTCTGCGGCGCGTCATTTTGCGCTGTTTTTGCCATACTAGACCCAACCAACTGCGTTTGAGGAAGAGACGACTGGCCAGTGCCGGACGAGGAGATCAGCATTGGCGCAACTCTCTTCTTTCCGTCCTTGGTGATCGTGACCCGTGATTTTAACACGTTAATCCGTTGAGCCACCTTATCTGCGGTTTCCTGGGCTTCTCCAGCTTGATCTTTCTCTTTATCTGGTTCCGCCTCGGCCTGTCCATTCGTAGATGCAGGGGCCGTCGGTGTAGCAGTGCCCGTCTTCACGCCATTGGTGGCGGATGTGGCGTCCTTGGGGAGAGGATGGAAGTCGCCCATTAGAGCACCCATTCTGGATTCGGCGCCTTTTCTCTCTCCCTCCTTGCTATGATTCTCAAGTTGGAGTCCATCAACATCTTCAGCGATACCCATTGCTTTGCGTGACGCCCCGTATTTCGAAAGCGCTTTGTCGGTCTCCTCAAGGTTCGCAACCCAGCCCAACTCGCCAGTGTCAAACTTCACGGTTACGATACTTCCGTCAAGACTGGCTGCGAACAAGGTCTGCCCATCAGGCGTCCAAGCTAAGTCAGATATTGACTTAGAGGCCAGATCCTGCAGAATGACAACGGGCCTTGAAGTATTCGTGTTCCATATGCTCAATGTTTTGTCTTGACCAGCAGACGCTATCACTGTCACAAGTGCATTGCCAGATGATTGTCCATTTGTGGCACCATTTTCGATGGGCTTTTTGGTGTGGAATAGTCGAGGAGAAAACATGCAAACTTCGGTAGGGCCTTCGTGCCCGATAAGGTTAATCTCGCTATCCCACCTTGAACGTTCTATTATGGCTACAGAGCTAACGGGCCCGTTCACAGCATTGGCTGCCGCAATATGGTTACCATCAGGCGACCACGAGCACCGTCTGAAGTAGGTTGTCAATGGAGAAGATTTGAAAGGCGCACTGATAGTCGTCTCGAGCTGAAAGTTATTAACCATATCGTGCTGAGTGGCATTGGGTGCTGGAGAAGTGAAACGGAATATTTTTATGGAGCGGTCGTCGCTGGCGGTCGCGAAGAACTTGTTGGCAGGATCGAAAGTGATGCCTTTGACGTGGCTTTGATGTATAGACAGGACCTTGAGCTTCTCGAACGTATTGCCGGACCAGACAACAACCTTAGAGTCAAGGCCAACAGACACCAAGATGGAGCCATCCTGTGACCATGCCAGGTCTTGGACATCATTATCGTGGCCTATCAACCTCTTAGACGTCTTCCAGTTTTCGACTGGGGGCGGTCCACTGGTGCCGAACGGCGCAATAGCAGGAGGGCCATTCTCCAGTTGATATATACATATGATTTTGTCGTCGGCGCCGGACGCGAGGTATCGACCGTTAGGGGAGAAGCGCACCGAATGGATCGTGCCCAGATGATGGCTCATATGGCAGAGTTGACGCGGGCCATCGAAGGAGGGGTCGTCGGCTTTGTAGATAGCTTCGGTCGCCCATATACGAACGTGACCATCTTATTCTCGCCAGGTTAGAAGATAGATAGCGAGACTTGATCGGTTTAGAAGGGGGGCACGTACCACCGCCGGCAGTCGCAAGCCGTTTCCCATCTGGCGATACATGGCAACTGTATACCTCAAAGTCTTTTTGTTCGCCTACGATCGGATTAGCTTCTGTGCGTATTGACCGGACGTTCCGCGACAGCTGTACCCTTGTGGCTCAGCCATGACGGCTTTATGATGCGCATTGTAACTTGGAGCCTAGACTAATATGTTGCATATCGGCATAGAGTATCATGGGTCTTAGTTGCGACCGGGAGAGGGATCTGTCGCGATATGCCGTATGTTTGAAGACCCAAATGGGGATAATCGACGGTAAGTAGTAGGCCGGCGTGCGCCCAAAGAAATTCGATGCTCGCTTTAGTTGGAGTTTTACAATTGTATTCCGAAGGGTAGCTAACCCAAGATACTCGTTGTTAGTCCTCTAGAGGCACCTTCAATCAAATTTCCAGTCGCGCGACGCGGCTTCAGTCCAAAAGCGGATCTGAATTTCACTTCACTTAAATCCTTCTTCAATGCGTAGGTATTCTCATAGACCCTTCTCATATGTGCAGCGAGAGGTACCATTTATCACTCTAAGGGGGCAATAACAAACATACTGTACACCCTCAAGTACCTACCGGTAGCTCAATCCATGTGGTTGCTGACGTAAAACCCCTACCTAAAACCTACAAGTACTAAGTATTCGGTACGTAGGTGCTCTGCACGGGCCTTCTAGTTGAAAATCAAGGTGCTAATTTACATCTGTAGGTTCCTGAGGTACTTAACAGCAGAAGCGCTAGGGGGCCCGCAGGTACCCCTAATAAGGTGCGCATGGCTAGCTAGGGGTGCCTACCTACCCTGTAAGTACCTGCGTTTATCACCCCTTACCACGCAGGTCCAGTAAAGTGCCAGTAGCTCCAGTTGCCTTCCAAACGACCCTGCGATCCTTGTGTTTGAATGTCCATTTCAGCCTCTTCACACTCTTCCAAACTTAAAACATTCCAACTCTAACTCTCGCCAGCTGCGGCCAGGCAGATTATACAGTCCTTTCTCTATGACCGCAACTGGATAAACAATACATGGGACGCCGTCCCCGTCCCACATTAGCTAGCTTCCTTCATTTTCTACTAGGTCCCTTCATTTCGTTGCCCTGTCACAATGGGCATTTGCGCCTCCTGTCTCGGTCGTCGACGGAGCGACTCTATTGACGAGGTGAACATACATGAAGGCTCCGTGGCTCATTGCTTGTTGCTTCTTTGCATGCTAATCAATCGGGCTCCATAGGATGAGGTTTCGCGGCTCCTTTTCGACGATCCAAATAACATGCAATATGGCAGCTTTGCCGAACACAACTTAAACTCACAAGCTGATCCTCTCGAGTCACAACGAGAGGTTGAGGCCTTACAACGGGTTGTTGCTCGGACGTCAAAGTATGCGACCCAGGTTTCTGTCGATGGCGTTGCCCTAGTTACTAATAAGTCTACAGTAACCTCGTTGACGTTTTCGAGATAGTCCCTCAAGAGTTGCAAATGACACACCCTACTGTGTTTTCCGGGCACGATTCGCGTCTTACACGATATCAAAACATACTGTCTAAGCTCTCCTCGAATAATGACGGGGCTGCAGAAGGAAATCAGGGGGCGGTCGAGTGGTTACTAGGTGACGAGGACAATGCAGAGATACCCGAGCAAGACATCACCATCAAAGAGGGCTCGGCCGGCCCCTTGATAGGCACTTTTGCTGATGCAGCTGCAGCTGCTGCCGTATAAGGCAATGAATGACGAGTGATGGAGTAATGAAGTGGCATCAAGATCGCCGGTTTCCTTTCTTACAAAATCGTTGAATATCGAAATCGTATCGGGAAGCCCGGCATATATTTTGCACTTTGCCGCCACATCTCGAAGCCTCCTGTTGTGAGATAGCCAATACCCCAAAGCGACGATTGAGCGAAGAATATGTAGAGGCTGCTGCGAACGAATGACAGAATGTTCCTTTACTGTTTAAGAAAGAATTAAATACTCGTTTCTTCCGAACGTCCAACACTGCCATCTGTTCAATGCTGGGTATGCAGAGCTGTGACAAGTGCCTAATAAACGGTCAATATCAGAAAGGTTTCAAAGTCATCAAAGTAGGATTGAGGATCAGCACTGATTGATTCACCAGCTGTCGCTCATCGGTTTGGTAAACCCCGTGGCTAGACACCGACACCGGGTACAATTACACGTCTCGAAATGTCACCCGCAGGTTGTCCCAAGCACGGAGTATATCTCCCCACATGAATTGTGCCTTGTACCCATTCGTGGAAGCGTCGGGATCCAACCATCCGGTGAAGAGACAAACGTTTGGAAGAGCATGTCTCTATCTCTTTTTGGGCTGTCTACATAATTGTTATTTCTAATTCTATACATCCTGAGCTGCTTATTAGTTACCATTTCTGTCGTACAAATGCTGTTCCCCGCTCTTCCACTGGCTCTTGACAATGGTTCTGTACTGGAACTTGCTGAACCTGATGGGCAAACGGACTGGTTGTTGAAGGTGCTAGGTCAGCCGCTTGCCGGTTGCGTCTCCAATTTCTACCCAAACTTGGGATTCCAACTCGTTTTCATCAGGCAAACTCGGTTTGCTTTTCTCATCGTCGATTTGGCAGTGCATCATGTAACTGCCAGCTTGTCCGATAACCAAAGGATTGATTGTATCCAACGCCAACCAATCAAGAAGAAAGTAACTCAACAGGAAAAATGTAAGAGACCGGCTAACACAGGTTCCAAATCCTCCGGATACACATCTCCTAAGCCCAAACACCCCTGAACTGATGTGATGGCACGTCTTTTCCAAAGTAAGAATGAGAATCATCGCCCATTGTTGGGCGGTCCAGTGGGCTTCAAGCCCATCTATAAGGTACATGCCGGCTATCCCCGACAGACTTCCCCGACAGATTGCCCCGACAGACTCCCCGGTAGATCCGTGTCTTCATGGGCCATGGCTATATGTCGCCATACTGTCTCTGCAGATGCTGTTCATTCATTCGTTGCATAGCGGATTCGACCTCGGCTTTGTCTCTTATGGCCTTCTCTATCGAAGCAGTCCGGTTCGATAGCTGGGACCATCGGGCGATGTCTTCGTCCAACTTCTTCCGTCTGCGCTTCTTCTTTTCGATTTTCTTGCACAGCTCGCAGATGTCGCGCACCCGGTCGACCCCGTTAACAAATTTCAGTCCACATGTCTCTCCGGTTCGATACTCCTTGGGGCATTGATCGGTGAAACCTCCCCATCTCCAGTATCCGCATGACCACTGTATCTGCTTATAAAAGCACATTGTGCCTTTCCAGTCTCGATACTCGTGTCTACGGCTTTAGGGAGCGACTGCAGCAATGGCAGTAGATGGCCACGAGGCGGCTGAAGTTGGCAGCGCGTTTGAACTTGAAGACAAACAACAAGGTCAGGCCCGTCTACAAGCAGCGGGATCGGAGATGTGGTAAGCGTGCTCACAGGCAAAGAATTCTATAAAAGTAGGCTGCCCGAAGCCCGTTTGGCGCTCGATATGGAGTTCGCAAGTCTCCAGCTATCAGATTGCCATGGGCTTTCGGTGTAACACAGGAATCGGAGCGGGAGTGCGCAAACGGCAATGCTTAGTCCTTTTAGCAATCAATGGCTAGCAGGCGATGGAAAGAGCAGGATGTGAAAATGATATGAGTTGGTATCTTCTTGGTCCCTGAAGTCACGTCGTCTAACCCGTACAATATCCGGAAGCTGTAACGGATATTTATGTAGTCGTGCTAGATTCCCCTCGGGCGAAGAAACAGGCTCCCAGATCATGTTGGCGACTGACCAACATGCCCAAAGCAGCACAAATAACAAACAAAAGAGTTGTCCATGACAACTCAGGCTTCTACTGATTTGAGGTTGCATGGCCAGGCCACCTCGCATTATCCCCTTTGCAAAATGCCCATTTGGGCGTGGACGGATGCCACGTTGGCTATGGTTCAACGTATGCCGAGTCCCCACCAGGGTACGGACGGTCCCCTTTAACACACCACTGTTGACGTCGAGCGTCTTGCCATGTATGTATATGTATCTTCGTATCTTGACTATACCTGAGGATATCTGGTTCGAAGAAGTCAAACCACGCTGACAAGAGCCAAAAACCTTGCCCCCTTTCTCTTCCGGCACGTCCCTATTGGCTTGGTCTCGTGACGTGGGATTACTAGACAACCCTCGCAACAACAAGTACCCATGCATGAGGAGGGGGGCGGGGGGTGGAAGATGAGCGGACGATTTCAGCCTCGACTTGCGAGGGGGCCCTGTAAGTTTTTTTATGTTCTCTACACTTCTCTGTGCCCCCTCCTCCCCTATCCCGCACCGTCCCACGGAGGATTAGATCGTTTCTCCCGCATTGCATGCCCAGGATGGGGACCCTCTCCACTGGGGGCCGATATGCAGTTACAGTATGCATGCCACATTTCGGCCCACCACGGACGGCTAGGTACCAACCCTTGCCGTTTCAGGAAACCTCTTCTTTGACACAGGCATAGTCGGGCGATCACTGGAACCGAATTCAATGTTCAGATCCTTGTCCGGGTTCGACTGTAGATCCAAATCCTAGGCTTAGATGCTTTCTTAGAAGCTTGGCGACGGGACGAGCTGCGGATACGTATTTGCTCCGAATGAACCATGTCTTGCTTACAAGTTCTATCTCTACAGTAAAGGCTAAGCGACTCCAGATTTACAGACTTACAGATTTGGACGGACTGTACTGTATCTCAAGCCATGCGGTTATATGACATATGGGATACCACCCGGGTACATGGCATACAAGCATAGGGCATAGGGCTTATAGAGCATAACCCGGTTGATGCTGGATCTAAATCCCGACAATCTAACGTGCCAACCATCGGCTAGTAGTGTGAAGTTCTGATAGGTTACCACGAGTTCTTCCTCCCTAAACAAGGGGTAGCGTACGCCAGAAAGTTCTCCCTACGTAGCCAGAAGTGTTCAGTAGATGATGAGTCTCTGTACAAAAGGCTGTCGTAGCACTACAGCGTTTTCGTCGTAGGTCGTGTTAGGTGCTACGTCCAGTCGATTTGAGAATGGGATGCGTATTTTGGTATTGCACTTTCGAATTCGCTGGACTTGCGTGGGCGCCCGTAGATGTGATTGAGTCTCTCTGGAACAGCCAATAGCATCATCACAAAGAGGCGAGCACGCCAGGGCGCCTCTGATCAATGAGATGATAGAGACTAGAAAGCCAAGAGTTTGCCTCACTATGTGCGAAGAGAAACAGCTAGAGCTATGAGACTGCCAGCGAGGCGCGACACCGTTTGCCATATGCTCTTGTTTCATTGTTTCCAATTCGCCGCGTTCTCGACGTCCACCTCGTCCACCTCGCCCACCTCGCCCACCTTACCTTGCCAGTGCTCGCTCCCTCTCCGCAAACATGTCCCTTTGTAGTCCCGATCAGCAAGCCACGTTGATGGGAAAGACGACGTTGTGTCGACGCAACCCGCAGCTGAACCCGCAGCCAACTCTGGATTCATGACTTATGGTTCGATCGCCGGCATCTGGATACACCCCGGCAGCGGACTTCCGGGAAGCTCTGACTGGTTCCGCCTGGTGGTGACCAGGCACTCGAGGTCCACCTATAGGCAACTGGTTGGGCAATGGTGAGGGACAACAGGGCACTTCATCAGCTACGCCGGTATTTCCAAAAGGAGAACACCTGAAAGAAAAGAAACGGAAAAATAAATAAATAAATAAAAACAAGCAAACAAGAATAAGCTGCCACCGGAGCTTATTTCCCTCTATCAACATAAAAACATGTCTTCGTCCATAGTACCATGAAAAGATGGCCTCTCTCTCAGCCCGACTATACGTTTCCCAGATAAAAATAAAAATACTCACCAGGGTGGTTGGGCCCGCGGGCGACGTGGCAATGTATTTATGGCCTGTCCCGGCCCACAGTCACGAGCTATACCCTTGTTGAGAGAAGTGTGAGTTTGACGACCCTTCACACTTCTATGTATAGATCTGTTCGTTTTATTCCCCCGCTCCTGGCGGTTGAAGGGCTTAGCTACTCCTGTGGCTAAAGGTGAAATACTTCCATGGTCCGCCCTTCATACTCCCCCATCACAGGCAGACAAGTCACCAAGAAGGAATTAGAGGGATATGGAAATAGCAACGTTTTGGGTGCGTGATATCGAGTCTGGACAGATGTTAGGGGCGCGGTGGATGCTTCCTGATTTCTCTGAACGGTTTTCTTCAGGGAACGGCCAACGTGTGACCTTCTATTTCGGCGGACGTCAGAGACCCAGTCACTCATTGTTGCCACAAACAGAGTCGTGCATATATGAAATCATATAAAGCATAATCAGTCGATCTTAGTAGGCGAAGGCTGCCTTGCGTTTCTTCCTGAGTCAGACAATATGAAATGTTACATTGCCACTTATCCGTCTGGGACATAAGTTGTAGGTTTACTCTATATTATGTGCAACTGTGGCTTTGCTAGGAAAAAGGATGTGCAGATTACACATAACAAATAGTGCTTATCTTGAGGCAGATTCCAACTTAATACGGTTGTAGTCGAAAGTTTTCTGCATGGGCGATCTAGGTATAGACTCGGGCGTAAGTTCGTCCATCTTGAAAAGCCTAATTCAAGGTGGCTATCTTCTCGTATAGCGAACCAATGTTTGTTTTTATCAGATGGGCTCCATATATTTTGGCTTTGTTCCAAGACACGGTTATGTTTGGGGTAGTATAGCGAAGTAGTATTTGTCATTTGCCAACCACGTTAACGTCATGTAGAACAGGCCGTTTAAGGCGGCCAAGCGTTGGTAGGATCCAAACGGTAGAGACGTGGGATAAATTAGTGTGCACGGGGTTCTCGTAGAGGATAGTTAGTTCCACAATATTATTTACCTAGCTAGGTTGGGTTTCAAGGCTGGATGCGGATAAATTGTCTGAAATTTAGATGCCAATGCCTAGAAGCTACGTTATCTAGTGCTCTGGAGGTAGTGAACGTTGGCACATCGTTGATATCATTTCAGTCTGCCACATGTAGGCTCGGGCCTTATCCACCTCCGCCGGGGGCTCTCGCGCGTGCCAGCCACAACACAAATGGTCATGTGTTATCAACAATATGCGTATCCAACGCACCCATACCGAGACGTCGAAGTACCGTGCCTTCGATATAACCCTACCATGAGGTCGCCCCTGGCCTCCCACCAGACGTGTCCAGCATCACTACCTCTGTCTTGGTAAGATAACGTGCTCACAAGGGGGTCTGGTACAACCCAATGGCTGCATCCCTTGGAGCCCTCGTCGGCATGCAATGACCTCACATGTAGCAGTGAGCCTTTCGGAACCCGGGCAACGGGTCGTGTTTTGTTCTGAGCCGCAAAGGTAGTAATACCGTTGAGTCATTGGTTGGGGGCTATCGCCTAGTACGGCAGGCCATCTCGGGACTGTCCTCTGGCTCGTTCTGTAACCAACGCGTTCGATGCAGATATTACGCGAATATACTACGAGGGCCATTAAGGAGCGCCGCTAACCGCGGGGCAGTTTGGTGAGAAAGCGGGCGGGCAAAGGGACTGCGAGAGATCCCAGAACACAGGCAGACACTGCGAATTCGCATCTAGATTTCAGGAGCTCTGCGAGCTGCCGTGTAACCCCCGTGGCCTATACCGCAATGTTCAGACTCGATATCGATTCGTTCGATCAATGACAACAACAGCAGCCACATTGGGCCTGCAGGCCTATCATCTCCCTCTTCTCACCGTCTTTTCCTCAAACCCGAGTCGGGCTCAACAAGCTATCAACTGGGCAGTCTCTCAACAAACAGCTGTCGTCTTTCCAGTTGCCCACCGCGAGTCAATGAGTGATGATGTGGCAGGGACGCTTGTACACCTTGGCCGAGCGCATCAAGGGGCAGCGATTGGCACCGTTCACCCGTGCCAAACTTTATCTCGAGTATAGTATCCCCTGAATATACGAGTATGTGAATATGTGAATATGTGATATGTAATCAAGCTAGAGGTATTCGAGAGAAGTCAGGCGACTACACATTCGGGTCCATAGTCACTGGCTATCCTGTGATTCTGCGGCATTGCGGTTCTGCATCACTGCATCGCTGCATCGCCAGGCTTGGCAATCTGCAAGCAAATGCTCAATGGCGTTGTTGTAGGGAGAGTGGCTGTCAATGCGTTATAGCCTTGTGCGGCCAGGTCATCGGCCAACTAAGCAGGTCGAGCTTGTTGGGCCTGACAGCCTTGTCCGAGTTTGGGCGCCTTGCGTGTTCTGCAGTTTCCGCAGTCTCTGCCCCTGCACCAATGACTTAATTTGGTCGTCGCACCACGTCGCGCACTGAAGCCTGAGGCCCAATTGACCAGTCAGGGCGGTGCAGGGGTAAGTTGTGCAAGTCATTGGGCACTGATCGTAGGCCAAGAAAACAACAAAACAGCTCTCCTGGCCGGGGCCGGGGAGGACGGCCTACCCAGCTGGCGGGGGGTGTTCCCGGCCCAAAGATGCGGCCACCGGTCAGATGCAGGATGGGGGCCAAAGCTCCGCCTTTCACAACAAGCTACTTCTCCCGATTGACGAGCACCATAACTGGGACTTGTTTGTTTCCGTGTCCCGTGTCCCGCCCCGCACGTGCGCGATCGTATGTGGTCGCCGGGGTCACAACATACATAATCTCGATCGATTGTCGAAGACTCGAGGGTCCGGCTGGGAAGAGGATTCGTCTAAGCACAGTCTTATCCGTCATCCGTGCCGCTCTCCTGAGCCGCTAGGCGATGCTTTCTACGGAGAACTGGACGGCAGATGCCCTGTACGTTGCATGCTGCCCGATTACATGGTGTAGGTACAGCAGTACGCCTAGAGATTTGTACATGATGAATTGCGGCAGATTACCCTGGAGCCGAGCTGCATGAATTATGGGGCCTGGGGACTGCTGCTGCTGACATACAGCGAACTTACAGATAGATGCTACCGATTTGCTCCATGTTTTGGTTCCTGTCAGGTACATTTAACGTGCGAGCGGGTCTTCATCTTGAGAATCTTTCACAGCCATATCTCGGCCGATGCGGAAATATGAGATGTCACGAAAACAAAAGTGACTGGCAGGCGAACGTGCATGTGAGCAACCCTACATACTTATTAGGCAATCATTGTGGCCACGGAGGTGGCCTAAGAAGATGGGCCTGCATGGGTCACTTTGTACCACGGTTGTTTTCGCAGTGCCGAAGCTAGGACCTTGAGAGCTACCGAACGAAGATGCTTGGTAAAAGAGAGCAAGTCTGTTTGCCCGATCTTAGTCGGCCAAGGGAGGGGTTTGGGTAGAAGGGACGCTCGGCTGGGTAGATACTTCCAATCATTTGAAGATACCGGTACTGCTTACCACCTACATAGAGTATATGCATAGAGCTTCAACTCGTATGCTGTACAACAGTTCATTCCCCGCTCTGTATAGCCGGGTCAACTTAATTAGATAATGTAAGTATGCTGTACTATAGTGAGTAGTAAGACGATCCATTAAGCAGGATTCATGTTATTTTGCCCAGATTGTGATTGATGGAACCTACGTAGGTTATAATTGGAGAACTTGCTCATGCAAGTTCCAAGAGCCAACTATTCCTGTAAGCTGATTGCATCCAAGTAAATATACCCAATGGGCCATAGAATGTAAGCTTTTTTTCTTTTCCTTCCAAGGTAAAAGAGTTAAGGAAGCAGCCTCGAGGATCCTAGGTATCTTGGTCTTCCATATACTATGTAAGGACTGTATTGGATTTGGATCAGGTGACCAGATTACCGTGCAAATATAAGTTTTCACACAGTGACTCCACAAGTATAGGTAGCTGTGCTGTGCTTGTACCTAGCTCATCCCTGTAATGATCAGAACCTCTGACGCAAGCCAAAAGCAGGCTTGCTTGTTTCACCACCGACCCTAGCCATACCAATAGCAAGGACTCAAATCCGCAAGTACCTCCTGCATCTACTCATGCTGGAGGCTAAGATAGGAAGACGGACAGGAAATAGAATATTGAAAATGCCGTCTATCTATATGTCTTTCTACCATTGCATTATTCTGCCCATAAGAATTGTGTAGAACAACATGCCCCTACTAGATAGTCGGAGTGGTAGTGCCTATGGCACGTTGTCTGACATGTGCTTGTCCCGTGACCTTTCCAGGCGACCCTCGGCTGATAAACTGCAGCCTGAATGTATAGGTAGTTTCTCTGGCTGGTCTATGCATGATGCACTTGACTATCATCTACCTAACCTAGGTATCTATGTAGCGAGGCCTGTAGGTATTTCATGTCAACTTCTCAATGAGAATCTCCAACAAATATAGCTGTCTACATATACTTACATTACCTGGCTGCAGACAGGTGGTAGGTATCTGGACGCACTACTTACCTACTTACCTAAGGCTATAGAAGCAAGCGCTATCAAAACAAAGCTGCATGTCACACGGTTCAGATCGATAAGGCCCAAATCTTACGCTGCTGTAAAGCATCCCGCTTAATACGACAGGCTTTGCTTGAGCTTGCTGCCTACAGTACCACTGAATTGCATCTCTGGGGCATTCGACATGCTCAAGCGGGGCCCCTTGTCACTGCAGGCCTGAGAAGCACTTGACTCAGTCATTGCCCATGGGCAGATCACAAGCTACGGCTGTGGCATAGCTAACCGTGATACCTACCTATTTTCCTAAGTTCAACACATCTCTCATTTGTGCCAGTTTATTCATGTCTCATGTTGGCGATTCCTCTAGCTCCTAGCTAACGCGACTTTTCAATTGCTCTATCCGGACCATCCCACATAAGCGCAAATCCCCGAACCCCCAGGTCTGCCCAGGTACCTTTAGCTCTCTCGCCCCCAGGTATCATTAACAAACATTCACGCCGTATGTATGGTGTGCAACCCACATTATTTTCACCATCTCGCCGATGCGGAAATATACCTCTATCGTCGACTTGTAGATTGCCATAACTTGCCTATTTATCCTGCCACGCACCCTTGCTAGGTCGTGCCGTGGACCACTCGGGGAATGCGGGTTCCTTCCAGCAGCGCATAGGGAGCGAACGACTGACTGACTTACTGACTAACCCGACCGTCGCGACCTCTTCACTCTACCTTCTAGACCGTGACGATCAGCTCGGCCCGTCCATGCAACTGTCTTGGATCTGTCAAATAAAATCTAGAAAAATCCTTCGTGTATTGCTGCACAACCCATTCTCGCCCAGGATAAGATAGAGTGGCTCGAGTCTCTGATTGATCCGCCGTCACTTCAACTCACTTCCCTGCAGCTAGCTCTGCCCTGCAGGTCATCGTCTTCGGTCAGAGCACAGAGCCTACCTTAATGGCGTTTCCAGTCTGTTAGGACATTCCTGTGGCCTGATCTCCATAGCCCGACTGGTACACCTACATAGCCATGGAACGACTATCGGCTTGTCAACAAACTTCGTCACCTCCACCTCTTTCCCGATGTGGCGATGTCACCTCGTCAGAGGGCGACCGTGGTAAGCTGGCCTCGGAAACGGCCGTCACCACAATTGATGCCCAACCAGCCACCAAGAGCGTGGTTCATGCTCAAGACGAGTCCGAACTAGTGAGCCTGGATAATCTGGATACTGCTCCCAAGTCTGCCAGCCCAAATCTGGTGACCGTGGTAGAGGATGGAGCCGTTCTAGCCGAATTACCTGCCGCAGACCTTGGCCTCACCTTAGCATCAGACAGTAACAGCAATAACAGCAATAAGAACAACAACAACAATAACCATGATCAGGTGTCAACAGCTCAATCAACTGGTGGAGAAGACATAATGCAGGCTGTCGGCGTAGACACACCATCATCGGCATCATCGCTACGGTGCCACTGGGGGTGGGACGTGCTAAGCTTAGACCGTTTCCCAAACGAGATATTGATGCAAATCCTCGGTTTCCTCGACGTAAGCGATCTTCTAGCCACATCGAGGGTAAGTGGTTGAGCAACTGTTTGTGTATAGTGCCAAAAGGAAGATGTGCGATGGGGAGGACGTTCTGGATTTACCGAGACCTCGTCATCCCCATCCCTATCTCTAGCATTGCGTTCTCGCCCCTTTTATGTCAACCTCCGTCCGCTTCGATACGGCACCTATCTAATCTAGCACCAATTCCCTTTTTTGAGACATCTATTTGTAGAGCACCGAGTGTATACGGACTGGTTTTTCTCGTTTCACAGTATATAATTTCAGGCGGTGTTTTCGAAAGAACTGCACTATCTACGTCTCTGTTGCTCCATTCACCTAACCAAAAATTCCCCGTTCTTGTCTCGGGACGTAGAGATGACGTATGACTAACAAGACGACCATCTAGACCAACCACCACTTCCGTGACCTTTCTCTGGCACCCATATTGCATACATATCGACTGCAGCGCGTCCGTGCCCTGCTCCCACCATTGCTGACGTCGCCATCGCGGCCAACGCTCGCGGAACTGATCGGCCGCCACATCTTCCTCACGCGCACATCGCAGATCTCGCGTCGATTGGCCAGGAACCTCGTCGCCATCCGGCTGTCTCGCCGCTTACCCCAGCGTCCCTCGGCTGAAACCCTTGTCCAGCGCGGCGTCCTGCCACCAGAGTGTGTTTCTGGTCACGGCTGCGCGCCGGTTGCTCCAGCTCTCGTGGCCAAGAGGCGCGCCGTTGAGAAGGAGAAGCTCAAAGACGGCCTTCGTCGCTGGATCGGCAATGTCTGGCGTGGCGAGGTCCAGGAACGCAGCGAGGGCGTCAAGGAGTGGGAGGAACGAGAGGGCGTTGGGAGAGTATGGCGGCTCCGACGCTTCTGGGAACGCGTCGGGAGAGGCGATGATGCGGTAGGTGGGAGCTAAACTAGCATTCCACTCGATTTCTTTCTGGATAGTGGGTTAGATCTGATTTCCCTGCTTGATTTCTTTTTTTCTTTCTCTCTTTCTTCCTTGTTTATTTCGTTCTTCTACAGCCGTGTCTTTTCTACATATGACCCCTAATGATAATGTGCACACGATTTCTGCTTACTCAAAGGGGTGTCGTGTACGAGGATTGCAAGATAAGCTCGCGGCGTTATTGGTTTCATTCATTCGAATTCAATTGAATTACTACCTACAAGGCTGCAACTGGTAAATTTTGTAATATATTCATTCAACTGTACACCTACGTCATCGGCTGGCCGTGGGGGTTCTCAGCATGCTCTTGCCTTCTTTAAGACTTTCTTAAAAAAAAAACCCCCCAAGCTTATACATACATTTTCTGCTCTATCGCGATCTTCCTACCCACTGACTTATCTGGATTAGGTAGATTGGTAGTGGGCATATATGTATCTGAAACATACTATGTACGTGGTAATCTCATAGGGATGTGATATTATGCAAAATTGAAGTTGTTCGTTAGGAATGGTATACTATTAGTATCCATTGTACGAACTAGTAATATAGAAGTACTTTTTGAAGTACCTTAGTGTACTTAGTTAGGAGTCTCTTGTGCGATATCAACTCTTTAGATCTTACTTGCCTGATGGTATATTTCTCTTCATCTCAACCCAACGAAAACCGAGACCTCATTCTCATCAATCATATCGCCGACGGTTGGAGCAACGTCCGACTCCGATAGCAAATCTCACAAGATGCAGAATATACTTTTCACACATTTCTTTTCATTGCAGCATGCTTTCACTAATAAGATATATGTAGTTCGCGGTGACTGTCAGTCAATTGGTGTAGTAGTCTCTTTATACAGTACACCCTATTCCAGGTTCTGAACATCTCCAGAGCCCGGATACCTTATATATAGCCCATTGCATGGTTCATTGGAAAGTGATCCCATGCATACTTGCTTGCTCGCTATGAGAAATGCATAAGAAGTGCATATTCTCCCCAAATACCTTTTCCTTCCCTTTTCCAGTTCGCCCCGAGCGCATCAGTGAAGTTGTGTTTTGTAAAAGGCCACAGATGGGCAAAACACAATATATACCATTTACCTTGTTTTCTTTCTCTTACTCTCTCGCTATATGCATGACGCCTGCCTTGATGCTTTTTTCCATTGGTGGGGCGGTTGGTAGGTAATGTTACAAGATGGGCTCGAGACGATATTTCAGTCAAGATCCATCGCATCGTCGTCCTCGCGGCAAAGATGGGACAAGCCGAGGTAGAAGAGGCCGCTGTAAGTATGCTTCTTCGGCTCGGGGTCCTACACCCGAAACCGGAAGCCATCAAACTCGTCCTCCTCATCGTCCTCATCTTCGTCATCCTCTTCGATGTCCTTGCCCGGCTTTGTACTGTTATTATGTGCAGCCGAGCCGATGAAATTCTCTTTCCCTTCGACATTAGCACCCGTCTTCAGGGCTGCTGCTGACGCTGACGCTCCGCGGAGATTCATCATGCTCTCCTTACGCAGCTTCTCGCGGCGCTCCTTGAGCCTGCGCACGCGACCCTCAAGCTCCTCCATCTCCTCGAACTCGGTCTCAAGGGCGCGCGTCGCCTCCTCGCGCTCGTCCGCCATCTCGACCTCGGCCGCCTGCTTCCGCCGCTCGTTCTCCTCCTCCCGCGACCTGGCGGCCACCTGCACGGCCGTCATAGCCGGGGCCGATATGGTCGCGTCTGCAGTGTAGTTGCTCGCTGGGCCGTTCGTCGTGATGGCTTCTGACGCCGCGGAATCGAGGGCAGACATCTCTGCTTCGAAGGCCGCCCATTCTGCCTCGTCTACGGCGCTCGAGTCTTGTTGTGTTTTGCCGTTTGGGTTGCCGGTTGCCGGTGCCTGCATGGTACTTGACAACGGTGTTGGGAGGGTTTCGTTGGATATCGGTATCGATGCCGCTGCGTGCTGTTGTGTGGCTAGTGCCGCCGAGCTTGAACTCGTATCCGGACCGCTAAACGGAGGGCGATGCATCGTCACCTTTGGTGTCGAGACGGCCGAGTTAGAGCCCGCGAGCGGCGTTGCTGGCCGTGAGGGTATAGCAATTTCGACGCCCTGCGAAGGCGTCCCCGAAGCTCTGCGGGCTAGCCCGGGAGGTGTATGTATCTTCTCCTTGGTCGTGTCCGTTCCATTTTGTGCCACATTCGATGTGTTTATATGGCTGATCGTATCGGTCTTGCTTCGCTTTGTTCGAGCCGCATCCTGATCTCCATCGCCCTCTGACATGGGTTCATCGGCATCTTCGCTACGCTTCCGCTTGTGTGCGCTGTCGTCTCCGCCTTGATTCGGATGGCTCTGTTGCTGTAGCACCTGTAACTTTTCTCTGTGAGATTTACTACGAATATGTGTATCCCATAGTGAGTCTGCCTTGACTACGTCATGACATATCTTGCACAGTAGCTTCCCAGCATCTGAATATGCGGCATGAGGGTGTTTAATGCGATTCTCAGCGCGATGGGCGCGTAATAGGGCACGGGCGTCAGCCATTGTGGATGGAATTACCAACTACACGATATGTTGTATGTGGTAATGTGGCCAAGGATATCGCGTTAAGCGGTGAACAAGGACTGAGCCGTGATAATCGGAATGCTGTCACTCTAGGCACTTTAGACCTTTGATTGTAATCCTCATCATACGCGGTGGAATGGGCAGGACTTTTGATTAGGTAAGATCTTGTCGGTCAGGGTAGGTAGGCACATACAACTGGAGGTGAAAGACGTACCTATGCGTACAGGTAGAGAGATAAGATGTAGCTTATCAGCCACAGTTAGTTGACTTGGGGGGTTTGGAGAAATGCCCCGCGGCACCAGAGTGGCCCACATCGAATTGCTCTTAGACTAAATTGGACTTAGCCTCCCCGTTGCCCTTGCTCGAGATTTGCTGTATATACGGTCATAAGTACGTTTTGGGCAGAGGGAAACGGTCACCAAAACGCCTACTACTACCGTAGAATGCTTTTACCGTCAACATGAAGCGCACATCGAAGCATATTTACTGGGTATGTATCCTGCTACAGATTTTGATACTATTATCGGGGTCAACGTACTGAATGCTGTGTAGGTAGCTGCTTACTTCTCTTCTACAAGTTGCTCTGGTCTCTAGGCTCTGGGCCCTGGAGAAAGGGGGCTCTACGTATACTACTGCAGGGTAACAAGGTTCGACCGCATTCTAAAGTTTCAATGCCGAATGCTGCATGTTGAAGGCAGTTACTCCAGCAGCACCAATAGTAGAAATTCCGCATTGTTTCTGTGTCTAGCAGCAGCTTGACCATGACCCCGTGCTCTCTCACTGCTCGAGTCGGGATCGATCGTCTCCCTACTAGTTATACGTCTAGTAGCAGCCGGGCTACGATCTCCCACAGCGAACAGCAGCGACGTGCTCTACCTAGTACCTCCCGAGCCAGAGACTTCCCCCTCTTTCGAGGAGCAGCTTTTAAGGGCATGGGAACAAAGCCAGCGAGGTGAGTTGGCCTGTGTCGGTCATGATGCAGACATCGGCGGTTCTAGGCACAATATTTAGTAGTATGTCTATTACTATGAAGTACGATATCGGAACGAGGGAAAAGTCCCTGTGTTAAGGGCATAAAAACAGTACGAGAGCATATTCGTCATGCAGTCCACGCCACCCGGACAACAGTTCTATTGCATATGCAAGAGCAAATTTACTTCAAGGCGTCCGGAGGGTTTATTATAACCGGCTTTACCATGGTACTTTCTATTTTGCTTCCTATGTCTCGTCAACAAAAAAGGTTCCCTCCCTGTGCTCTACAGAACTTGGACATATTCGCCAGTAATGTCGACGATATTTATCTTACGCCATGGGCAGGCGCTTCACAAGTAATGATCTATAGCAAATGCCCCTCCTTTTGGTTATCACTAACCCTCAAAACCTGTCTGTAGTGTCAGCCGAATAGACCGTGATGCCCTTGACCCCCCTCTGACAAAACTTGGCCACGAACAAGCACGAAATGTCAAGCTTTCCGTCGACCCTGATTTGATTATTGTATCACCTATGACGCGAACTATCCAGACCGCAACTCTTGCATTTGGCCATCTTATTGACCGCTCTCAATCAGCCAATCCGTTACTATCTAAAAACGTAGAAGTTCAGATCTGGCCAGAACTTCGCGAAACTCATGATGGTGCTTCCAGCAAAGGACTCAGTCGGGTAGAACTTGAAGCCAAATTTCCTCGATTCGACTTCTCAGCATGCAACGAACTATGGGATTATCCGCCACATAACACCAAAAACGCAACACTGCGCGCTGAAGAAGCAAGACGGCGCCTTAGTATTCTTTCCGAATGCTACAAGAGCATCGTTCTTGTTACCCACGCGGGTTTTATTAGATATCTCGTTGAAGGACCCAGCTTCAAAGTCTGCGGTATGGCCTCATCCCATCCTGGTTGCACAGTAACAAGTTCTAATTTAATGAACAGAAGTTCGTTGTTATAGGTTTGCCGCAGAGAGTGAGGTCGAGAGCAATAGGTATGGCCTCAATCATATTACAGGCAACAGACGAGATTTTGGACCAACCTTATTGTTACCATCACTCCGCGATGACGAAACCAGTATTAAGGGAAGAGAGGCGACAAAGTGAAAGTCTATATGGCGAAGGACAGCAAATCCTTGAGTTGAAACGATTAAAGACTATAAGCGGACGGGCTTCGCCTTTTCGCTTGTTCCCAAAGGCCCGTACAGAATATCAAGAGTACATACCAAGGTATGTAGGTGAGTTCAAAACCCTACACAGGGCATTTCTTACTTACCAGTGCCCTTGACAGGGCCCCGTTCGAGACGCCAAAAGGTTAGCACGGCTACAATTGTCACAATGCTATGCAGAGGTTGAGATGTCGATGTTAAATCAGTTGTACGGCCTCAACCCGCGCCTGAAACCTTGATAGATAATAAACGATAGGATAATATAGATGATAGACTCCTCTTTGCATGGCCGATCTGTAGGAGCTTAGAGGTTACGGGAATTTTACCTCTTTAGGTCTATACGGGGATTAAAGGAAAGGTAGTGTCATTGTTGTCTTTAAGTATGGCATGGCTTTCTAGATATAAGTTTTGCTACCGTGTCTACGTTTTGCAATAAAAACGGTAATTTCTATTTGTTGTGGTGCAGTTACGGTCATCCAACTACTTCAGTACTTAACCTCCTGTAGGTATTTCAGATTAGATAGTGCAAAAGTGGGCCTGGCTGACAGAATTAGGTCGGTCTAAAAGCGGCATGATTCTGGCGAAGGCCCTAACTAAACAGGGTGCCCACCCCTCCTGTAGCTTATGTGCCTACAGCAAATATTGGCATTTGGCATTTAGGCGACAGTCTGTCGCGTCAACGCGTTGTCTGACCGTATGTGATGCTACACTAGTATTCGAAAACAAAAGGCTATCGGTTCACTCCAAGCTGAAGCCGGTCTCGTGGCAGATACTGTCCGTCATACACAATGCCATGACAAGTGCTGCTCCGCTAGTTTACTACCCCCAATACTGCTTTCACCTCTCGCCAACTATCAATAACTGGTGCCCACTTCGAGGGAAAGATATTGCAGGTTTAGAGTGCCGTCCCGGCTTTTCAGGTTAGCACCGTGGCCATAGAGGCTTTCCGTCGCAACCCTCCAACATTCCTGATGCTGACACTATCTTGAACAGATATCGATGTATATTTCTACTTGAATTATCCCATTCGATGGGTACGAATCGTAGGCGTTGTCGTCGCTATTGACGACTTTTATGGCCACCGAGTCTATACCGTCGATGACAGCACGGGCCAGTGCATCGAATGTGCTCTAGCCGTGCCCAAGACGAGCGGTAGCAAAATGATTGGTCGTGACAATGGCCAAGACAAGGATCCTGGCCGCCATACCGACTCTACGAAAACCGCCATCGACGGCCAGATCGGGAAGGACCTAGACCCAACAGCTTCTGAAACTCCGGCCTTTCCCTACTCTGATATCGACGTGGGGATGGTCTTGGATGTTAAGGGAAGCATTAAAACCTTTCGAGGCCAGAAGCAAATCAAGATTCAGAAGCTTAAACGCGTTCTATCTACAAACCAGGAGGTCCTCTTCTGGCACAAGATACGAGATTTTCATCACGATACGCTGAGCCATCCGTGGATATTAAAGGATAGGGAGGTACGAAGGTGCCGAAAGTTGCAACAAATAGAGGCAGTCGAGAATGAAAGAAAGAAGAAGAAGAGAAAGAAGGCTAGGGAAATCGAAGAAGCCAAGAAAACCACACCAAACGGTAGTGGAACACATCTGTCTAAGAACAGATCGAGGGCTACGGGCACTTCTGTCGGCAAGTCCGCCAAAAATGCGAAGACACAATCAGCTACTAGACCAGAAACCTTCAGCGTGGCATTGAGCAAAGGAATCAAGTATGATGCTTTGGGATTATGAACTATGGCGCACTTTCAACTCGCAATTGGGAGCACTCAACAGGTGCCATGAGACTACAGATCTATCACGGCCGAAGGGTCTTCGGTTCAAGTTGCACAAAAAACCCCACGTTGGTAGTACATTCTTCTCCCAGCCGGGGAAAATCCAGCAATACACCGCCAATATTAACAAGTGCGTTGGGTGCTGAAGTTTCAATGTTGTGAAGAGCTTATCGTAAGTTGGCAATATATGCCAAAGGTGACGAGAACTGCAGAATATGCCTCGAAATCACCAATATCTAAGTCGGTTTGGTGTCATCCTAGGCAGGTGGGTAGGTTACCTCACGTGAACAGTTTCACTTGATGACCAGTAAGTTCGCTAGAAACTTATCGTCTCGTTGTTACCTGTTGGGTTCGATTTTGAAAGCCACATAACCTACCTACCTGCCTACCTTTACTTACAGTGTCACATTTTACGCAATTGTATCTGACCAGAAAAGGATATCTCCACCGAGAGACAGCACACCTACCCTCCAAGGGTGAGTCAGGGCAGATTCATTCTAAGACAGTTGGATAATCTGGAGGCGAGTGCGACTGTATGTAATCTTGAATGATCATGCCAAAGGGTTACGATTTAGAAAGAAGCTTCGAAACAGCTGATTCATGGTATTACTTGAATATCCGGTTCCACGTGCTGCTACGATCTTGAACATCATTTTCAACCACCTTAAGCCTCTACTTCTATCATCACCACCCCTATCCATGTTTCCGAAGGTCTTTATATATACTACTAGTACTGCTACTAGAGCCCTACGATAGCCTAGAAATACGTCTCGTCCCCTGGTTATTTTCTTTTCAAATAGAGCTTATCAACTCTTCGATCTTCCATTCCGGCGGGAAGCTCTAGATTTAGCCTTTTAAGCTTTAGCAACCAAGGTACAGAATTTCCGCTTCTCGTTCAAGACACAGCATTCCTATAGTTAGACAAGATGACACAGTCATGGTTATGATTTAGACTTGTCACCTAGTGTACAGTCTTCATTCCTCAGTCTTAGCCGAGCCATATAATATAATAGTCTTTCTAGGAAATTCGAACGAAAGTTCTCGACATTTTCGCAACCACTTGGACATTAGCTTCGACATTAGATATCACTTCCTTTTTCTTTGTTATATATCCCGCCAATTTCACGCAGCTCTTGTCTTTTTCTACGACTATAACGAAACCCGATGCCACACGAACCATTTATAGGAGTACCTACAGCAATATAATCAGTCGAATAAGAATATTTCAAACTAAACCAGCCCCTTCCCATCCAATCTGTTTTTCCTTAGTTACCATGTGGCTGTTATGGACGCTGACTATTTTACAGATTCTTAGATCCGTACACTCGATCCCTCTTCAGTCGGTAATCAGCAAACGGGCAGCAACGTTATGCTCTGAAGGACATCCTTCACGACGCCCGTACCTAGAAGGCTACTCACCCATTTTGACGAAAACGAATACCCACCGTGAAAGTTACCAAGCCGCGGGAGTGATCACAGTCACAAAATCTTCGGTAATTGTACAGATACCCCCCACTGCAAGTAATTCCAGACCAGATACAACAGGTTTTATCGTCACCACTCTAGAGACCAGTGGGAGATCGGATGCTGTCCCACTCCTCACACACTCGATCCCGAGTCCAACAGCTCTACTTACAACCCTAAGACCGGCAACGACAATGTCGAGCGAGCCAGTTAAGCCCTCTGCTACTGCTTCATCCAATATCTTCGGGGTCCCTATCGCGACTACCAAGCCCTCGTCCATCTTTGAGGAGCGGACAGACCACCCCGTGCCCCGTCTTGGCATTAGCGGTCCTGGTCCCTATGGGACTAACAAGTTCTACGCCAACTTCTTCCTCGGAGGCCAAAGCTCGCCTGCATATGTGCACCCATATTCCCTAGCGTGGTCCAAGGGTCAAGGGTCCACGTCCAGCTGGGGAATGTCGATATCACATACCGAAGCCAGCCAGAGAGTCTACGGCGAGACTCAGCCTGAGACGGGAGCCGCGAGATACTTTCTGAATCCTATTGGGATCCAGTCGTTGTGTCTGTCTGCGCTGGAGCTTGGCCCCAGCACCGCCCTCACGACAGATAGTCTTCACGCCCATTCCGTCAATGTCAACCTGCATGTCAGCTCCAAGGCCCAACCCTTAATCACTTTCCCACTAGTCCAGGGTATGGGTTTCGTGACGGCGGTTTACAAAGGAGGGACGCCTGTGATAGAAACTGGGGTTCACTTCACAACCGTTACACGATCTGCAAAGGGCCCGCAACCGGGTATCACCAAGTACACCTTGTATCTCGAGGACGGTAAAGTTTGGCATGTTTATGGTTACTCAGCGAGTGGCGAGCCCCTGGATTTAACAGTACTCAACAATCGCATGGCCCGAGCTGCCAAACCTTTCAATGGAATCGTCCAAGTTGCCAAGGACCCGAGCAATGCTGAGACTATGATAGATGCGGCGGCCGGGGCCTACCCTGTGAGTTTGGCCCTGTCAGGTACTGCCTCGAGCTCCAACGGGACGTATACCTTTGCATTCCAGAAAGCCGGCATCCCGAACGTCAAGCTCTTAATGTACGCATTGCCACACCACTACGAGTCTTTTGACGACACTACCGCCAAAGCGACATCTACCGTGAGGTTGCAGACTACCACGAAAGGCATGGCAAAGGCCGTGGTTGCCGATTCGTGGACGATGATCGAGCCGAACATGCCTATCTCCATGGGGTTTGCCCCATGGGATCCCGCGAAGGGTCCGAAAGACGCCCTATCCGATTCGTCAATCAAGACCATAACCCCTGGTGCGCTGAAAGAGCTCTCTCAGAGTGTAGACCAGCAATCAAACCAAGATTCCATGTATTTCAGTGGAAAGGTACGTCAACCCATTGAACAATATGGGGAAATCGAAGGGAAAGTTGGTCACTTAATAACTTGCTTGGATTATAGGCTCTGGCCAAATTCGCAGGGCTGTGCTTCACGGCGAACAACTTGCTGAAGAACCCCACGCTCGCCCAGAGTGGACTAACGAACCTCAAAGCGGCCTTTCAGAGGTTCACCACGAATAAACAGCAGTATCCCCTCTATTACGAAAGTGAGTGGCTTGCGTATCCTACGAAATTCCAAGCATACGTGAAGAAAACTGACCTGGAGAAGGTGCTTGGGGTGGCATTGTCTCCTCGGCCTCGTACAAGACGGGCAACGCCGGGGCCGACTTTGGCAACACGTACTATAACGACCACCATTTCCACTACGGCTACTTCATCTACGCGGCTGCCGTCATAGGCTATCTCGACCCTTCCTGGCTGACGCGAGAGAATGTCGCCTATATCAATACCATGGTCAGGGATATTGCCAACCCCTGCGCGTCTGATAAGTATTTCCCTGTGTCTCGGAATTTCGACTGGTACCATGGCCACAGCTGGGCTCACGGCTTATACGAGACTCTTGACGGAAAGGTAATTTGGGTTCTTATGAAAATCTGCAGGCAATTTGAGCTAAAGGCGTGAGTATAGGATCAGGAGTCGAGCTCAGAAGATGCGATGGCGGCCTATGCCATCAAAATGTGGGGAAGAACAATCAAAGACGCAAATATGGAGGCCCGGTAAGTAGGATCTTTTGTTGCCCCTAGTGATTCTCCTACGAAGATACAGCAGATCTGACATTAATGTCTTTCTTATGATCAGCGGCAACCTTATGCTGTCGGTCATCACGCGTTCGCTCAACAGCTACTACCTCTACACGGCACAGAACACGGTGCAGCCGTCCAACTACATCGGCAACCGGGTCGCGGGGATCCTGTTCGAGAACAAGTGCGACCACACGACGTACTTCGGCAGCAACATCGAGTACGTCCAGGGGATACACATGCTGCCCCTTCTGCCGAGCACTAAGTTAACGCGACCGGCCGACTTCGTGAAGCAGGAGTGGGAGACGTACTTCGACAAAGGGCGGGCGGATAAGGTCGTGGGCGGCTGGAAGGGCATCCTCTACGGGAACCTGGCCACCGTGGACCCGAAGACGGCCTGGGCCTTCTTCACCAATAAGGACTTTGACCCTTCATGGCTGGACGGGGGCGTCTCACTTACATGGTATCAGGCATATTGTGCTGGTAAGTCAATGACGGAGATGACTTCTGTCGTCGTTACTTACTCTTTGCTAATCCTATGGTAAAGCTTTCATATGATGAGGTTTCGCGACCGATTGACGAGGCATGTTGTTTCTTGGTTATCTTTTTCTTTTCTTTTTCTTGCGACACTTCTTTTACCATTGTCTTCTATTGATGAGGATGAAGATGAAGTATCACGACCGGAAATGAATTCATGTGGCTTATTACATACTTCTTTTTTTCCCTTCCACGACCCCTCTCATTCAGCTGGGGTTTTCAATTTGGATATATCACCCTGCATGGGCTTTTCGAGTGGGAGGGAGGCCCGGCCTGCATAGACGGAGGGAGAAGGATAGTAGCATTGGAAATGCAATTGCTGTTCCTCATATAAACCAATCGACCTATAAATCAACGATCTTCAGCTCTTGGGTATCCTACCCTATACTGTGTTGACACGATTTCCGACTCTTTTTGTCTCACCCTGTCTCTAATGACGTTGGACTTCGACGCGCCTGGGCCTGCTTGGCAGGGTTTATATAAGTGCCCTTTATCGATATGAGAGGTAGGTATTCAGCGATGCTCCTTTTTGGAAGTTTTAAGCCGTTGGTCACTAGGCTGTGTAAATCCGGCCAAGACAGGGATAGGTAGGGGAGTCGGAGGCCTCTTTCTCTGTGCACAGCCACTCTTGGCGGGCTTTTTGCGCCGAGTTGCAGAGCTCTCTGATTTGTCTAATATTGTGATATGTGCGATTTGCATTTGTGATTCGTTTCGATACCAAGTACATAGGTAGTAGATGGCATTTGTAAGAGGTGGGTGTAATTTTCTAATTAGAAGCGTAAGTACGCTGTAACATAGGCATATAGGTGTGAGTAAGTATTGTACATGGGGTTGAGGTTTATAAGATATGTAGGTAAACTTTTGGGGTGGGTATGCGCAGGTCAGCTAGTAAGGCAATGTTTCATGTTTCAACGGATTGGAAAAGGCAAACAAACATTAATGAAAAAATTTTTTGAGGGATTGGCATTACTAGTCTAGAGAAAGTGAAGGGTTCTCGATTTAAACCAAAGAATCCCATACCTTCCGAGGAAAGCTGAGGTGAGCTTTGTGTGTGCTTGGGTCTGCAAGAACTGGGAAGGAGCTAGCTAACACCTTACACAGTAGTAGCCCCCCCTGTCTGGAACGTGTCGCATGGAGGTTACCCCCATTGCTACATGGCCCTCTGCTGTATCTGTCTAGACCTGCAGTCCCTGATGCAGATATCTGTATATCCCCACTTTTCCCATCTCCACAGCAGGTCGAATGCTGCGTCATTCAGCTATGAACCTCCCTAGGTCAAGGTTCTGTTTTGCTTTAGACTGTCGCGGTTTCGTTGACATCACTTGCTGCATCTGTTCTTCGCATCCTTCCTCACGGGCATGACTCGTCCATTTTGCTGAAGTTCGCACTCATTGGTGTGTTTGGAATGCCCGGAGCAGGTTTTTGCATATTGGTTTGCTAAGCAGCTATAGCACTACAGCAATTGCAATTGGCTTCAATCAGATATTGCGCATAAGACGAAATACCGAGAAGATTTCCCACTACATCATTTTTATTTGCGATCTACGGCATCTCAGAAACCGCAAGGGCCCTTTCCGCGACTTAGTCAGCTTCTCCCTCATTACAAGTCGCACGAATCTGCGCGTTGGCTCAAAGCCAGACCCCGCTACAGTGACTCAAGGATACGCTAGGCTAATTAATAACTGAAATACTTTACCCCGAAACACCTCCGTTGTGTGCTTCTCCTCCGTTAACGTACCGACGAATCTTGGAAGCTACCTAAGCAAGGAAGACGTCTCCTCCCTGCTGCAAACTACCCAAGGGCAAGGATCCATAGCCCCGAAAAATAGGTGCACTTTCGAGTCGTAATCTTATACTGCCGAGTCGCTACGAAGCCTAAAAGCCCAGTAATCCTCGGCGTGCCAGGGGTTAAAGTTTATTCTCCCCTCTCTTGGTCTTAGAATGGTTTGTAAGTACATACTGCTCCTGCAAAATACAATAAGCCTTAGCCACGATGCTGTCTACTTGAGCATACGTGCGACACGCCTCTTTTGATCTTTTCCACCTATCAATCGTTGTGCTCCCACCCAACCGCTGTTCATTCCATACCATACGTTTGCCCGATCCGGTAGACAGGTGGGCATCTTTAACACCTTCCTTTCACTACGTTCTTTGTCCGTCGAGTGCGAACATTCGCACCGCTTTAGTTTCCATAATCCTTACTAGGCGTCCATTGCCCACTGTCTCCTGTTGTCTGTCGCCTGTCACTGGCTCTAATAATTATACCGCTATATACCTGGGTTCTCTTCAAAGGATAAGGCGGAAAGCTAATCATGAGGTGCGATGGGTGATCAAACAGTTTTACCAGGATTTCACCGCGCGGTGCGCAGGGCTACAGGTTTGGGCGTATCCGGACATGCGCACACAAACCGAGGAAATGGGACGGTAGACGAGAGAACAAGTCTCTTGAACAGCAATGGCACTGGCAATGCAAATAAGGACCACCATCCCGTACGGGAGTTTTTCTTCAACCCACAGTACACACCCGGCCAAGATGACCCCAAGCCCTGGGTGAAATATCCAGCGCACGTATGGCATATCTCGAAGGCCACGCTGTTGAGCAGTATGTAAACCTCCGAGTGCCAAAGTAGACGCGGTTCCTAACGTAAAATCACTGACGCCGCGAGTCCAGGCCCCGTAAACATCCTTCTCTTTGCCGTGCCAATTGGTATCGTCGCAGGAAAGACGCATTGGGATCCAATTGCCGTATTTGTTATCAACTTCTTTGCCATCATTCCTTTGGCAGCCGTACTTTCATTCGCGACTGAGCAGATATCTGTCAATCTGGGAGAAGCTCTCGGCGGTCTTTTGAATGCCACGTTCGGAAATGCTGTCGAACTAATTGTATGTCACGGCTGTACCCCTGATTCCCGATCTAGCACCTGCTAACGATAGATGTAGGTCAGTATCATTGCACTACGAGATCGTCAGATCGAAGTTGTGAAGTCGTCTATGATCGGTTCCATTCTCTCCAACCTCCTACTCGTCATGGGCATGTGTTTCTTCTTTGGCGGTATTGTCAATATGAGAGACGAAAACAACCAAGGCATGGAACAGTCCTTTGCGTCCATCACCGCTCAGACGACTGCTTCTCTCATGACTTTGTCGGCTGCATCTATCATTCTCCCTGGCGCTGTAAGAGACTATCGTGTGCTTCTTCCAGTTGATTCAAACTGATATTTTGTCTTAGTTATTCATGATCGTAGAAAAAGGCCACAAGGGCGACTCTGAAGGCCGGCAGATCACATTGTCACTCTCGCGCGGCACTGCCATCATTCTATTAATCATCTACGCCCTTTACCTATGGTTCCAACTTCGAACGCACCATAACCTGTTCGGTAGTGAGACTGCTGGTATTGAAGCAGGGCCAGCACAAGTCCAGGAGGCTGAGGTGGAAGAAGGGCGAGATGGCCCCAACGGAACAAATGCCAGCGCACCCTCCAATGCGAATCAGGGCTCCGAAGACGAGCATGAGAACGCTATGAGCCCTTGGTCTGCTGCCAGTGTCCTGGTTGTGGTCACGGTTCTTGTTGCTATCTGTGCTGACTATTTGGTCGAAAGCATTGACTCTCTTGTGGAGCGTGGTGGGATCAGTCGTAGTTTTATTGGTCTCATTCTGATTCCTATCGTGGGCAATGCCGCAGAGCACGTCACGGCTGTGGTTGTCGCAGTCAAGAACAAGATGGATCTGGTAAGTGCCAATAATAGAAAAGGGGTTACACAACATCTTATATTGACTTGATTTTAGGCGATGGGAGTAGCTATTGGCTCGAGTATCCAGATCGCCATATTTGTGACCCCGTTTTTGGTTGTCCTAGGCTGGATCATGGACCGCGACATGGATCTGCACTTTGAAACTTGTGAGTTCCTTTTGGAACATACAGGTTATGTATCTAAGCTAACGGATGCCTAGTTGAAACGGTTGCGTTCGGACTCTCCGTTTTGGTTGTCATCTACACGGTTCAAGATGGAAAGTCGAACTATCTTGAAGGCGCCATGGTATGACTCCTTATGACCCCTATTCGTGACTCTGTTGGCTAATTTCAACTATCTAGTTGATGAGTCTCTACATCATCATCGCAATCGCATTCTTTGTCACCCCGAGCAAGTATTTCGACAGCAGCGTGGGGCAGCTGGCAGAGAAGGCGTTGGTAGCTACGCGCAACTTCCTGTCTTTCTGAAGGCCGAGCTTTAAACCTCAGTAGAGCGCTATTCTGGTGGCCTTGTCTTAATCTACCACTCAAATAGCTAACTTGTGTCCGTGTCTGGTCAAACTGCCATCATAGCATAGGCACGGTCTGCGCTCTTTAATAGGGCCACTGGTCCTATATATATACATAGCACCCATCAGTCGGGTTTTCCTGTGTCTATACTTGTAAAACTACCTAGGTAATCTGAGTAAACGCCTGAAAATTTGGGAGGGTCAATCGAGGTTGGTACAAGCGGCCGGAATAGAGGGAGCTTGGGCGTTTACTAGATGTATTTAGTGCAATTGCTGTCGAAATTACTTCTATGAACATGGCGAAAAGAAACGAAGACTTAATCCAAAACATGCATTCGATATTTCTTTTCTCTGATTGTTTGACACGTCATCTTGAAGTCGTCCATCCCTGGTCCTTATAGTAAACAGGCAGATAGCTCCAAGCCTGCTAGGTTACCTGGTAGCACCACCGGTGCCTGCCGCTGATGGGACAACTTCTATCCAAAGTGGGGTATTTATCCTGTGATGTAACAGACAAAGTTGGAGATGGGGGTGTCGCGGGGTCAAGTTAGCATCATTCTCTTGTGTGGGGTCTCGGTAATAGCAGCAATAATGAATAATCGTGATAGTAATTCTTTCGGTATCTTTCAGGGTCTTCCCCGTCCCTTTACTCCATTTCTCGCGATTGCCGATGTATAATCTCCGAGCATTGAGAAGACTACAGCTACAATCTTCCATACTACGACCGATCGCGCAATCTACCTGTGAGCTACTATTTCCTCTCAGTTGTAACTTGTTGAGCAGAGAAGAGGTTCTAAGTTGCTAAGTCAGAATTTACGGTTATAGTCAGTCGCCGAACTTTTACAGCTGCAGCCATGGCGACGACAACGAATACGAACAACTACAAGTTCAACCACTCCATGTAAATTAGCCCCCGGCCACTCAGCACTACTCGCGATCGGACGAGGAACTGACACACCGAGCGTATCGCAGGCTTCGAGTGAAGGACCCAAAGGAATCTGGTACGCACTCCCTCAACTTCCTGGAGCGCACACATATGAATCTCTATACGAAAACGACGCTTTCACCTAGCGAGACCTAGGAAATGATCCTTCTTTTCTCTGCCACAGGCTTGGATAAGCAACACTGACAAATTCACTTTCCATAGTGAAATTCTACGAGTTCCTGGGCATGAGCCTAATCAAGAAGCTCTCATTCCCCGAAGCGAAATTCGATTTGTACTTCCTAGCATATGATGGGCCGTCGGCGAAGTCACACGGCAATAGTACGTTCGACCGCGAAGGCGTCATCGAGCTGACACACAACTATGGTACCGAAAACGACGATAACTACACGGTTAACAACGGCAACAAGGAGCCGCACAGAGGGTTTGGACACGTTTGTATAAGCGTCGACTACATCCAGGCGGCGTGCAAGCGAATCGAGGATGCGGGCTACAAGTTCCAGAAGAAACTGACCGATGGACGCATGAAGCACATCGCCTTCGCCCTCGACCCTGATGGATACTGGGTAGAGATCATCTCGAAGAGAATCGGTTCGAAAGGCGCCGACGATCCCGAGGAACAGAACGCTACTACGGATCCCAGCACCTATCGAATGGTGCGTAGTTTTCGTCCCTGACATTTCTGTTGCTATATCGTACGTCCGCCACGGCGAGACTAGGCGCGGCGGGTGATATAATCTGCATATCTGCAAGCTTCAAACTGATTGATATATGCGCATAGAATCACACAATGATCCGCGTCAAAGACGCAGAGAAGTCTCTCAAATTCTACCAAGAGGTTTTGGGCATGACGCTCTACAGGACCAACGAGCAGTCTGCTGCTGGATTCAACTTGTACTTCTTAGGTTATCCCGGCGCGGAAGGTCTGCCCGAGAACGGATTCTCGGCCGATAAGGAGGGTCTCTTGGAGCTGACCTGGAACTACGGCACCGAGAAGGATGAGAACTTCAAGTACCATGACGGCAACTCGGAGCCTCAGGGATTCGGACATATCTGTAAGTCGCCATACCCTACTCACATGGTGTCGTCTTGTACTACGAGATAGGGTGTGATATGTGTGCCGAATGGAGCTGACATAACTTCATAGGCATCGCGGTCGACAGTCTCGACGCTGCTTGCGCGCGGTTCGAGAGCCTAAACGTCAACTGGAAGAAGAGACTGACGGACGGCCGCATGAAGAATGTCGCATTCCTATTGGACCCCGATGGATACTGGGTAGAGATTGTGCAGAACGAGCATTTCGCTGGCAAGGAGAACTTCTAATGAAGGCTGGGATCCCCGCAACATTCATACAGTTTAAAGGCCGAAGAAAAAGAACGAAAAGAAAGGAAAAAGTGAACTGAACATCAAACTAAAAAAACGATTTTTAGGTGGACTGATGCATTATCCTTACCCTTTTCATCTGGCATGGACCGTTGTTTTTTATGTTTACTTGTGTTTGGCCAAAATCTCGATGGAAAAAACTCGGTGTCAGGCTATGCCTTATGACGATGCCAAGTGAACCAAGAGAATCCTAATGGTACAATAGTTCAATGAGCATTGATGACTACCCCTAATTTTACCAAGTCTCTAGCTAGTTTAAGATTAGTTCGCAAACGTGGACATAAGCATGTAAACAAGAAGATTTCCCGCTTCGGGATTTAGGTACGACCACTCAGAGTTGGAAAAGAATGCCTATTGGTTGCGAGAGTTCTTTAAAGGATTCCTCCTGCGGCGGTGCGGCTCTGTGGCGCTACTGATGAGGACAATAAGGATTTCGATATCAAACCTTCACCTAAGTGACATGTCAAAAACTTCTGAGCTATGCTCTACTACACTGCATTAGGCTGACAGTGATGATCACTTCTTTTCAAGCCGCCGAAAGATCCTTCACGACTTCGGGCTAAGGCCGGGTGAGTAGGTAGGTAGGTAAGTAGGCCGATAGATAGAGTTATCCATTCTACTTGCCAGTAGTTACTACCACTTGTTAGTCTACAAAGGTCTAACTTAAGATGTCTTGCTACAACGCTGATCGTGATCCGTATAGACTATGAAGACGGCATTATTAAAGGACCACTACTTGACTTTATAGATGAACGATGAAGTAAATCTTTCCAATGTATCGCTTTCTCTTTCAGCATATGATAGGTATATTGGGGTCCTCGGAAATGCATGTAATCCATCTTTACGTGGGAGCTAGGAGTAAACTCGCGATTCTAGGTACCTACCTACATTAGGACGTAACACGGAAGGTAAAAAGAGTAAAGCTAGCTGCCTACTTGCTTGGTATATGAGTGGAATAGGAAAGGTGTCTAGAGTATAGTCTAAGCTTACATCAGCGATATAAACCATGATCTCCATCTATAAGACGGAGAGCTCTGATTTCGTCTAGCCTAGATATTGTTCTAGGTTAGGTATCTCCCTACCGTAAGCGCTTACCCTGGAACCGGGTAAGGTGGAATATTGCGGGGTAACTACTTTTGTCCTTTGCATAAGGGCCCGATGAATTTCGTGGGGGAGGGGTTACTATACTAGTTAGTAAACATACAACCTAAAGCCGTTAGGTACATACAAAAGTATGCAAGTTTCAAGCCTCATTCCTTTATATCCGGCGAGCAGGCTAGTACAGCATAATCTGTATTACTTGATTGGCCCTTTGGAGTAGTACAATTACACATTGCAGTTATGCACGAGTGAGAAGACAAGAAAGGTCTCGCGCTCGGAAGTACGGTCCATGGGAGGGTGGACAGTGGGCTCTTCACAATTCAAGCTTGGGGGTACCTATGTGCCCCTCATTGATGCATCTTCCAGTACCTTAGGGGTGCCAATTGCGAGAAGAAGGGTTGGTCTTGGCGGCGATCTATGTAGGTCTGTGGGATCGTAGACTATAGACTATAGACTATAGACTATAGATTATAGATTAACGCTATATATATGATCCCTCACATCCTTTTCTATCTGCGGCCGCCTCGACTTTTTTTTCTTGTGTACCTGGAATGCAAATGATTTGAAAGTTCTGGCCAACGTGGCTTTGCAGGTCTCGGGGTGGATACCAATATACTTCAATCCTTTACTTGCATGCTTTGGAGACAGCTCTCTAGAAAGGAAGTATTGCATGTTTATAGGCTCTGTTCCTGAGACTAAAATGGCTACGTTGGTGCCAATGCAGACGTACAACACCGTACTACTTACCTTGTTCACGCCCATGTAGAGGAAAGTATGATACAGTTTAAACCTAATGTAAATTGATGTAGATAGACAAATACATGCGACACTTAGACCGTTCTATCCGACACACGCCAATGCGGAGGAGTGCGGAGAAAGAGCTGCTTGCCTTAATACTAGTTCTGTGTGAATGAGCATACATGTCGCTTAGGAGGGAACCGCAACAGGGCGACAGTGAGTGGTTGGTGGGATGTGTGGTAGTATTGTGCGATGTTACTGTGGGCATGCAACAGCGGGACGTCATTCCTTTAGGTCCCTGACTTTCGGACTTTTTCTTTCATTGAGCATTGCGTACCCTTCATTCCTCTTGCTAGGCAAGCTGGTTACTCTTAGTACCCGATCTCGGGCTTGAATGAGTATACCCCCTCAAGCCCTTCTTTCGAGACATCCTGTATGTTCCCGGCTATTTTCACCTTAAAGAACCAGCCCTGGGAAGCTTCAGGTAACCTCATCCGGATGTTGTAAACTTATAACTTCCTCCTTAGAGAATTGACCTCTTGAGACCTGCCTATTACTGATCAAATTTATTCTACGTCTGTCCTTGACCACTTGCCCGACTCGTCGTAGCTCATTGTCACAAGCCGGGCCAAGATGGGTGACACAGGCTCCGATAAACCTCGGATTCTAGTACCTGAGAAGGTATCACCTGATGGATTGGCCTTACTCTCAACAGACTACGAAGTAGACTCTCGTCCGAAAGGCGTCTCCCCGGAAGAGCTGCTCACCTTAGTCTCCGACGTCGACGCCCTCATAGTGCGCTCTGAGACCAAGGTGACGGCCGAGGTGCTCGGTGCTGCACGCCGTCTGCGCGTCGTTGCGAGAGCCGGCGTGGGCGTAGACAACATTGACGTGAACGCTGCCACGGCAAAGGGAATCATCGTCGTCAATTCGCCCGCGGGAAACATTCTAGCCGCAGCTGAACACACGGTTGCCCTGCTGTTGGCTACGGCAAGAAATGTCGGCCGTGCGGACCGTGGTACTAAAGAAGGAAGATGGGAGAGGAGCAAACTTGTTGGTGTGGAAGTCGGTCGGAAGACGCTGGGGATTGTCGGTTTAGGAAAGGTTGGCATGAAAGTTGCTAGAAGTGAGTCGCCTCCTATTACCTTAGGCTTTCTTAGGTATATATCCCCAGTCGTCTGGGGTATATGCTGCGGTCACTCAAGAGGTGTTTCACTCAAGTGACCCGGACAAACCACACCTGATAATTTGTCGACTGAGGATATCCTCGAGGATGATTTACTAACATCGTACTGAACAGTGTGCATTGGTCTCGGAATGAACGTGGTAGCATTTGATCCCTATGCCAACCTTGACCTCGCCCGGCAAACAGGTGTCGAGCGTCTCGTTCCGCGCTTGAAGGACATGCTTCCGGATATCGACTTCCTTACTATACATACGCCCCTCCTAGCTTCGACTCTAGACCTCATAGGAAAAGACGAGTTTGCCCTAATGAAACCTACCGCTCGTGTACTGAACGTCGCACGCGGCGGCGTCTATAACGAGGCAGCCCTGCTCGAGGCTTTGAACAACGGTGTCATAGCAGGTGCTGGCTTGGACGTCTTCACTAAAGAGCCCCCGGACGAAGGAACAGCTGCTTGGGATTTATTGCGCAACGAAAAGGTCGTCGCGACGCCACATCTTGGTGCGAGTACCGTAGAAGCCCAAGAGAACGTTGCTGTCGATGTATGCACGCAAGTTGCGGCTGTTCTGCGAGGCGAACTTCCCACATCGGCTGTCAACGCGCCGCTTATTCTGCCAGAGGAATACCGTGCTTTGAAGCCGTATGCGAATCTCATAGAGCGCATGGGAGGGCTATATACGCAACATTTTGCTTTCCCTTCCACGTCCCCGAGTCCTACAGGAATCGGTGGCAGAACTTTTGAGCTCGTCTACCACGGTGGCTTGGCTGGTATTTCCAACTCACGTCCGTTACTGGCTGCTCTAGTTAGGGGACTGGTAGCGCCTGTCTCGGACGCCAGAGGTGGAAATGTCAACATCGTCAACGCGACCGCCGTCGCAAAGGAGAAGGGCATCGTAATCCACGAAGTGCATGCACACAACACAGCAAGTGGCAAGAAAGGGTCCGTGTACGCGAGCTCCGTAACGTTGAGGGCACACCCAACAACCTCAACTGACGGTTCTGGGAACGAGCAGCATCGGGATGGTAATAAGGAAGGGGATGAAAACGCCGGAAGCCAGGTCATTGAAGGGTATGTGTCCGGCAACAACGTTTACATATCACGGCTCGACCGCTTCACTTCTAGCTTCTCCCCCGAGGGCACCCTGCTCATCTTACACAATTTTGATGAACCCGGGAAGATCGGTGCCGTCGGCTCTGTGCTTGGACGACATGCTATCAACATTCGATTTATGCAAGTTGCGAGTTTGGACGCGAAACCCCAGAGAGGCACACAGAAGGACGAGACAAATACTGAGGCACCGGTCCCAGCTGGAAAGAAGAAAGGTGACGAGGCGTTGATGATTCTTGGTGTTGATGGTGACGTTACGAAAGACTTGCTTGAGGATTTGCGGAAGGCAGAGGGTATTCTGAATGTGAGCTTGGTCAGGTTGTAGTCTAAGATTGGATGCGTACGGCTGGGCGAGGTTTGTCCGGATCGAAGTTAACCTGTGAAGAGATTTTTGAAACGAGGAGCTTCAACATGCTCTGCAGAACAGGCACACAGGTGCTCATTATATTGTGTCTAGGCTCTCTTGAAAAAAAAAAAAAAAGTTCTCAAGTAATCATTTGCCAAGACAGGTTATGAATTCCTGTTCGCGGATTCTTCGCGTCCCACTTCTTCGCTGCGCTGGGTCCCAGCTCTTTCACTCCTCTTCCGCCCTTTCTCTCTGTGCCAGAAGAAGATCAAAATACCAATGTCGTAGAGCCCTTTCAGAGTCCCACCCGCGACGAAAGAAAGCCAGTACAGGTTATGATCGACCAGCACGCCTGTCACGATGGGCCCCAGACTGGCGGCCGTGGTCTTGACTACGTTCAAGGTGCCCATGACGGCGGTCCGTTCCTCCGGGAGGATGATGGCGGCGAGAAACGCCGCCCGAGGCGCCGTGTCCATGGACGTTATAGATGCGTTCAGGATGCAGAACAGGAGTGCTAGGTGCACGTTGTCTGGCACGCCAATCAGGGCGCGGAAGACTTGCGCTGGTAGGTGGGTTAGGACCATTGTCTGTTTTGTAGCGTAGTTTGTCAGCGGCAGGTTTAAGGGAATAATAGGAGGTAGGGGGTGTTGCTTGTGTTTACCTTGACATTCCCGAGACGCTTGGAGATGGATGATGCTACGATCATGGAGACGGCGGCTAAGATCTGGGTTACGAAGAATATTGTACCTAGTGTCCCTTTTTCTATGTCGAATTTCCATTGGAAATAGTATGTGATCCACGATCTGCAAATTCGGTTAGACAGACCTTCAGGGTAGATAGAACGAATGTTACAAGGAAAGAAGGGAGCGAGAGATATATCGCGGGCACATTCTTACAGTGGGTTTACTCCTGTCCCTAAAGCATCTAGACCAAAAAGGACGCAGAGGATCGATACGACAGAAATACTTTCTCTGCTGATGTCTGGGAGAAGCGCGCGCAGTCCTTTCTTAGCCTGAGATGTAACTTGCGGGGGGACTTCTGGGACATCATCTTGACCGTTGTCGCTAATGAGCGGTGTCGCTTCGTCATTACGGCCAGCGGATCCGTTCGTCTGCTTTTGTTTCTTCTCAGATTCGGCCAAGGGCGATAAGAATATTGTTAGACCGAGCTTTAGTATACCAATAGCAGCATAGATGACGAATATAGCGCGATACGAGGACAACAAGTCCCAGCGGAGCACATCAGAGAAATACTGAAGCACCCAGCCGCAAATTATGAAACCGAATGCGGCTCCCATGAGCCCGGATAGGCTGTACCAGGCGTAAATGTCACTCCTGTTCTCCGGCAATGTGAGTTGCGCGACGATGCTTTCTTCAATGGCGCGGAAAGGCCCGATTTCATTCCCACTAATGCAATTCATAAACTTAGCAAGCAACATTCTCTCAAAAACCGCCCGCCGTTTTCATTTTATCCAGTGTTATGTTTACGTACTTGGGGCTAATGACGCCAACGATGGCCGCGATAAGCAAGACCCAATACGATCCGAACAAGGCAAAGATGACACCACTGCCCGTCATCATCAAGGCTCCGAGGGCGAGCGTAGCCCTGCGTCCAAGTGCATCAGCGAACAGGGTCAGGAAGAAGCTGATGCAGATGTCGCCCGCCAGGGTGAGCGTCATGAACAGGCCGATCTCGGTCTTCCTGATGCCCAGGAGGTCGAGGTAGGCGACGAGGACGAGCGTCGAGACGCCGTAGCCCAGCATGCGGACGCACCGCTGCCCGCAGAGCAGCTTCACGTCACGAGGCGAGTTCCACAGGGAGACTAGTCCCATCTCCGAGAGCACCATTTTCACGATGGAGGCCGGACTGCTGCTGTTTCTCGAGAGGGTCTGTGTCTGTGTCTCTGTCTGTAGCCCCGGTCTTGGGGGATTCGATCTTTCTTCTGACATCGCGAGGGACCGTTTCTGACGACAGACAGGTTGTCTTACTTAAGTAAACTACTATGGTTAGAAGAAAAACATATAAATTTCTTTCTATATTCTTTCTTGTTATTTCCTAGAAGCTCTTGGTGTTTTTATTTTTACTCGACTAGCCTGATCAGCATCGGCTCGGAGGTGGTACTTCGGAAACCGACGGCATCGAAACGTACTTTAGGTAGGTTAAATGACGGTTGTCAAAGATGCAATTGTTCACATAAGAGTATTGTATTTATACCTATGGAACGCAACATGTATATACATATACAACGGGTCATTCAACTCTTGGCCTGCCTTTATTGTCTAGTTCCGCGATGAGTCCCAGGCAGCAGGATTTCTGCTTTGTGAGGCGTACCCAGCCACACAAGTGCAGCCACACTAACTGATCTAACCTACCTACCTGAAGAGCGCGTATGTATGAAGCACCGCGAGGTGGAAAGATGATAATAGAAACAAAACTTGGCTGCAAGATAGACATATAAGGGGGATATAGTGTAATAAGATAACAGTGTCGGTATTGTCTTTCTGCTGAATCTTTAATCTGGGTTATCCTAATCTTGTGAATGGGCACGTCTACCTTCGTTCTGCTCCTGCTCGTTTCCTCCTGATAAAGTAAAGCACAAGCATGGAATTTGACAAGAATCGCGGTCCTCTAGTATCTCCCGAACCCATAGGAGCCTTGACAGGTGGCGAAAAAAACGATGATGCGATAGTTTCTATCAGATTCAATCGTAGACGCTTCAATATTTAATCGTCACTAAAATTCTTTTACAGTTCACTCGAAACTACGGCTTTGTATTTGCAACGTCTACACGCCCTGCATCCATTCGGATCTAGAGAGTGCGAAGTCATTTGCGAAGAAGACGTGTACGAATGTATTATTGATTTATTCGAATCTCTTCTTGTCCAGCAGCCCCGGAGACCGTTATCGTCATTCGACCCTAAGAAGATTTGCAGCGGCAAGGCTAAGACAGTAGCGACTATAGAGGGCGACTTGCAATGGCTTCAGAACATCATGGGTTTTTTTACTCAAGAATTATGTTAGCGATATTATTTCGGATGCTGCAAATTCATAGATTCGTTGTAAATGTCCAGACCACTCACTCACTCACTCACTGTACAGGGGTAGGCTATGTTAGACTTTCGGTGGAACTCACCACTACAGCACTCTCTCTACCGTACAATACAGGCCTTTAGGACTCCCGCGATAGCGACCCAACTGTAACTGGCTCCGTCGCTATGCCCGCCATGCGTGTCGAAAGCCACATCACAAGTAACCCCACCGCTGGAATCCAGTCAACAAATCAAATCAATCGGTTCAATGGTGTAGTGGTTATCACATGTGTCTCACACACACAAGGTCCCCGGTTCGAGACCGGGTTGAGCCAGATTTGACTTCCAATAGTCGCTTTATTGCCTTAAAAACGGGTAATAAAATGATCAATTTTGTCTTTTTGCTTCACTCCAGGTACATATGTAGGTGAGTTTGTGAGAGTTATCATTCTCGTGGGAAGGCAGATTTTGACAGTTGATAAGTACGGAGGTTGAGACTTTCAGCTTGGTGGGGGCAATTAAACTGTCACGAACTGGTGGGGTTGATTTTATAATCAAAAACCTGCGCACGCACAACTCTTGAAATGGCTCGGGAAAAAATGGCTACAATCAAGATGTGGTAAACTATAACGACGGGCTATTTCGTTTCTCCCTTAGAAAGTAAAGTAAAGGGACGGGAAGAAAACAAGCTTGAAGAGCTCGATGACAATACTGTACTGGTCACGATGGGGTGATGGATGCCAATGTGTCCATCAAAAGACCCAGCAATCCATCACTATGAATATCATCATCATCATCATCAAATATCGAATACTAACTACCCGCGCTCAGTTCAGCTCCACAGACGCAGAGTCAAATTAATGTTAAGTTTATTGTTATTAATTTGTTTTAATATATATGTAAATATATATACCTGTATGAAGTGTTAACTAACCACTCGCTGCTAAGTAACCTATTGAGGCGCTAGGCCCGAACCCTGACCAGACAGGTTGGTAGCCTGCGAGGGAGCACTCCGACCGTAGCCTGTTTGGTAATATCCTCGGGCTCCGGCTTATTAGGTTAGCTAATTAGATGCCTTGAGTTGATGAGAAGCATTTTGAGGAGCGTCTGTCTGTCTGTCTGTCTGTCTGGGTACACGCATCCCGACACTTGTCGATGAGACGCATGTAGACAGACTTTCCGCTAGCAATCCTACGCACGGGAAGAACTTACTTCCACGCTGCTACGGTTGCGAAAAACATGGGCCGTGTGAATGATTGCTTGGAGGTCGTTGACCACGCTTTATAATCCCTTCCCAGCTGTCCTATATAACTTGTGTGGTTTCACCGCCCTTTATTGCTACTGCGGTCCATTTTCAAGGGCGGCGGGTGACTTATCATGAATGACAGCCCGGTCCAGTCCAGTCCGGTCCGCCACCTCCCCTGCGATCCCTATGCATTGTACCAGAGGGCACTACCCATCTGGCGTGTAATAATGAAGGGCGCGGTCTTCCCATATCCAAGAAACCCGGCTTCTTCGGTTTAATAATTGATCCAAAAATCTTGCATGTGCTCCGTTTCCCCGCCGCCGTGCGAAATCGACGACAGGGAACGCACGACAAGTAAGTATTGATGCGGCGGTGTGAGTTACTGTCGCAGTGTTTTCCAAAAACTTGACGGTGCGCGCAATGAATCACTTGATCAATCATCACGTCCTTTCTCAGGGATGTAATGTCCGGCATCGCCGAGTGTGTATCTCGCACAATCTCGACTCGTGTATTCTCAATTAAAGAAAGCCGAGTTGCCAAAAATAAAAAACGCAGTGATCCAGGTATAGCGATTTGCACTCGCAAACGCCGTGAGAGCGGGACCATGGCTCGACGGGATTCTCATTATCGTTGTCATCAGGCTCCCCACGCTCAAAGATGGGGCCAAGACCCCCAGAACCCTGGCGAGCTGCGAGCGCTCAGGGAGGGCAAGACTGGTGAGAGCGTCTACGCCTACGCCTACGGTTCTTAGAGTGCTGGTGTGGTTGCTGATGGGGGTTATATTAACGAGGTCCTGGAGCTCGATGGCCATAGACTCTGAATTGAAATTAGCTATGTTTCTGTGTTAATACTAGAAAGGGACTTTGGGATTCGCACGTACCTTATCGGTGTCTGTTCGAAGACCATGCGGTTTCTTTTGCTAGCGATTGCACTTGCAACAACGCCTTTGCTAAGACTTCGTCCGGGTGTATCGGGATTCCGGCGAATATGACAGTAACCCTCTCCCCCTCGATCTCGAGACTGCTATACACACCTGGGTGTTAGGCTGAGGCAGGTTATACATGTACGCGCGCGCGGCAGTGGACGCCTTGACGAAGGTGATGGCGGCGGTGTGCCGCCCATGTATCGCGTCATGGGGACAGCGACGGCACAGCCGCTGCGAACGGACTTGAGCACCTTGTGTAGGGTGGTGGTCGGACGCAGGGTTTTGAGGATCACCATTCAACACTCGTCTTATCCTTTTGTCTTGCGTTGAAAACGCTCGGCTTCATGCGGTCCGTGGTATGCGTCCAGAGATCCTGTTTTAAAGTTAGCTATGTCCTTGTGTTAATCAGTATTGGAAAGAGACTTGGAAATTATGCATACCTTACTAACTGGTATCTCGGAAGTTCAAGCGTGTTGCTGTGTCCATTTCCTCCACGATTTGTAAGAGGAAATGGACACGCTTGATTCGTTACTAAAGGGCCGTATCCGTTTTTGGATGGGAGTCACCTTGGAATCAAGGTTCACGCAGTTTGGCTACCTAGGTAATCATTCTGCTAGAATCACTTGATCTGCGCTAGCCGTTATTTTGTCTCCTGTAAAACGGGAGTTCAGAATGAGTGTGTGCTGCTCATTCGAATTGGTATTGACATAGAACCTCCCATGGTCAACGCGCCCCCGGGAATGAGTGTGAAATCAAGGAGGGCTGTAGGATGCTGAGGAAGCTCAGCAAACTGTCGGTGGAAAGCACCATACTGGCCAGTTAATGCGGAATTTGAAGGGGTTGACCGAAATCCTATGTCAGAAGGTAAGCAACCGTAGCGCCAAACTTACTAGAATACGGGAATGAAACTCACCTGCGTGGCCGAGGCCGTTTCCAGTCTCCGCTGTCGGTCGAGGTTCGCACTGCCGGAGATTCCGTTAACGACTTATTGTATCCTTTAGCTCCTATTCTGCCATCTCCGGGTTAGTGGAGTCGAAGGTCTGTAGGTGCGCGTTTCCACCCAGCTGCTGTCGTGCGATGCCCGGATATTGTTGATACAAGTAGCTTGCCAGGAGGAAATGGTCATTCGATCCCGTGGAGTCCTCTGCCTCCTAATAGATCTGTGGCCGATAAGTCGGATACTCAATGGCCCTTCCACAGATCTATCAATAGGCGAAGGACTCCACGAGCGGCAGGGACATCGATGCCCTTCTCTGCGACGTTCGTCGAAACTAAGAGGTTGATCTTGCCCGACCTGAACTCGTCTGAATTGAGACTGCGCTTGGTCGCACTCGGGTCACCTAGCTCTCTTTTCCGTCCTTCGTAGTTACTCGAGCCAACCACGGTGCCCACTCGGAACCGAGCCTTAAGGGGATGTCGTAACTACCAACTGACCACTTCCTGCTGTGGCTCTTCCGTTCGCCGCCCGGGGTTCTCTATAGGACGGCGGATGGGTGTTTATATAAGGGTGGTTGTTCTCGTTCGCCTGTGTCTGGTGAACCTGTACCCTACTGCAGCTCCCGCTTTCAATGAGCAGAGAGTTCCCAGCCTTTGCCTACTGGTCGATGATACAGCAGGTGTGAAAAGAAGGTCGGGAATACACCGAGCGTTGCACAAGGGATTGGGAAGGCGAATCCCTGCTTTGCCTGCTCCATTCGAGGCTCCCTGAATTCCATTTCCAGGATCTGGTCGACGATTCTTGGAACTGTGATTATACTGTCAGTACGAGGTGATTCTGATATTGAGAAACTTTTCAGGAACAGCAATGAAGTGCAAATTTGAAATAGAACTACTCCAGACTCTCAATCATATGATAGAAATAATAATTACCTTGTCCTTGAGGGGAGCGCTTCAATACCATTGCCGAAGTAAGGTTTCCGCGAAACTAGGAATCAACACATGACTGCTACTACGGTATTGTAGCAGTCGGTGTTCCTATTAGGATCTCTGCTGTCTCTTCCATGTCTCGGTCACATGGAATGAGTTAACCTTTGGACCCATTGCCTGGTATCTCAGTTGCCAGCCAGGACCGTTTGACTCATCCTCAGTTCAGGTCTGAGATACGTCGCCATCTGGCCACGACACAGCAGTGAGTCGAATAATTTCAAGACCAAAGACTGCCGGAAGAACCGCTGATGTGCGAACAGGCTGTCTGTTGTTGAATCTAGGCGTCCCTAAAATGCTAGCCAGGTAGTTGGTAGCATGCTCGGACTTCATCTCGTCTGCTAGGGACGCACCCCGACAAACGCTGGTGACTCGTCGTTCTATTGCTCCTGTGGCACATCATCAGATAGCCTCTTCTCTGCCGGCCCTGTTCTCATTGACGGCCCGGCCAAACCTGCCTATCCTTCTGCTCGTCGGTATTTGCGTCTTCCTAATCGGCGTGATCAGGAACGACGGCATTCTGCCTTTTTAGCAGGTGGTTGCACCCACCGGTGCGTGTTAATGCCGAACTGGAGCGACCAATTGTAAGGACGTCGTCGACGCTGCACCCGAGGATGGTCTTGGAATGGAGGGCGGGTTCAAGGGTGCGAACGAGTCGCCAGACCCCCTTAAGCTATTTCGGCCTAAGCATCTTCATTGTTGGCCATACCGGCCCGCTGGTGTTTTTTGATGCACTTGTACGTGCTGTCTCTTCGAGAAAGGACTTTCCCACATCCGGGCCACTGGTACACCAAGGGATTGTGCCCCTGCGGTTGGTCGCGGCGTGGCTAATGATGCCAACGCCTCGCATGCTGTCAAACAGCATTTGGTAGGTGCAGCCTGGTGGGAGGTTAACCCACCAGGTACTGCAGTTCTCCGAGGCAGGAACCTCGTCGTCCTGCTTGCCGATTATCTGGGCATCGCCCTTGCTCCAGTGGTTTTTGTCGTTACCGCTGCCACCGAGAGGACTTTTTGGAAAGCAGACGGTCTGTCTAGCCCAGTCAAGGCTTTCCGCTGCTTCCAGAGGAACAGCGCCTCGACAATATCCGGGAGCCGACAGCCGACCGTCTGGGTCGATCTTTTGGAGAACGCGAGCAAGGCTCTACTCTTGCGATCGGCTCTTTTCAACGCCACAATGTCTTTTGCCTCGCAGGCGTCCCTATGTTCTAGCGACGCAGCGGCGCCCTGTTCAAGACGGTGAGTGTCGCCGCCGTGATTGCGAACCGCGGAATGTGGCTATACACTCTTGACTAGTGTCTTCCAAGAGGGCCACGGGTTCCCTTTTTGACTGTCGTTGCTCCAGCCGTGTTCTCGTCGTGCCGGAAGCAAGCCCTGGGATGGGACGCAGAGCTGGCCATCTCCGGGTCGGAAGCTGTGGACGGATCACAGCGTTTCTGTCGGTTCAATGCTGGCGGGATTCCACCGCCAGCGATCGCTCTTCTTTCCATTTATCGAGAGTCATTATTGTAAATTGCTGCTTTCGCAATTTCGCGTACGCTTGCACACTACCGAGTGAGTATGACCTCGGAGCCGGCTTCACGTGCACTACGCGTGCAACTGCTGCTTGTTGGCAGCTTCTTCTGCTTGCGCGGCTCTAAGCCGCATGTGATGATTGTACACGGCGATATTCCAAGCAGGCTTTGGTTTGCCGACTGCCTGCCGTCTCAATGGCATCGTTAAGCAGTTTGTCTTGCTTGGACAGCGCAACGGACTTCTCCTATCCTTTTGTTTTCTGGTAGATATTTTCCAATTTTGATGCTGGCGGGAGTCGAAATCGGTTATACCACGCCGGCCCGCCTCGCATGGGGAGGGACATAGCGAGGTGGCTGCTGAGATGAATACGCTATACAGTACGCGGCTCGAGGCTGCTCATACACACAATCAGTGTCGTCGCTTTTTTCTTCTATGTGGTCTTTCCGCTGCGTCGGTGACCCGGTCTCACTCGCTAGCCGAGGCGGGATCAAAGAGTGTGGCTGTTCATGACCATGATGATCTGAATCCATGTTCAAGATTTCGTAGTCATCGTCGTCACCAAACACCGAGTCTGGAGGATTTGCGCGACCGGTGAGACCTCCTGTGGCGGGAGCTGTGGCGGGAGCTGTGGCTCGAAAAAGAAAAAGATTCCCACTTGAATCGTAGCCCAATATGAACGGTTCCGATTCTTGGCGTGAGCCGCGTTGTAGGCCTCTCCATGAGAGTTTATCGCCACTTCTTGCTCTTGAAGTCACTGTTTACTATTCGCTGTCAGTTTATTACAAATTTCGGGGCGTATAATTAACAACTTACCAACAAGCTGTTTGTGGCTCGGCGTTCGAGCGCGTTGTTGAACCCATGCATGCCCGTCACGGTTTTTAAGGACATGGTCGTCACCAGAAAGCCTCATATTGAGGGCCTTGAAAATCCGTGTGCGAAGAACCGCGTGGTCCGACAGGAGTAGCTCGTTCTGCATCCGTCGCGGTCTTCTTCAATTCATCATTCAGCCGCTGCAGTTCCTCGTGCAGAGCTTTCACCCCGGTTTTAACGGTACCGAAAAGTGTCAACACGATAGCCAGCGTGGTGAGGTCGATCTTCAACCACTTCTTGCGTTTAGAGCTCTGAGATGCAGTCTAGGCCCTCCAATGGCTGGGCATCGGATCCTCCGCATGCTTAACCTGGCGATAGTGATACTTGTGGAGGCTTAGGAGAATCTCTCGGGCCTGGACGGCGTAGGAGGTGGCGCGGAAGTACCGGCCTTAGACTCATTGTTACCAGAAGCCGCAGCAGGAGAAGAAGTCGACGAGAATGATGGTGCCATTGAGGTTGGACCCAAGTTTCTTCAACTCCTTCTCCTACCGCGGCCGTTGGATCAGCGCTTCTGGTGACAAGAGCCTGATCTTCGGGGAGCTGATTGGCGGCAATGGAGAGCTGTCTTTGTCCAGTTTTCGCCTAGTAACCGTCAAAGTCTAGACTGCAGTATCAACGAACAGAGGACGGTCCATGATCATGGTCGTCCAATCGTCAACATTCGCCAGTAGACGATCATACTCAGGCCGCTCTCAATGCCTTGAGGAGCGGCCAAATGATGTTTGATTGTGAGTGACCTGAGTATGATCGCCCACTCGGGAATGTTGACGATTGGACGGGACGGCGCAGTGATGAAGACACAGAGTCGACTGTGTCGGGGTTCGGGAAACTCAAACTAGGGTGCTAGGCTGTCTAAGCGCGTCTCTGTAGAGTTCACAGGCCGATCTCGACACAGGATTCCACGGCATCTGATCCTTCGTCATCATCAGTTAGCAAAAATTGACGAACATTACTTTGTCTGGACACATGTTATATGCTACTTACGGTCATGTGTTCTGACTCGGGTGAGGGCCCCGGCGTGAGGTGTGGGCGCCAGGTTGGTGAAGCGACGAGGTGACTTATATTCGTGTGCTTTTGAGACAAGCGAGGAGTTCTGTTCCCTGCTTTCTTAGGGATCGAAAACGGAACGATCCGATGTGTTGCATATACTTGAACTGGGTTTGCGTGATTGCAACGTCGGGGTCTTTGGCGTACTTCCACGTTGTTCCAGTTGCGGTCTGCAACGGAAATTGGTTCAAATGAGGCACTAACAAGGGTAATCTGCTACTTGTCAGTATCTCACGCTCATGGTATTGGATTGAGTTAACTTACCTTGCAGTGTGATGGCCCTACATATATTCGCTCTTGCCGGCGCGATAGGAATATGACAGACGTCGGGAATCCATGGCGTTGACGTGGGAACGGCAGCGACTTGAGTTACTTGAGTTTCCCACGTCAACTCCATGAATAACCGACGCGTCGCGCACCGGCTTTCTGTGCGATTTGTTCGCGGATGTCTTGCTTACGGATGTAAGTCTTACCGACCTGAAGGGAGGATTCCACTCCCAAGGTAACCAGCAGGACCGTCACCGACATCAGTGTCGTTTCTCACGCGGGCGGCCGTTAGCTGGAGCAGACAAGCACTCATTGACAAGCACGTATGGTTGCTGCGTGGGTTGTCGCCTACCAATTCGCTGGTTCTTGTGGAATGCGATCATCTTCTAGTAGTGCAGTTTAGCCACTTGCCCAGGTGGTCTACTCCCCTCTTTTCTAGCCATCGCAGTCAGAAAATTCACTAGTATAGGTTAGTCTTGCTCGGGAAGCCTTGATGAAATCTTATGATTGCTTGATGATATCTGCTTCCCCGGCTGGAGTGTCGCGGTTCTGCTCCGAACTGACTTCGCTATATTACATGTAGATATAGGAATATCTGCTTCGCAGAGAAACCTCCGCTCACTGTTATTGAAACGGTTCCCGGTTTGTATATAATTGAAAGCATGACGCTTTTCTCTTTGGCCGTGCCAGTCCCAGATTTTGCCTTTCGGCTAGCGATTCCCCCTGTGCTAGTCGTTCTGTTTTTCAAATGCCCCAAAGGTGTTTTGGACTGTTCTCCTCGTAGTTCTTCTGCCAAGCTGCCAACTCGGCGGTGGCTTTGATACCGCATTCCTGGGCCTGTTTAGACATCCAGGACACTGTCACAGTTTGATTAGTCGACGCCAGATAGAACGGTATAGTATACAGAAGATAAAGCCACTCACCCACGAAGCTGGTCAATCGTATCTCCATGTCTTTCAGTCTTCTCGGCGCCGTAACGATTTGTCGTTGACAGAATCTCTAGCTGTCTAGACCGTGACACGCGGGTTCTTCTTGAGGGTTTCTCAGAGCTGCCGGGGGGTTGTGCGGGGAAAGCAGCGTGTCCCGAAGCCATGGTCGAAGGCCCACGACTTGGGAGTCAAACTTCTCGGCGTGTTTGACTTCAATGTTCTAGTGATTGGCTGTCTCGGAGGTTCAATGGTAGGAGAACCTGGGGATTCCGATGGCGATTGACCTTCGCTGGCCATGATCTGCTCGTTTGTGCCTGCGACCGCTCGTCCGCGTCAATTTTCTTGCGGCGGCGACGGCCAACGGACCGTAACTTCATTCTCGACATCTGGGGAATGTCCATTTCATCCTCCCGGGATCCTTTCCCCATTCTGTAGTAGGGTATCCATTTTGTTGCCCAACCCCTTCGGACAACGCGGCTGCGGCTTGCCAGCTCACGTGTGCGAGCTGGTTGGCTTTGGGAGGCTTAAACTCTTTTGTTTGTACGTAACAGACCAAACCGGCGAAACGCTCGGCAAGAAGCATGGGCATGGAAGAGACTCCATCCTCTTGGGAGGGCTCTGAGGCGCATGCTGTCTCTTCCATGCCCATGCTCCTTGCCGAGCCCTTCGTCGGTTTGATCTGTTACGTACAACCAAAGGGCCGCTAGCGCGATGCCTTCAGGACGCAAAGCGCGTTTGTGATGTCCAAGCGTCCCTCCACCTCCTCGCGGTCCCATTCCTCCGGCGACCCTGTCGGAGACTGAGTCGACAACCAGCCAACCACCTCTGTCATTGCCGCCTTGTCCCTCTCCTCGTGAAGGCGCTCCAGATTGCAGCTGACTGTTCATGAACGAGCGCGTGCATCTCGTTAGAGATTCATCTAGTCCTCGGTTTGAATGTCTCGCCGACATCCAACTCGGTTCAGTTTGTGCTCCAAGCACGCTCTGGACGAAGCGTAGCTGGTATCACGAGGGTCTGCCCACGATGTGGTGGCTTTGTTCACGCGTGTATTATAGTTCTGCATTCGGTGGGCGAGATGTGCCGATTCTGACGTTTGGATGTCTCGCAATGATGTGAAATGGAGTGCGTCTCAACTTCGTGTTAGCGTTACGAGGGAGCGTGATCTTGAAGTATTGTTTACTTACCATGTCGCCTGTCGTTCATCTTCTTGACACGGTCCTTGATATGGGCGTCTGCAAGAGCCGCCGCATCCAACAGCTTCTTGAGCTCTGGACAGAGCCACGCGGCTTCGTTAGCGCCGCTGGCCTTAACACTGGCCTTGAAATGTTCGAGGCCGTTGCTATGTGCCGCACCGTGCTTATGTCCACCCGCTGAGGAATCTAGCACGGAGGTCGCAGGATGGGTATGTGCTAATGATCGGTCGCTCTTGCGTTCGCTCGAATGCCAGGCTCGGTTTTGATTGCGGTGTCGTCTATCCTGACTTCTTATGCAGGAAGCGCGTCGGAAAAGCCGCAAACTGGTAGCAGGCCCTGATGAGAGAGGTTGTGACCGTACCTCAAGTTGTATCGTTCTCTGGCACACTATCCTCCTCACCTTCCACGGAGATTAGGGTCTTCCAGTCCTTTTGCCTGGGAAGATACCCTTCTTCGACTCGTGAAAACCAACACGACAAGTCGAACGCTTCGAGCGTCGCAAGTCGGGCGACGAATCAGGGCCACTATGCTTTATCTTCTGGCTGGGACTCGACGGGGCCGAGGTGGCATAGTCGTTGTGATGGTCTGCAACAGACGCATCGGCCATGGCAGCAAGTAGATCTCATCTTCACTGGTGTTTGGTTGCTCACGGTGCACTTTCCGCAGCAACCCCAACGCTACACGAGCAGGCTGAGGCCTACCACGTCGGCGGAGTAAACCGACACTCTTTTCCAGTATTCATATGTTTTCAACTATGCTCCCGGTGTGCCACAACCTAAGATACTTGTCCCTCGCGGCTATGACACTCCGGTAGTATAGCTGAAACATATGAACACTAGAAGAAGTAGGGCGCCCGAATCACAGATCGCTTCCACTTTTGTCGTTTCTCATGCCTATCGAAGAGATGTGCTCTTCGCGTGTCAAGGCAGAGACAAGGGGGCAGGAGGGCAGTTCCACCCGCGTCTTGTTGGCGACTCCCGGTTTCGGTGGTCCTGTCGAACCCGCACGTGTCATCTCACGCGGTATGCGAGAGCTTAACGGGATTTTGACCGCGTCTCGTAAGGCTTGTCCCATGGTACGGATGCGACAAGACGGATGCTGCTGACGGGTTTCTCGCGGAAGCCTGTCTGACCCTATTGTGTGGTTAGCCGTAATCCAGTGGGTGTGTGGTGACGCCAACTTACCAGAGTTATCACCGAACAGCCTCTGCTTCAATCCATACAGCCCATGTCTGGACGCTGGTAGTGGCGCCAGTGGGAAGCTATGCAAGCCTTGACCCATAGTGAGGCCGGTTGCCCATTCTCAGCATGGCCGTGCCGTAGTTGTCGCCGCTATCAATGTCCTCGTCGCCAAGATTGTTTGGCCTGTCAGTTTCAGCATCTAGGTCGTGTCGGAAATCAGACTTGCCGAGACATATCCCAGGTAGGACGGAAGCATATCAAGGGTGACTGACTGGCTTGGTGAGAAGATTGGCAACGACGGGAGAGTTGGCGACAGGAAGAGCGGCAGAGCCAGAGAGGGTGACGGAAGAGCGGAAACCAAAGTGTCGTTAATCGCAATACGGGTATTCTTATCGTGGGCGACAAGATAGGAAGTGTTGACGATGGCATGACGACGGGGATAGAAGCCCGAGTGTCACCTCTGTGCGGACGAGGGTAGTCGCTCATCTTGGGTACATTGTCGTTCAATTGAGTATGTTTTTCTAGGGAAGGTTATGATGGTTTACTACGATGAACCCAATACTGCCAATATCCAATCGCACTCGTAACCAACATCCACATCATCCTTCTTGTCGTCGACGACGTCCATCCTACCATTTCCGACGTCCAGCTCATTGTCTGGGATCAGACTGGCAGAGACGTCTTCCAGGTAGCCCGGAAGTAGCCATTGTGGTGGATCAGTGGCTGGTTCTCACTCGGACCTCGCCTTTGGGGCAATGATCGTCATGTTGATGGGTGGAACGGTCGTGGCGCTCTTCACTGTTCATGTGGGGAACAGGAGTGTCTCTGTATCAGGTCAGACTATGAGATATGGGTATCGAGCTAGGGGGTCATTCATACATACCGATGATATAACGTGAGATAGAATCGGAGAGGCGGACCTGCGATATAGGTGCTCATCTCTCATTCTTCGCACTCGATCTTCTTCATACGCCTTCGCTCCTTCGGCTGCAGCTGCTTGCTAAGCGTGAGACGATACGCTTGGTTTCCGCCTCACTTCTCGGCGGTTGCGGCTTATAGACTCCGGAACCGAGGCCGACAGTGTAATTCTGATCGGGCATATTGTGGCCACCTGGCGTGTGGTACCAGATGATGAAGTATCAGCCACAGGTCGGTGCGGTGAGGTTGACCGTTGTCCCAAGCGTGAGCCTTGGGAAGGTGATAGTGGACTCGGACGTGATCACCGGACCGGACCGACCGCTTCATCAGCAGCTCTCGGAAACGGCTGTCCGTCATCAGCATCGTAGACACGTACGCTTCAGGACCGGGCGGTTGCCTTCATCAATGATACCAATGGTATGCAGCTGCAGTATGAAGTATAAGTCAGTTCATGTTTACCAGTATACCCAGCAAACTGACGAAGACAAGGCAGACATACCTTATATAGAGCCTCGTCTCTATACGAGTAAAATTTGAAGGCTTCTGTGTCGGTGTCATCTCTCACTGGCTATGAAGTAAGCAATAATTTGGCGTGGATATCAATAAGTACTCACTTACATGGCTTTCTGATTGAGGAGGATCATCAAGAATGTCTGACTCTATCCCCAGAGCGCGCGGTTTCGCACCGGGGTGCTCATTGTGGCCGTTCTGGAACATAAGTTAGAATAGAGCACACTTCTATAGTCAGACCGTGAACTTTACGTACCTCGACATCTTGGCGCTATCCGGCTTAAATCCTCCCATCGTTATCCTTAGCCTCCCTCTGGTGCTTGTTAATGCATTGGTAGGTTGAATCACTTCGGGAAACAACTTATCAGTGTATCAACAAGCACCAGAGGGAGGCTAAGGACAACGATGAGGAGCTTTGACTAGATAGCCACACTCCGGCCAGAATCAGACATTGCCCAAGTGGGTATCTGTCATATGATGCTTGATATATATATATATATATAGTAACCAAAAAAGAAGATAAGAAATGAAATGATAAGTATATATAATTAATGATTAAAAATTAGAAGTTGTAGGTAAAAGAAGAGACAGAGAAAGAAGCTAATGTGAAGAAGGAAGAGAGGAAAAGCGGGAGAAATCTTCTGGGGAGAGGGAAGGGCAGACATATATAGACAGGATTCTGCCGGCAGAATTTACTGGAGAGCTTGGACCGTGTTGAGGGGATTGTATTTGGTGGTTGCGGCGGCAAATGAGGCGGGTCTGAACGAGGATGACGCCGAGCCGTCTGGCCTCGGCATCATCCTCCGCTGCGTCTGTGTGGTCAACTGTTTGTTTACACCCGCATATCTTGACGTATTGTGCTCCGCTTCTACGCCTCCTTCCCTTGGAAACAATGGACGAGGGGTAGGGAACAATGGCAGGTGCAGGAGAGGCGAGGGGCAAGTGAGATACAACAGAGATGTACTTCTAAACTCCCCCCGTAGATACCTACTAGACAATAGACAGAGGTGCGAAGCACCTATCTCAAGCACCGGAATGTGAGGCTAGGCAACGAGGGGTAGTGAGTCTTGGATACAGCTCAGTAGCCGCAGACACAGGAGGCACAAGTAAAGCGCAAGCTTGGTGACATCTGCAGGACAATGTGATGACAGATGTTAAGATTGTGAACTCATATCATGCATTACAGGCGGCCAGGAGCGTACTATGACATTTTGTAGCATCTGAGTTCGTGAAAGCATCATGTCCACTAGTTTATGTAATCTTATCCCTCAAGACTGCTTGCGGGGAGGTATTTAGCAGGTCATTGTCGTGATTTGATGTGCAATACATCTCCTTACAGCATTCCAGAGTCAAATATCTACAACTAAGAGTGACACCCCATCTTTGTCCCAGGGGCTTCTTGACGTACGCTGCCTTTTATCTCGGAGTCTCCCATGTAGATACAAAGCACTGGGGATCTGCACTGACCCTTAGATGAACTTGCCTCAAGTTTATGTCAAAGTTAAGCCACAAGAAGGCCCTAACTAGTAGAAGACTATATTGTGTTTTGGTGGTGTCCGCGTTGAGTGTGTTCACCGCTGTTCCTGAACTGCAGTCCTCTCAAGTAGAGGCTACGGAGCTACCATGGTGACCACCCTGCGGGGAGCATCAGGACCTCAATATCCGGCTACAGATAATACTGAACTATCTTGACCCATGGGATATCTTTTTAAGTTAGTATCCGATTGCTATAGTCATTATGCCTCAGCCTTCTACAGTAAGCGTGTAACAGCCAGACATGACGGCGTGTTGGAGAAGAGACAATTTTCTGTGTAAGAATTCATTGAACAGACGAGTAATACAGTCAAAAACAGGATATGATATTACAGAATTGTTTAATATACTACTTGTCTCCCTGTCTGGTGATCCCAGTGACAGACAATCAGGTTCAGCAAAATCAAGATCCAGTCACGTCCTAATCAGTGTTCTCAGCCCTCTTTGTCTCTATGATTTCTCTCACCAAAATTGCGGGTATGCAAGTCAGGTGAACCCTTCCTCATCAGCTGTGATCTTTGCCGCAATTTCTGGGTCTCCCATGAGGGCGTGAAAGGTCTGAAATTCTTCAGAATTTTCGAAAGTGAGTTCAACAAAGGCATTGTAATTAAGATGATACGAAGTTCCCGCGTTCGTATTGCCATCCCCTTAGTTCTCACATTTGTAGAGATAGCATCAAGTGCGCGACACTAGGAAAGCTGCGCCAGCAAGTTCGCGCACCAACGGCTCGTCCCGGCCTTTGCAATGGGCCTTAAACTGCTCTAGCGTAGTACCAGGCTTCCGGTAGGCAAGGACGAGCACCGGATAGGGCATTTTGATTGGGATTAAGAGGTGGGGAGGACTTATGTAAGGCCTGAGAAACTGAGAGAGATGAGAGCTTGATGGTATATTGATTGCGAGAACTAATCAAGGTCAAGTAATTATAGCAGTTTGGTATATGGATACTAGGCAGCTTTCTGGACAGGAGTGGAGGGGAAGTCCTATACATGCACGCAAGCTGATGGCGAACTAAGTCAGACGAGACGAGGCTAATGCCTCGGCTTCGGTTCTAAACACAAGAATGATCATATTGCTCGGGAATGACTGCTCACAGGGCAACGGCATCCCTCTCTACGTGGACTGGGACCAATAACATCCAGCCAATAGACACACCGCTTTAAAAGGCATCGACTTGGACCCGTCAACCTGGAATGTTAGTTGAAGTTACGCCGTCAATATTCTACCATCGCTTTGTCATCCTGAATTGTTAGCAAGGCTAGGGAGAGGGGCAGCGGCCACGATGGCTCAGAAAACCAACGGAGAGATTGCTACATCATAGGACAATCTGACACTCATGCACGACGGCGAAAGCGAAAGACATTTTAACTCCTACGTACAGGACGTACAGTATTATCGCTTTTCGTAGGTATTACTTTAGCTAACCTACACACTGTTAGGTACTTACGAGCAGTCAGCCGACTTCAAGGGGCAGTAAAAAGTCCGTATCGAGCAACCAGCGGCAACGCGTAAATACTCGTCAGCCAAACATTATAAACAACAAACGTCGTCCTGTCCTCCTCAACACTTCTTAGGCACAACGTCCGCCACACCACCATAGCCGCCAACGAGCCAGTTAAGAGATATCCGAGGGACCCAGAGCTCCAGTAATACCCAGTAGCCACGAAACTCCAAAAGACGCAGCCGAGCGCAATCGACCAACGCGCGGGACCGTCCCCGAATAGCAGCGGAATTGTCTTCCTCCCTGCAGCCGCGTCTCCTACCTGATCGTACAGGTCCTGCGAATGCACAGTCGTGGAAACGATGGCGACGAGTAGGCACAGCCAGCTTAGGACGTCCTTGTCTTTCAACAACAGCAACGATACCGTGGAGCCGGTCTGCAGCAACACGTCTAGCGCCCCGGACGCGAAACTGGTGAAACCGAGAGCATTGAGGAAATTCCGCATCAAGAACCCTTGCTTCGAAGCATTGTGACGGTTATTATAGACGTAGCCGAAACCAAGGAGAAGGAGAGATTGGACAAGTCCGCCGTTTACGGCGAGACTAGTTAATATGGCCGCTATATACGCCAGTATTCCAAGGATCTGCGCGCCTCTGGTCGAGATGCGACCGGCTGGGATTGGGCGCCAGGGCTTGTTGAGTCGGTCCTCGGTGATGGCTTCCGGGTACCGCTGATTATTGACCGTGAAAGCTAGTAAGTTTATCCAGGTCCAGCAGAAGAGGTGCGGTAGCCGTCGTAGAAGGATCGTGATTGGCATCAGATGAGAAGGCCTTGGGCTTCCGAGACAGTAGAATGTTGCGAAGGCGATGCTTGGGAAGATCATGGTTTTGAAGTCGTTGACGGTGAATAGCCATAGTGTCACGATGAAGTTTTTGATGGAGAGGAGAGCGTTTTTCCATAGAGCTGAGGCTTCCTGGCTTACTGATGAGAATCGTTGTTCGCTGCTTGCATAATCCATTCTTCTTCTTCGCGAGTGTAATTATATTTTAATAGACCTGGTCCTTCGTGATACTGGTGGCGTAGACTAGCGAGTATTGCGGTTTTGATACAGCAAGTGTAGCTAATATGACTTGCTATATCTTCACTCTATCCTATCGGCTCGCCTTGAGCTTATATTTATATACGTAAATGACAAGGGACAGCGACTCATTTTGCTTTCGTCTGTTATGAGGTGTAGACCTGTTTATTGATCATTCTCCATGGGTGAAGATAAATTCGTGTAGCACAAGGTACAGTCACATTATGGTCTTTGAATTCCATCGCCTGTGACAAAAAAGAATACCCATTTGAGACAATAATACGCTATACTGTAGCACAAGTACAGACCGTAGTACGTGTAATCAGTAACCCCTTTACCTCCCGCGACGATGGACGTTAGCTAGAGAGGCAGAAGACGCAACATCAAGCTCATCGACAACGCGTAAGCCGCCTGGTTTACAAGATGCGGTTGCGTTTTAACGCGCACTCCCATAAATAGGACATTTGTACAAAATATTTACCTTTCTGTTGACTCGATGGAAGCATTTTCTTTTGGTCAATGTTTCAAAATTTCATATTCGGCGCGGCGGACATGATGCCATTTTGCGGAACTGATCGGCGTAGACGGTATTAGGATCCTTAATAGTCTGGACTTTGCGTCTTAATTTCAGCCTGACGATGCGCGTAGTGTTTGATTTGGTACCCTGGTTCTTGGCCTACTAATTCAGACCAAAGGTGAACTCAAAAGAAAGGTGCCCAACTAAAGACCCAGCCGCCGGCATGTATCTCTGAGAGGGGCACGACTATTACTTAGGGATAGTAGTTATAGAGGCACCCCTTATCAGTCGAGGAACTCGCACAAGTGTGTACATCGCCCACATGACATAACCCCGGGTGGGCGAAGTCGAAAGTAGCTCCGATTAGGCCACCATTCTCGAGTTCCGGATATGTAGGTGAACGGGCGTCATCTCATCAAGTTGCTAGATCGGGTACAATGAGATGAAAGAACATACGATTGAATATTTTCAGTAGAGTAGATACGAAGATGGCAGGACCTAATTGTATGCATAGGACGCCCTTTGAAGCATTGTTACGCAGTAATTACATGCCATAAGATCGGGACCCTATATCCCACCGGGGTAATCAACAGACCCGGCCTGATTCAGTACGCCAGCTACGTAACATTCCTACGTACCATCATATGCTGCGGTGCCAGTAGCCATAAAGGAGTCCTAGCCAATACTAGTTCGGCTTCTCATTCCTCGTAATCAGGTAGATCTTGAGCGGGGGCCTCTCCCAGATGCCAAAAACTCGTTGGTTGTCCCAGTTGTCACAACTAGAGTCTAGCTTCATGTCGAAATTGAAGAGGATCTTGGCCATGATGAGACGCATCTCGTGATACGCCAGGTTGCGACCAATACAATCCCGCGGACCGAAGCTGAATGGCCGGTGCACCTCGCGGCGATCGTGGTAGAATGGCGAGGACGTGTCTGTCGTAGATTCGGGTAACCACCTCTCAGGCAAGAACTCGCGGGCTCTATGAAAGTTTATCTCGGATGTGTAGGCGGATAGGTGATGGACACCAACAATTGTCTACGTGAATATATTCACTCATTAGTCCTAGGACAAAGGTAGAATCTACTAATTGTACGATATTACGGGACAGCTCACCTTGGGCGGAAGCGTAATTCCGCACACATTCATAGGCGTGTCCGCAGGGACGCTGCGAGAAAGGGCCAGGGGAACGGGAGGAAATAGACGTAGACCCTCTTCTAGACACGCTAGTAGATAAGGCAACTTCGAGCGTGTCTCTATAAATGACATTTCCTCGTCAGAGTTGAAAGCTTCGCGAACTTCATGAGTAACTCTCTCAAGCGCATGCGGCGTCTTCAGCAACAAGTATGTGACCCCGCTGAGTAGTGTAGCTGTTGTCTCGGAGCCAGCTACCATGAGAAGGTCCGAATTCGCGATGATCTCCTCGTCGGTAAGCTGGTGTGCCTGTCCCCGAGATCGCAAGAAGTAGTCCATGAAATCACCCCGGTCTGGCTGCTTTCGGGCTGCAAGACGGGTCTTGGCTAGTTTCTCGACGTTGGCCAAGTGTTTCTTCTCCGCCTTGTTCAAGAGTGGTTTGAGGAAGAAGAGTAGAACCTTCCCAAACGTGTTTAACGCCCCGATGATGACGATTACCGGCAGGATATACAATATCTTGTCGATGCTATCCAACCAGACATTCGACTGGCCACTCTCGAGGCCATGGAGCGACTCGCCGTAGGCCAGATCTGCAATGAGATCGAATGTGGTAAAGTTGTACCAGCGGACCATGTTAGTATGCTCTCCCGTTTCAGACACTTCTCGGAGCCGCTGTATCAAGAGATTGACATAAGTCGTAATGAGGGGCTCTTGCTGATATAGTGCCTTATCCGAGAAGGCGGGCAACATGGCGCGCCGCATGCGAAAGTGGTCTTTTGGGTTGGATGATAGTATCTTCTTTGGATCCGCATGGTAACCATCAGGATAGTACTTAGGAAACTCAGCATGGCCATGGCCGTAGATATCTTTCCATGCCTGGGAATTGAGAAATAGAACTTCATCAGGCGCCACGCGCATCACCTCGCCATACTTATCATGCATGTCTCGAATAGTGACCTCTGAATTGCCACGCACCATGAGGGCTTTCCTCACGATCGGGAAAGCAATCCATAGCTGTGGCCCAGGAACCTTGCTGAGCGGATGAAAATATAGATTGTACACAAGGCTACAGCACTGTTTTACAAGACTGATTGCCAGCAGTATAAGAACAGCATCGCGAGCGCCGGGCAGTTTTGCGACAGCATCTTTGCCGTTGTTCAGAATATCTTGGATGAGAGGCATATTATTGGCATGCGATGACTCTCCAAGACTTATATGGAGTCATTAGAAACAGGATAAATAGACTTATAATAGTGTGAGTCGTTGGAGAACGAATTTCTTGCAGATACGACGTTGGCGATACTATCATATAAGTTTCGGCTGTGGCCACCAGATCACCGCATGGACCTTCTTCGAGATGAAATTTCTAAACGCCATCCGATCGCATAAACCAGCGGGCATTGCGTTATGCCGCACACAGAAAACACGTATCGAATTATGCTCTTGTCCGGTGCTAACTCATAATACATATCTTTCTGGGTTACTGTATCCTCTATAGGCGGTCTTGTATCCATATACGAAGAAATACTCATAAACGAGCCGGTGCTCGTATAATGCTGTAATCGGCACTTGTAATGGTCGGCTTCGCGAGCATCCGTGTGAAATAAACGAGATAAACAAGGAGAACGAGATTGACTATGAAGAGTCGGGTAAGGCGGGTCTGCACTCCGGTAAGTAGATTCCGGTTTAGGAATGATAGGTAAGCGAGATCATCTGGGTTGGGCTCGGTGGGCTCTATGTGGGCCATCTCCATGCCCCCATCCCGTCCTTATCCTTCTCTCACTCTTGGCAACCATATTTTGCCATGAGAGTATTGAACGAGACGTCCTCCAGCAGCTCACTGGCACTGATGCGTTGTGCAGGCTCGTAGCGAAAGGCTTTCTGGAAGATAGACAGGACTAGACTTCTCTCTTCTTGATCGGGTGGAGGTTTCCTGCGAGCGAGCTTCGATTCGAGGCACATCTCGGGGTGTGGTCTACGGGCCTGGTCGTACCAAGCATCGTCGCCCTCGCTGTCCGAGTAACGATAGCATCCCTTCCAGGAACTGGGGAGAGGACCCAACGTATTAGCCCAAAGCGTCATCATGCGATTGCCTCCCGGGCCGTAGAACGGGTTGAAGCCTAGGTAAAGTGCTGCGAAAATGCACATGTAACTCCACATATCGCTGGCAAAGCTCGGATTTCGGTCATGGTATCTCTCAGGAGCGCAGTACATGGCCGGAGCTTGTGGCTTGAAATCCACCGACTCACCCGCGGCGATAACCATGCCGAAATCCCCGAGATAGACCGTATTCCCGATAAATGCTGAAGGGATAGTCATGGGTCTCACAAGGTCTCCGGGTCTCCACGTTTGATCCGATAGATCCAGCTTCCGCGGTCGACCAAAGGATTGGTATCGAGTAGCCTTGTCGCTCTGGCTGATCTGGGCCATTTGCCACATGATAGCACCCTGATTGAGATCTTTCCGTGTGTCAGCGGTTGACCCGTAGTTAATCAAAGTATTGACTCACCTCGGTGCACCATTCCGGCCTTGTGCACTGTATCCAAGGCCACGAGCAATTGCTTGGCAGCAGACATACGCGCAGTCATCGATGCTTCTCTAAAATGTGTGTCTAAATTGGGGCCAAGCAGAGGCATCACTAATATGTGATGGTGGTCGGTACCTAAGCCCGGAACATCAAACACATCGCTATATGTGAGGATATGAGGCGCATACCCAACTAGCCGTTTGATCTTCCGCTGCGCGAGGAACTCGGTCTCACCATCTTTGCCGGAGACGAGGATTTTGAGTGCGACGGCCTTGTTCTCGTGGACATCGTTGGCCATCCACACTGTAGAAAACCCACCATGGCCGAGCTTGTGGACAATGCGGTATCGTTCGTTCAGTACTTCGCCTACGCGTACCGGATAGTATAGGCTGCCTTTGCGGTATCTCTCGACCGGTTCCGCATTGATCTCTATTTCGTCCGCTTCGTCACTGTCCCAGTCCACGTAGTCGCCATCATCGGACGTTGTATCATTTTCCGACGACGGTCGTCCCATAACGTCCTCTTTTATGAAATACCCTTGAGAATAGCGCAGGCTTATGCGTTAATGATAAGGATAATGGCTAAGTAAACAACCAAGGTAGCCGCTACTGGTGGTTGTGATCCAAACTATTCGTGCAGGTAATAGGATAATGACTTGGTCCGTGCACGCAGGATGTCAAAGTACCGCCGTACCGTGCCTTACAGCGGACATTAGATCACTTCGATTATGTGGTAGCTCAACAAACATACCATATTTATCCTTACTATTGAATAATCTCCATTTCTCCTTATTTCTTACATAACAGAAAAAAAAAGAGACATCTGCAGCGGGATATCCAAATCCTGACAAACGACGCTTGACTGATTGCAGAAGAATCAGAGAAGAGTCGGACAAGCTTTTGGGTCAGACCTGCCGCATCTTCTGGTCCCTTCCCATCCATTGCCAATGGCCTATGGACTACCTGGCGACAACGGCCTCTGGATGAATGAGGATGGAATGGAGGGCATAGCAGCCCCAAATAACCAAGCCCAAATCGGACGTTCAGTCAGCCAGGTCAACAATGTTCCTTCCCCATGTGATTCTATGGCCACAGCCTCGACGGGTTCACCGCAAGTCTAGACCGCAATACTCAGATTCGAAGGAGCTCGGTCATGCCTTCCTTCCCAAATAGATTCTATCTGCTTGTATCAATCGCCGATTACGTCTATAGGTACCTAGGTAAATGTCTATACCAATCACCGCAACCTATACCCAAGAAGCTTAGTAAGACGAGCTTTGTGGACGAGCGCTCCTTACGCCACACTCTAAAGGAATAGGCTAAGGTTTCTCAATAGCAACAATGGCTTTCTAATAGTTCGAGGTGTTCCTTGTGACAGTGGTGTCCAACTAACCAATTCTATTAGGCTAGCGGCAACAGTCCCTGTAGTCGCCAATCACCTCTTCCACTGTTTTGCATATGGCCAATGATAGTCTGGGCGGCTGAGGCAAACGCAGGACGCGCAGGACGCCGTGGGGTAGACAGCCCTAACGCTTTGACAGGATTGTTCTCCAACGTAATCCAGTTGGTCGATGAGCAGAGGACATCATGTGGACGACGTGTGCTGTTCGACAGTCGCATGCGCTCAAGAACTCTCAGATTGTCGATAGATTGCGCCGCTTCCAATCCGTCTCCTCGCCATGAGCTCTGTAGGTTACTGTACGATAGCTATATGCTCTTCATTCGACTAGTTCTGGATATAAAAGTAGTAGAACGCCTCGACGTAGGTTGAATTGTGGCCTTGATCTAGTCGAACATCACTTCATATCATCAGAACGCAATAGCTCTTAAATTAGACATCTCCTTTTGATACATCATTCATTCCAACTATGTCTTACGAACCAAGTCTTGACAGCGAGGCCTACGAAGGCAATATTAACGCAGTCAAGGTAAAATGGGGAGACACCGCGAAAGTTAAGCTTCCCAAAGACGCTCAAAACTTGGGCGTGTCTGAAGCAACCATCAAGGCCCTTACTGAGCACTACCTCTACGCATGTGCGGTGCGAATTGGTTGCGCCCATGTCACTATCCTGTAAGCATGCCCCTTTCACTATTATCATAGAGGTCCTGATAACTACATTGAAGAGCTAATTACTAATCAATACAATACTTTTTGTTTATTATAGAGGAGCCCCTCACACATTCACGACGAACAGCGCTACCGGGGGTTCCAAAGACGACTGGGACCATGTCAGCGGCCGGCTCAGCGATGCGTTGCCAGATGGACTGGCGCAGAAAGGCCGATATCGCGTCCATGTCTATCTGGCGGACCAAGGCGTAGGAGAATCGGCATACGACGAAATCACTGTTAAGGGGGAACGTGTGATACAGATGGTCAACGGCGGCCCCGACAAGCTCCGCGCGGATCTGTCTACTGGCGAATACCCTGATGTGGATTGATGGGTCAACAGATGTTCTTACGAGTCACGTTATCACGATGGTTTCACAGATTGATTGAGGTGGGAGTCAAGCTGGTGCTGAGAATGTATACGCAATGCCTTTCTTTACTTTGTTTGAGGTTTTTTCAAGTCGTATATATCGTCACACTCATTTACCTATGTCAATCATAGAACACAGTAAGGTCCTAAGCTCCCTGCCAATGCTACCCAGTAAAGGAGGCAGCTTTCCAAATTGAAGCTCACTAACGTCGAGTGACCAGTAGACCCATTGTCGTGCACTACATGTCCCTGAATGATGTCATGATGGTGTCCCCGTTTTAATAGAGATTATTCTACCCAACTAGACTTAATGCGAGAAATTACTAAGGATATCTTCTGCATGAGCGAAGGAGAACTCAGCCATCGTTTCTGTCCACAGCCTCTCTGAGATCTCCCTGCCCTCATCAGTGTAGATGATCGGTGCCATACTAATATCGTAATCACCCCAGTCAGTCACGACAGAACTCGCTAAGCGAAGACGAGAAAGATTGAAGTATGTACTCACGAAATAACAGACTGAAACGAAAGGAACTGCCCATGCGTCTCTTCGCCATGGTTGACAACCGCATCCGTTATCATACGAGCCCCAACATCGGGACTATTCGCTAGCCAGCGTTGCATGCGCACAGTCAGGGCGCCTGCAAACGTCTTGGCGAAATCCCTATTGAAACCAGTACTGTGCACCGCACCTGGCGAGGTAGAATTGATGACTGCTACCGAAGGCGGCACAATCTTCGCCAATTTGGCGACAAAGAACTGGCCCAGCAATTTCGAGACGAACATCCGATCCGTTGCATCGACATCGCCCTGTTGGTCAAGACCCGCCAGCAACGGCATCTTCGTTCGTTCCCTGAACGGAGTGAACGCTGCTACTTCAGACAAGGTGAACATTATCCTCGTCGGTTGCGCATTTTTAAATTTAGCTATTACTGGTAGTAGCAGGATAGCTAGTAGCGCCGTCGAGAGATAATTGACTTGGACGACCTCATCGTGGCCCGTATATTCGTTGAACACGCGCCCCAACGGCGTCCAGGCCCCCGCGTTGAGGACGACGAAGTCTAACCTCTGCAGACTGCGTTCTGCGCGCTCTGCAAAGGAGACGACGGAATCGTAGACAGAGAGGTCGAGCTTCCAGACTTCAACGACGACAATACTCTTGTCGAGATTCAAATCCGCTGTTAGTTTCCCCGCTGCCCTTTCGCCTTTTTCCTCGTTGCGGACGGCGAGTATGAGTCTGCTCAAGCCTAGTTCTAGTAGTTGTCGGGCTGTTTGGAACCCAACGCCGGAGTTTGATCCGGTTATTATAGCTGTTTTCCCTTTCAAGTCGACATCTTTGACGGGCACGGGTTTGTATGTAAGCTGTCTGTATAAATAGTGAAAGAAGGACGCTGATGGTAGTTGTGAACTGTTACTAGGTGTAGCCATAGCTGTAATGGGGGATGTATATCAAGACCAGGCAAGGTTTCTCTCCGCTATTGGTGAATTATATCTATTGACTGAGAATACAAGGAGAAATCTAATGTAAAATAAGGGTCAACTAGAAGGGGAAAAGAAAAGGACAGAATTGTTTTTGAATGAGGTAAGGGAGCATCACCTCTAGGCTCTAGGCTGGTGCCAACAATCCTGGGGACCAAACATCTACAAGGATTAGAGAGCAAGCAATATTGTCTAAAAATATGTCGACTTTCACGTTGTTTTGCGCATAGTCAAAATACAAGCACTAGGTTAGTTACTAACTTACCTAGCTATTTATGTTTTGTGCATATTATGCCTCCAGTGAAAGAAAACGCAGAAAATATCAATTGGGAATGCAACATTCACCGAGATAAAGCTTGGCGAAGTTCACCTTGTACGGTGTACAAAGTAATTGTTAGAATATATGCAATAATAACGCAAGTTACTAAGGGCCAGTTCGTTAAATTCTGCAAGTTTTGCAAAAAGTGACTTTGCTACATTCTTATCCACTTTACTAGCTAAATACAGCCAAGTTTAAATAGTGCCAGAGCAAAAGTTCTTCTTATACTATGCTTACTATAAATAGTTTAGCGTATATAACTAATATCTTAAAGTATTTTATTTTAATTAAACTTTCTTTTATTTTAAGTGTAAATATAGCCTAAATTAATAACTTATTAAATAAGCAAAAATATTATAGCTTAATAATATTACTTAATTAATAAGTATTTAATATTATTTATAATATATTTTATAAAACTAGTTAAATTATTATTTTTAGTATAAAAAAGCTATACTTTACTTTTTTTTAAACTATATTATAATATTAGCAAATAAAATAATATTTATTTATTGTTTTGCTTTTTACTTATTTATATAATATTATATACTTGTTTATATTAGGTTATTTTTAGCTAGTAAACTTTATAAAACGCAACTTTTTGCAAACATACTTTAAATAACCTATAAAAAAGGTAGTAGTTATATTTTTAGCTAGCAAATAATTAATTTATTTGTTAATATAATATTTTTAGTTTTTTTATTTTTAATATAAAACTAACTAAAAAATAAAATTTAAAAACATATTTATAATAAAATTATTTAAAGTGCTTGTTTTTATTAGTTTTAATATAAAACTTAACTTTTAAAAACTTATTGTTAGCTAGTATAGCAATACTATTAATTTAATAAACAATTAATTAAACTTTAGTACTAATAATAAAAATAATTTTAACTAAAGCTTTAAAAGCTAAATTTTAAGTTAAAAAATAAACTTTAATTTGCTTTTTAGTAATAGTTAAACTTTAAATTAGCTATTTTATATAAAAAAGTATTTAACTATGCTTACTATATAATAATATTTTTATTTACTTTTTAACTTTGCTATAAAGCTAATAATAAAGCTAAGGTTTTAGTTAATATAAAAAAATATTTTATTATTGCTTTTATTTGCAATTTAAGCTTATTTAACTAAATATTAAGCTTTTTTTTAATATAAAAGTAGTTTATATAGTATAATAAAGCTTTTATTATATTTATACTATTATTTTATATAATATAATAAAATAATATAAATATACTTGTTAAAAATAATATTAGTAATAAATAAGGCTGCAAACTTATATAAAAGTATATATGCAAACAATTTGCAAATTTAAAACTTTTTGTACTAATTTCTAGCTTTACTAATGCTATACTAATGTATAAATATAAGTATAAATAAAATAATACTTTTGTTTTTTATAAAAAGTTAGCTTAAACATTTTATTTTAGCAATAGCTTTATAATAAACCTTATTAACAAAATATTTACTGCAAGCAAAGCGTTATAAAATTAATATTTTGCTATTAAAAGCAATAATAAAAATATTTAGCTAAAATTAAAAAGTATGCTATTATAGCAGCAATATAAAAAAGCATATTTAAAAAAATATTACTACTAGTAAGTTAGCTATAGCTGTATATAATAAACAAAAAAAAAATTAAGCTAAATATATAGCTAAACTATATAATTTAAACTTATAAAATAGTTTTAAGCTAAATATTATATACTTATGTAAAAAAGTAAAAGCATTGTTAAAAAAAGCAATAAAATTTGCAATGCTAACTACTTTTAAAGCTTTTTAAAAGCGCTATTATAAGCTAACACTTAAAAAAATATAAAGTAAGGTGCTAAAATAATTAAAAAAGGTAGTAAACATGTTTATAAGCAAAATAAAAGCTTTATTAACTAATAAAAGCGCTAACAATAAAATAAAAGCTTATAAAGTAATAAAAAGGCTTAAATTAAGCAATACTATATTTTATATAGTAAAAAAAGCTTTTAAAAATAAGTTTAATATATAAAATGTGCTTAAATTTAATAAAAAACGTAATATAAAGAGCTTAGCAAAGTAGTATAACAAGCTAGGCAAGGGGAGGGGCAGGGGCAGGGTTATAAAATAGGCTTATAAAGGTGTTAGCAAAGGCGTTAGCAAAGGCGCTAGCTAATATATTTACTTTTAATATAAATGTAATTTATTTAAAAAGTGCAAAAATATGCTAAATATAAAAAAATAAAGTATTTATAACTTTTTATAAAAACAAAATTGCTAATAATTTAAATATGTTTTTGCTTAATATAAAACCTTATTGCTAAAGCTAACTTTACTTTACTTTATAAGCTTAAACTTAATTAAATTTGCATTTTAAATAACTATATTTTGTATACCTTATAGCTTGTTTATAACCTTATAGTATTAATTTTATATTTTTTTTATAATATAATTTTTTAAGCGTTTAAATTTTTGCTTAGTAGCTTTATTTTTAAATGTTTTTATAAAAAACAGCTTATTTTTATTTTTTTGCTATGTAAGCAAGTTATATACTGCTTTTAAACCTTTTTAAGTGCTAAATTTATTAGAAAACTATATATTTAAGGCTTTATTAGCAATATTGCTTTAGTTTTTATTAGCCTTTATTAGCAAAAGCTTATGCTTAATATATATAATAAAATTATAAAGCCTTATTAAAGTATATATAATTTTAGCTTATTTTTTAAAAGTATACTTAAGTATAATAGCTTTAATAATTTTAAACTTTTTTTTTTATATTTTAAACACTTTTTTAATTATTATTTAAAGTAAACTATAATAAAAGTTAAATAATTTTTTGCTATTTTAAAGCTTTTTATTTATAGCACTTTATTTTTTTAAATAATAATAAACTTTTAAATAAAGCATTAAATAATTACTTTTTTAGCTAAATTTAGTATTAGCTAATTAATATTTACTATTAAAAGCTATAAAGCTATTTTTTTTAGCAAAGCTAAAAGCTTTGCTATTATATATAAAGCTTTTTAGCTTTGCTAACACATAAGCAAATATGCTATTATAGTTAGTAGCTACTATTATGTTTTATACTATATACTTTTTATAATAATAATTTATTTTTTATTTTTTTATAAATATATAAGCATAGTTAAATAAAAGTATTATTAATTATACTTATATAGTTTTTAAAAAATAAGTATTTTTTTAAGTTAAAGCAAATTTTATTATAAATATTATTAAGATTTTAAAAGCGTACAAAATAATAAAAAATAACTTAAAAACATTTTAATATTTTATTAAATATAGCAAATATAGTTGCTAGTAAGTACTTTTAAACAAACTTTATTTAATATTAAGTTTTGTTTTGCTTATAAATTTATAAAAAAATTATTAACTTTTAATATATATTAATATACTTTAAAAGTTTTAAAATTATATGTTTTTTAAGCTATTTTAATAAAGCTAAAAATATAGTTTTTTTAACTTGTAAGGCTAACTTAAACTATTTATTATTATGCTTATAAAATAGGTTATATAAAAATTGCTTTTTATTTTTTTAATTAATATAGCTAACTTTAAAGTTGTTTTAATATACTATAGCACTTTAAAGCATAATATAATATAATTTATAACTATTTATTATAATTATAAAGCTAGCAACAATAGTAATAGCTTAAAAAACAGCTACTATAATAATTATTATAGCTTATTTTTATATAATATTAAGTTTATTTATTATAATTTTTTTACGTTAATAGTTAAGATTTGCTAAAAAAAAAAAATTTTTACAAAAAACTATTTTTAAAAAGTAATTTTTTGCAAAACTCTTTTTTTTACTAAAAATAATAATTATTGTGCTAAAAAGCCTTTGTTTATAGTTAATAGGCCAAAAAATAGCTAAAGTGACCTAAAATACTTAAAAAAAATCAAATATAAAAAAAATAAACAATATATCCTATTTTTACTATATTAAATACTATAAAGCGTGTCCCTTAGCGTCTTAAAAAGTACTTGATTGCCTTCTTAGGCAATCCAAAAAAAAAACTCGCGGAATTTAACAAACTGGCCCTAACCTAACAATGTCTTAATTGCACTTCTCTTTTGGCCTAGTGGTAAATCCAACAGTAATGGCCACATGCTACAGATGTACATATGCTTGCCATGATTACCTAATGTGCCCTGTAGATGACATGGCTGGTTAGAGCAAGCAGCCTCAGTTCTTCCCTCATTAAATATTTTGTCTATGTGTGTAACCGACATTTTAAAGGAGGTTATACCTACTTTGAGGCTCTACTATAGCGTAGCATTACAAGGTGCTGCTTACACAGCTCGATCACAGCAGGGTCATTTTTATTCCATGTCATGAGAACCCTTGGCAGACCAGTTATAGACCGACAAAAGCCCATATACCTAACCTGTGTTTGGACATAACTTTCAACGCTCCTTCATGGGCTTATCTCACTAGCATCTAAGTTTCGAAGCCAACTATTTTGGTAAGACCGTTATAAATGTTATAAAATGAATCTATATGCTGCAGTAGATATCATGTAAGAAGGAAGAACGTGTGAGACACCGTATTTATACAGTATCTTGAGGACAGTCTAAGATCTTGGTATAGACTTACTCTTCTGTAATCTAGGGACCTATTCCAATCGCGAAAGGGAATCGGGAGTTTGAAACACCACAATTCATCGGTAAGGTGGATTAGAAGCACATATTAAACGTTGCAAGAATTGAGAGAAGGCGGAAAGGCTATTATTACGCACGTTGAGTGTACACTTCTTAGATAAGCGCAGTGGTCTAATTACAGCATATAATAAACTTATCTCCAGATCCAGATCCACAAACGTGTTTGATATAATGATGATGATAATATGCTAGCAAAGACGATACAATGTTAACATAGAAAGGGGGTATGAACAAACACAGGAGTACGAGATGAGTTCGGTCTCATGAAACAAATTTACGTGATCAGCACTGATATCTCCTAATGCTGCTAGCCAACGATCCAACCGATGATCACTTTCACTCTCAGCATTTACTACGACCTTTCAACATATTCAGCGGGTAGTTCCGAGGGCTTCCTGTCCAAAACCGGCGCTTCTAGTTCTTGAGGCTTATGCTCAACCTCCAATTCTGCTTTCAGAGCCGACTCGCCATGCAGCTCGGAGCCCATCTTCCTACTAGCCCGCCTTCTCCTTATGCGGAGGAGAAACCACGTAACTAGCAGTAAGATTAGTAATCCTGCCACGCCTCCCACGGCCGGTCCGGCAATCCATGCCTGGCTTCTCTGGCTATTTGGGGTTGAGAAGGGGGTGGTTGTCTGATCTGGTTCCAACACTGTAGTAGTAGTCGAGGTGTTATCTGCATCATTAAAAAACAGACTGCTAGGGATATGAGTGTATGTCTTCGTGAAGATCAAGTCAGTCGAGCGTCCGTTTTGGATTGTGGGTATTGTGATCGTTCCAACGTCGGGTACAGGTGCAAAGGAGGTGTATGCTGTTGTCAATGTCCAGACAGTCTTTAAGCCATCAATAGTAGTCGTATATGTAATTATTACGGTTACAGTTGCTATAATTGACGGTGTACTAGATGGGGCTGATGATGTCAATGGTCCTGGTATCGACGTGATGCTCGCTTGAGAAGTACTTGTCGTTGCGCCTTGGGAGCTCGACGGCGCTTCCGATGAACTAGGGGAGTCACAATAATTGAGTATGTCGGTTATCCATGTGTCTTGGCCGCCTCCCGTGGTCACGACTATGTCGCTCGAATACGCGTCTATACAGGAATTGCAAGCTTGGGCGAAATCGAGAAAAGCGGAACCTGGCTCGCATGCAGAGCTTTTGCCTACAGACTGAAGTTCGATGACAGCGTTATCTAAAAAGAATTAGCAGTTACTTCCCCCATTGACTTGTAAATACATACTGCAGTCCGCGAAACAGACGCTGGGGGTTGTTGAGTCACGGGGTGGATGTAGTCGCATTTTTGCATCAGTTCGCACCGTAACAACACTTAGTTGCAGCTTCTTGTCAATTCCTGCCTAGAACTAGCAGTTTTGACAAGATAAAATCAACATGACATGTGCGGGGTTTTCCTTCCTTTTGTCTCTACTTTTTAACCGTGGTCCCACCAAAGCCTCATTCGAAGGCCGTTGGAGGATTTACGCTTTCGTGTGAAGGTGGGTTGCAATATTATCCATGAGAATCTTTAATTCGTTCTGTTAACCCACGTATTTGCATGACTGCATGCTGGGTACAAACCATTGCAGTTACGATCTTCTGCGCTTGCAGTACAATGGTATGTGTTTGGTTGGTTGAACGTGCTCACGCTTATGACGGTCACTGATCTCGGATGAGCACCATTAGATCCATCCGGTTGACGCCGCAGAAAGCCTGCTATAGAAGAAGAGACGGCCCCAAGAGATACAGAGCAGCAGCAAACCTGTGTCCATACTCGACCCTGGCGTCCAAGAGGAAGTTCATGTGAACAATTTCATTTAGGAACCACTAGCATGATAATCTGTAGAAGAGAAGACGTCCTAAATATATACCAAGTCGTGGGCTAAGCAGGCAAATGAGTTTGGGGACAGCACTAAGGTTAAAGTCTTAAAGCGCACCAGCTGTGCGCAGCTGGCACCGGTCACCATCCAGATCACCAACCAGCTCCAGGTCATCACCAGGCAAAACTGATCTTTTAAGACACGCTAGAGTGGTAATGCAAGGCATCGTAGACTTCGATATCACACCCCAACTAGGTGGATAAACAAATTGGGCGCTGAAATCGACATCGCGCAGCTACTCCCATTACGCGGCGCTAGCACAATTTGTTTAGCCTAGTACCATGGGTCGGGCAATCGATGGCGAGGGAGTGGCTAAAGCCATGCTAGCAGAGCATTCGCTCGAGCTAATTTCTCTCAAGAAGATACAGTCGCTATGGGCAGGATACGGACACATCTGCCAAGTCACAGTGCGGGCATCTAGCGATGCGGTAGCCGCGCGAATACGCAAGACGTATGGCGGCGATATCAGCGTGCTAGATGCAGACGGAAACGAGACATTCCCCCTCATCCTGAAACTCATCTCGCCGCCCGTCGCGTCAGAGTTAGAGGATGAAGGGCATCTGCGGAAGATATTCAGTTACGAGGTCGAGCAGAACTTCTACCGCTCCATTATACCCAAGCTCGGAGGCGATTTACCCGTGGCCCGCTGTATTGCTGCTGTGCGAGGTAGTTCGGGTTCGGGATCAGATAAGTCAGGAGGGCTTACCGCGATCCTGATGACGGATCTGCGGCTCAAGTACCCAGTCGCCGGGGAGAAACGCGCCGTGCTCAACGAGAAACAGGTGCATTCCGCTTTACGTTGGCTATCTGACTTTCACAGGAGGTCGTGGCGGGTGTTACCCATACCATTAGAAGAACTCTTACAACCGCCAATCCAAGAAGCGGAAAGGAGATCACGCTGCAGCAATGCTACTACTTCTACTACGTCCGGAAAAAGCTCGGTCTGGTTGAATGGCGGCTACACATATCTAGCCACGAGACGGACAGAATACACCTCTCTTGCCGCCGACGCAACGTCTGAATGGAGTACTGCTCTCTGCACACCCCTTTCATCGAGCGGGTGCCCGATAGCCGAGATGGTGGCTCGGGTTCTGACGCCGCGAGGACGCGAATGCGAGACTCTCATCCACGGTGATGTGAAATCCGAAAATCTCTTCATTACGAAATCGGGTTCCGAGGTTGCGTTCTACGATTTTCAATACGTGGGTCTCGGGCTGGGCGTCTGCGATCTAGCGAAACTGTTCACGTGTTCAGTGCCAGTACATATGCTCACGGAAGACGACTCCTCAAATGAGTTGAGCATGGACGTGCGTGAAAGACAGCTGCTGGAGCTGTATCGTGAAAACTTGCTGGTAGGTACCGACAAAGTGTATGACTGGAACACTTTTGTCAGACACTGGGAGGCCGCACTGGTCGACTGGTTGAGATTCCAGGCTTCATGGGGATTCTGGGGAAATACAGAATGGCTTGAGGCTCGTGTTAGATCAATATTGAAAGATGAGAAGTGGATAAATTGGCTAGAGGAAGAGCAAAATCACATAGACAAAAATGATAGATGGCCGCTGCCAAATTAGACTTCAAGCTGCTTAGTACCATTCGTTGAATTTGATCATTGAGATGAGCTTCATAGTGGCGTTATATTAGAAAGCGCCTCAACAGGTAATGCACCCGGCCTAAAAAGCGCATGATTTGGGTATATTTCGACTTTCTTTATGATCATGATGCATGCTACCCGAACACCAGAACACCTTAGAACAGTAGAAAAGACAGAAAAGTACAGCGGGTAAGCGGAGCCTAAGCATTCCACTCTTCGCGACCAAGTCTGATAATATCATTCGACTCGAGAACCCAGTATTTGCTCGGTGCCTTGCCCTCAGCAGCCAGCAGCGCAGCCTTGACAGCAGCACGAGCAACAACCTCGCCGTCTTGAGCGAACTTGTCCTCGACACCCTGACCTAAAGTCGCTCTTACGCCATTGAAGAGAGCTTCTCCAGCAGGGCCGACACCGTGCGCAACTTCTCGCTTGCCCTTGAGGAAACCCGGTCGGAGGATGATGGCTTGCTTGAAGTCGAGAGACTTGACTGTATCCTCCACGCCGATCTTCATCTTCGAGTACGGCAGCATGTTGCTTAGGAATCCGCGCGTGCCGGCCGAGGACACGAACACGAAGGTTTCGACGCCGGCGGTGCGGGCGGCTTTTGCGAGCTCTACATTAACTGTGGGGAGACGGGTCGTTAGCATACCCTAGTAATTCCACGCTTCCCTGCCCATTCATATATATCACTTACGGTCGTGGTCGATTTTCCACTGGTTTTGAACGCCGCCGGCCTGGGCTCGTGTCGTTCCTAGTGCTGAGTACACGATCGACGGGAGGGGTGAAAGTGCCGAGAGTTGAGAGGCCCATTTCGTGGTGTCGGTCTCGATAGTTGCACTGAGCTTCGGCGACTCGGCCTTGGGCGCGCGGCGGGAGATGGTATAGACGTTCTTGTAGGCGTCGAGGTTGAGGAGTGTCTTCAGGATATCGTGGCCTACGAGGCCTGTCGACCCGATTACAGCGGCAGACGTCATTGTAAAGAATCTGTGCTAATGATTAACGAGGAAGAGTATGGTCGGCGCTTGTCGGTGGACCCGAAATGCTTCGTTTTTCAAGTTCTGTTGTTTTTTACTCGTGTTAAATCGGATAGTGGGAGATTGTGATGTAGTCCCTCGGTAGAAAGAATAAGATCTCTGGAACTCTGAAGCTTCTCGAGCTTCGACTTCCACGAAGGGCAATTCTTAGACCCGGTTACCAGTGCTATGACGTGCTGACGCCACTGCCTGTCCAAGCCCCACCGAGCCAAATCCAGCGTCTGCCCAGGGCTCCAGCTCCAGCCCACCAGCAAAGGGATTAGGTCCAATGTTTATGAACACGGCATTCTGTTCATAAACACGGCCTCTTTCTACGGTCTACGTAACTATATATACATAAAATTCAGGCCTTAATCGCGTTCTTAGTAACGATCATTTCAATTGTAGTTGTCCGTTCACCAGAAATTTCATAAATTCCACTCGTACACCAGACCATTTGATTATATCGAGCTTACCTGTCGGTTCAGAGCACCGTAAATACAACTTGAGAAACAGACTTCTGTCATATCAAAGTTAATCGCTCCCCTAGACACGTCCCGTGGTGAAGTGCAGGTACTTTACCGAGATAGGGAGATTGTTCTGGTCTTCTCTTTTGACACCCATTTTACGGACCAAATAACGAGTAAGCATAGACACCACCAAAACAGGCTTAGTAGAGTGATAGAGATAGGTTTTCCTCGGTATTCTTTATCGGCCGAATAATTCTCTTCCATTACTACCGAATATGTAATAGAACGTAATGCCAGGCCTTACATATTAAGACGATGTAGTATTGTAAGTAAACTCCTGGCCTACAAGTTTTTCACTCAATTTCCACAGCCTCTCCACGAGCTCAGGATCCCTCGCATACTGCAATGTCTCTACTGTCTGGTTATTCTCTAAGTAGGCGGGAGCAACGATATCGGGATCGAGCGCAGCCGTAAGAGGCGTAGCGCCAATCTGTTCGTAGGTTTTGAAGCGCGGCTCATCAAACACCCATTGGAGTCCTGTGTTTCGTTTTGCAATGTCGAATATACTGTTGTAGTCATCAAGGGCCAGGTGTGACCCAAGCTCAGTGTCGAGATTGGAACCAGGGTGGGCCGCAAAAGAGACAACTCCGTGGGCCCGAACTCGTTTGGTCAAGCCAGAAGTGAAGAAAATATTGGCCGTTTTTGCCTGGCCGTACGACGTCCAGAGATCATACGTCTTCCCGTTAGAAAAGTTGTAGTCGTCGAAGCGAAAAGGGCTGATGCGGTAGCCGAGACTAGTGAGGTTGACAACTCGCACGCTGCGCTGGTCGACCCTGGCAGCCTCCATGAGCGCGGGTGCTAACAGATTTGTCAACAGGAAGTGACCCAGATGGTTTCCGGAAAGCTGCATTTCGTTGCCCTGTTTGTCGACCGTGTACTCCTTTATTCCCATATTCCCAGCACTGTTGATTAGAATATTGACCTTAGAATTAGTGGCTTCCATGATTCTCTGAGCAGCTTGCCGCACCGACTTGTGGTCACAGAGATCGAGTTGGACAAATGTTGCTTTCACACCTGCGTCTCGGATGACCGCAAGGACAGGATCGACTTTGGAGGCAGTTCAAGACGCGATAAGGATGTGTTTCGGCGCTACTCGGGCCAGCGTCGTAGCTATTGAACTTCCAATACTAGGCTGGCCGGCGCCGGTAATCACGAACGTACGACCTTGGACTGCCGAGGAGAAAGTCTCAACGACCTGTGCGCTTGTTGCGGTCGCGTCGAACATGATTGTGAAGGAATAATGGGTAGGATCCTAACTGGCTGACTTGGATTGGTATTAAACAAGTCGATCGGGATCGAGTAACCGTTTTACCTGTATCCTGATGGACTTGTTTATCTTTTATACCCTTTCATCTGTCACGTTCCCTTATTTTATAACATATGATGGACACTGCATACGCATAGAAACCCATGTACATGGGGCAGCCAACAGTACTGCGGTAGATACGCCCATACTACCTCGATACCTTTAAGTTGAAACTTACTAGAATCGTGAACCAAACCGACGCCATTTACAATTCCAAGACCGACAAGAATCCTTACATTCTTCATTCAAGTTTTTCATGCTTTACAATATGAATCAATATGAATTCTATCGTGATTAAGCTGGGATACGGTTAGTGAAAGTGTGCATTTTCTTGATTCTGAAGCTACTGTAACTAGTTGATGAGATGGATCTGTCTAGGCACATAATAAACAATACCGGAGTTAATATATACTTAAATCCGTCATAGACCGGTGTTAAGGATCAATGATCGAAGGAAAAGCGGCGCAGCAGGTAACCTAAATTTTCTAGTAGGGTTACTTAATCATGGTAGTACATCTGTACAGATGTATTCGATAACGACTTCGACAACTGCACGTGTCTTGAGGTCAGCCCGATGGCGCTATCATTGGTGAGGTTTCTATATTTAGCAAGGGGTGTGAGCAGCCACTCCCAAAGATGACAATCCACAAATCAGAGAACGCGTGAATACTAGGTAGCCAATGAAACCCCCCGCTTGAGAAGGCGTTTTTGCGACCTGCCCTGATGCTTATGGTTGGAGAATTCGCCAACCAGGAACAACGATGTGCCAAACAAGACATCTCTCTATCTTGTGTAAAGCTTTGAGAAACGGTACTCATACGATGCGAACCTATCGTATCTGACTTCCATACTATTGACAACTCTCGACGATACTAGCGCAATACTGCCGTAGATATGGGTAAAGCTGGCATCAAGGAATGGTACAAGAACATCGTACTGAAAGGGGATGAATATCTTCTCGATAGACTCGGAAGACGAGGTTACCTCGCTGTCTGGGACATTCACATTCCGGACGCGCCAGATATCGACGAGATTGACACCTTTGCTATTTACCAGGGTGAATCCGACCCGGACGCCAAGCTCAAGGAACTGCCGGAGCAAGATGCGGGCTCTATCCGCATCTTCGTCGACGAACTTTACGACTCTGGGGGCTATCACAAGCAGGTTAACCGGCTCTTCGGCTCGCCAGAAGACACTGTCCGAAAGCCACGAACGGGATTCAGAGCTCTATGTTCCCAGTTCAGGGGTACGGGCGGGGAGTGGACCCGGTTACAAGGGCACGGCTATCTCCCTACTGAGAAGGATAGTGATGACGAGAATGCCTTCGGTGAGCACCGGCGTCTCATGGCGGACATGGAACGCAAGGTCAAGTCTGTATTCGACGTTAGTAAGAACCAGAATTGGGCAAGGACTGAGCGCGACATAGCTTTTGGGGAAGGGAAAGATGGTCAGCGCATAGGTACGTATAGTTATAACTCAGTAAGTATTGCATACCTAGACGTCTTGGCAAGCTAACCAAGGACACCTCAATAAGTATTCATTTCCTGTCAGACGCACGTGTCGAGACCGATGTTCAAATCCTTCGAGGAGCATCGTGATCGCTTCCCCTTCGTCCTCACAGACAACTTCGTGGCGGGATTCAGACAACTCGAGGAAACATACCATCCCCTGAGAACTGAGAATAACTGGAAACAAATCATCTGCCTCCAGTACTACCACGCCAGCCTCAACTTGTTCGCAGACTTCCTAAGCAGGCATGTGAGCGAATACGTGGAAAGAGAGGAGCTGGCACTCGATCCTCGGAGCAGTAAGTTACAGGACTGGCACCTATATAGGATCATGGACGATGCTGTGCTTTACAAGAAGGTCGCACATATTGGCGCCGATTTAGTGGCGATGCTTGAGTCGTTGCTGGATCTCAACAAGGCTTTGACTAGCCACGAATCGCAGAAAGATCAGCTGTCTGCCTTGGCGGCAGAATTGCACGGTTGCTGTAAAGACGTCCGTCATTTGCTCTCCAGACCAACGGATGCCTTGCAAGAAAGCCTCAAATATCTCGACCTAAGCAGGAGCATGAAAGAGACCAAGAGTGTACAGAAATTGACGGTGCTTGCAACCATCTTTCTGCCTCCGTCATTGGCGGCTGGAATTCTCAGCATGCAGTCGCGTTTCAAGGACTTGGGCGAGGTGCTGTATGACTTCTTTGGCGTCGTCGTTCTTCTCGGGTTTATAGCCGTCGTATTGCTTGTTCTCTTTGCCATTCTGACTGCTATAAGGGAAGGGGAGAGTATGCTGCGTGGGGTTAAGATCTACGCGTGGTATATAAGACCAGTACTTGAGATCTCGGGTGCCGTTATCCTGTCCACCTATTTCTGTTTGGTTCTATCGTCCTTCCTTGTCGGAATGTTCAAGGACGTCGTCCTCGGCGCAAAAATCCTTGGCTACGGGACGGTCGCAGCGTCTTTTGGACCAACGACGCTGACGGCTGTGATAGCTATTTTGGTGTTGTCACTAAAACATATAATTGGCTGGGTGAAAGCCTGCATGTCTAACTTTCGAAAGCAAAAGCAATTGAATCTTGAAGATGGTACCGTTAGGGACGACCGCAATGAAGTGAAGAAAGCAGAATCCGAGGTAGGGGGCACAGAAGTCAAAACGAAGTCGAAGATCGATGAGCAGGAAGAAGGGAGAGCCGACATGCCGTCCGACAATTATTCAACCCGACCTAGAGTTCAACATGAAAGCACACACAGTACGCACCCTGCGACCGATGGCTCTGGGATTACTCATGCATTGGCTATGTCTGGTATTCTAGATTCTGGGATCCCATCAGGTATTGCAGGTGCTAGGATTCGACGAGCTCGGCGCCTCTAGGCTCCCATTACCCGCCAAGCCACGTGGGTAATAGGCGCCCATCTGTACATATATGTCAAGAAAGGTTAGGGAATTATTGGTTGATTTAAAGGGTGAATTTAAACACCAACAATTGGCAATGGTCAATTGATTCACTAGCCAAGAGCAAGATATTTGTGGGAGAGAAGAGAAAAGACGAAGGGATGATACAAGAAGGACAATGGAATGAATAAATGAATGTGTACGCGCGCAGTAGCATATGCTCCAACCAACAGCCATCCTCCTGCAGAATGCGGTCCGTAGAGAGAGAGAGAGCGACCAGGCTCAAGGCGCCAGTGGCGGTACCCGCCATGCGGCAATATACATTGCCAGATGAGAGGAACTAGGACAAATACCGCTAGATAGGATCACAGCTGGTATGTGTAGGAGGTGAACTGTAAGGAAATAATAGTGGCTTAGCGACAACTTATTGGTCTCCAAACGAAATTCAGCTGAGCCAAAATCTTATCACCACGGAACCTTCCCCGTACCACAAGATATCCTTGATTGAATATCTATCAGCAACAACCAGAAAGATGGCAGGAAGTGAATATACGACAAACCAAACAATGAACTCTGCCGGAATCATCAGAGCTGATAGCAACGCAAGAGTCCAGGTCGGACACAACTACTCAATTATCAACAACTACCCTCCTGATTCCCACCTCACCGAAACGAGCAAAGCGAAAGTACGCACCGAATTCCTCCGACGACTCTTCACCTCGCCGTACGAGGACCGTAAGAACAGGAACCCGAAGCGAGCAGATGGCACTTGCAAATGGTTTATTGCCCACAGTCTTTTTCAAAATTGGCAAAGAGAGACCTCAGCACTTCTTTGGGTCTCTGCAGACCCGGGTTGTGGCAAGTCTGTTCTTGCAAGACATCTAGTCGATAACGTTTTCCCTTCAAGCGCTACGAGAACAACATGTTATTTCTTTTTCAAAGACGACTTTGACGATCAAAGAAGTTTAGAAAGTGCTCTTTGCTGTATCCTACACCAGCTCTTTATCCAAAGGCCCAATTTGCTCTCGGACGAGATTCTCGAAGACTTTAGAGAGGAAGGAGACCAGCTTTTCACGTCTTTCTCTAAGCTCTGGGGCATACTCATCGGGGCGGCTGAACGCTGCGATCACGACGAAATAATCTGCATTGTAGATGCCCTAGACGAATGCAGAGGCCAGAAGCTCCTTGCCCAGGCTTTGACAAAGCATTATACCGGTGGCAAGGGCACATCCACACTGAAGTTCCTTGTAACCAGCCGCCCATACCTTCGAATTCATCGAGAGTTCCAGGATCTCAAAGAATCTCAGCCTACTATCCACCTTAGTGGAGAGAGCCAAGAAGAGGTAGACAAGATTGCGCAGGAAATCACGATTTCTATTAAGCAACGTATAGAGGAACTAAGTAAAAAGCTTAAACTTGCTATGGACGAGAAACAGATCTTGCACGATGAGCTAGCTGTTGGTCACAACCGAACATATCTATGGGTCCACCTCGTGTTTGCTGTCATTGAAGAAGCTGTCTTTCTCACCAAACGTGACTTGCGTGCTTGCGTCCGCAACTTACCCCGCACAGTCGAGGAGGCATATGAAAACATCCTTCGCAAAAGTCGTGACCCTGAAATGGCCAGAAATATTCTGCACATTATTGTTGCAGCCGATAGACCACTGCTTCTTACAGAGATGGCTGCAGCACTTGCTTTCCGAGGAGAGGTCCACCGATGCCACAAGGACCTTGAACGAGACCTACCGTCACCAGATCGTCTGCAAACTGCGATCCGAGAAACCTGTGGGCTTTTTGTGGTTACCAAGGATTCGCAGATCTTTCTTCTTCACCAGACAGCGAGGGAATTTTTGGTTCTATTGTCACCTAATTCATCGAATGTTCGTTCTACTCCTTTGGAATGGCAACACTCGCTTGACCTAAAAGAGTCACACCGTTTGCTTTCAGAGATATGCATCAGGTATCTACTTCTTGACGACTTCAAGAGACCGGTTGAGGCGAGAAGTCCTGGGGAAGCAGATGACACAGACAGCTCCGCAGATGACACAGACAGCTCCGCAGATTGCACAGACAGCTCCGCAGATGACACGGACAGTTTCGTCTTCCTGGACTATGCTGCAAGCAATTGGGCAGACCATTACCGTCAAGCGCACAACACACACGGCACAAACTTGGAACCTTTAGCCTTGCAGCTTTGTGACACGAATTCCTTTTCTTGCTTACCCTGGCTAAAAGTGTACGGGAGAAAGCGAACACAAGACCCAAGGCTTCCCGGTGAACTCTGCACGTCTTTGTTGATTGTATCCTACTTTGGTCTAGGCAATCTAGTCAACCTTATCCTACAAAGGGATCAAACAAATCTTGATGGAAAAGGTTATAAAAATCAACGAACCGCTCTGTCATGGGCTAGTGAGAAGGGATACAACTCAATAGTCCAATCGCTCCTGGATCGAGTGCCAAAGCACCAGGTGGTCTTCAGAGACAGGTTACTATCATTTTATCCCACCATTATAAACAGGACAGACAAACTTGGCAGATCGCCACTGTGGTATGCTGCAGCAAACGGACATGAAACTATTGTTAAACAACTACTGAAACGAGGCGCAAAGGTTAACACCAGAGACGAGAACGGCCTAACACCTCTGTTATGGGCAACCCATCACGGTTACAGTGCTATTGTAGCGCTCCTACTTAAAAATGGTGCGCGGCAAAATCCAAAACCTATCCATCTGGAGACAAGGGACAGGCGTTACCGGACTCCTCTTATAAAAGCTGCAAGCGATGGGAATGAAGTTGTTGTAAAACTGCTTCTGGACAGCGGTGCTAAGGTCGAGGCTTCAGATCACGATAGCTCAACAGCTCTAATACTTGCTTCACTAAATGGCCACGACGCTGTTGTAAAGCTGCTTATAGACAGCGGTGCCAAGGTTAATGCTTCAAATATATTTGGCTTCACAGCTTTAATATGCGCTTCAAAGTATGGCCACAACGCTGTTATAAAAACACTTTTAAATAGCAGTGCCAGAGTTAATGCTTCAGATCAAAATGGCCGGACAGCTTTAATATACGCTTCAGAACATGGCCACAACGCTGTTGTAAAAACACTTTTAAATAGCGGTGCCAGAGTTGGTGCTTCAGATCAAGGTGGCTAGACAGCTCTATTGAACGCTTCATCAAATGGCAGTTACGCTATAGTAAAGCTGCTTCTAGACAGCGGTGCTAAAATCAATTCTTCAGATGAAAATGGCCAGACAGCTTTAATACACGCTTCAAAAAGAGGCCGCAACGCTGTAGTAAAGCTACTTTTAGACAGCGGTGCCAAGGCCAATGCTTTAGATGAAGACGGCAGGACAGCTTTAAGATGGGCTTTAACAAACGGCCATAAAGCTGTAGTAAGACTTCTTAATAAGGCTCTTCTTGATAGCGGCGCAAAGGTCGATGCTTCTGGATAGGTGTTACGGACCAACAGAGAACCTGTCAACAGGTAACTAAATGAGGGAAAAAGATAAGGGATGGCACATTCTAAGAGTGGCATAATGACAATAGCAAAAGGCGTAGGCACGGTCACCTTGGTATGGTAGTAGCAAAAAGACATTCTGCATTTGACAGTGGTGATCTAGCGTTGGTGATCGAGATTACTGAGGGATCTGTTAGGCTGATAAGGCAAGCCTACTTGTAAGGAAGCCAGGGAGACTGTATGTAATGAAATAGTTTATTTAAATTTTTTTGTTTCCTAACAAACGCTCCTTGTTTGCTGCCAACAGATAAGCAACTGGCTACTCGCACCACAAATAGATTGATTCAAATTGAAACCATTCTTGGCCCGAGCCATGGAGTCGGTAACGCTTGAGGGCAGGGCAATGTGTGGTTCTGGTTCCGGTGCCCGGGACAGGGAGAACAGTGAAATTATTGCGGAATGTACTTACTTAAAATAACACAGGTTTTATCCCGGCGATACCATGTTAAAGACTTCACAAGTGCCACATATAGCAACGTCTCCCTACCATGAGCTATTCTGTTATCAAGCCTCGAGCAATAGGTGTTAATTATTACGTAATTCTGAAGGCGTCTATTGTACGTTACTCAACCCAACAGGCACATGCGACTCCTTGCACTACATATAAAACTTGCAGAACCAACAAATTACAGAGCACAAATCCGGTCCCTTCCAGGAGTCGTGAAATATGGAGTTTTAGGAGCCAGGCCACAATCATATAAATTGTACTATTCTTTGCTGTAGACACAGAGGCGCCTCGCGTGGGCAAGATCCTTGCTTGTTCGCCACACATATAGCTAACTCCCTCATGTTTTCCACTTCGACTTCTTATTTTACATTCTATTTCCCTACCGTGTTGTTTAATGAGGTATTCTAGGCGCTTAGCTTATACCTACTGCTAAAACGCGATAACTAACTATGGAGAGGTGACACAAAATGGCTTCAATAAACTGTTGGTTCTTAGTTGAAAGAATAGTCGTACGGGTATTCTGAGATCTCTACTTCAGCGTACCTTTGCGCGGGCCAAAAGGTTCTTGTAGATTCACGTCTCTTTATACACTTGTAAATATATATTTATATAGGTTGCTATCGCTTGCTACGTCTAACTTCACTTCAACGTCTACGCCTCACTTCAATAGACACAATAAGCACAGCTCGAAACTCAAGTCACTTCCAGTCAGGCCTACCATTCGTATCGTACCGTCAAGACAACGCATCAAACGATCCATGCCCTATACTATACAACCTTTTATTGGCGATGAGGCGGTGTCTCGAGCAGACAGCTTGAGACAAGCCCCATCTGCCCCGTTATGGCAATGCATTATAGAATTGTATCACTCCCTATGCAGAGTTCTCAACCAATCAGACATTCCTTCTCACGATCAGAGTTTATTTCCAACAGATACGGGGGCTCGTGCAAACACCATCGACGAACTAAGTCGGCGCATAATGGATGAAAAAGATGGTCCGGATTCCATCTTCGATGGCACGCTCCTCGAGACCTTGCGCTCCATAATCGATTTTGCAACTTCCCTATCAGACATACACCTAAAACACAGGCGTTATTGTGTCACTATTGGCCAGGTCCGACCTTTAAACACACCAGAATACGGCCTTCAGGGGCCGCTGTGGCAACTAAGTGTAATTAAGAAGACTGACCTCAGCATCCCAAACACGCCGCCCGGGCTGTTCCTTTTCTTTTATACGCCGACATGGATGGAAATGGTAGATCGCCATTCGAGTGAGATTGAAAATTATCTTAGTTTGTTTATGAGTCGATACAGAATACGCGCAGACATCAAAGAATTTCGGTGGTGTGTTAAGGTATACGACCGTCTTGTTAGAATGAAGTCATTCATTCAAATAGACACTACAAAATACGATGCCGCCCTATGGGTTAATAATGTTTTGGGCGACGATGACGGAACGCAACAAGTATGATGCAATGAGCGGATGCAGTCGGCCAGGGAGGCGGAGGATGGACTGGGACAGGAAGATTTGCTTCATAAATTACTTGGATGGTCTTTCCTTTGTTCTTCTTTTTTTTTCCCATTTCCGTTCCCATTTCCTTTTTCTCTTCTCTTTTTTTCTTTTCTTTGTCTCTATATCACTCGATGCCTACAACAATCGCTTAATTATTACTTGAAAATGGCTTAACAATCAACCTCCCTTTAATTATTCCGTCTGCTTGGACTGATGACGGTTCAAGACATGTATTTCAACAATCTGGCTTGTGGGGTAGGGGGAAGGATGTCTATCGTTTAGTTATTGTTTTAAACAGCATGTAGCTAACAAGTGGATTTATTCAGTCTACTAAAGAACAGCAATTATGTTTGTTTTTTAAGAATGGGACACTAATTCTTTTGAGTCTGGTATTATCCTTGAATTTTTTTTTGATTCCGTGTATGACACTTGCAGATAATGCTAAGCTATGTGTCTAAGTAGATATCATCCATCCCCTAACCGGGCAGGAATATACACCTGCAAATGTCCAAGCATATGAGCAGCAACACCGACAAAGTTCATAGCAAGCGACAAGAAATCATGTAGGCTATGCGAGTAATGGCCATCTGACAAAGGATCTAAGGGTTACTTTGGACAGTTGCCAAAGTACGAGCAGAGAATCATGTTGCGTGCGAGGGTAGTAGCCGGCGCTCTCGGACTCGGACTTGTTGGGGCCTTGGCATTCCGTTTCATTTTTGCTTGCGTTGATATCTTGAATACTTATAAGTCGAACTTAGCAGGCCGGAAGATCGAACGCACTATTGTTATTCAGCCTCAGGGTCTGGGTTCTGGTAGAACATTGCAGGCTTTAAAATAAGCTGAGGCCATTTTTGGGCGTTTAAGTGATGTCCAGTTCAATGTTTTTTTGAATAGGATCCCTGTGGCGTAACTGCCTCACTCCTAACAGCCGCATGCTTTGTTCACGCTGAAGGCATTTACTACTGATTACTGCTCAGAGAACAATATAGAGAATCTTCTGATCCCGATTATATCGGTAACGTAAGATTGCCGATGCCACAAACCATAAGAAGGAATTGACAGCTTACTTAGTTAGCTACAGGGTCGGCATTGGCTAGACCTACGCCAATATGTTTCCTAATCGTGTTGGGCATATAATACTAGGTAGCTTACAGTATATTAGGGATTAACAGGTGCTTGGCAGGTAAAGCTAGACATCTCTTAATAATGCTATAGATCTTTGGCGTAATGGATTTTTCGATAAGTTTATTAAAGCTAGACCTTAAAAATGCGCATTAGCATCAAAACATCAAAACAGACCAACAGCCCTTAAAAAGCCTAAGGGAAGCATAGATATGCTGCTTCGCTTATTACTTTTGCGGCCTCTTTTAGGCTACACGGAATCAAATAGCCTGTTTTTTATTACTTATTCCTAGCTAGTTCTACAAATATATTCAATCTTAATAAGGTTACCCCCTTAGTCACGACCCATTGCCTCACAACTTATTTTTAAACGCTACTAACGCGCTCAACGCATTTTTAGTCTTTTTATAATTTTTTTTTTTTTACTTTTATTTTTATAACTTTATAAATTTTATTATTTTAACTGCCTGCTTTTTTTTT